>Ga0315280_10000439_pt1 | contig 77406 bp, 71 predicted proteins | sample YL17G06_40_MG_FD_203697 | JGI IMG/M metagenome (GOLD analysis project Ga0315280, IMG submission 203697) | Sediment microbial communities from Yellowstone Lake, YNP, Wyoming, USA - YL17G06_40 | ecosystem: Environmental > Aquatic > Freshwater > Lake > Sediment | place: USA: Wyoming | collected... | reverse complement strand
AGAGTCGTTCTTCCGCGTCCTGAAGGGACGAGCGAAAATAGCCGGGGGCAACGCCCCTGGAAAACGACGGCCCCGCGGTGGTCAAGCCCTGACGGGGCGCGCCAACGGCGGGTTGGGCCGGCCGGCTGGTTTGGCTCGCTCCTACAGAGCTTGTCCGAGGACGGTCTTACGTTCCAGGGGCGTTGCCCCTGGCTATTTTCGCCTCCCCTTTCAGGGGAGCGTGGGAAGAAAGACGGGCTATCCTGTCGGGGAAACCGACAAATGTGCGGAACGGCACCTCTTCTGGAATTTGGACATGCACCCCTTGGGAGCTCGCTCCCGAAATTCGCGAGCAAGATCGCTCTGAACAAAGTGGAAGCGCATCCGGAAACACGATTTCCTGGCCAAAGCGCCCGGTCGGGTTTCGCAATTCCCTGTTGCTCAGATTGCTTGCTCCAACAGACAGGCGCGTGATCGGGGGATTCGGGAGGGAAAACCGCCTGGATACCACCGCGGTGTGCAGTAACGATCAAGAACCGGGAATCGTCTGGTCAAATGCAAACCGTGGGATTGTGTTTCGCTGACCATTCTCTGAATGAGCATTTCCAGGGGGACAAGCGAGTTGCGCGAACGACCGACAGAAATGTCGCCAAAATCGCTCACGCCCCCATCGAGCAGACGCCCGATCAGGTGGGAATGTTCCTCGGCCGAAACCTGAACAGCCACATCCGTGCCAAAACAGCGGCAAGCCTGTGCCACGGTTTCGAGAAACTCGTCGTCGCTGGCTTCGGGAGAAGATTCCATCGGCGTGCCCGGCAGCGGATGGAATTTCTGAATGCGGACCGCCTGAATGTGACCATAGCGCTCATGCGCCCGAGCGATGATGTCGAATGCCTTCAATCGGCTCGCTCGCGTTTCCCCGATTCCGACCATGATTCCCGTCGTCAAGGGCACACCCGCCTTGCCACAACTGAGGATCGCCTCCAGCCGTTGGTCGGGGGATTTGAGCGGTGCCCGAAAATGAGCCTGACGAAATGCAAGCATTTCATCAGCCGACTCCAGCATCAACCGAATCGCACACAGATAGGGCCGCATCATGAGCAACTCAGCCAACGACAGAGGACCAATATTGAGCAGCGAAAACAAATGGGATCGGCGATCGGTCGCCTCGATCATTTCGAGGATGCGAGTCAGGTAGCTCTGGTAGGAATCAAGCCCGTAATAGCGCACAGTTGCAACAATGTCGGGATGGGTGGCGATTCCCTCGCCGGCAATGAGCTCGATCTGAGTGGCTCCGCGACGGGCGGCTTCGCGCAAATGGCGACGGATCACACACAAGGGAGGTAGGCGCTCAGGGCCGGCTATCGGAAAACGACAATACCCACATTGGTTGGCGCACGTTCGCGTCAAGACAATGGGATAGCTCAGACCGTATGTGACTTCCCTCGCCATCTCGATACCAGTTCTGCTGATTTAGCGTTCTGGCAGGTTGTTTCAGGGCATACTTGCCCTTTGTATTTCATCAATTTGGTCTATATTCTACAGAGAGTATATATACCGCTCCTGGTGGTCTGTCATCAAAAAAGCAAGCCTTTTTCCTTAGCCCGCCGATTTGTGAAATCGTGCTTGTGTATCCAACCGCGAACCAAAAAGGAAACACTGGCGCGGAAGTTTGCAACAAGAAACATCCGTAAGGTACTTGCGAAAAGAAAAGCGGTGCGGGTTGGCAACCTGCGAAATGGGCAGATTGACAATCTGCCCAACTTCCTCTTGCCGAGGAACGTGCCGCTCCAGCCCGCGACAGGTTCTTTCTAATCCCGGAGAGAATCCTGTGATCGGCGCCGAATAAAAAAAGGGAATAACCGAATGGGTTATTCCCGATTGTATTGCGGCAGGGTTTGGGTCAGCAGGCTCCGAAAGCCGGGGCCTGTTCTGATTTACATCATTGCGAACCCTCTGGAGCTATTTTGCATACTCCACCGCCCGGGTCTCGCGAAGAACGGTGACCTTGATTTGTCCCGGGTACTGGAGTTCAGACTCAATCCTCTTGCTGACATCTCGGGCTAGCTTGGCGCACTCATTTTCGCCCAGCTTATCGGGCTGGACGACGATGCGGATTTCGCGACCCGCTTGGATCGCGTAGCACTTCTCGACACCCTCGAAAGAATTGGCAATAGCTTCGAGGCTTTCCAGGCGCTTGATATAGGATTCGAGCGTTTCGCGCCGTGCTCCTGGCCGTGCAGCCGAAATCGCATCGGCGGCCTGTACAAGGACCGCGATGATCGTCCGCGGCTCTTCCTCGCCGTGGTGGGCTGCCATGGCATGGACCACCGCCGGTGGCTCATTATACTTGCGCGCCAGTTCGGCGCCAATTGCCCCGTGTGGTCCCTCGGTCTCGAAGCTGACTGCTTTGCCGATGTCATGCAAAAGCGCCGCCCGTTTGGCGAGCTTCACATCCACTCCCAACTCGGCCGCCATCGCACCAGCCAGATAAGCGCACTCCTGAAGGTGGCTTAACACGTTCTGGCCATAGCTGCTGCGATACTTCAGGCGACCAAGCAACTTGATCAGCTCGGGATGGATGTCGTGGATCCCCAGATCGAAACACGCCCGTTCGCCCGTCTCAATGATCTCGTTTTCGAGATCTTTCTGGGTCTTGGCGACGATCTCTTCGATTCGAGCCGGGTGAATCCGTCCATCGGCAATCAGCTTTTCGAGCGCCAGTCGCGCAACCTCACGCCGGAGCGGATCGAAACACGAAAGCACGACGGCTTCCGGTGTATCGTCCACAATGATATTGCACCCTGTGACGGCTTCGAGCGCTCGGATGTTTCGTCCTTCCCGACCAATGATGCGACCTTTCATCTCGTCGTTGGGCAGATTGACCACCGAACAGGTCGTCTCGGTCACTTGGTCGGAAGCGCACTTTTGAATGGCCAGGGTGATGATTTGCCGCGCCTTTTTCTCGGCAATCTCCTTTGTTTCGCTCTCGATCCGGCGGATGGTTGCCGCCGCTTCCTGCTTGAGATCGTTTTCCAAGCTTTCGAGAAGCATTTGCTTGGCTTGCTCGGCTGTCAGCCCTGAAATCTCTTCGCAACGGTGGCGGGCTTCCTCGACGGCGGTTTTGAGTTCGATCTCTCGGCGTTCCACCTGGCGCAACTTGTTGTCAAGGGCCTTTTCCTTATCCCCCAGAGATCGTTCCCGTCGTTCGAAGGTCTCGAATTTCTTATCGAGAGTTTCTTCCCGGTGCTGGAGCTTGCGTTCAATCCGCTCGATTTCGTTCTTGCGTCGCCCCAAGTCGCGTTCGAGGAACTTCTGACGGCGGATAAACTCCTCTTTGAGCGCGATTTCCGTCTCCTTGGAGCGCGCTTCGATCTCACGTCTCGCCTCCTCGATCTGCTGCTGCGCCTGCTCTTCAATCCCCTGGACCTGCTTGCGAGCCTTCAGCCGAAATAGCAGCCACCCGAGAGCCAAGCCAAGAAGAAAACCCATAGTAACCGCAATCGCAATGATGACTGCGGGATCGAATTGTGGAATGATTCGTTACCTCCATGCTCGAGAATTGTGATGCCTATACTGCCTCAGGAGAAATCAGCGACATTTGCCTGAGAATTGGCTGCCGACTCCCCTTCCCCATGTTAGCAGGAACTTTTAGACAGCCTTTTCGTAGGACGTCAAGCGAAAAGAAGGTTGGGAAAGCCTAAGGCGAGCAGTCTCAGTGTCTGCGGATCGTCGGGAAAAAGGGTTTCAGGGGGATCTCTCGCCACCCGCGCAGAGCTCGACACGCCCATTGGAGAACAGGACGTTTTCCATCGAGCGGTCGAGGCCGTGGGGATACTCGATGGAGCGACGGCGGCCTACCCCATTTGTTCTGGGGGGCAGGTAAAGGCAGCGAACGAGCCAGATGTCGCCCGAGTCGCTGGAAATGTTGTTGTCCGAGCCTTCATAGCCGCCCGCATCGGCGGTAGAACAATTATACGCATAGCGCAAATGATCCCGTCGGTCGCGATAGCGCTTTTCCAGCGCTGGGCAGTACAGAAGCTCGCGGTCTTGAATGTAACCCAATTGAACCAGCAGAAGCGACACGCCGTTCCAATACCCATTTCCTGCGGGTCCATTTCCGAAATCCGTCTGGAGCGGCGTAGGCAGATCGCCAGCGATGCCATCGGCAAGCGGATAGTTGTTGTGATCCAGCCGATACGCGTAAAGTGCATAGCCGATGGTTCGCAGACGCGAGGCGCATTCGACTTGGCGGGCACGTTCCGTAGCAAGGGCAAAATTATAAAGTGCGATCGCCGCCAATATCGAAATGATCGCCACGACGACCAGCAGCTCGATCAGCGTATAACCCGTTTCGCGGCCGTGGTGAGCCATCAACCTTCCCAACTTGAGAATTCACTACCTTGAAAGGTCTGCCAAACGCAAGCAAAAAATGACGCTGGGGGGTTGTTTTTCACGGACCCCGGCGAGAAGCGGAGGATAGAAGGCAGGAGGTCAGAGACAGGAGCTTATAGGTTCCTGCAAAAGTAATCCAACGGGATGACATTGCCGCTCACGGTTTTTCCGATTCATGGATCAACCCGTCCCATCCCCTGCGTGCGAAAGCCCGGCCCCGCCCCGTCATTACGATCCGCCCCAGGCGGATCGTAATGACGGTGGAAGGGATTGAATCAAGCATCGCATTATCGAGCTTCGTGCAATTGGTTGACAGGTCGTGGGTGTGTTCCATGGGGGCATAGCCCGCGTTGAGGCGGGCTGCGCCCAAATAGTTATGCGGTTTACTGGTCTTCTATGTTCTGCACGAATTGCCGTACGCGCTCGGCAATCTGATCGCGCGCCCGCCGGAAAGCGGCCATTCGCTCCTCGTCCGTGCCGGTTGCTCCAAGGGGGTCCGGAATCGGCCAGTGAAGCCGCTGACCCTTGCCGGGCATGATGGGGCAATTCTGAACGGCAGGATCGCAAACAGCGATCACATAGTCGAACGGCGGTGTGTTCCAATAAACTCCCCAGTGTTTCGAGTGCAGGCCGCTGGCGTCAATGCCAATCTCGGCCAATGCACGCACGGTCATGGGATGGACGCCAACAGGAATGGACCCTGCGCTATGGACATCGAAGCGATCTCCGCCCAATTGCCGAAGCAACGCCTCGGCCATCTGCGAGCGGCACGAGTTTCCCACGCAAAGGAACAGTACACGAATTGCCTTGTCCGTCATACTGCCTTGTGCTCCGAGGGTAGTAAAATCAGTTTCGAGCTTCGAGTTCCCGCTATCAAGTCTCTCGGCCCTTCTCAACTTCGCCTCACCCGGGCAAGGCCAGGGAGAAAACCGCCAGCAAGTTCATGGCGAGATGAGCCACGATGCACCCTGACAGGCCGATGACGGGGAACCGCCACGCCAAAAGACAACCGATCGCAAAGATTTGCACCACCTTGACCCCAAAAGGCACGGTCAATGTGGCGTGACCCAAGGCCCACACAGCCGAACTGCCCAGGATGGCGACCCAATGCCCCCAGGACCACCGGGCCAGTAGCTCTTCGAAACGGTTCAAAAGATACCATCGGAAAAATGTTTCTTCCCACAAGGGTGCCGCGACGATAAACAACAACAGGTAGCCCGAACGGGCTTCGAGACTTTCGGGGGATTCGAACAACTGGCGGAAGTTCGCCGACCGCTGAACCTCGACCAGAACTTTGATCAGAGCAAAGAAAGCCGCCGAGAAGCAGGGGATTGCCACAGCGATCGCGAGGGTTTCACCAACCGCTCGACGAACACTTGGAGTCGAAAGGCCTGCTCTCCGCCGCTGCGCCCGTTCGAAGAGCCCCATATGGCCGGCGCGTGTGACCCAAGGCCAACCGGCGCAGAAGAAAATGCTCGCTCCAAGCCCGCCGACGACGAGCCGCAGCGCCAGACGAAGCAATTGCCCCATCTCCGCACCGCGGAACCGCACGAGATTAACCAGGAAGAAAAGCGAAGCCCCGGCCACAACCGCGATCAAAACGGGCCGAAAGCGATGCCACGCCGCCATGGTTTGACGGGGCCAGCGCGCGCAGTCCCACAGGGCAACCGCCATCGCTGCAAGGACGGCTGCCCAAAAAAGGTAGGCAATGCTTTGCATTGAATAACCGGGGTGTGAGATCAGCGCTTTGCCGTGTAGTCAACGGCGCGCCCCATGCCTGCGCCATATGGGGCGCCCACGCCCTTCACGCCGCCCATGCCCATGTCTGGACCTGCTGCGCCCGACATCATGTAGCGCTTGCAATCTTCGACCTTTTGGGCATTGAGCAGAGCGACCTCGCGAGTGATCCTGCCTCGCTTGTAAAGCTCGGCGATGCAGCGGTCCATCGTTTGCATTCCCGCGGCACCGCCGGCCTCGATTTGGGTGGGCAGCTGGTGGGTCTTGCCCTCGCGAATGAGGGCACGCACCGCATCATTAGCCACGAGGATTTCGAGCGCCAAGTCGCGGCCCTTTCCCGAGCCCGATGGCAAGAGTTTCTGGCAGAGCACACCCTCGATCACGCCGGCCAACTGGATGCGAATCTGTCCCTGTTGGTGGGGCGGGAAAACGTCAATGATACGGTCCACCGTCTGAACCGTGTCCACCGTATGGAGTGTGGAGAAGACGAGGTGGCCCGTCTCGGCCGCCGTCAGGGCTGCGGCGATCGTTTCCTGGTCGCGCATCTCGCCGACCATGATGACATCAGGGTCCTGTCGCAGGGCATACTTCAGGGCATTGGCGAACGAGAAGGTATCTTCGTTGACCTCGCGCTGCTCGACGAGCGCTTTCTTGTGGCTGTGCAGGTACTCGATCGGGTCCTCGACCGTAATGATGTGACATTCGCGTTCGGTGTTGATCATATCAATGATGGCCGCCAGAGTCGTGGATTTGCCCATGCCCGTCGGGCCGGTGCACAAGGTCAATCCATTGGGACGCCGCGCCAGGCGCTCGCACACTTTCACCGGGAGATGGAGTTCTTCGAATCCGCGAATCTTCGTGGAGATGGTTCGGAAAGCCGCCGCAACACTTCCCCGCTGGAAGTGGGCATTGACGCGGAACCGGCTGAGGTTCGAGATGCTCAGCGACAGATCCAGCTCCCTCTGTTCCTCGAACTTCTGTTTCTGGAGATCGTTCAGCACACTATAGACCAGGCGGCGACTCTCTGACGCTGTGAGCACTGACGCTCCTTCGACGTTTTGGAGTTTCCCGTCAATGCGTAGCACCGGCGGCCGGCCCACAGCAATGTGTAGGTCAGAAGCGTCGCGCTCGACGGCCAGTCGTAACAATTCGGGCATTTCCATGATCGTTTCCTCCGCCGGGCCTGAGCCTGTGAAACGGCTCTTTTCGCCCAGTATGTCAAGTTGTAATACTGAATGGGCAGCGAGATTGCGTCAACCCTAAATTGTCTCCCACACGCAACAAATAACCGAAAAAGGGCAACTTCCTCGACATTGACACTGAACTGAATCTCTGAATAGGATCAAGAACGAAAAGGAAAGATGCCGGCGCAAAAGGCTGGCAAGGTTCTTGCTCCATCTACAGCGGGAGGGAACTATTGGAAGGGACTGCTTCATGGCACTTTTGAGGGTCCTTACATACGGAGACGAGCGCCTCTATGGGAGAAGTAAACCTGTTGAGCGAATGACGGCTGATCTCCGTCAGCAGATCGCCGATATGGCCGAAACGATGTATGCGGCAAAGGGGGCAGGGCTTGCCGCACCCCAGGTGGGTATTGCTCAGCGGCTGTTTGTCCTGGACGTGGATCAGATGGAGGAGAACGACCACAGCAAAAAGCCCGGGCAGCTGCGCGTTTTCGTGAATGCCGAGATTGTCTGGACGTCCGAAGAGGATTCGCCCTACGTCGAGGGATGTCTCTCTCTTCCCGGTGTAGAAGCCGAGGTCCATCGCGCCGCTCGAATTCGTGTCCGCTATCGCAATGAGCAATGGGAGCCGTGCGAGGAAGAGGTGGACGGCCTGTTAGCCCGCGTCATTCAGCACGAAGTGGACCATCTCGACGGGATTCTGTTCGTGGATCGCCTGGGATTCGCCAAACGTCAAGCTCTTGCCGCGCAGCTGCGGCGCTTGAGAAATGAACGAGAGACAATCGTTGTTCCCGCCGACTTGATGCCGAAATAGAGGGGTTTTCGGTTTCGCTCTTGGGTCGAGCCGCCCGCTTTTCTCCCTGCCTCCGGATCTCGCTTTCACCAAGGCAGGCTTTCACACCGTGTGACGGCCAACCAGCATCCATGTCCACAGGAAATTGGCGAGGATGCCGACAATGATCAAGACCACAGCGATAATCAGCATCACAAGAACGCGGCGGTTGATGCGAGTTGCGACGCCTTTGACGGAAGTTCCCACGTACTCATTGATCTGACGCTCCAATTCGGCGGCGACCAAATCACGAACCAGATCGGGCAACAGGCTGTCGGTTGTGGCCCGGACATACCGTTCGGTCAGATCGGGGAGTTTCTCGCGCGCGGCCTTGGGAATCACTTTTTGGGCGACGCCTTCGATGGTCAGGACCATTTTCTTGGAAACGTCCGGGATCACAGTCTCCATGGCCTTTTTCAGCTGCGCATCCACCTCGCGCGGGAGCAACGATTCGAGGGATTCTTTGATCTGCTTGCGGGCAACCGTCGGGACGGCCGATTCTGCGGCTTTCTTGACAGCTTTCTCGGTCATCTCGGCCAACAGGCCCTCGATGGCTTCCGAGACTTTGCGCTCGGCCAATTTCTCGACCATGGACTGGGCAACCTCGTGGACAGTCGCTCGGACGAGTTCCTGTTCGCGCTCGGCGCTCAGCGATGTCATGCGTTCGGTGACCTCGCGGCTGATGCGCTGGTCGAGCTGGGTGACAATGTTTTGAATCGCGCGTTCGACAATGATCTGGGTCTTGTTTTCCACGGCAGCGCGGATGTGTTGCTGAGCCAGGTTCTCCATGAAGTTCTCCGCCGCCTTGCGCAAAAGCCCGTCACACTCGTGTCGGATGCGCTGTTCCTCGAGCAGCGCACGCACACGCCCAACCAGGGCAACGGGGTTGAAGGGCTTGAGCAAATAGCCGTTGGCTCCCCGCAGACTTTGGGTGGCGCGCGCTTCGGCTTCCTCTTCGGGGATCAACAGGAGAATCGGAATGTGGTATGTGTCTTCCTTGGTCTTCAATTCGCGCGTGGCCAGAAACCCGTCAATTCCCTCGGCATGGATATCGAGAACAATGACGTCGAGCCCCTTGATATCAAGAGCGGTCAAGGCAGCGACTCCATTGGAACCAATAGTGACACGAAAGCCTGCCTCCTCCAACACGGTCCGCCCAATGTCCTGCACGGCGGCGCTCGAATCAACAAGCAAGACTCGTTCTCCGGGCATGATCGTCAGTCTCCTTGTGCGACGGAAAGGCTTTGATTCAGAAACTCGGCAAAGTCGAAACGGTATCGTTTTTCGACCTGGGTGCCGGGAAGCCACTCCTCCTGGAAAGTCTGGGCAATGCGCTGATAGCTGCGCTCTCCCATGCGCTGGGAGAATTCCTGGGCCATGACTCCGTAAAGCCTCGTCAGGCCCTCGAGCGCATCCTCATAAGCGCGCAGTGTGGGATTGGCTATACCGCCCATCTCCAAATACTGTTCGAATCGGCGGACATTCACGCGGTTGCCCTCGACACGCACGAGGTCGGCCAACGGGCAGTCCATGATAATTTTGCGCCAGGCGCGCTCGAGGAACCATTCATCGCCCGTCGTGACAGTGAAGTCGCGGTGTTCGAAACAGGCGAGCGATACCAAATTGATAAAGCGCGCCATTAACCCCAGGGCGGTCGAGAATCCTTCGTCTCGTTCGAATGTCACGCCAAGTTCACCGCGTTTCTTGCCGAACAGGCCCCGGCGCGACCCTCCTGTGGCCGCCCGCGCCGGCTCGTTGTCTTTCGCGGCTTCCGCACCTTGAGCAGACGCCTCGGCAGCCGCAGCGGGCCGGTCTTCCTTGATATAGACAATCCCGGCGTTGAGGAAGGTGTTCAGGATTCGATAGGTTTCAAACTTGCCGATACCAATTCGCGCGACAATCGAGCCGATCGAAAAGAAGCCGTTGACGTAGGAGAGCACTTGCCATTCGGCCGGGGTCAAAGTCAGACCGGTATGCTCTTCGGGTTTCCAGGGATTCAGCGCCAGAACCGTATCGTCACCCTTGAGATTGTGGATGATGGCTTTCCATTCGTCACTGCGGCGCGTGCCCTCGATGATCAGCGGCTCGATCTCGATCTCGACCAGGACATTTCGGATATCCGAGTCGGGGCGATTTTCGAAGCGAAAATCACCCGACTCCCAGCTGAACAGCTCCCAGATTTCCTCCTCCAATTGTCCGCGAATAACTTGGCGGAGGTCGTCCAGCGAGACCTGATCGTGCTCCACCAGTAACTGGCCAAGCATTCTATCGGGATGGGTGGTCTGCTGTTCGCGCAAGGCTTCGCTCAGGTCGCTTCGGCGAATCATCCGCCGATGGATTAATGTCTGACCCAATCGTCGGGCTTGGTCGGAGGTGGTCGAATTGACGACCCGACCCTGGCGGATCACCAGATTGCTTGATCGTCGGTCGCGCTGAAGGATCAAGGTTCCCGTCATCTTGCCCATAGCGAGAAATTGCAGGATTTCGGGCAAGCTGAACGCTCGGAGACTTCCTTCCAGTTCCATGGTTTTCCCGTTTCCTGTTATCGCAGATGTGATGGCCCGCCACTGCGGCCTGTCTTTTTCCCGGCGCCACAGATTCAGGGTTCGAAGATTTGATCAAGCCGTTTGCCCGTATCTTCCACCAGTGACTCGCGGGGCAAGCACTCGTCGGTCGTTTTGCGCTGGGCGATTTGCCGAAATCGCTCCGCTAGCCGTTCGGCCGTGGTCTCCGCGCACAAACGAACCCTTCCGACCGTAGCGCGCTGATCGAAGACTACCGAAAGCAAGCGATCGTTGTCCACCACGATGTTTTGAATTCGTTTGTTTTCCCCTTGGTGAAAAAGCGAGAAGAATTCGGTTTCCCCAACCAAACCCGCCAGAGCGCGCGTCGAGGAGAAAGAGCCCGCAATCAGTGCGGCAAGAGCATCCACATCGAATTTCTCCGACGAGTCGGCGTGGGCCACACAACGACCGCTTTGGTCCACCAACACGACACAGCGCGCTTTCGTCTTTTGTAAGAGGTCCACGACCAGCTTCTGGATCGAGTCCGCATCGGCCTTGGTCATAATCAGAGGCACTTGTGAAACTCCCTTTCCCTTCGTCTAGCCGAGCAGGCACACGTTTCTTGCTGCCTCACTGGAACCAGCCCCGACCGGCGGGTGTCAAGCGAACCATTCCCCAAAATGCCGGGTAAGAAACGTAACATGCCTTATCAAACGCATTCTTAACCCAAATACAGACATACCCTTCCCCCTTCTGGTGGGAAACCACTCTCCTTAGGGCATAGAACGGAACGGTCTGATAATCAACAACTTTTGTTTCCTCGCCACTCCATTCCAGTGCGCACTCCCAGGCGTTGCGAAAAAGGCCCAGACAGGTCGTTGTTTGGCAGTTCAGCACATAGAGGAACTTGCGATCCGCCGTCGAGCGACGGGAAATCTCCACGACGGCATTTCCCACCCGAAAGCCCCTCCAGCGCAAATCGCATTTTTGCAACACGTGCAAGTCGGGCAACTCCACTCTCGCCCGCGCCGGTGCAACGGCGGGTTCAACCTTGGGAGGTGGAGCCGGCGGAGGCTGTGGGGCTGCCACGGCAGGCGGGGGTGGGGGCTGTTCGGTTGCCACCGTGGGAGTCGGTGCAGGCGGGCGAGTCTCCGACGCGGCCGCGGTAATCGAGACCTTTTGCGAACGGAGAACCTGCCGTTCCGCTGCCTTGCGCTCCAGGGCGCTACCGCTTGCCGCAGTACTCTCGGTCATCTCGCTGAGTCGCCGGAGAACCTGAGCGGCAATAGCCTTAAGAGTTTCCTTGACACCAATGCCTTTCGTCGCCACGGCTTCCTGCGACGGCACCTGATCGGGATTAAGGATGGCCTCCATCTCCTCGCGTGCGACCACGTTGGATAGGTCGCGCTTGTTGTATTGAATCACCCACGGCATTGCGTCGAGATTCAGTCCGTAGCTTTCAAGATTCTCCCGCAAGTTGGCAAGACTCTCGCGATTGTCTTCCATACTTTCGGGCCGACTGTCGGCGACAAAAACAATCCCATCCACGCCTCTCAGAACCAGTCGCCGTGTGGCATTGTAGTAAACCTGTCCAGGGACCGTGTAGAGCTGGAACTTGGTTTTGAAGCCTCGAACTTCACCAAGATCAAGGGCCAGGAAATCAAAGAACAGAGTGCGGTCTTGTTCTGTTGCCAGCGAGACCAGCTCGCCGCGAAACTTTGGCGGAACACCGGCATGAATTGCCTGCAAGTTGGTTGTTTTGCCACATAACCCCGGGCCGTAATAAACGATCTTGCACGAGATTTCCTTGAAAGCGTAGTTAATATTGGCCATCGGTGCTAGTCGCTCCCCCTGCTACAATTCGATCACCGAGACTGTTGGCACCTCAAAGCCAAGACGGCGCGCGCACACGCCGGATCGTCTGCCCACAAAACGACCCTTTCCGATCTCCACGCTCGGAAACGTATTTGCGCCTTGGAACTATTTCAAGCTTAATCCTTTCAAATATCTCTCTGCGGGAGTTGCGATAGACAGTTTTTCGTTGTGTGGTTTCCACATCGAACGAGTTTGAGCGGCGATGGAGTTGGCCGGCTCAGGGGATTTTGCGGCCAAGAGGGGGTCCCTCGCCCCTGTTTTCCTTTTCTCATTAACCCCTCGATTCATCGAGGGGAGGACGACTGACCAGAGCTCTTTAACCGTTTCAATGGTTTCCCGAAACCCTTCGACGCTCCATGAGCGAGAAACCGTTCAAACGGTTCCCAAGCAGGGAACTGGGGCGTTTCCCCTCCACTGGAGTTAGGTGCATCCCCCTATCCCATGAAAACAGGGAATCTTGTGCTACGGTACCCATCTGACAGCCGTTCTTTCAGGGGTGAAAAAACGCAAATCCCCGCTCCCCTCGCCTTGAGCGACCCGCAATTCTCGCACGGCTCGTGGGGTAAAGACTTTTTCCAACCTCTGCGCACCCCGCACCCCACTTGGCTCCGAAAAGTATGCAAGAGCCTCGATCTTGCGGCATGGACCAAACGTCTTCAACTCGAACCGATTGGCAGACCAAAGCCGGAGAAAACACAATCAGATGATTGATTTGCCCTCATGGGAAATTTCGTCAACGATTCCGACAACAGCGGCATCCACGGGCAAGTCCTCGCCGAGAAGACCAGTGAAGACTGCATCGCCGCTTTCGACAATGAATACCAATTCCCCCAAGCCACGCGACGATGTGGCATCGGTGGCGATAATGGGCTTTCGGGACGGCTTGCCATCGTGCGTCAGGGGTTGGATGATGCATATCTTGCACGAGACCAGCGAAGGGTCTTTCTGTGTCGCAACGATGTGGCCTATGACTCGCGCGATGTCCATTCCTTCTTTCTCTCCCGATAGCGGCTGTGGCGCTCTGGTCGCGGTTGCAGGGGCAATTCGTAAGTTGCCCCTACAGTCAGACCTAGCGATCCGCCCCAGCGTGCTGGAACTTTTGATAGCGAAGTTTGCCCTCGACTTCGACGCAATCCACGATTGCGATAATGGCGGCATCCACCGGCTTGTTCTTGGTCATCGCGGTCAGGCGGGCCGAGCTGCCCTGGACAACGAGGACCATTTCGTCGTAACCCGCTCCGATCGCATCCACCGCCACCACATAGCTCGACGTTTTCTTCATATCGAAGTCCACGATCTGGACGATCTGCATCTTGTAGCCTTCGAGACCCGGGTCTTTTTGGGTCGAGACGACCGTTCCTACCACTTTTCCCATGAGCATTGCCGTTCATCTCCCTTATGAGCCGTGAACGATTCCTGCAAATCTGTGCCTGGTCCCTATCTTCCCCCGTGTACGTGCAAATCAGAATTCTTCGTTTCGTTCATCCTTCAGCATTCATCATCTATCGTGAATTCAGATCAGTCCGCGTCCGCGAAGCTGGTCGAAAACCTCGCGCGTGATCACCTCGACGATCTCCGCCGAGGGATTAGATAGAACCGTCACGCCGGTGCTCTCCGGTTGCCCTTCATCGCCGTCTCGAGGCTGTGGCGCTTGGCCCCCCTGCTCGCTGGGTTCTTGGCTCTGACCTGCCACGGGTGGTGGAACATCACACCTTGCGTAAACAGGATTGGTCAAGCGCCGGTCAGGAAAACCCAGTCGCTCCTTCAACTGAAATAACTCGCTCATCTGCCGGTCGGTCACCCGGTTGATCTCGCCCAATTGGCGAGCCAGCAAAATCACCTGACAATAGGCGTCGAGAATTTCCATGCGCCAGAAGGCTTCCATGACGGTTCGCCCCAGTGTCACTGCGCCATGATTGGCCAGAAGGAACACGTTGAAATCGTGAAGAACCGGCAGGAGCCTCTCCGAGAGTTTTGGTGTACCGGGCGTTTCGTAGTCAGTGATCGGCACCTCGCCGACGAAAATCTCGACCTCGGGGATAATGCACTTGGGCACAGGCGTATTGGTTACAGCAAACGCGCTGGCATAGCGCGGGTGGGCATGGATCACGGCGCGCACTTCGGGTCGGTGCTTATGGAACGTCAGGTGCATGAGAATCTCGGAAGTGATCTTGCGATGGCCGCCGATCTGATTGCCATCGAGATCGAGCAAGACCATATCGTCGGGTTCCATGAATCCTTTCGAGATCATGGTCGGCGTGGCGAGGATGCGCCCATCGGCGAGGCGATAAGAGAAATTTCCCCCATTGGCCTCGACGAAATTCTTGGCATAGCAGCGGCGTCCGATCTCGCAGAACAGCTCGCGCGCCTTCTGTTCGCTCAGTTCGCCCTCGTCAAACGGTGAACCGTATGCCACTGGACTTGCTCCACAACTTGCCTCATCGCCAATATCAAAGCGGCTTATAAGAGCCAACGGCGAGAGAGTCAACAGGGGATTTTGGATTGCGGATTGGCGATTAAGCGGCGGGCACACGGAGAAGAAAAGGAATTCCCCGCCTTTCTTTTCGCCCATCTGCGAAATCCGAGAAATCTGTGGTTTCTATGGTTCCTGCATCACGCGGGCAGTGCCGCGACGTGGCATCGGACCGCCTCGAGAATGCGGTCGCGGTTGGCCACATAGTTGCCCTGAAAACGGCACCCGGCTGCCGAGGGATGGCCGCCGCCGTCAAGTTCGCTGGCGACGACGTTTACGTCCACGGGTCCGCTTTCCTGAACTTCGCTTTGATTCTTGTTGCACTATCCCCCTCGGTGTGCTACACAATAGTAATTCTCCGGTAGGGGGTAGGGAAGATTACGCAAACGGCGAGACAACTGTCGCTGATTGGGCTGTGCCTTCTGTTGGTAGGGAGCGTTGCGCGCGGCGAGCCGGTCACGACCATGCCGCTTCAGCAGTATGGCCTGGGGACGCTCCATCGCGCGGCATATTCGCCCGATGGAAAGTATATTCTCACGGGCGGGGGCACGGGCGCCTTTCTTTGGGACGCCGCGACGGGCAAAGTCCTCCGCATGTTTCTTGGACACCAGTCTAACGTCAATTCGGTCGCCTTTTCGCCGGACGGGACGAAAGTCCTGACGGGAAGCGATGACTGGACGGCGAAACTCTGGAACGCCTCGGACGGGACGGTGATTCGGACATTCTCCGGCCATACGGATTGGGTCCTTTCGGTCGCCTTTTCGCCGGACGGGACGAAGGTCCTGACGGGAAGCGGGGACAACACGGCGAAGATGTGGAACGCCTCGGATGGGACGGTGCTTCGGACGTTCTCCGGGCATACGGAACGCGTCGAGTCGGTCACCTTTTCGCGGGACGGGACAAAGGTCCTGACGGGAAGCTGGGACAACACGGCGAAGATGTGGAACGCCTCGGACGGGACGGTGATTCGGACGTTCTCCGGCCATAGGTGGCATGTCAATTCGGTCGCCTTTTCTTCGGACGGGACAAAGGTCCTGACGGGAAGCTATGACAATACGGCGAAGCTCTGGAACGCCTCGGATGGGAATGAGATTCGGACGTTCTCCGGTCATACGGATTGGGTCAGTTCGGTCGCCTTTTCGCGGGACGGGACGAAGGTCCTGACGGGAAGCTGGGACTGGACGGCGAAGCTCTGGAACACTTCGACAGGCTCAGTGCTTCGGACTTTCTCCGGCCATACGGATTGGGTCTGGTCGGTCGCCTTTTCGCCGGACGGGACGAAGGTCCTGACGGGAAGCGATGACTCAACGGCGAAACTCTGGAACGCCTCGGACGGGACGGTGCTTCGGACGTTCTCCGGCCATACGGCTGAGGTCCTTTCGGTCGCCTTTTCGCGGGACGGGTCGAAGGCCCTGACGGGGAGCTTGGACTACACGGCGAAACTGTGGAACGCCTGGGATGGGACGGTGATTCGGACGTTCTCCGGCCATACGAACTGGGTGGACTCCGTGGCCTTTTCGCGGGACGGGACGAAGGTCCTTACGGGAAGCTGGGACAACACGGCGAAGATGTGGAACGCCTCGGATGGGACGCTGATTCGGACGTTCTCCGGGCATACAAGCTATGTCCGCTCGGTTGCCTTTTCGCCGGACGGAACGAAGGTCGTGACGGGAAGCTGGGACATGACGGCGAAGCTGTGGAACGCCTCGGACGGGAAGCTGATTCGGACATTCTCCGGACATACGGATTGCGTCTGGTCGGTTGCCTTTTCGCCGGACGGGACGAAGGTCCTGACGGGAAGCGGCGACCCCTATTATGCGACGGGGAGCCGGGACCCCACGGCGAAGCTGTGGAACGCCTCCGACGGGACGCTGATTCGGACGTTCTCCGGGCATCCGGAACGCGTCGAGTCGGTCGCCTTTTCTCCGGACGGAACGAAGGTCCTGACGGGAAGCGTGGACATGACGGCAAAGCTGTGGAACGCCTCGGACGGAACAGTGATTCGCACGTTCTCCGGTCATACAGCTCAGGTCCATTCGGTCGCCTTTTCGCCGGACGGGACGAAGGTCCTGACGGGAAGCGATTATACGGCGAAACTGTGGGACACTTCGACAGGCTCAGTGCTTCGGACGTTCTCTGGCCATACGGGTGGCGTCCTTTCGGTCGCCTTTTCGCCGGACGGCACGAAGGTCCTGACGGGATGCAACGACGGGACGGCGCGGCTATGGCAGGCAGTGAACACCGCCGACAGGGCCATCCTCGTTGCCGGCGGCGGGAACTACGTCGGCAACTCAATCGTCGCACAAACCCAGGCGCTGGCCGACCGCGTCCTCTTCACCTGCCAGGTGCGCGGCTATCGCCTCGATGAAATCCAATATCTCAGCGCCTTCAACGACTGGCGGACACGCGACTCAAACAAGGACGGCCTGCCCGACGCCGACGCGCAGGCTACGACGCAGACCTTCTGGTCGGCTATTGACATCTGGGCCTCCGATGCCGCCCGACTGTTCATCTATCTGATAAACCATGCCGACTACAGCAGCCAGAAGGGCGACTACTACTTTCGCCTCAACGCAACGGCGCAATACATCTGGGCGCGCGACCTCGATCGCCACCTCGACGATCTCCAAAACCGAACCGGCTGCGAGGTGATCGTGATTGTGGATTGCTGCAAGTCGGGCGGGTTTGTCCAGCGGTGCACGGCGCCGACGGGCAAGCGCCGCACGGTCATTGCCTCGACGACGCCGCAGAACCTGGCGATTTTCTCGCCGCCCGCCGGGGCCGAGTCGTTTTCGTTCTACTTTCTCTCGTTTGCCATTTTGGGCAACACGTTGAGGGACTGCTTCGATTGGACGCGCCTTTCGTTTGCGACAATGGGCAATCCGGCCGGCCAAACACCCTGGATGGACGATGACGGCGACGGCGATTCGGACAAGTGGGATGGCGCGCTCGCCGCTCGCAATGTCGTCGGTCGCTATCCGGCCTTCGGCCTGAACCCTCCGACCATCCTCGCTGTGGCGACAACGCAGACCGTGGATGTGGGCAAGCCCGTGACGCTTTGGGCCACGCTCGACGAAGCGACCGACACTACGGCCGTCTGGGCGGTCATCGTTCCCCCAGGCGGCGGGCAAACGTCGGGCGGGCCGGTGACCGATCTGACCCGCGTGAGTCTCACCCACAACGCGGCGCTCAAGCGCTGGCAGGCCGTCTGGTCGCCTCAGGCGAAACACACCGGCCGATGCACAGTGACCTACTTTGCGATGAGCCAGGACTCCCTGGGGACATGCCTTCTGGCCACGCCCGTTTCTTCGGCTCTCATGATTCCCGGCCCCACCTCGGTTCGCCTCCCCTGGCCGTTGTTCAAGTGAGGCAAGGCACGTCCCGGCGAAACAACGCGCTACGCAAGGGTAGAATGCGGGAATTTCAGCGGGGTTAAGATTGCGCCGCTGGGATCAGGCGTCGGGGGCCAGGGATCAGAACCCGATCGCTTTTCACCGACCCCTGAACCCTCGCTTCGGCCTCCGCACGTTGGTTGCGGCCAAAGGCCGCGCGCTGGCTACGATGGCACGGCGGCGACATGGCATCGGACCGCCTCGAGAATGCGGTCGCGGTTGGCCACATAGTTGCCCTGAAAACGGCACCCGGCTGCCGAGGAATGGCCGCCGCCGCCCATTTCACTGGCCACCAGGTTTACATCCACACGACCGCGCGACCGGAAACTTGCCCGCGCGTTTTCGCTATCCATCTCATGGAAAAGCACGGCAACCTCAACACCTCGGATCGAGCGCATCTCACTGGCCAACTGCTCGGGCTGGCGTTCCGGTCCGCCCAGTCGCGCATAGACATCGCGCGTGATTTCGGCCCAGACCAGCCGCCCGTCCAATTCGAAATGCAGACGGCTGAAAACCTCGCCGATCATTCGCACCGTGTCGGGATGGATGTTGTCATAATAGGCATTGGCGGCGCCGTGGGGATCGGCGCCGGCGCGAACCAAAGCCGCCGCGATGCCGAAAGTGCGTGCGGAGGTTTTCGGATACCGAAATGACCCTGTATCGGTCAGGATAGCGACATACAGGCAGGTGGCAATCTCGGCTGTCAAAGGACGGTCGCAGCCCTCAAGCAGGGTGAAGATCTGTTCGCCGACAGCCGCCGCGGCCGTGTCCACCCAATTAACATCGCCAAACTGCGTGTTGGTGGCATGGTGATCAATGTTGATGACCAATCCCTGCAAACGAACGCCAGGTGAAACTCGGCCGGCCGAGCTGGTGTCCAGACAAATCGTTACCTCGGCCTCGAAACCGTTCGGCACCTGCGGCTGGATTTGGTCAAATCCTGGCAAGAAGCTATAGTTCGCTAGGGTCGGCCCGGCCGAGACGACGACCACCTGCTTGCCTTCATTGTTCAGCCAGTGAAAAAGCGCCAGTTGCGAGCCAATGCAATCGCCGTCGAGGTCTTCGTGGCCGCAAACGAGAAAAGATCGGTAGTCGCCTAGCGCGCCTCGGATGTCAGCAAGAATGATCGGGTCCATTGAACAATCATCGTCAGGATGCCCATGCCACATAGGTGGGAATGGTCAGCGCCGCCCGTGTCCTTGTCCGCCACCGTGGCCTTCGCGATCGCGGTGATCGCCACGATGGGAACCGGGGGATCGCGGACGACCACCACCCGATGCCTGTTGATCGGCCAACGGCAGCGTCGGTTCCATTGCCTGGCGGCGGCTGAGCCGAATCTTGCCCGTCACCTGGTCTATCCCAATGACCTTGACCAAAAGGGTGTCGCCCTCGCGGCAGACGTCCTCGACCCGCGCGACACGGCGATTGTCGAGCTCGGAAATGTGAACCAATCCGTCCTGACCGGGCATGAACTCGACAAACGCGCCGAAGTCCGCCACCCGCACCACTTTGCCCGTATAGATCTTTCCGATTTCCGGCGCGGCGGTCAGGTCTCGGATCATCTGGAGCGCCGCCTCGCTGTCTTCGGGACGGACCGCTGCGACAAAAACCCGCCCGTCGTCCTCCACATCAATCTTGGTATTGGTCTTCTGGATGATCTCGCGGATAGTCTTGCCGCCGGGACCAATGACATCCCGGATACGATCCACAGGGACTTGGATCATCGTGATACGCGGTGCATAGGGCGAAAGCTCCGGTCGCGGCGCCGGCAGGACCTCGGTCATGCAGTCGAGGATGTAAAGCCGCCCTTCGCGTGCCTGTTCGAGCGCCTGTCTCAGGATCTCGAACGTCACGCCCTCGATCTTGATGTCCATCTGGAGCGCCGTGATGCCCTGGCGCGTTCCCGCGACCTTGAAATCCATGTCGCCGAGGTGGTCTTCGAGTCCCAGGATGTCGCTGAGAATCACGCAGCGGTCGCCTTCTTTGACCAACCCCATGGCGATACCCGAAACGGGCGCCGAAACAGGGACTCCGCAGTCCATCAAACTGAGACTGCCCGCACAAACGCTTGCCATGGACGATGATCCATTCGACTCCAGGATTTCGGAGACAATTCGGATCGTGTAAGGGAATTTGTCGTGATCTGGGATAGTTGGCATCAGGGCGCGCTCGGCCAGGGCGCCATGGCCGATCTCGCGGCGACCCGGCCCACGGATCGGTCCCGTTTCGCCGACACTATAGTTCGGAAAGTTGTAGTGGAAGAAAAACGTCTTGTCGCGCACACCGAGAAGATCATCGAGCATCATTTGGTCTTCCATGGTGCCGAGCGTGCATACGCCAAGTGCCTGAGTCTGCCCGCGGGTGAACAGGGCCGAACCGTGGGTGCGCGGCAAGACACCCACCTCGACGCTGATCTGGCGAATCTCGGTTGGACGTCGCCCGTCCGCGCGGATGCCTTCTTCGAGGACTCGGCGACGGACCTCGCGGCCGTAAAGATTGTCGAACACCGTCGCGATGACTCGCTCTTGTTCGGGGAATTCTTCGGCGAAGTGTTGTTGAACCTCGGTGCGCGTGGCATTGAGCCGATCTTCGCGGGTTTGCTTCTCCAGGATCGTCTGAATCTCGCCAATGAGCGGCCGCGAGAAAGCTTCGACGGTCTCCACCAATCTGGGCACCAGCGTGGGGAGTGCGACGGGGATTTTGGGGCGCCCGAATTTTTCCGCGATTGCCGCCATCTCGCGACAGAGTTTTTGAATCTCGCCGTGGCCGAGACGGAGCGCTTCGACCACATCGGCTTCGCTGACCTCTCGTGCCCTTGCCTCGACCATGTTGACGGCCTGTCCGGTTCCGGCAACCACCAGATCGAGACCGCCCGCTTCGATCTCGGCGTATGTTGGATTGAGGATGAATTGGCCGTTGATGTGTCCGATCCGCACCGCGGCTACCGGTGTTGAGAACGGAATATCAGAGAGCAACAGCGCCATGACAGCCGCATTGAACGCCACCAGCTCAGGGGGGTTTTCGCCGTCGCTCGACAAGACCGTCACATAGATTTGGGTGTCGCCTCGATAGCCTTCGGGGAAAAGAGGGCGAATTGGCCGGTCAATCAATCGGGCGCGAAGCGACTCGGCGTCCGAGGGTCGTCCTTCTCGGCGGAAAAAGCTGCCCGGAATGCGACCCGCCGCGTAGAACTTGTCGCGGTAGTCAACCGTCAGGGGGAAAAAGTCAACTTCGGGTTCGCGGCGAGGGCCTCCCACAACAGCCGCCAACGCCACCGATCCGTCGGTTTGGCCCAGAACCGCCGCATTGGCCTGTTTGGCCAGGCGACCAAACTCAAAGAATAGCTGTTTTCGCCCGAAGGGGACGCTCAGTCTTTCCATCGTGGATGCTCCCTATGTCAAGATACCAATATCCACGAAACGGAAGGACTGTGCATCGGCCGTTTTCGAGCGACCGATTTCGGAATTTTAGGTCGGCACAAAGCCGCTCGCACTTCTTTGTGGCGGCATAAAATCCCGAGTGCCGGCCCTTCCGTTCGTGATTATCGTCGCGCCGGAGCCACCGTGAATCGGGTGCACCGCGCTGTTGGTTCCGTTTCAAGAGTTGCTCTACCGTCTCAGTCCTAGTCGCTGGATAAGTTTGCGATAGCGCTCGACATCTACCGATCGCAAGTAGGTCAACAAACGTTTGCGCTGACCGACGAGCATAAGCAACCCGCGACGTGAGTGGTGATCTTTGACGTGAGTCTTAAAATGCTCCGTCAAATTCTGGATGCGTTCCGACAGAATAGCCACCTGGACCTCTGGCGAACCCGTGTCCTTTTCGTGGGTTTTGTACTCCTCGATCAGTTGCTTTTTCCGTTCGCGCGTGATTGACACCATCCACCTCCGCGATTCTGTCCCAGACCGCCAACCCGGAGCACCGCTGGTGAGGCGACCGCCTGAGTATGGGGCGAAAAGCCAGAATTCGCTGATTTTCCTCCTCTCAAAAGAGGACGCCCTATTCTCTACGCCGGACGCCGGCGAGATGTCAATGGTTTTGCGTTCTTAAAAACGTGAATCAGACGGCGGTCTTTCTGGCGCGTCAACTTGCGCAATAGAAATCTTGTGGACTTTCGCGTCCGCACGAACAGAATTGAGGCGATTTGGCGAAGAAATCTTGCCTCCGCCAATTGGCCATAGAGGGCAGGCATGTCGTGACCAGTCGTGTGAACCAGAAACTCGATCTCGGCAGACTTCTGCGCTACCTGACCGTTCATAAGGTACGGCTGGCCATTGCCTTCGTTTCGATGGTGATGGTCGGGTTCTTCGGATCGTTCAACCTTCTTCTGCTCAAACCCGCCCTTGATCTCATTCTTGGCACCGCGCAGGCGCAGAGTACTATTTCCGTCGTCCGACTTGCCGCCGATGGCACGACCGAGACCGTGACACTCAATGATGACGGCATCCCACCCGACGAACGCGCCGGCGACGGGCTCTACGCCGGCTATGCAGCTCTGGTTGGAGGCAAACGCGAGACGGTCCAGGTTGATCTGTCGAAATCGTCCTCGGGCAAGAAGCCACACGCACGTGCCCTCCTGGAGATTGGTTTCCTTCGTTCGCTCAGAGCGAAATGGGATGGCCTGATAGCCCCTGCCGCTGCCCAGGCAAAGCAGTGGGACGCCCGGCTGAAAGATTATGCCCGCGAACACAGAATTGGGGCGCTATGGATCCTTTCGATCTTGCTGGTCACTATGGCTGCCCTTCACGGACTGTTTGATTACCTGGCCAATTACGAGATGACCTACGCGATGTTGGACATGATGCGCCGGCTCAAAGACGATGTTTTCCGGCGCGTTCTTTCCCAGGACTATCTTTTCTTTGTTCGACGAACGACCGGCTACCTGGAATCACGTATTCAAAGCGACGTCAGCACCTTGCGCAGCACGGTTGACGTGCTGCTGACGGATGCCATCCAGGCGCCGCTTCGTGTTGTTTTCCTGCTGTTGGTATTGCTGATCCTGAACTTTCCCTTGACGCTGGTTTCGGGCCTCGTTCTTCCGTTTGCCGCTATTCCTTTGGTCTATTTCGCGCGGGCCGTTCGAACGGTGACGCGCCGGTCAAAACGCCAGGCCGACCTGCTCACGTCGGCCACGGAGGAATCGCTTCGCAACTTCCAGGTCATCAAGTGCTTCCAGAGCGAGGAGGTCGAGGCCCAACGATTTGCCAAACACAATTTGAAGCTCTTCTACTACTTCCTTAAACGGCGCATCGCGCGTTTTGGCGCTTCACCGCTGATGGAAGTACTGGGCGCCATTGGAGGTTCGGCGGTTCTTCTGATCGGCGGCTATCTGGTTTTGGCCGGGCAGATGCAGTTCTCCGCTCTGATGGTCTATCTGCTGACGTCGAGCCAATTCTACGCGCCCTTGAAGAAGCTGTCGCGGATCAACTCGGTCATTCAGGCCGGTCGGGTCTCGGCCGAGCGCATTTTGGAGATGTTGCGGATCGAACCCGGCATGCGGGATACGCCCGACGCCCTTTCGCTCGATCGAATTCGCCAGGGGATTGCTTTCCGCGATGTGACGTTTGTCTATGACGACCAGCCGGTCCTGCACGACCTGACCTTTTCGGTTCCCATCGGGCGGACGGTGGCCATTGTTGGTCAGAGCGGAGCGGGCAAAACGACGTTGGCCTGTCTTCTGCTTCGATTGTTTGATCCGCAGAAAGGCCGGATCGAGATTGACGGGCGCGACCTTCGGCAATACCGGCTCGCCGATCTTCGGCGTCGCTTCGCCATGGTCACTCAGGAAACCGTTCTTTTCAACGACACGGTGGCACGCAACATCGCCTATCCCGACAAGGAACCGGACATGGAACGTGTGGAACGAGCCGCCCGCCTGGCCAATGCCCACGACTTTATCCTCCAACTGGACGGCGCAGAGGGCTATCAGACGGTTATCGGTCAGGCCGGACAGTTCCTGTCGGGCGGCCAACGCCAGCGCGTCGCCATTGCCCGCGCGATCTATCGCGATCCCGACGTGCTGGTTCTAGACGAAGCCACATCGGCGCTCGATGAGAAATCCCAAACGCTCGTTCAGGAAGCGATCAATAATCTGCTGCGCGGCCGAACGGCGTTCATCATTGCTCACCGCCTTTCCACGGTCCGAAATGCCGAGGAAATCTTGGTCCTTGACGGCGGGCAATTGGTCGAACGTGGAACACACGACGAACTGGTGCGTCGGGGCGGCGCCTACGCCGCTCTTTACCGGCTAGTGGAAGAAGCCCAACCCCAGCTGTAGAGGAAAACTGTTTTCTATTCGGCATTCATCGTTTGGTTGGGAAAATCGTGATCACCTTGCCCGAAAACGTCAGGATTCGCCCCGCCACTTTGCAGGATCTCGACGCTATTGTTGCATTGTGGATGGCGATGATGCGCGAACATGAAGCGTTCGATTCTCGCATTCGGCTGGCGCTCAACGCCGATAATGCCTACCGTCAATATGTTCACCATTACATTACACGCGATGATGCTGCGGTTTTTGTGGCCGAACGTGGGAACGAAGTGATCGCTTTCTGTCTGGCTTATGCTGCCCGCAATTTGCCTATGTTCCACCCCGCGCAGTTTGGATATCTATCCGATCTGACGGTCAGTGAGCCGTGGCGAGGGCGCGGCGTTGGAAGCGCCCTGCTCGAGGCCACCAAGGCATGGTTTCTCAGGAACGGGATAGCCTATATTCAGCTTCAGGTTTACAGCGGCAATGCCCCCGGGATCGCTTTTTGGCGCAAGGCTGGGTTCGAGTGGTTCGTCAACGGCATGCGGCTGACGGTCAAGGATTGAACCAACCGAGCTCGCTGGCCTTTACAAAACGAGGCCCTCCATGGTTGACGAGATGGTGGTGTGTGAACGATACTTCCTGTTGGCAATCTTGGGGAGTTTACATACGGTTACGCCGGTGCATTAGGTTTGTGGACGAAACGCTCATGGAGGTGGCGGACAATGGCGTGGTACGAGTGGATCATGGCGGGACCGGTGTTTCACGACAGGCTTTACGACACCGTCGGTGCTCTGGTCGTTTTCCTGGTCGGGGCCTTCATTTGGTTCCAAACGGGTAAGAAGGTCGGCTGGCTGTTTGTCGCGGCAGCGCTCATCTGGGCTTTCCTCACTTACCGGGATTTGATTGAGATGTGATACGTTCGGTTGCACCGCAAGGCCTTTTTCCCATATGAGCGAAGAAAGAAGTGTCGGCGGATTGCCGGGGCTTTCTCTTTTCTCCTTCAACAAAACAACGGCAAGAAACACTGCTGTGTCGTGACACTTCTCCTCATACAGGTGCTCTCATTTCATTCCCTGCCCTCGAAACGATGTTGTCATTTTGAAGGGGATTGGCAATACTCTCTTTCGAAATAGGCGGCGGCCCAGCGAAAGGAATCGCGTTCTGGTAAGTGGTGATTTCGGAAATCACGGGCGGTTTTGCGGCCCATAGCGGCTGAAGAAAGATGCAATCCAGCGGTGTAGCGCTCGAAAAGACCTTGGTCGTCAACGAAATCTGTCTGACAATTCAGGGTGAATCCACGCATGTCGGACGGCCGTGCGTGTTGGTGCGTCTGGCGGGTTGCCCGCAGGCATGTCGCTATTGCGACACGCCCCAGGCTCGGCTGTTCGATGCGGGTAGAGTTCGGACTATCGCACAGATTTTGGCCGAAGTCGAGAGGCTGACCCGTCAGCTGAGGGGCGGCCTGGCCGGTATTCGGTTGGTGGAAATCACGGGTGGCGAACCTTTGGCTCAGCCGGCCTCGCCCGATCTGGCGGCGTGCTTACTCGACCGAGGGTTCCAGGTGCTGGTCGAGACGAGCGGCCGTTACCCGATAGACCTTCTGCCGCCCCAGGTCGTCAAGATCATGGACCTGAAGTGTCCATCGTCCGACGAATCGGAACACAACGACTTTTCGAACATCGAGCGCTTGTCGGCCCACGACCAGGTGAAATTTGTCATTGCCGACCGTGGCGATTACGAGTGGGCGCGCGCAGTCGTTAGTGACCGTCGAATGGCTGAGCGATGCGAAGTGCTTTTTTCGCCCGCGTTTGGTTCACTTGAACCGCGACAGTTGGCTGAATGGGTTGTGGCCGACCGGCTGCCTGTGCGGCTCCAGATTCAGTTGCACAAGTACCTTTGGGGCCCGGACGTGAAAGGGGTCTAATCGTGGCCGAGCGAGCAGTGGCACTTTGCAGCGGCGGGATTGACTCGACCACAACGATGGCCATCGCGCGGTCGTTGGGCTTCGAAATCTATGCGTTGACCTTTGATTATGGCCAGCGCCACCGGTTCGAGCTGGATGCGGCCCGCCGCGTGGCTGCCACCCTGGGTGCTCGCCGCCATCAGATCACACGGATCAACCTGACAGCCGAGGGCGGTTTTGGTGGGTCGGCGCTCGTGGGCGAAGGCGATGTTCCTCGCCGGCGGAAGCCCAGCGAGATTGCCGCAGGAATTCCGGCGACCTATGTGCCGGCGCGCAATCTCATCTTTCTTTCCTTCGCCACGGCCTGGGCCGAAATCGTAGGGGCGAACGATGTTTTTATCGGTGTGAACGCGGTGGACTTCAGCGGGTATCCCGATTGCCGGCCCGAGTTTGTCGAGGCGTTCCAGAAGGTGGCACGGTTGGCCACGCGCGTGGGTGTCGAGCGGGGCGCCACGCTTCGTATCCAGACGCCGGTGATCCACATGACCAAGGGCGAAATCATCCGCAACGGGTTGGAATTGGGAGTGGACTTTTCGCTGACCCACTCGTGCTATGATCCCGATGAGCGAGGGCGAGCGTGCGGCGAATGCGACGCCTGCCAACTTCGGCTAAGGGGCTTTCGTGAGGCAGGCGTTAAGGACCCCATTGAGTATGCGACGTCCGGCGGGCACTGAACGATAAATTGGAAGGAAGAGTCATGCACGTTGAACTTGTCCGAATAATGACCTTCAGCGCGGCCCATCGGGTGCCGACGTCTCTCCACGAACCAGCGCGACGGCTTCACGGCCATAACTTCGCCGTCGAGTTTTCGCTTAGTGGAACGATAAAGAGCGATTGTGGCTGGTTGCTCGACTTTGGCGAGATTCGTGAGGGGTTCGCTCCGCTGGCCGAGCGGCTTGATCATTCTTTTCTCAACGAAGTCGAAGGGCTCGAGGTTCCCAATATCCCGTCGCTCGAACGATGGATTTTTAACCGCATGAAATCCGATCTGCCTACGTTGGAACGTGCGTTTGTGACGATAATGGGTCATCTGAGTTTTACGCCTCGCCGTCTGGCGGAAGACCGCCGCTTGGGGCTTTCTGAACGTCTGTCGTTTACGCTCGAATCGGCCCACCGATTACCCTTGGTCGGCTCCGGCCACAAGTGCAACCGGCTGCACGGCCACAGTTTTCGCGTCGAGGTCGGGGCACGCGATCTCGAACGCCTCAAGGAACCACTTCGGCGCATTTATGACCAGCTTGATCATCGGTTTCTGAACGAGATTGATGGACTGGAGAACCCAACGTCCGAGAATCTGGCGATATGGATTTGGAGAGCGGTTCGAACGGATGTCCCCGATTTGGGCGTCGTTGTAATTCGAGAATCGCCCGAAACCGCCTGCTTTTATCGCGGCGTGGAATAGACGATTTCGGATCTTGGATTGCCGATTTCGGAGTGCAAACGATGTAGCTTAGCCCCTTGTGGGCGTCTTATTCTCGGTTCCAGATGCGCACAAAGGATTGTGCTACAACAAACCAGGAGAAAGCCGATGTTTGAACCGCTGGGCAAGAAAATGCCTTTCGATGGCCCCGAAAAGATTGATGCCAAGGTGCTCGAGACCTTCGACTACGAATATGCGGGGAAGGATATTGAGGTGGATATCTCAACCGACGAGTTCACGTCGGTCTGTCCCTACTCCGGTCTGCCCGATTTTGGCCGCCTGACTATCGTCTATGTCCCCAACCAGAAGTGCATTGAGTTGCGGTCGTTGAAGTATTATTTGCTGAGCTACCGCACGGTCGGCATATTCTATGAGCACCTGGTCAACCGCGTGCTCGACGACCTGGTGGCTTGTTGCCAGCCCAAACGAATGACCGTGACGGGCGAATTCACGCCACGCGGTGGCATCCGCACCCGTGTTACGGCGCGGTTTCCGCGGTCATAGAAAGAAAAAGAAACGCCTTCCCCCCGCCTCGTTTCCCTTATGCAGGTGGTTCGAAAGGTCGCGACCACGCGGTGCTTTCAAGCGCACAACAGTCCGCGGATGAAGCCGGTGTTGTAGGCAGTGCTTGCCTCGGGACCTAAGGGCGATTGCGTCTCCAGAACAATCCAACCCTCATAGCCGATGTCGCGCACGGCTTGGCCAACCGCTGCCATGTCTATTTTGCCCCTGCCGAGCAGCGAACCGCCGTCCTTGAAGTGGATCATACAGATATACTTCGTGCCCAACAGGCGGATTTCCTTGGGAACGTCATACCCCTCGCCATGCGAGTTGCCGATGTCGTAATAGACGCGGACAAAGGACGAGCCGATTTTCTCCACCATCTCGATGTTCTCTTCAGCGCTGAGCCTGTTTTCGAGGCCCAACGTGACGCCCTTCTTCTCGGCATGTTCGGCGACACTCTTCACGACTTCGATCGTCCTGGCTTTGGCCTCCGGTCCCTCCTTCAGGTTGCCCTTGCCGAAGAATGCGACAAGGATCGCCTTAGCGCCCAGTGCGGCCGTCGCATCAATGGTTTGATCGAGCCAGCTCTTGGCACGCGGATCGGACCACAGCGGGTTGCTGTTGAGCAAGCCCATGCAAATCGAGGACATCACCACGCCGGTCTTCTCGATCTCGGCGAGATAGCCCTTCTGCAATTCTGTATCGGCGCATTCGAGCTGTTCGCCTGCCTTGCCAGCCTCGATTTCGATCCCGTCAACGCCGAGTTTCTTGGCCACTGCCAGGGCTTCTGGACCGCTGCGGCCCAGGCATCCCGTGCGCGCGCCGACACGAACCTTCATCTTCTTCGATGCTTCCTGCGCCGCCGAAACCGCACTTGGCGTCAAGCCGGCTCCCAAACTACCAGCCAACGGCCAACCCAGCGCCGCCACTCCGCCGTATGCGAAGAACTCTCTTCTCGTTGCATTCATTGTACCGCTCCTTTCGCCCTGTCTGGTTTTGTCGGGATTGCCGACCATACTGGTGCGCAATATGTCGCACCCCTGCCAGCCGCTGGGTTGCTCTCTTTCACAAACCAATGTGTCGTGTCAAGCACGGGAATCTATCGGAAGAAAGCAGGGCGAAACATGGAGCTTCGAGCGGGGTTCGGCTTGACAGTCATTGGGCGACCGATTAACGATCTGATGCGCTTGTGGCTCAGCGCTGCGAACGTTACGCAGCTGCAATATCAACAAATTCAATCGCATGGGAGATGGAAACGTGAGCGAGAAAAAACAGATTGGCTTGATTGGCTTGGCCGTGATGGGCCAGAATCTCGTCCTCAACATCGAAAGCCGCGGGTTTGGGGTCGCGGTCTTCAACCGCACTACGGCGCGAACGGAGGAGTTCATCGCCGGGCCGGCAAGGGGCAAGAACATCCAGGGCTGCAAAACCCTCCAGGAGTTTGCCGACTCGCTCGAATTGCCTCGCCGGATCATCATTATGGTCAAGGCGGGCGAGGCGGTGGACGACATGATCGCACAGGTCAAGCCTTTTCTGTCGAGGGGCGACATTATTTTCGACGGCGGCAACTCCTTCTTTCAGGACACAGAGCGGCGGTCTCGCCAGCTCGAGGCCGAAGGGCTGCAATTCGTCGGGTCGGGCATCAGCGGCGGCGAAGAAGGCGCTCTCAAAGGTCCCAGCATCATGCCCGGTGGTCCGCGCGCTGCTTACGAGGCGCTCGAACCGATTCTCACGAAGATCGCCGCGCAGACAAATGACGGTCCCTGCTGCACTCACATCGGCCCGCGAGGCGCTGGTCACTATGTCAAGATGGTCCACAACGGCATTGAGTATGGCATCATGCAGTTGCTCAGCGAGACGTATGACATTATGAGCCGCGGGCTTGGCATGACCGCTCCGGAAATTGCCAAGGTCGTTGCCGATTGGAACACCGCTGAGCTGGGCAGCTACCTCATGGAGATCACGGTGGAGGTTCTCAATCGAACGGACCCCGAGACCGGTAAATCGCTCGTGGACGTCATTCTTGACAAGGCCAAACAAAAAGGAACCGGCAAATGGGCCAGCCAGAATGCCCTCGACATCGGGGTGCCGACACCGACTATCAACGAGGCTGTCACGGGTCGGATCATGTCGGGTTACAAGGAGGAGCGGATCAAGGCTGCCAAGACGTTGCGCGGGCGGGTTCGACCGATCCGCGGCGACCGCGAGAAAATCATCCCGCAGCTTCGCGATGCTCTCTATTGCTCGGTCATCACGGCCTATGCCCAGGGGATGGCCCTGCTTCGCGTCGCTTCGACCGAGTATGACTACAGGCTGAACCTGGCCGAGATTGCGCGCATCTGGAAGGGCGGCTGCATCATCCGTTCCAATCTGCTCGATCCGATCAAGGAGGCGTTTGCCAAGAGGCGAAATCTCGAAAACCTGATGCTCAATCGTTTCGTTGCGCGCGAACTCAAGGCGCGGCAGACCAACTGGCGGCGGACCGTTCAGGCCGCCATCAAGGCTTGCATCCCTGTGGCGGGATATTCGGCTTCATTGGCTTATTTCGATGCTTATCGAACGGAGCGACTGCCGGCAAACCTGATTCAGGGCCTGCGCGATTATTTTGGCGCCCACACATTCGAACGCATGGACAAGGAAGGCACATTTCACATCGAATGGATGAAGAAAAAATAGTGGCACGGGCATCTTGCCCATGACAGGTCAGAGGCGAGGGGGGTGAGAACACCAACCTCGCCTTCTTCGTCTGGGGTGGCCGATGGCCTCAACCAGAGAGAAAAACGTTCAAACGTCGGGGTATGGAAACACCCTTACAATAGACGCAGAAGCTTCAGATCAGCGGCGGGAAAAGCAAGATTGTGAAACTGGGAGCGCGGGACCCACTTGATCTCGCTGTGGTAGTGGGGCTGGGGTCTGCCTCCAATGTGTCGGCAACGATAGAGGTGCAAGGTCATCTTGAAATGGGAGTAGGTATGAACGACCACGGCTACCAGGGGCCCGAGCGCGATTTCGATGCCGAGTTCTTCGCGGATTTCGCGCCCCAGCGATTGGTCGTGAGTTTCGCCAGCCTCGACTTTCCCGCCGGGGAACTCCCACAGTCCGCCAAGCATGCCTCCTGCGGGCCTCTTGCCGAGAAGATATCGCCCATTCTTTCGAATCGCGGCGGCGACGATCTGATAGTGGGGCAGCGACCTTCTGGCGCGTCGCACCGGCAGGATGGTCTGGCGGCCCAGCGCGTAGGCATCACACGTCTTGCGCAGGGGACATTTGTCGCAGTGAGGCGCTGGTGGCGTGCAAGTGCGCGCCCCCAGTTCCATCATCGCCTGATTGAAATCGCCCGGTGAACGCCGCGGGACGAGCACTTCGGCAACCGACCAAAGAAGCCGGAGCGTCCGGGGCGCATCTATACTTTTCCTGATGTTGAACAGACGCGCCAGCACTCGTTTTACATTGCCATCAAGAACCGGCACGCACTCGCCGAAAGCGATGCTTGCAATCGCACTTGCTGTGTAACGTCCTACCCCTGGGAGCCGCTGCCATTCTCGGGCCGTGCGGGGAAAACGCGTGTCATAGTCATTGACGAGGATTCTGGCCCCTCGGAGCAAATGGTGCGCCCGACCATAGTATCCAAGTCCTTCCCACAATTTGAGAACGCGGTCCTCGCTCGCGGCGGCTAGATCACGGATGGTCGGAAATGCTTTTGTGAATCGGACATAGTATGGCAGCGCGGTCTGGACGCGGGTTTGCTGGAGAAGAACCTCGGAAAGCCACACACGGTAAGGATCGCGCGTCCGGCGCCAGGGCAGGTCGCGCGCATTGCGCCGATACCAAGCCAGAAGATGGCGACGAATATAGCTGTGTTTGCGGCCGACCTGATCGAACAGCAGCATCGTCAGAGAACATCTCATGGGCAAGATGCCCATGCCACCCTTTATTCCACAGTCACTTTAACCGGTTCGACGAAGGTTGTGTGGTTCACGGTTTCTGACGAACCGTCGAGCCGCCCAGAGGTTTTCTCTCAGGCTCCCGAATTGCCAACCTCTCGGTGTGAGTTCTGAATACGCCATCAACCCTTCGCATAGGTTCAAGACCGCAGCAAAACGACTTTTCCGGCGCCGCTACCGTTCGTTAGACCCCGCGGCTGTCCTCATTACTTTTTCTCAAGGGGATTGCCCGCGGCGTCAAGCGGGTTCACGACGGTGACCTTTTCCTTGGGCAGCGTCGCCAGCAAATCCGGCAGGTCATAGGTCTTGAGCGCTCCATGCACGGCGTTGATCAGTTGGTTCTTGGTCACTGGAGTCCGGACCACATCTGACCATGAGACCAGCGAATGGTCGAGCCGAATGGAGGCGAACAAGTCAGGCTCCAGAGCCGCCGCATGGAGCGCTGGAGGTCCTGCCTCTCCAATAGCGATCAGGTGAACACGGCGAGTCGTCTCACCCGAACGGTAATCGGCAAGGAATCGTCCACAGACGAGGATGTCTTCGGCGCGCATGCCTACAAAGGACTTTTCGAGCAGGTAGGCGAGGAAGTAGTCCTTCCAGTCGGTGCCGAAGTAGTCTTTCCAGCCTTTGCCGCCTTTGGCGCTTTCGGTTTCGCCGATTCCGCGCAAATCCACTGCCAGAACCAAGTGCCCCTTGGAAACCAATTCCTCGATAGGTCCGCCACGGCGGGCATCCACATGTTTGCCTTCTCCATGTAGATAGAGGTAAGTGTCAGCGCCAGGTTTCTCGGGCACGAATGCCAGAGTGGGCAGCCAAATCCCTGCCTCCGGTCGGAGGATAATCTTTTCGATGGTGTAACCCTCGTGAGTTTCGTTCCCGACCTTCTCGACACCGGGTTTTGACAAATCGGCAAGGCGGCGAATCCCTGTGATCTCGCGAACTTTTTGCAAGGCGTCGGCTTTGGGCGTCTCCGCCCAAGACTTTCGACGCTGCTTCGCCAGACGCTCTTCCAGCTCAGTATTGAAGTCGAAAATCGAGCGCGCCCCCTGCATTAGCATCACCTGGCCGCGGGGCGAACACTGCATTTGCTCGTCGGTCATGACCGAGAAGTCGGGCTCGGTCGCGGCGTCGTCGGCTTTCAGCAACCAGCGCCGCATCCAACGGACCATCCCCAAGCGAAGTCCCGGCGAGAACCCATGGGTCATGTCGGTTTCGACGAGGTCCACGCGCTCGGGATAGCCCATCCGTGCGTAGAACCGCTTCGCTTCGCGGAACGTCTGCCAGGCGCCCTCGATATCGAAGTAATCGCGGGTGGCCACACACATGAGGGTTGGCCTGGGTGCTCGCATGAGAAGATAGTCGGCGTGGTCCATGCCGCGGGCGATCTGTCCATAGATGTTTTGCTCGGCATCCTGTGGCCCGATCGTTTCGAGCAGTCGCTTGAGGCTCGTGAGATAGCAACCGGGTGCCGCACAAACGATTCGTTCGTCGAGCGCCATCAGATAGCTGGTCAGCGTTCCCCCGCCAGAATTGCCGGTGCAACCGATCCGCTTGGGATCAATCTCTGGGCGGCTCGCCATGTAGTCAATTGCGCGCATTCCGTCCCAGATGCGGTAACGGGCGGTGTTCATGCCAAGCAGAATGCTTCCAACGCCCACGAGAGTATGCTCCAACGTTGAACCAAAGCGCGGCTTCCCTTTCGAATCGAGCAACTGGTAGCGCTCGCCCTGGCCGATGGGATCGTAGCACAGAGCGGCGATACCTTGCTTGGCCAGAAATATGCAGGCGCGTTGATAGAGCTCCGAGGCCTTGCCGTTGGCGCTGTGTCCGCAAGGGACCAGAACGGCAGGGTAGCGCGGCTTGCTTTGCGGCAGATAGAGGACCGCTGTGACGTAGTGACCGGGTTGGCTTTCGAAAATGATTTTCTCGATGCGATAGCCGTCGCGCGTCTCACGGCCAACGGTTTTGGCATTCAGCGGCGTGCGCTCGGGGAAGCCGCCCAGTCGAGCAACAAAGAATTCGCGCATGCGCTGTTGATAAGCGGTTTGTTGCTCGACCGTTTTGATTTTCTCGTACTCTGCCTTTCGGCGGTCAAAAGCCTCGTAGGCCAGTTGCCGCAGATAGCCGTTCATCATATCTGACGAGGCCACGTCGCCTATCTTGGTGGGCAGCACCTTAATGTCTTGTGTCAAAGCAGCAGATGTGAGTAAGAACAACCCTGCGATGCAACCAATCCAACGTCCCGTTTGATCGTGTCTGACCAGGTATTGCTTCGACATGTTTTCTTTGCCTCCCTGTGCGGTTTCCGATAAATCGAGAATTTATCTTGCGGGTCGGGAGTTGCTATGCTCAACCAGAAAGTGTGGTATGAAACGCGTTTCTTGCGCACATTGGGGGAGCGAGGATGAGACTTTTCGGCGGTATGGCCTTGTTGGGGATGCTCAGGAGAATCCGCCGTCGAAGGGGGTTGGGAAGATCGGATGAGTAGAAAAGTCGCGGGTTGGTGTCTCGGTCTGATGATTTTGTTGGTAGGGTGCGGATTTGTCCTGGGCGCGGCCCGGCGGTCTTCCAGCCCGATTCTGACCCGATCGCAACTTATCGCACAGGCCCAATCGCTGATTGCACAAAAGCAAGTTCGCTCGATCCGGTGGGGCATCTGTATTGCTCGTGCGGATACGGGCGAGGTGATATTTGGCGACAATGCAGATAGCCTTTTCCTGCCGGCCTCGAATCGCAAACTGTTTGTGACAGCTCTGGCGCTCGATCGCCTTGGTCCCGATTTTCGGTTCTCGACGTCGCTCGATCTGGGTTCGCCTTTGAGCGAAGATGGCCATCTTCGCGGCGATCTGATCGTAAGGGGATCGGGCGATCCCACGTTTCTCAACCCGCGGTTTCATGGTGGCGCCATGGACTCGACATTGCGCGAATGGACCGAAACACTTTGGGCAATAGGCGTCCGCGAGATCGAGGGCGATGTCGTCATGGATGGTTCGCATTTTGCCTCGGGCGAGCAACGGGCAGAGGGCTGGATCAAAGACTATGAAACGGCTGAATACGCGCCTCGAGCCAGCGCAATCAGCATTGCGGGCAATCGGGTGACCGTGAACATCCATCCGGCCAAAGAGCCCGGCCAGCCGCCCACTGTCTCGCTCTTGCCCGCCAATTCTATAGTCAAGGTTGCCAATCTGGCCGTGACGGGACCACGCCGTTGCGCCAACACAATCACGATCGAGCGGGGAGAAGACGGTCCCGATCATCTTGTCGTGCGCGGCCGGATTGGGTGCGGCGCGCCCGAGGAGACGCTGCGGGTTCCGCTCGAACAGCCCGCCCTTGTTGCCGGCCAGGTGTTCCGGTCGGCCCTAACCAAGAAAGGAATCAAAGTGCGCGGTGAGATTCGCGCGCCGAACGGTAGCACAGGCATCCTGCCTGTGAACTATCATCTGCAAGAGGAACTTGCCACTGCACAAAGACCGGAAGCCTGGGCTACCGAAACGAGTCCGACGCAATGGCTACGTGTGGCGGAGTATCTTTCGCCGCCGTTGCGCGAGATTCTTGAGGTGACAAATAAGCATAGCGACAACTACTGCGCCGAGCAACTGTTTCAGGGGGTGGCTTTTGCCAGAACAGCCCACGCTTCCTATGGCGAGGCCAAAAAGTATGAGGAAGAGTTTCTCGCGGAAATCGGTATCCTGCCAAACGCGGCGAATTTCGAGGACGGCTGTGGCCTGTCGCGGCTCAATCTCGTGACCCCTCGCGCAACCGTGCGGTTGCTCTGCCACATGGCCCTGCACAAATACCGCAGCGAATTCATGGATTCACTGCCACTCGCCGGGCGGGAGGGCACATTGGCCGGACGCATGGGAAAACGCGCAATGGGGCACGTCCGCGCCAAGACCGGCTGCCTTTCGATGGCTAGTTGTCTGTCGGGCTATGCGGAAGCGCGCTCGGGTGTCATCGTTGCTTTTTCGATCCTTGCCAACGATTGCGCCGGACGAATCTCCGAGGCCTGTTCCGTTCAGGATCGCATTTGCGAAGCGCTGGTGAACACAAACCTCTGATTGTTGGAACACCAGCGGTGGCACGGGCATCCTGCCCGTGATTGTTCCCAGGTAGGAACCCTGTTCCACTGCGTTTGATCTATTCCGGGCAGGCAGCGCTGCTGTTCCCTCCTCATTCATTGCTCCTCATTCATCATTTCAGAAGAACTCGGCCATAACCGCATCGGCCACCAACAGTCCTTCTTCGGTCAGCCGCAATCGGCCTTCGACCAGTTCCACGAGCCCGACCTCGACGAGTCGGGCAATTTCGCTGGCATAGGTCTCGGTCAGATCGGCCCCAAGGCGCGAACGAAATGTCGCCACGTCAATTCCCTCCAAGCGGCGCAACCCAAGCATCACCTGCTCGCCAAGTCGTGCGCGGCCTTCGGGCGGTGGCTCGATGCGGCGCGGCAAGATCCCGGCTTCGAGACTTCGGCAATAGTGAGCGATGTCAGGGGGATTGGCCCATCGCATGCCGCCGACAAGAGAGTGGGCCGAAACACCCAGCCCCAGGTAATCGCCGCCGGTCCAGTAGCGTTCGTTGTGGCGGCTCCGAAAACCCGGCAGGGCGTAGTTGGAAATCTCGTAGTGCTCATAGCCGGCAGCCAGCAGCCGGCGACGGGCGAGCAAAAACATCTCGCGCTGCACTTCTTCGTCAGGTAAGTCGAGCCGCCCTGCCCGTTGAAGGTCGCCAAAGGGCGTCCCCTCGTGGACCGTCAAGCCATAGACGGAAATGTGGTGCGGGCGATAGGCGATGGCCGCGTCGAGATCCCTTTGCCATTGTTCGAGAGTCTGGCCAGGAACGGCAAAGATCAGATCAATTGCCCAGGCAAGATTGGCCGGCAGAACAGGCTTCCAGCCTGTGTTTGGGAGACTGTTTCCACGAAGCCGATCGAGAAGCGCGCGATTCTCTCCACTTCGGTGAGATCGGCCCAATCGCTCCAGTGTTTCATCGCAAAACGATTGGACACCAATGCTGAAGCGATTGACACCCAATGCCAGAAACTCATCAAGACTGGTGGCATGGGCATCTTGCCCATGATCTGTCACGGGCAGGAGGCCCGTGCCACTGCTGCTGACCGTGCCGGGATTGCTCTCGAGCGTCCATTCGAGCGACGGTTCAATCTCGAAAGTGTGACCCAAGCGCTCGAAGAACCGCCGGTAGAGCGCAGGCTCGATCAGACTGGGTGTGCCACCCCCGACATAGAGCGTGACAAGTGGACTCGACGGCAGGCTTTTGTTTCCCTCGCACAGAATTTCCAGCTCGCGGCCAACGAGATCAAAATATCGCGCCGGCTCAACTCCCATCCTGTCCATCGGCGCCGAATAGAAATCGCAATAGGGACACTTGGCCACACAGAACGGAACATGCAGATAGACAGACAATTCTCCACTTGAGCCGGCGGTTCCTTCGCCAACTCTCGCCAGTGTTCTAGGAATCTCCATCTGTGACTCGCGCTCTTCGGTAGTTTCCGCCGTTGGCCAAGTGAAAGGCCAGGGCAGCGTCCCATGTTCTCGTTAATGTTTTGGCGTTCAACCAGCAGAGCTCTGTGAGATGGTCACACCGCTTGGAAAATAGGATCCAGTGTCGCCGCACGAGCTTGGAGATCTTTCTCTTCTTGGGCGGTAATCGGCTTGAATCTCATCGCAATGTCGAGAGCAAGGCGGAAAAGGGATTCCTCGCCCGGTGGGATTGCAGCCGTCACGGGTTGACTCAGCGTGAAACGCAAACCAAGTTCGGCTTCGCGAGGTTCCGTCAGCGGTTGATACCAGCATTTCTTGTATTTCTTGCGTTGCGGGTCGCCCTCGGGCCATTTCTGGCGAGCCATCGCTTTCAACGCGAGCAGTGCCATTCCCTTCGACTGTACTTTTTTGATAACCTGAGGTCCGAAATCGCCCCTGTAATAGCATGCGAAGTTGACCGGAAAGAGGATCGAATCAAAGTCATAGCGATCCATCGCCGCCATCGCCGCCTCCACCGAGTGGGCCGAGAAGCCTAGAAATCGGACCCGCCCTTTCTTCTTGGCCTCGGTGAAGACTTCCATCGCACCGCCTTTCGCAAAGATCACGTCCACGTCTTTCTTCACATCCGTGATGGCGTGAAGTTGATACAGATCAAGGTGGTCGGTGCGAAGGCGCTCGAGCGAGCGTTTGAGCTCGGCTTCTGCGCCTTCGCAGCGGCGTTCGGTGGTTTTGCAGGCGAGAAAGACGTTCTTGCGATAGGGTTCGAGGGCGGGGCCCAAGTTTTGCTCGGCGTCCCCGTAGCTGGGCGCGACATCGAAGTAATTCACGCCACGTTCCACCGCTTCTGCAACCAAGCGCTTGGCTTGTTCCTGCTCCGCATTCCTGACAACAATGCCGCCCATGCCGATGACAGAAAGACGGATGCCGGTCTTCCCATATTCACGTTGGGGAAGTCTCGGAGGATTCGAGGATTTGCCTGTTTCCGTCATTTCGGCGGCTCTTCCGTCGGCCGGCAGTCCGTTCCTAGCAAGGCCGCCGGTCGAGAGCACGAGAGATTTTAGAAAATCACGCCGTTCCATGAGCAATCACTTTTCTTGCGACACCAATTTCAGGCTCACTGTGGATCATCCCAATCAGAAAAGGCTTTCGCGGACGAGGACCTTTCGCATCTGTGTTCTTGTTGCCGGGTAGGGAGGTTTTGCCCGGCCCATCGCCGGTCCGTTCGTGCCGCGGGCCGGCTCATGCCGGGTCACCTGTAAGTGATTTGAGATACTGCTCGAGTGCCTGGGCGGTTTCTTCTTTCATCGGCTCGAAAGCAATGGCCAGCTTGCAGACGGGTCGCTCCGGGTCGTTCTGATAGTCATACCAGATCAGTTTGCCGAAGACCGTGAGCGGCTGCCGATGTTCTGATTGTCCAAGAGATACTCGGACATAACGGGGGCGATGAATCAGTTTTCCGTAAACCGCTCCCGACATGCCGGGCACTGTCAACAGCGCGCCCGAGCGACTGGCGTTCTCGCACACACCGTCAAACACCAGCGGGCTGAACGTCTCCTCTTCGACCAGCACCCGCACGGTCGCCGGAGTACATGCGGCGCGGCGTGGGTGTTTGCGTCGTTCGGAAAGGCTCGGCTGAGCCTCGTTTTCGGCTGACATGAATGCACTCCTTGCTTTGCGCTCCAATTGCTCGATTTGTCGGATCCATCCCTTGCCGTCTTGCCCATTACACTACTTATCCAAGACGACTTGTCAAGACCTCCTCGCAAAATTGGCTAGGGGCAGCTCGTGGCCCCGAGTTTCGCTTGACTTTGCCGTCACGTAACTCGTAGTCAACGGCACAGGCCGAACGTGCCGATGTCTCGTGATAAGTCAACGATCCCACCGGCGCGCGGAGCATTCGTTAATCATGACAGAAAAGAACGGCGATCTTCTTGCGGTAAAGAATCTACGGACCTGTTTTCACATGAGCGATGGGGATGCTTATGCCGTGGATGGCGTGAGCTTTAGCGTTCGGCGCGGGAGCACGTTGGGCATGGTCGGGGAGTCGGGCTGTGGCAAGAGTGTTACGGCTCTCTCGATCCTTCGGCTGATTCCCGATCCGCCCGGACGAATTGAAGGAGGCGAGATTTGGTTCGAAGGCCGCAATTTACCCACTCTCAACGAAGCCACGATGCGCCGGATTCGCGGCAACCGGATCTCGATGATTTTCCAAGAGCCGATGACGTCGCTGAATCCGGTTTTTACCGCTGGCAGTCAGATTGCCGAGGTTTTTCGCGTTCACCGAAAGATGAGACGGCGCGAGGCATTCAACGCCGCCATCGAGATGCTTGATCGCGTGCGAATTCCCAACCCATCGCAGCGCGCACGAGAATATCCCCACCAGATGAGCGGCGGCATGCGTCAGCGGGTGATGATCGCGATGGCATTGGCTTGCCATCCCGCACTTCTGATCGCCGACGAACCAACGACGGCGCTCGACGTGACGGTCCAGGCACAGATTCTCAACCTGATGAACGAACTTCACGAACAGTACCAGTCCTCGATTCTGATCATCACGCACGACTTGGGCGTCATTGCCGAAATGGCCGAGGAGGTCGTCGTCATGTATGCGGGGATGATCGTAGAACACGCCGCAGTGGAGGACCTGTTCAACCGGCCGTCCCATCCCTACACGAAGGCGTTGTTTCGCTCGATCCCTCGTCTTGATGACATCCGCCGGGGGCAGAAACTCGAATCCATCCAGGGAACGGTGCCAAGCCCGCTGGCCTATCCCGAGGGATGCCGGTTCCACCCGCGCTGCAAATACGTGATCCCTGAGTGTCGCCTGGCGATTCCGCCGATGCGAACCGTCTCGCCCCGCCACGAAGCGCGGTGTATCCGACTGGAAGAAACCAACGATGAATGATGAGCAATAGCAGATGGCGCAGCCGCCGCTGGGCATTGAAAAAGGATGGAAGCGGAAGCATGGAGAAAAATGAAATGTGAGGAATCATCCGCGTCCATTTCCTTTTTCTGTTCTTCACTTTCATTCATCGTTCATCATTGCGCGTTCATCATTGTCTTTTCGGAGGGCGACTGATGCCAACAGCGATTCGAATCCAGGCAGGCGGTATTGTTGTCGAAGCCGACCTGAACGATTCGGCAACAGCGTGCAAGATCGCCGCTGCACTTCCGATTGAGGCGAAAGTTCGAACGTGGGGCGACGAAATCTATTTCAACGTCCCTGTCGAGTGCGAGGAAGAGAATCCACGCGAAGTCGTTGAAATGGGCGATGTTGGTTATTGGCCACCTGGGACGGCTCTCTGCCTTTTCTTCGGTCCGACTCCTGTCAGCCGTGGCGACGAAATCCGCCCCGCCAGTGCCGTCAACATCGTCGGCAAGATCAAAAGCGACGCCAAAGTTCTCAAATCAGTACGTGCCGGCACGGCGATTCGTATCGAAAGAGCCGAGCCATGAGAAAACCAGCGCCTTAATCGGGCAATCGGCCATTCCGAAAGCACTGCTTACCCGCGACGGTTTGCGATTGTAGTTGACCCAACCTCTCAAGCTGTCCTATTCTTCGGGTGAAGTCGAAACCACCAAAAACCGTTAGGAAAAGGAGGAAACAGCGATGCCCAGCAGAATGACAAGTCTTCTGTCGCTTGGGGCCTGTTTGGCGCTGCTGACGGCAGCAAGCTCATTATGGGCTGCTCCCGAAGACCAACTCGAGATCGGCAAGCCGGCGCCGACGTTCAAGTTGCCCGGCGTTGACGACAAGGATTGTGCGCTGGCCGACTTGCTGAAGAAAAACAAGGCGGTGGTCGTAGTCTGGATGGCCAACCATTGCCCCGTGGCCGTGGCCTATCAGGACCGCCTGATCGAGATTCAGAAAGATTACAAGGAAAAGGGGGTTGCAGTCGTTGCCATTAGCTCCAACGATGTCGAAGCCTACCCGGCAGATAGCTTCGACAACATGAAAAAGCGTGCCAAGGAGAAGAAATACAACTTCCCCTTCCTTTATGACGAGTCGCAAGAAGTGGCGCGCGCCTACAAGGCGACCTGCACGCCCCACGTATTTGTTATTGATGCCAACGGCAATCTTGCCTACCGCGGCGCCGTGGATGACAATCAGAACCCCAAGAAGGTCGCCGCGCCTTATTTGCGCAACGCACTCGATTCCGTCCTTGCGGACAAGCCCGTGGAGAAACCCACAACCAGGCAGTTCGGTTGCAGCATTAAGTGGAAAAAGAAAAGCTAGGCCATCGGCTTGGCCAAGGGGGGCGGTACACAGTTGTTTGTGGCCGCTCTTTTTCTTTATCCCACTACGACATTCGTTGGATGGCCATTGAGGAATTGAACCAGGTTCTCGACCGTTGTGTCGAGAATGCGCCGTTGGGCCTCGCGGCTGAAAAACCCTATGTGAGGGGTCACGACGACATCGGGACGATGGATGAGAATGGTGCTCTCCAAAAGCGTCCGAAGCGTCTCGTGGGGAAGATCATGCTGCGACAGGACTTGCTTTTCCTCGCGCAACAATTGCTCGCCTTCCAGCACATCCAGTCCCGCACCGGCAAGATGGCCGCTGTCGAGAGCCTGAACCAAGGCCTCCGTATCCACGAGTGCACCACGGGCGGTGTTGATCAAGATCGCACCCTGCTTCATCTTGGCGATTGTTTCTGCATTGATCATGTGGTGGGTCTGCTTGAGGTAGGGAACATGAAGGGAGACAATGTCGGATTCCCGAAGCAGCACGTCGAGCGGAACGTATTGGAAAGCCAAGACCTCGGCCAGGAGCGGTTCCTGACGAATGTCGGTCGCCAGGACCTTCATGCCGAAACCTCGCGCGATTTTGATGACATGCAAACCGATGCGGCCCGTGCCGATGACGCCTAACGTCTTGCCCGCAATATCCATCCCCTCCAGGCCTTCGAGGGAGAAATCACGACGCCGGACTTTGAAATAGGCCTTGTGAATGTTGCGTGTCACGGCGAGAATCAGCCCGAAGGTATGTTCAGCCACAGTGTTTTCCCCATAAGAAGGGACATTGCACACCGCGACCGAACGCGCTTTCGCGGCCTCGAGATCCACATGATCGAAGCCAGTTGAGCGCGTCGCGACGATCTTCAAATCGGGAACCGACGCAAGAATTGTTGCATCAATTTTCGAATAGATAAAAGGCGACAAGGCCCAGGCATCGCGCCATTCGTTCAATTGCGAAAGATCGAGCCGCTGGGCCGAGAAAAACAGGCGAAACGCCCCGCTCAATCTCTCCCGGAGATAGACAATCTCCCAATCCTTGACCTCAAAAAAGGCAACCAAAGGGCCGTTGTCCATATTACTTCACCGAGTCATCTTCGGGCAGGCCCAACTTCTCATATAGTCCGCGTCGGCCCGCTTTGTCACCCTCCAACGTTTTCCGCGCATATTCCACCACTTCTTTGGCCTGAGCACGCGGAACCACAACCACACCATCGCCATCGGCCACAATCACGTCACCGGGCATCACCAGGACGCCACCACATACGATCGGCCGGTTGACCGATTCCAACTCGATTCGGCCCGGTCGAATACCGCGCCCCGCTTTCCTGTAGTAGATTGGCAGACCCTGATTCATCAATTCATCGGTGTCCCGCGCCGTGCCATTGGTCACAACGCCGACACAGCCCCTTGCCCGCCAACCCATGCTGTTGTTCGAGCCGATCGGGCCAACATCCACTTTGCCGCCCGCCGCATTGTCCGTGACCAACACCGATCCCTTCCGAATGAGTGGCTTGAACTCTTCGGGTGCGATTGTGCCATACCAGTCGCTAACCCATTTGCGAAACTCGTCGGCCGGCATTCGCCCCGCCGGAGGACGGTTCGTTGGAACCCACCGCGCCGTCACGGCCATCCCCACAATTCGATGTGTGAAGTTCTTCGTATCCCTCCACAGCGGGCGAATCTCGGGTTCCATCAAGCCGATATTCTGCAACCCAACTGCATCCATCCCATCGCACACGTCGGAAACCCGCAATCCTTTGAACAGCGCCAAAACCTCTTGGTCTTCCTCCTCGCTATAGACTTTCGTTTCGATGAAGTTCTTTCCCGCGCGTAGCTGCACGATCTCGTCCGCGCCGGCAGCAACGGAAACTCGCCCGCTCAATAACGTCAACAAAGCGGACATCGCAGCAACATGGCACACAGCAAATCTCGGTTTCATATCTGCTCCTTCCTATTTGACCGAGTCGTCCTCGGGCAATCCGAGCTTCTTATAGAGTCCGCGACGGCCTGTCTTGTCACCGTTCAGAATCTTTTGGGCATATTTTGCCACATCTTCGGCCACACCACGCGGGACCACGATCACGCCGTCGCCGTCCGCAACGATCACATCGCCGGGCATCACCAACACGCCGCCGCATACGATTGGCCGATTGACCGACTCGATCTCGTTTCGGCCCGGACGTATGCCGCGCCCCGGCTTCTTATAGTAAAGGGGGATCCGTTCTGTGATGATCTCGTCCGAATCGCGGGCCGTTGCACTCGACACCACTCCCACACATCCCCGCAACTTCCATCCCATGATATTGTTCGACCCGATCGAGCCGACGTCGGCATTCGGCGCCTCCTCAATCACCAACACGGTGCCTTTTCGGATCAGCGACACAAACGGCTCGCGGGTATAAGACGAATAGAAATCCTTGACCCACGTGTTGAACTGTTCGACGGGCAACCGCCCCGCTGGCGGCCTTTGCGTCGGCACATAGCGCGCCGTCACCGCCACCCCAACAATCCGATGGGTATAGCGTTCCGTGTCTCGCCACAGAGGGCGAATGTCAGGGTCCATCAGGCCGATGTTTTGCAGGCCGACGGCGTCCATCCCATCGCAGACATCCGAGACCCGCAATTCCTTGAAAAGCGCCAACAGTTGGAGATCCTCTTCCTCTGTGCAAACAGTGGTCGGAATAAAATTCTTCCCGGCGCGAGATTCCTCCGCACTTTGGGCTTTGTCCGTTTTCGCGGAAGCGGCATCGGGACGACCACTCACAGTGGCAAGTGTAACAATCACCAAAACAGCCAAACGTCTAGAAGTGCGCTGAGTCATGACGGTCGTTCCTCCTCAATCCGATTTCGAGCAATTCCCTTTCATCCTTGGGCATTCGCATTTCTTGCAGACAGCGCAGTAGGTATAGCCTCACCTGCCTCCTGGAGAACGCCATACTATTTCACACACTCGAAGGCAAAATCACTCGCTGAGGATTTCGATCCCATTGATTTCGGGATTCTGAACTTTCGCCACAAAACCGACTTCGAGAATCCCGTTCGTAACCTCGATTCCTTTGAACTCCTTCACGAGCGCCTTGTAACCCGTACCGGCTGCCTTGAGGACTTCGAAGTCTGGCAAGACGGTTTTGCCCTGAATCGTGACATTGAACACTCGTCCTCCCGGTGTCTTCGAAATCTTCGGATTAGTCTCGGCGAAATGCAGTCTTGCGCTGTATTTCCCGTTGGGAACCTCCGCTTTGAACGCCGTCATCAAGTAATGTTCCGTTTGGTAGATACGAGCGTCGGCGGTTCCTTCGATCTTCGTCTCCGCTCCGCGATCCACTATTTGGCCGACGACGAAACCAAACCCGCCGCCCTTCTGATATTCCTTCTCCGCTTGCCAGACATTGCCGGCCTTGTCCGTATAGGCCTCGGTGGCGCCGGCGCTCACGCGCAAGGCAAACTTCGCTGCCTTACCAGGTGCTCGGTGGACTGGTTTGCACATGCCACAGCCCCACAGCACGAGGGATAGAACGGCCAACGCGGCCACAATACCACATCTCCGCTTCATAGTCCTCTCCTCCTGTCCTCTTCGAAATGTCGAACTGATCTTGGCGGCATTGTTGCGACTGGTTTTGCTCGGCGTCAAGGCTTTTTCCCGTAACAACAAGGTCGGGTGAAAAGGACCTCTTGCGCGTATTGGATCGTTCCTCCTGACGCTCAGTGCTCCCCGTGTTCCCCGTGGTGGAATAATGCTTTTTGTTGGAGCACGTGAAGCATGAGGGAAAGACCCGCGGCCCGTCCGCTAATGTTCCACAGCACTCTTTGGTGTTAGGGTCACGTGGGGGAATGAGAAGTCGCCTGGGGAATTGTCGGATCGGACGGAAAGTGGTCAACTTGTGCGCAGCGAGCCGAAATGGCGCTAAACTGAAACGGCCTCAGTCGAATGCGACCGAGACAGATCGTTTCCTGTTCCAGGTTTCAAGTTTCAGGCGGCGAAAGGAGCAAGCGCGATGAACGCGAATATCGAGATCGAAGTTTTTCGAGCGGGCGACTATGGACCCAAAGGGAAATACACCCCCGAGGAGATTCAGCAGGTCGCGGACGACTATGACCCGGCGTGGCACGAAGCGCCGGTGACGTTGGACCACCGGCAAGACGGCCCGGCCTTCGGTTGGGTGGCCGATCTGCGTTGCGCGGGCGACGTTCTGATCGCTCGCCTGAAAGACCTCCACGAGTCGTTGCGCGAGTGGGTCCACAACGGTGCTTACAAGAAACGAAGCATCGAGTTGTATCGCTCGTTTGCCCGAACCGGGCGTCCCTATCTGCGGGCGGTGTCGTTTCTCGGTGCTTGTCCGCCCGAGGTTAAAGGCCTAGCCGATCCGATCTTTCGCGAGGATGACGGCGAAAAGGTCGTTGTCGAATTCGATGACCGTCCCCGCGTGAATGATCAGGAGCCGACAGCCACGCTGGCTGAAGGCCTTGCGAGTGACGGCAATGCGCTGGGCGAAACGCGCGGCGATGTGTTCGCTGAGATGGAACTGCTTCGCAACGAAACGACACGGCTCAAGTCGGAAATCGAAAAGGAGCGAACGGGCCGAAGGCGAGACGAAATCGAGCGATTTTGTGAAAAAGCGCGGCGAAGCGGGCGCGTCCTGCCCGCCTGGGAAACCAATGGCTTGGTGGAATTCATGCTCCATCTGGACGGGTGCGAGTCGCGGATCGAGACGACGGCCGGTCGGCACCTGACGCTGCTCGAGTGGTTTCAAGAGTTTCTGCAAGCGCTTTCCCCGCGAATTGAGCTGTGCGAAGCCGCCCCGGCCCCGTCGGCAAGCGACCTGAGACGACCCGCGGTGCCGCGTCCGACCGAACGCGCGGCAATCCGACCCGAATCGCTTGTGCTGCACGACAGGGCTCTCGCTTACTGCCGGCAGCACGATGGGGTTTCCTACGTCGAAGCGCTTCAAGCCGTGGCACGACTCTGAATACGTGGGTCTATACAGTTTCCATATAAACAGGCGCGCGAGCCAAGGGTCTCGGCGGCCGAACCTCCCAAGGGCCTCGACGAGAGATAGTCATAATGCGAACAAGTTTCGGCGACACTGCGCCGCTGTTCGAAGGGTGGGGATGGAGGGCAGGGATCAGAAGTTCCGGGGCTCAAGGGAACGCGGCTTCGGGCCCTGTGGGTTGCGCGTTCTAATTTCAGACAAAAAGGAGAAAGGGTATGGCCAATTATATCCTAGACAAAGCCTACGAAGTAACAGACACCAACGGCGTGCCGGCCCATCGGGTCGTTGTCCAGGGAACGAACGCCGGAGAGTGTGCGCTTCCTGGTGCCGCCAACGCCCCAAAGATTCTCGGCGTCACCGTCCATGCGCAATCGCTCAAGGGCCAGAACGTGGCGGTGCGCAAGGCGGGCATCGCGCGCGTCGAGGCTGCCGGGACAATGGCCCTTGGTGTGCCGGTCAATATTGCCGGCACCACCGGAAAGGTCAAAGCGATCAACGAGTCGAGCGGAACCAAGATCAACTGCGTGGGGTTTGCCGAGACGGCCGCTTCGGCCGACGGCGACATCATCGAGGTCTTTCTGTCGTTCCACGAGCGGACCGCTTAAGAGCAGAGGGGAGAAGTTAGAGGCGAGAGGTTGGACGAAAGGGCCTTGGGTATGGGGCCTGGCGTATGGGGTCTGGAGAAAAGAAGACCCCACTTGTACACCCTTCCGGCCTTTCCGGCACCTTGCGCTCCCCGAACCCTGAACCCCATACCCATACCCGATACCCTGAATTCGAAAGGAGAGAAAGATCATGCCTGAAGTATCGCAGGTTCACATTGATGCGGCGCTGACCAATGTTTGCGTCGCATACAGCAATCCCAATTTCGTGGCCGACCTCACCGCGCCACCCGTAGCGGTCCGCAAGCAAAGCGACCGCTATTTCATCTATGACGCGGCGCGGGAACGGTTCAGATCCTCGAACGACCGGCGCGCGCCTGGCGCGGAAGCCAACGAGGTGGATTTCGCGCTGAGCAACGACAACTACTACTGCGAGGATCATGCCCTCGAATCCGTCATTCCCGACGAGGAGCGCGAGAATGCCGATCCCCCGATCCAGCCCGAGATTGATCGGACCGAATTCCTGATGGAGAAGATTCTGCTCAACAAGGAAATCGCGTTGGCCTCGCGGATTCGCAACGGCACCGACATCCCCGGCGAGACCCTCAGCGGCACGTCGCAATGGAGCGACTACACCAATAGCGACCCTGTCGCCGAGGTCGAGGCGCACAAGGCGACAATCCAGGAGGCCGTCCAGGTCATCCCCAACACGCTGATGCTCGCCTACGATGTCTATGCCAAGGTTCGGCTGCATCCCAAGGTCACCGAGCGAACGCAATACATGAGGCTGGGGACGGCAGACCCGAACACATTGGCGACGTTGTTCGACGTCGAGCGCGTGCTGGTGGCGCGGGCGCTGAAGAACGTGGCGGCTCCCGGCCAAACGCCCGATCTCGACTATGTCTGGGCCAAGGACGCGTTTCTGTGCTACGTGCCGTCGCGGCCTGCACCCAAGCGTGTGGCATTCGCCTACACGTTTGTCTGGACCATGGCACCGGGAAGCGTCTCGGGCCACGTGGTCGAGGTCTGGCGTGAGAATCGCCGCAAGGCCGACATGATCCGCGTCCAGCGCTACTATGACCAGAAGGTCATTGCCACGGGCGCGATCTACCTCTGGAAAAATGCCGTAGCGTAACCGTTCGGAGTTCACGCTTCAGCGTGTTCTTTGAGGTAGGCCAGGTTGTCAACCTGTCCCACTGCGAGTTGGATGTAGGGGCGCAGCCCACCTTAAGGCGGGCTGCGCCCCTACGACTTTTCCCTTTGCACAAATCTCACCTAGGAGAATTCCGTATGTACAGCTCACAATCGGATTTGGAAAAGCGGATAGACCCACAATTGCTGTGCGCCTTGACTGATGACGATGCCGATGGGCTGGCGGACGAGCCGGTCATCGCCGCAGCCATCGCCGATGCCGACGGGCTCATAGACACCTACCTTCGCGCACGCTACACGGTGCCGTTCGATCCCGTGCCCGACACGGTGCGCTCGATCAGCGCCGCGGTGGCGATCTATTTCCTTCTGACGCGCCGCCACGAGATCGTCCCCGTCGAGCACCTGAAACGTCACGAAGCCGCCGTGCAACTTCTCGATCATCTCGCCCGCGGCGCGATCGCTCTCGGCGCCGGCCAACCCAGCGCCTCACCCCACCTTCCCCAATCCAACCGCGAGCCCGACGACCGCACCTTCGATGCCGACTCGCTGGAGAGCTACTGAAGAATCTCAACTGTCACCGATTCCGCTTTACTCTGGCTCACTTCGCCGCTATGAGCACCCGTTCGTCAGGGGGGTTATCTCTCAGCAACGGAAGGTACGGCATGACTCACAGAATTTGCCGGGTTCCGGGTGATGGGGTAGGGCACGACGTGATCGAGGCCGCGTCTCTGGTGTTGGATGCCATGAGGCTCGACATCGAATGGGTGGATGCCGAGGCGGGATGGTGCTGTTGGGAGAAGTATGGCAACACGGTTCCCGACGCTACCTGGAAGGCGCTCGAATCGAGCCAGTGTTGTCTGTTCGGCGCGATCACGTCGAAGCCCGGTATTCCTGAGTTCAAGAGCGCTATTCTCCAAATCCGCCAGCGGTTCGATCTCTACGCCAATGTTCGGCCGTGCAAAGCCTACCCAGGTGTTCCGCTCAACTATCGCGACGATATAGACCTTGTGATCTTCCGCGAGAACACCGAAGACCTTTACAGCGGCATCGAGTGGCACGTAATGCCCGACGAGATGTTCCAATTGCACCCTGGACTCGAGCGATTTCGCGGCCAGGAGATCGCCGCCTCGCTTCGGGTCGTTACGCGCCGTGGCTGTCGGCGGATCGTCAAGAGCGCCTTCGACTACGCGCGCCGTCATGGTATCAAGTCCGTAGTTGCCGTCCACAAAGCCAACGTCATCCGCGAAACCTGCGGCCTGTTTCTCGAAGAAGCCCGCGCCGTCGCCCGCGACTATCCGGAGATCGAACTCATCGAAGCCAACGTGGACGCCATGGCCATGTGGCTGATCAAGCAGCCGCAGCTCTATAGGGTCATCGTGACGACGAACATGTTTGGCGACATCCTCAGCGACGAGGCGGCCCAGTTGGTCGGCGGGCTGGGGTTTGCGGCCAGCGCCAACATGGGCGACAACTATGCCTTGTTCGAGCCGACCCACGGCTCGGCCCCCAAATATGCCGGCCAATACAAGGTGAACCCAATGGCCACGCTTATCTCGGCCCGTATGATGTTGGAGTGGATTGGCGAAAATGAAGCGGCGGCGCGGCTCGAGCGTGCGATTGCCCAAACACTGGCCGACGGCAAGGTTCGCACCTACGACCTCGGCGGCACAGCCTCCACCCTCGATGTTGCCCGCGAGGTCGCCCACAATCTCAAGTGAACCAGGCGAAGAAAGGGTGGCATCCATGAGTAGCAAAGCAACCACATTAAACCGTCGGCAGTTTTTCGCCAGCACGATGGCCGGCACGGTTGTCCTGAGCACGATCCCCGGCGTTTCATACACTAAGCCGCTGGTTTCTGGAAAACCGAAACGGCACAATGTCCTTTTCATCATGTGCGACAGCATGGACGGGCGTGTGATGGGGTGCATGGGCGATGGGGCCGCCCATACGCCGAACCTTAACAGGCTCGCCGGCGAAGGCGTTCTGTTTCGCCATCACTACTGCAACTCGCCTCTGTGTGTGCCTTCGCGCGCCAGCGCGTGGAGTGGTCTGCATACCCACAAGTGCGAGGGCTGGAACAATAACAAAGGACTCGAACGGGAGGATCGCACCTTTAACAGTGACCTTCTGGCGGGTGGCTATCTGACCCAATTCATCGGTAAAAACGATTATCTGTCGGGGGGCCACACGGTCGGCGCGCGGGTGGGTGCCTGGACCCGCTCGTCCGGCGTTCGGCTGCCGATGATTTCCGGTCAAAAGTTCGAAATACTGAAGCCCGAACCCGATCCGAGAAAGGTCAAGGAGCCCGATTGGAAGAAAAAGAATGAATGTGAGAAATGGCTCGAAGAATATGCCGCTTCCGACAGAAAGCAGCCGTTTCTGCTCTATTGTGGTTTGACCTTTCCTCACCCCAGCTATCGCACCTCGGAATACTGGCGGAGCAGAATTGACGCCAAAAAAATCGCGGTTCCGCCCAAAGACACCGAACCTTGGCATCCCGCCGTCAAGTATATGAAGATCATCAAGAGCGCCAACCGCGACTTCACCAACGACCTGATTATCGGCGTTCGCCAAACCTATCGCGCCATGGTAGCCGAAGTGGACTGTATCACCGGGGAATTGATCAAGAAACTGGAAGACTTGGAACTACGCGACTCGACCTATGTTATCTTTTGCAGTGACCACGGCGATATGCAGATGGAACATAACCTGACCCATAAACAGTGCTTGTTTGAAGGTGCGGTCCACGTGCCATTGATCATCGCCGGGCCGGGCGTGCGCAAGGGTGCCGTCGTCAACAACCTGGTCTCGCTGGTTGATTTGTATCCGACACTGATGGACATGGCCTCCTTGCCCGCCCCAAAGGGACTGGACGGACGATCGCTGATGCCCCTGCTCAGGGGCGAGTCCGATCCGGGACGCCCCGATTGGGTGCTCTCGCAGTACCACGGCGACTATAGCGACACGGGCAGCTTCATGTTGCGCCAGGGAGATTGGAAGTACATTGCATGGGCCGGATACGAACCGCAGCTATTTAACCTCAAGGATGATCCCTGGGAAATAAGCAATTGCGCCCGGCAGCGTCCGGACGTCGTGAAGAAGATGGATACCAATCTGGGCGAAGTTGTGGATGTCGAAGCCACGGACGCCAAGGTCAAAGCTTATGACAAGGCCAGTTTCCGCCAATGGCGGTCGGAGCAAAACGAGAAAGACTACTGGGATTTTATGAAAAACCTTTACAGAGGATTCTCCGACAAAGATCAGCGACTGATTGACGAATGGATTGTCAAAGCATAGGATAGGAAATGGCCCGCAATCGGTGGATTGTCAGGAGCGCTTTGGTTATTCGTACCGTCGCGGGGCAACAATTCCAGGCTCGATGAATCATTCGGCGGCGAGGGTTTCGAGGGTTTTCAGCAGCTCGCCCGGAGTCTGGAAGCGGGCTTCTGGCTTCTTTTCGACGCACTTGTAGATCAGGTTTCTCAGAACCTCAGGGACTTCGTCCGGCAGCGGGGGCACAGGCGTGTTGACATGATGATATTCGATATTGCCTTCCGTGAAAGGCGGTTGTCCTTTTGTGACCTCGTAAAGCATGATTCCCAGGGCATAGATGTCGCAGCGACCGTCCACGGTTCCGCCCTCAATCTGTTCCGGCGCCATGTAGAGCGGTGTTCCCATGATCATCGAGCTGCTTCGCGTAACATCCTCTGTGCGAAGGATTTTGGCAATGCCAAAGTCGGTGATCTTTACCACGTCCTGTGTGGTGATCATGATATTGGCTGGCTTGATGTCGCGGTGAACGACGTCCAAGCCATGTGCATACTCGAGGGCGCTGCAAATCTGAGAGAAATACTTCCGGATTTCGGTCGGCGTGAGACGCCCGCGTTCGAGTAGGAACTTCTTGAGGTCTTTCCCGTCGATATATTCCATTGAGATGAAATTCTTGCCTGCGGCCTCGTAGAATTCGTGGATTCGCACGATATTAGGATGCGACAGGCGCTTGGCCGCACGCGCCTCGCGCTTGAAGCGCTGGACGGCCTGGGGGTCCGCGCACAGGTAGTCGTTGAGAACTTTGATCGCCACGATTTCATCGAGCACCTTGTCCCGAGCGCGATACACTACTCCCATACTGCCACGGTTCAGCTCGTCGAGAATGATAAAACGCAAGTCGTGGAGCACATCTGAGGAGGCGGGGACGCCGGTTTGGGCCAGTTCCTCTTGCTGCGTTCGGAGGCGTTGGTTGATCAGTTTCAGCTTGGTTTCCGCATCGCGATAACCGAAATCGCTTTCCAGAATCCGCTCGAAGGCATACTTGGCATTGATCAACTGATCGGCTGCTTCCATGTCGCCGGCCAGGCGGTAGAGAATGTCCTTGATGTCATCGGTCACTGGGAGCTGTTTGAATTTTTGCCAGGCGAAATAATACATGTTCTTTTGCCAGAAACACAATCCCAAGATCTTCAAAGCGCGTTGCTGGTAGGCGGGATTGTTTTCCAGTTGCTGGAGAATGCCGATGGCATCATCGAGACGATTCATGCGGAGGTAGAGCTTGACGAGTTTGAACTGGATCGCGGGGTCCGTTTCGCCCTCCATCTTGCCTTTGTAAAGCTGCTCCAGGCGCCGGAGTGTTGCTTCGTCCGAGGTCTCACGGACGATGGCCGCTTCGAAATCCTCGATTGCCCGATCCACCTGGTTCAGGTCGCAGTAGATCTCCCCGCGAGCCTTGAGTGCAGGAATGTATTGCGGGTAGCGCTCGATCAAGCGCGAGTAAAGCCAGAGGAGCATCGGGATCTCTTTGGGGTGCTCTTCGTGAAGGCGTTCGAGAAACGTGTTGGCGGCTTCCGGGTTGCGCAGATAGATTTGAAGTGCCGCCTTGGTCGCCGTCACGGCAGGTAGTTCGGGTCTTGTCTCGGGCAGTCGTTCGATTTCGGCCAGGGCCTGGCGATACACTCCCATCGCCTCTTCCGTGACGACCTGTCGGTCGAGCAAATCGGCCGCGCGGCGAACAATTTCCGGTGCCAAGGCACACTCTTGAGCTAGCCGGGCAGCCAAGCCGACCTTCTCCGGTTTGGGGGTCACCGGCGACGGTGCCCTGACCGGCTTGGACGGAGCTGCGGGCGGTCGGGCCGAAACAGCGGCGCGGCCTGCGCCAGTCGAGATCGGTTCCTCGCCTTGTGTCTCATCTTCGGCGGGTCTCGAGAGCACCTGCAATTCGGCTTGGTCGCTCATGGCATCGGCCTGCCGACTGATCGCCTCAATGGTGGGAGCCCAGCCCGTACCACTGGGACGTTCCAAGGATGGGGCCGGCTTCAGTGGCCGCTTTACCGACTGAGCGACTCGTACGCCACGTTCTACCTCCTTTGGTCCTGTCTCCGATTTCCCATCGGACGGAATCTCCATAAAGCCGACACTCTCCGCGGGTGTCTGTTCGAGTCGTGATGGCAAGGAGGCCGCCTTTTCCGGCTCAAGAACCTTTCCGCGCAAAACCGTACTGGTACGCAGCTTGGCGGCGGCGGGGCGGCGGCGTCGGCGCCGTGCTTCGCGCGAGGCCGAGCGTCTTCCTTCTCGATACTGCTCGTCGGTGACGAACGAGTGAACGACCGTCAGGCTTTTCTCGCGCCCCGATTGCAGGTCCGTGGCCGAGACTTCGACGATGCCGTCCGAGTTGATGAAGAAAGTCACCCGAATGCGTGGACCACCCGCTGGCGCGGACTGGATTCCCGACAATGTGAAACGACCTAGCGAACGGTTCTGGCTGGCTTCGGGATTCTCGCCCTGGAGTACGTGAATGCTGACGACCTCTTGGTTGTTTTCGGTCGTTGTAAACGTCTTGGACGCCTTGATGGGAATGGTGCTGTTTTTCTCGATAATCCAGCTGACGCGATTGTTCTTGACCTCGATGCCCAGCGAGTGGGGCGTAACATCGAGCAGAACGACTTCTTCGAGATGACCCGACATGACCCCGCCCTGGGTTGCGGCGCCGAGGGCAACGATTTCGTCGGGATTCACACCCTTGAACGGTTCTATTCCGAAAAACTCTGCCACCGCGTCCTGCACTATAGGAATGCGCGAACTGCCACCGACCAAAATGACCTTGTCTATGTTCGATTTGCTCCGTCCGGCATCCCGAAGCGCCTCCCGACAGCAGTCTGTGGTGCGCGTCACAATCGGTTGGATCATTTCCTCGAACTCGTCTCGCCCCAGGCGTCGCTCCAGGTGAAGAGGGGCTTTTCCCTTGTAGGCCACAAATGGAACGCTAATCAACGTCTGTTCGGCCGTCGAAAGATCGCACTTGGCTTTCTCCGCAGCGTCCTTGATCCGCTGGGCGGTCAACGGGTCGCCCAAGAGGTTGATGCCGTGTTTCTCGCTAAACTCCCTGGCCAACAGTTCAACGATGAGTTGGTCAATGTCCTCGCCCCCCAGGTGCGAGTCGCCCATCGTTGTCTGGACCTCGAACGTGTTGCGAGCGACCTCGAGAATCGAGATGTCAAACGTTCCACCTCCAAAGTCGTACACCGCAACGGTCTCGTCCTTGTTCTTGCCCAGGCCATAGGCCATCGCAGCGGCGGTCGGCTCGTTGACCAGCCGCTCGACTTCCAGTCCGGCCAGACGCCCTGCCTCAATGGTGGCCTCGCGCTGCAAATCGTCGAAGTTCGCGGGGACTGTAATAATTGCCTCGGCGACAGTCTCGCCGAGGTAATCTTCTGCAGAATCTTTCAGTTTCTTGAGAATCAACGAAGAGATCTGCTGGGGTGTGTAGCCGACGCCTCGGATGTTGATCAGGATGAGATCGTCTTCGGCGGTGATCGGGAAGGGGAATTGCTCGCCGCTGCCTTCAATGTCCGAATAATATCTTCCCATCAGCCTCTTCACAGCCGTGACTGTGCCAGTGGGATTTGTGGCCATCTGGCGGCGGGCGATCTCCCCGACAAGGATTTCATCATCGTCGGTGATCGCAACAATAGAGGGTGTCTTATTGCTTCCCTCGGTGTTGGGGATTACCACGGGTTCACCCGTAGATTCATCCAGGACCGCCACCACCGAGAAAGTGGTCCCGAGGTCAATCCCGATAATCTTGTCGCTGGCTCGTTCTGGCATCGTCGTAGAAAACAAGTTCGCACGAGTGTCTGGCAGAACTGAAGTCCCTAATGGCCGTGCACCCTCTTTTGTTGCGAGCCAATCGGCTGGATCTCCGGCCGCCGGCTCCCTCCCGGCGCGCCCGCGGCACACGAACCACACTCCTTAGGGCTGCTTCCTTCCGGACCTGACCCGGTTCGAAGGAGCTCGTTGCGCGGGACCGGAAGATCAACGCTGCGCACCGGCTCCTGCACCGGTCAACGTCGCCCCGAGAGAGGGAATTCGTCCTGCATATAGCGGATTTCAGGCATAGGGCACCGCTAGCTCCCCACTTAGCACGGCCATCGTCGGCAAACTTGTTTTTTTCCTCCCCCACAATTTGCTTGTTTCTTTTTGGGCAAAACAGCGTCGCGCGTCAATGAAAAACTCCGAAAAGCTACGATGGCCGAACGCGATACCCATCCACACTCTCAATGCTCAACTGGCGGGAAAACACGTTTTCCAGAAAACGTGCTTTGCGTTCCGCCCCCCAGATTTCACTGCTGCAATCGCGGTCGGCATGGAGCTTCATTCGGATCGTCCTCGCGTCGCATTCCACGTCAATCTCTTGGATCGTCGAGAGGTGGGCGCGATCCAAACCATCGGCCACGCGCAGGATGGCCGCCAGCTTGCGGACCACGTCTCGATCCCCTTCGGGAAGCGAGAGAAATGCCGCATGCCTGACCGATGGCGCGGTCTTGCGATGATATCGCGCCACCAACGCAAACACGTCCACTTCTTCTGGGGCCCACGTCAAAAACTTATGTTCCTTGATCAACTTGTACGACCGTTTGTGGTGACGTTTTGCCGAGATGCCCATGCCAATGTCATGGAGCAGAGCTGCCGCTTCGAGCAGATCGCGTTCACGCTGGGTCAAAGCATGAACAGCGGCCAGTCGGTCGAACAGCATGAGCGCCAGGCGGGTGACCTGCCGCCCATGCTCCGGCTCTGGATCAATCTCTTCCATCCACTGACGGATCTCTTCGATTCGGGAATGCAATGCCACGATCGTCCTTGATGCCATGTCTCCTGGTGTCTCCGTCACCCTCAATCGCTTTTTACCCCCCTTGGCTGCGAATCGTCCCATGCAGCACTCCCTCAACTTTTCCAATACTCTACAGGCGAATTCAAGAGAAATCTGTTTGACCGGCTGCTCGATGTCAGCGACCCGCTGGCTCCAGCAAGGTCGAGAGCGCCGCGGTGAGCGCGTCCATTTCTTCCGGCGTGCCGATCGTGATGCGAAGGCCGTCGCGCGTGGTCGGCGAGTCGAAGTAGCGAACGAGGATTTCCCGTTCCTTCAATCGGGCGAACAAGCGAGATGCCTCTGGATGGCGGGCGAAAAGGAAATTGGCGCGCGAAGGCAGCACGTCGAGTCCTAGCTCGCGGAGGCGTCTCGCGGCGGCCTCGCGCGTTTTGACAACTCTTGCTATAGACGATCGGTAGTAATCGCGCGCTTGCCATGCCGCCAACGCTGCCCTTTGACTCATGGCGTTGACATTATAGGAGTCGCGGACAATCTGGAGAGGCGCCAGTCGCTCTGGCCTCGCAAGGATGAACCCCACACGCAGGCCCGCCAGGGCGTGGCTCTTCGAGAACGTGCGAAGGATGAATACGTTGTCGTATCGGCGCAGCCACGACAGACAATTGTCGCCAGCAAATTCTGCATAAGCTTCATCAATGGCAAACAAAACGTGGCTGTGCGAAGCCACCATCGCGACGACGCGCTCCGGCGCATAAAACGTCCCATAAGGTGGATTGGGATTGGCGAGGAAAAACAATTTCACCCCGTCCAGATTGAGCCGCTCTGGCCACTCGCCGTTTTGTCCAACCTCGGACACGACCGCCGCCGCGCCGAACATCCGGCCAATGATTGCGTAGAAACTGTAAGTTGGCCAGAACATGCCGATTCGGTCGCCCGAATTGAGATAGGAATGCGCGATGAGCCGCAGCCCTTCGTCAGACCCGTTGGTTACCAAAACGCCTTCGGGCGGCCAGTCGAGCGTTTCGCTGATTGCTCGACGAAGCGGGCCGCAATCAGGCGGCGGGTAGAGGCGGGCGCGGTCGGGTGTGAACGAACGGAATACTTCGGCCACTTCGGGCGCGGGTGGATAGGGGTTTTCATTGGTGTTGAGCTTAACCCATCCCGGCTCGGTCGGCTGTTCGCCTGGCACGTAGCCATCCAGTCCCACAAGATGGCGGTTGATCGAAATGTTCACTGGTTAAGTTTTCCCTTGGAGTGGCACGGGCATCCTGCCCGTGATTGTTCATGGGCAGGATGCCCGCGCCACGTCATCGGCCAAGTTTTCTCAGTCGAATTCGTACGGCCTCGGCGTGGCCAAACAGACCTTCCATTTCGGCGAACGTGATTGTCGGCGGCCCCAGCCGCGCGACCCCTCGTGGATTCATCTCGACCACATTGGAGAAACGCACAAAGTCATCCACCGAGAGAGGCGAAAAGAACCGCGCTGTCCCACCCGTGGGCAACGTGTGATTGGTGCCTGCCGTATAGTCGCCAATGGCCTCGGGTGTCCACGGACCGATGAAGATGCTGCCCACGTTGCGAAGTTGCGCCGCAACTCGGCGCGGCCGGCGTGTCATGACCGCCAGATGCTCGGGCGCACGACGATTGGCCAGCTCGATCGCCTGATCGAGTGTCGCCGTTCGGACTATCGCCCCGTTCATCCGAAGCGACTTTCGGATATGGTCGCGGCGGCGCGCCGAGGCAATCTGTTCTTCGAGCGCTGCCACGAGACGACTCTCAAACGAGTCGTTCGCGCAATGGATGCACCAGGCAACCGAATCGGGGCCGTGTTCGGCCTGGCTGATCATGTCGGCCGCCACAAAATCGGGTCGGGCCGAATTGTCCGCCAACACCAGAATCTCGCTCGGCCCCGCCATGGAATCTATATCAATCCGACCGTAGAGCAGTCTTTTCGCCAGCGTGACATAGGCGCTTCCCGGCCCAACCACTTTGTCCACGCGGGGTATGGTTTCGGTGCCGAAGGCAAGAGCGGCGATGGCCTGAGCGCCGCCGATCTGGTAAACCTCGCTGATTCCGCATAGATGGGCCGCGGCGAATATGGCACGAGCCGCCTCGGGATCGCGTCGGGGCGGTGTTGCCATGACCAACCGTTTAACCCCGGCGACCTTCGCGGGGATGGCGTTCATCAGGACGGACGAAGGCAGTGCGGCCAGGAATCCAGGTGCGTAGATCCCAACGCACGCCAGCGGTTGATAGCGTTGTGTGAGCCGACTGCCCAGAGTATCGTGCAATGTCCAGGATCGCCGCCGCTGGCGCCGGTGAAACCGTTCGATTCGGCGTTTAGCCAGTAAGAAGACGCTTCGCTCGGCAGGTGCCAGCGATCGCCAGGCGGCTTCGAGCCGTTCGGGCGGAACGCGCAGATCACCCCTTCGCAGACGCACGCCGTCGAATCGTTGGGTGAGATCGAGAAGTGCGCGATCACCGCCGCGGTGGACCTGTTCGATGATCTTCTCGACGGTGCGCAACCGTTTCGCCTCGATCATTTCGGCTGACTCGAGGCGTCGCTCGATCGCCTGGCTGTCACGCGGATAGACAAATCTTGGAACCAGGTTGGATTTGTTGCGCCGGGCCATCGGTTGCTCACCCCGATCCTTGATTTCCCCGAAATCAGAACGCAAATCGCTAGGCTATGGTTGGTCCAAAGTCAATTACAAAGCAGACTGTCCGAAGCATGGTCCGAAACGTTGAATATGCAGCCAAGTGTTCTGGTTCATGAGTTCAGTGACGTATTCTCAGATTCGCCGCTCAGGTTCAATTTGAACCGCGCTTTTGGCCAGACGCACACAGTATTGAATAAGCTGAAATTATGAGATCAAGTAGATCATTCATATGCGCCTGATCTCATGATACATTTCTGTGCGGAGTTCTTAGCGCTTTCCTGTTGACAGCGCATTGGCACGAGGGTAACCGAATAGCGTCGGTTGGGCGTGCGCGGGGACTCGAAAAAGTCCCCGATTTTATGTGGGACGAGTTTGTGAAACGGATCACAAAAGCAGAGCCCTTGCCCCAAACCGCCTCCTCGCCACCTCGCATAGGCACCAAGAACCGCCTTTCCTCAACAGTCGTTGTGGGTTTAGGCAACGACGTGCTTACAGATGACGGCGTTGGCTTGTATGTCGCAAGATACCTTCGCCAACTGCTTGATCCTGATCGCTACACGATCTTTGAACTTTCGGTCGGCGGCATGGAGCTTGTGGAACACCTGCTCGGTTACAAGCGAGCCGTCGTAATTGATGCCTGTCGAACGGGGCGGCATGCCGCCGGTACACTGACTCACCACGGCCCACAGGATTTTTCGGCGACGTTACGTTTGGCCTCCTATCACACGATGAATTTTGCGACGGCGCTTGAGCTGGCCCATCTGCTCGGTGCCGCTCTTCCCGAACAGATTGATGTCTTTGCCATCGAGGTCGAGGATGTCGAGACGATCTCCGAAGATTGTACGCCGAAACTGGCAGCCCGTCTCCCCGCCTTGGCCGACGAGATCGCCCAAATCCTGAAGGGCCAGGAAGAACCTCGAGAAAGGGTGACGACTCCGGACTCGCGGGATGGGCGAGGATAGAAAGGACGGAGCGACCATGGCGAAGTTGGAGACACCCGGGACCCTGCCGGCCCGCGAGAGTGAATTGAGGAAAGCGTTCCTTGGCCAGGTGGACATTATCCCCGGCGGCGAAAGGTTGCGCAAGTGCATCCAGTGTGGCACTTGCACGGGTTCCTGTCCGGTCAGCTACGCGATGGACTTGTCGCCGCGCGAGGTCATCGCATGCTTCCGGGCCGGCGACATCGAGACAATCCTTCGGAGTCGGACCATCTGGATTTGTGCTTCCTGTTATGCCTGCACCGTTCGCTGCCCGCAGGACATCCGAATCACCGACTTGCTCTATGCGCTGAAACGTGTGGCGATGGAGAAGAACATCCGGCCCAGGCAGTTTCCCGTTTACGTACTTTCCGAGGCATTCGTTCGCAGCATCCGATGGTTCGGCCGGAACTTCGAGATGGGCTTGCTGGCGGAATTCTTCCTGCGTTCGGTTAAATGGCTAGACTTGATCAAGATGGCCTCTCTGGGGCTAAAACTGTTACGCAGAGGGCGTCTGGGTTTTTTCCCGGAGCGGATTGCAGGAATCAAGGATTTGCGTAGGATCATCCAGCGGGCCGAGGCGATCGAGCGCCCGCGCGAGCCGGTGCCCGAACGCGTCGTGACCGATGAGGTTGGCTATAAAGCCATTCAAGGTTGAAGGAAGCGGAGGCGGTCCGATGGATTATACCTATTACCCTGGATGCAGCCTGACACGCACCTCGAAGCCCTATGACCTCTCGACACGGGCTGTCTTCGAACGGCTGGGATTGGGTCTCCACGAACTGGAGGACTGGAACTGCTGCGGAGCGACCGTTTATATGTCGGTCAAGGAGACCGTCTCGTTCGCTATCAGTGCTCGCAACCTGGCGCTGGCCGAGCCATTGGGGCGCGACGTCGTGGCCCCGTGCAGCGCCTGCTATCTTGTTCTGAACAAGACCAATCGCTTTTTGCGCGAGATGCCCGATCTCGCTGCGAAAGTGAATGATGCCCTTTCGGCAGCAGGGCTGGGGTATTCCGGCACCGTTCGGGTTCGCCACCCGCTTGAAGTGCTGGTCAACGATTTGGGCATCGAGGAGATCGCCAAGCGCGCAACGCGACGATTGGACGGACTGAAGGTTGCCGAGTATTACGGTTGCCAGATTGTTCGGCCCGAACGCACCTTCGACGATCAGGAATTCCCTCAGACCATGGACAAGTTGTTCGAGGCCATGGGGGCGGAGAATGTTTACTATCCGCTGAAGGTGCGATGCTGTGGTGGGATGTTGATGACCACGTCAAACGATGTGGCCATGAAGTTATGCCAGGATTTGATCGAATGCGCCCAGGGCAATGGCGCCGATTGCATTGTGACAACTTGCCCGCTGTGCCAGATGAACCTATCGCCCTATCAAGATCGCCTATCGTCGCGATTTGGAAAAGATTTGCACATCCCGGTTTTGTGGTTCACCGAACTTTTGGGAATTGCCTTGGGTTTGGATGAGAAGACGCTCGGGCTGGACAGACATCTCGAGCCGATTCCCGACAAGATTATGTCTCTGGTGGGGTAAGGCGATGAAGGAAACGACAGAGAAAATCGGCGTCTATATCTGCCATTGCGGCGTGAACATCGCCCAAACGGTGGACGTGGAGAGCATCCGGGAAGCTGTGGCGCAGCGCAAAGACGTGGCGGTGGCGCGCACGTATAAGTTCATGTGCTCGAATACGGGCCAGGACCTCATCGAACAGGACATCAAGAATCTCGCCCTGACGCGCGTGGTTGTGGCGGCCTGCTCGCCACTGATGCACGAGCTGACGTTCCGCAATGCGTGTGAGAAGGCGGGCCTGAATCGCTACCTTTTCCAGATGAGCAACATCCGTGAGCATTGCTCGTGGGTACACGACGACCACAAGGCGGCGACGGCCAAAGCGCTGATGCTGGTCAATGCGGCCATCGAGCGGGTCAGCCGCCAGAGGGCATTGCATCCGTTGCGGGCCACGATCCATCCCGCCACGTTGGTTGTGGGGGCCGGGATCGCCGGCATTCAGGCGGCCCTGGAACTGGCCGAGACAGGCCACCCGGTTTATTTGGTCGAGCGCGAGCCTTCGATCGGCGGCAAGATGATCATGTTCGACAAGACCTTTCCGACGCTCGACTGCTCGGCGTGCATTTTGACACCGAAAATGGTATCGGTCAGCCATCGGCCAAACATCCATTTGTTGAGCATGAGCGAGGTGCAGAAAGTTTCGGGTTTCATCGGCAGTTTCAAGATACAGGTGCGAAAGACCGCTCGCTACGTGGATACAGCCAAATGCACAGGATGCGGCCAGTGCTGGTCGCACTGCCCCGCTACGCGCATTCCAAGGAAACGCGTGATTCGCCTGGGCGATCTTGTCATCAACCGAAGCGACACGAAGGCTCATTACGGCGCGAAAGTGATTGATATCCAATCCGCCGGCTGGCGGACTGTGGAAGTTGCCAAATGACCCTGGAAGAAGCGAAACGCATTCTCGAGGCCGAGGTGGTCACGGGCGAAGACCGCCTGGATACCGAGGTCAAGACAGGCTGCGGCTGCGACCTGATGAGCGACGTATTGGCCTTCATCAAACCCGACTCTCTGTTGTTGACAGGTTTGGTCAATCGCCAGTCGGTCCGCACAGCCGAGGTGGCCGATGTTCGCGCAATTGTTTTCGTGCGTGGCAAGCGACCCGACACCGAGACGATTGAGTTGGCAAAGGAGAAGCATATTCCGCTGCTGGTGACCAAATTGCTGCTCTACGAGGCATGTGGCCGCCTCTATCAGCATGGGCTCCCCGGCGGTCAGGGCCGATAGCGGGCGAGCCGATACGAATGGGCGAGGAAGCGGTATTCTGGCGCGAGTTCACGGTGGAAGGCGGCGATTTCTACAACGCCGGGCGTGTCTCGACCGAGATCAAGCAGTGTCTTCGGCAGATTGGCTTAAGCCCGGCGACGGTGCGGAGAGTGGCGATAGCCGCCTATGAGGCGGAGATGAACGTTGTGATGTATGCCTACCGCGCGACAGTCCGGTTGGAGCTGGCGCCGGACCTCGTGCGGCTGCTGGTGCGTGACCAGGGGCCTGGGATAGAGAATATCGAACTGGCGATGCAAGAGGGCTATTCGACGGCGACCGAGAACATGCGCGAGATGGGCTTCGGGGCGGGCATGGGCTTGCCCAATATCAAGAAGAACTCGGATCGCTTTACGATCCGCTCCAAGGTCGGCGTCGGAACTGAATTGGAAATCGAGGTCGTCGTAGCACAGGCATCTTGCCTGTGAGAAACGACAGGGGACCCACCATGGCACACTACGGTGGTTCCATCCGAATTGATCCGGCGCGCTGCGAAGGCGACATGGCATGCATGCGCGTCTGTCCAACTGAGGCAATCCGGGTGCGTGGCGGCAAAGCTCGGATCATCGAGTCGCGCTGTGTGGATTGCGGCGAATGCATCCGGGTGTGCCAGCCGCGCGCGATCAGCCCCGTCACCGACTCGTTTGCCGACCTGTCGCGCTTCGAGTACAAGGTGGCGCTTGTCTCACCAGTCCTGTATGGCCAGTTTGGCCCGGGCATGATGCCCGAACGCGTCCTTGCCGCCCTCGAAAAGGCGGGGTTCGACTGCGCCTGCGACCTCACGCTGGCCTGCGAATGCATCAATGCGGCGATCGAACGATTTGTCCGCAACCACCATGGCCCACGACCGCTGATCTCTTGCTTCTGTCCGACGGTGGTTCGTTTGATTCAGGTGCGCTATCCCGAGTTGATTGAGATGATCCTGCCGATCGAGTCGCCCAAGGAGACCCTCGCGCGTGAAATTCGCAAATCCAAGGCGCGTGATTTGCGATTGGCCGAAGACAGAATCGGTCTCATCTATCTGACACCCTGTCCCGCCAAGATGCTCGATGTCATCGGCCACCCGGGCAAGGAGAAGTCGGACATTGATGGGGTCATTGCGATTTCGGACATCTACCGCACGGTTTTGTCGCTTCTGGCAATTTCGGGCAAGCGCGAAAGCACCGAGCGAACCCAACTGTCAGGCGTGGGGATGAACTGGGCAATTCTGGGCGGGCAGACCGCATTTCTCAAACGCGAGAACTGCTTGGCGGTGGAGGGACTGCGCAACGTGATTCGTATCCTGAACGACATCGAGATGGGCAAGTTGCGCGATTGTGACTACGTCGAGCTTCAATCTTGCCCGGATGGCTGCGTCAGTGGGTGTCTGTTGGTCGAAAACCCTTACGTGGCCCGGGCACGGGTGCTGGAAATCCTGGGACGATTGGGCGAACGCCCGCGACAAAGCGAGCGGGAATTGGTGGAGTTTTGCGAGAAGGGCGAGTATTTTGTGGATCGCAAGCTGTCGGCACAGTTGCCGGGACCGCTGGATTCCGACGTTGGCCGGGCGATTGCCAAAATCCGGCGATTCGAGGAGATTCGCCAGTCGCTACCGAACATCAATTGCGGGGCCTGCGGGGCGCCGTCGTGTACGGCTTTCGCCGACGATGTCGTGCGCGAGGAGGCCGGGCTGACCGACTGTGTGTTCATTGCCTTGCAATCCGCCGGCTGGCGGATTCATTCCGGCGATCCCAAAGTCCGTCAGGTATCGTCGGTCGAAACGAATAGCACGATGGGCTTGAGGAACTGATCGTGAAGCTGAACGAAGTGATCGAGCGATTGGGGCTGGCCGTTCGGACGCATGCCGAGCAAGGCGAGAGCGAGGTAACGGGAGGCTACGTTGGTGACCTGCTGAGCGACGTGATTGCCAACAGCCAAGCCGGCAGCGTGTGGGTGACAATCCAGGTTCACCCCAACATCGTCGCCGTCGCTGTGCTGAAGGATCTCGCGGCCATTGTCCTGGCCAACGGCCGCCAGCCGCAGGACGAGACGATGAAGAAGGCCGAGGAAGAAGGGGTGACCCTGGCGACCAGTTCGTTGCCCGGTTTTGAGGTGGCCGGACGGCTTTACGGAATGCTGAAGGCGGAAGGATGAAGGCGGAAGAAGGAAATCACACGGTGATCGAGAGAAGTTCCTGGAGTTCGATTCATCCTTCATCCTTTATCCTTCATCCTTCGGGAGAGGGTGATGTTGCGGCTCTGGCGGGCAGACCTCCACATCCATACGTGCCTGTCGCCGTGTGCGGAGGACGAAATGACGCCCCGTGCCATCGTCGAGCAAGCACGCAAAAAGGGACTCGATCTGATCGCCATTTGCGACCACAACGCGACGGAGAATGCGGAAGCGGTGGCGGCGGCGGGACGGCGCGTAGGGTTGGCGGTTTCGCTGGGCATTGAGATCACGACGCGCGAGGAGGTTCACATCCTCGGGCTTTTTGACCGGCCCGCCGACTTGGAGAATGTCCAGGAACATGTGTACGCCTACTTGAAGGGCGAGAACCGGCCCGACGTATTCGGGCGACAGGTGGTGGTAAACGAGGAGGGCAAAACTCTGCACGAGAACGAGCGTTTGCTGATCGGAGCCTGCGATCTGGCCCTCGACGAGGTGGTCGGCCTGATCGGCTCGCACGGCGGCTGCGCAATTGCATCGCACATAGATCGTGAGGCATTCGGGCTGATCGGCCAGTTGGGATTTGTGCCCGAGATGGACCTCGACGGCTTGGAGGTTTCGCCGCGGATGACCGTGCAAGAAGCACGCGAGAAATTCGCCCGGGGTATAGAGATTCCTGTCATCCGTTTCTCAGATGCCCACCGCCTGAACGAAATCGGTCAGGCGACGACGGTTTTTGAGATTGCGGCAGGGAATGTGACGGAAGTCCGCCTGGCGCTGCGGGGAGCGCAGGGGCGGCGGATCGTCGAGGCGTAGGGGCATCCGCCAGCTGGCGGACACTAACTGCCCGAACCACAATGGAAGAACTCTCGCTCCATATTCTCGACATCGCCGAGAATTCGATAAGAGCCGGGGCGAAAAACATCGAAATCCACATCGAGGAGGACTCGAAGAACGATCGGTTGACGATCGTCATCCGCGATGACGGCGCAGGAATGGATGAGGCCACGAGCGAGCAAGTTCTCGATCCGTTCTTTACGACAAAGCAGGGCAAGCGGGTCGGTTTAGGCTTGCCGCTTCTGGCGGCGGCGGCCCGACGCGCGGGCGGCCAGATGCAAGTCAAGTCATCGCCACGCGGCGGCACCGAAGTTGTAGCAACGTTCCAGCACAGCCATATTGACCGCCAGCCTTTGGGCGACATGGGCAAGACGGTCGAAATGCTGATTATTGGCAACCCGGAGGTCGAGTTCCTGTTCGCAGGTCATGGGAGCGGACGCAAGTGGTGGCTGGACACACGTGGGATCAAAAAGGCCCTGGGCAAGGTGCCGATCTGCTCGGGCGAGGGAATTCGGATGGTCCGAGAGCTGCTCAAAGCCCAAGGCTGGGGGGAAGCAGGAGGATAGGGCATGGCCGTCAAACCGGTAAGCAAACAGAGAATACGCGAGATAGTGAAAGACTGGGGCGGTCGTGAGGGGTTTCTCGTCGAGATGCTCCAGGACGTCCAAACGCAGTATCGCTATATCCCGAGCGAAGCGATTGAAGTGATTGCCCGCGAGGTGAGGGTGCCGGTCGGGCGGGTCTATCACTTGGCGACGTTTTTCAAACGATTCAGTCTCAAACCTCGCGGGGAATACGTGGTGAGCGTTTGCTTGGGAACGGCCTGTCACGTCAAGGGGGCACCGAGGATTGTGGACGCGTGCACGCGCGAGCTGGGCATCAAGGTGGGCGAGACGACAAGCGACGGAAAGTTCACGTTGGAGATTGTGAGGTGTTTGGGTTGCTGCGGTCTGGCCGCGGTTATGACGGTCAACCAGGACGTTCATGGACACGTTACTTCGAGCAAGTTGCCTCGACTTCTCAAACGCTATAGAGGAATGGAGCAGAAGAGCCATGGCGAAGCTGACGATCGGTGAATTGGATAAACTGCGCCAGCAGTTGCAGGCGGAGCGTATCGTGCGCGAAGGAAAAGCCCGTGCGCAGATTACCGTCCACATGGGAACGTGCGGGATTGCCGCGGGCGCACGCAAGATCATGACGGCGCTGCTCAACGAGATCGAGAAGCAGAACGTCCGGGACGTGTTGGTTACCACGTCGGCATGCGCAGGAATGTGCAGCCGCGAACCAATGGCCACCGTCCAACTGCCTCAGCAACCACCGGTCAAATATGTTGATTTGACCGAGGAGAAGATCGTGCGCATTCTCAACGACCATGCCTTGAAGGGAAAAGTGGTGAGGGAGTATGCGCTGGCCGTGGGTAGCGAAAGAGTGGGATGATCCGGTTAAGGATATTTACCCATAGATTCTAGAGATTCACAGATAGAGAGAACACCACAATGCCTTACCGACTTCATTTGATGGTCTGTGCGGGAACCGGGTGCGTGAGCAACCATTCATTGGAATTGCGTAACGCCCTCGCAGCGGAGATCGCCAAGCAGGGATTGGACAAAGAGGTCGAGATTGTCACCACCGGCTGCAACGGCTTTTGCGGTGTGGGGCCGATCATGTTGGTACTGCCGGACGGTATCTTCTATCAGCAGGTTGGAGTCAAGGATGTCCCCTTGTTTGTCCAGGAACACCTGCTCAAGGGGCGACCGGTCAAGAAGCTCATGTTCACACCCCCGCAAGTCCAAGAACCGGTTCCCAAGATGTGCGACATTCCATTTTTCGGCAAGCAGATGCTGATCGCGCTGCGCAACCGGGGCATGATTGACCCTGAGAACATCGAGGAATCCATCGCGCGCGGTGGCTATCAGTCTCTCGCCAGAGTTTTGACTTCGATGACCCCCAGTCAGGTGATCGAAGAGATCAAGGCGTCGGGTTTGCGCGGCCGTGGTGGCGGCGGTTTTCCCACGGGTATTAAGTGGGAGACCTGTGTCAAGGCCCACTCGCCCGACGGTGTGCGCTATCTGGTCTGCAATGCGGATGAGGGCGACCCGGGAGCCTTCATGGACCGCAGCATTATCGAGGGCGACCCCCACTCCGTGATCGAGGGAATGATCATCGGGGCATTTGCCATTGGCGCCCACCAGGGCTATATCTATGTTCGCCACGAATATCCTCTGGCTCTCAGACGATTTATAATCGCGCTCGAGCAGGCTCGTGAGTATGGCTTGCTGGGCAAGGATATTCTGGGCACGGGATTTGATTTCGACATCGAGATCCATCGTGGCGCTGGCGCTTTTGTGTGCGGGGAGTCAACCGCCCTGATGGCCTCGATCGAGGGGCGGCCGGGTGAACCGCGCGCCAAATACGTCCACACCGTCGAGGTCGGCTTGCATAACAAGCCAACCGTGCTCAACAATGTCGAAACGTGGGCCAATGTTCCCGTTATTATCGAGCGTGGCGCCAAGTGGTTTGCTTCGATCGGCACCGAGCACAGCAAGGGGACCAAAGTGTTCTCCCTGGCCGGTTGTGTCAACAACACGGGCCTGGTCGAGGTTCCCATGGGGATCACGTTGCGCGAGTTGATCTTTGACATCGGCGGCGGCATTGCCGATAATGGCAAGTTTAAGGCGGTCCAGACCGGTGGCCCCTCCGGTGGGTTTATTCCCGAAAGCCTGCTGGAGTTGCCCGTGGATTACGAGAAACTTTACGAAGCGGGCTCGATGATGGGCTCGGGCGGCATCGTCGTTATGGACGAGGCGTCGTGCATGGTGGATGTCGCCCGGTACTTCGTGGATTTCCTGACGACCGAGTCGTGCGGAAAATGCGTGCCGTGTCGCGAGGGACTCAAGGCGACGTTGGATATCCTGACGCGAATCTGCGACGGGCGCGGGACCGAAGAGGACCTTGCCACGCTCGAGGAGCTGAGCACGACCATTGTCGAGGCGTCCCTCTGTGCCTTGGGCGGGAGCGCGCCCAATCCCGTCCTCACTTCGCTTCGGTATTTTCGCGACGAATACCAGGTGCACATCCGGGACCGCAAATGTCCGGCCGCGGTCTGTCGTGCCCTGATTACCTTCACAATTGATCCGGTAAAATGCACCGGCTGCCATTTGTGCGTGAAGGCTTGTCCCACCGAGGCGGCCCTGGGTGAGCCCAAGCAGCCTCACCGGATCGTTCAGGAGAAATGCATCAAGTGCGGCGTCTGTTACGATGTCTGCAAGTTCGACGCTGTGATTCGCAAATAAGATAGGACGGGTTGCCAACTTGCCCCACGCGTCAATGAAGTAAAGGATAACGAACATGGCCATGGTTAAACTGAGAATTGATGGAACCGCCGTCGAAGCCGAGCAGGGCACCTCGGTGCTCAAGATCGCCCAGAAGGTTGGGATCGAGATTCCGACGCTTTGCTACCATGAAGGCATCGAGCCTTACGCGGCGTGCCGTGTCTGTAGCGTGGAAATGGTGCGGGGTCGGCGGCGCCGTATCGTCACCGCCTGCAACTATCCCGTCAGCGACGGCATCGAGATTTTCACGGATAACGAGCGCGTACGCCGCGTGCGCCGGATGATCCTGGAACTCCTCCTGGCCCGCTGTTCCGAAGTTCCCGTCATCAAAGAACTTGCGGCGAAATATGGCGTGGAGAAATCGCGGTTCGGCTACGACCCGAAAGAGAAATGTATCCTCTGTGGCCTGTGCGTGCGAATGTGCAGCGAGATCGTCAAGGCCGATGTCTTGAGTTTTGCTTACTCCGGCACGAGTCGAAAGGTCGTGACACCGTTGGAGAAGGAGATGGCCACCGACGTTTGCATCGCCTGTGGGGCGTGTGCCTACGTTTGCCCGACCGCCGCGATCACGATTGAAGACCTCTCGAAGCGCAAGGGCGAAGTGCCGGAGTTCAACATGGGGCCGCCGACGGCGATCTCGATTCCCTATCAGCAAGCCGTGCCCAAGGTGCCCTTCATTGATCCTGAGGCGTGCATTCGCATGCAGACCGGCGGGTGTGGTTGGTGTGCACAAGTTTGTGAACCCGAAGCGATCAACTATGACATGAAAGACGAGGTCGTCGAGGTGGACGTCGGACAGATTCTTGTCACTACGGGCTATCAGGTTTTCGATGTCGGACAGATGGTCCAGTACGGCTACGGCAAGATAGACAACGTTCTCTCGTCGCTGGAATTTGAACGAATGCTGAATTCAACGGGTCCGACGGGCAGCCGCGTCTTGATGAAAAACGGCAAGGAACCCCGAGCCATCGCGATCATCCATTGCATCGGATCGCGCGACGAGCACTACCACCGGTATTGCTCGCGAGTCTGCTGCATGTATGCGCTAAAGTTTGCTCACCTGATCAAGGATCGGACCAAGGCCGAGGTTTATCAGTTCTACATTGATATGCGAGCGTTCGGGAAAGGCTATGAGGAGTTCTACTCGCGGGTTCTCGACGAGGGTGTCAATGTCATCCGCGGCAAGGCGGCCGAAGTGGTCGAGGCCACGTGGAGCAATGAGCGCGAAGGATACCTGCTGGTTCGCTGCGAAGATACGCTGATCGGCAAGTTCCGCGAAATCCCCGTGGATATGGTCGTTCTTTGCGCGGCGATCGAACCGAACGCCGACGCCGACAAGACCGCCAACGTCTTCTCGCTCCAACGCAGCCCCGATGGCTTCTTCCTCGAACGCCATCCGAAACTCGACCCCATGGGAACGATGAGCGACGGCATCTATATCGCGGGCTGCTGCCAGGGACCCAAGGACATCCCCGACACGGTGGCACAGGCGGCGGGAGCCTCGGCGCGCATTCTGGTGCTCATCTCGAAAGGCGAGGTCTCCCTCGATCCCATCCGCGCCAGCATTGACGAGAATCTTTGCGGGGGATGCAAAGTCTGCAACAATCTCTGTCCCTATACGGCGATCACGTTTGATGACGTGAAAAAGGTCTCGGTCGCCAACGAGACGCTGTGCAAGGGGTGTGGAACCTGCGTGGCCGCCTGTCCGGCGGGCGCGATCACGGGCACCGGCTTTTCGGACGAGCAGATTTTTGCCGAGATCGAGGGAATCCTGGCGGATGCCGGAAGCAAGCGATGAATGATGAATGCGGAACGCGAAGCAAAGACGAAAAACGATATTCAAGAGGTAGCGAAGATGGCTTTTGAACCAAAAATCGTGGGATTCTTGTGCAACTGGTGCTCCTATACGGGCGCGGACCTGGCCGGTGTGTCGCGGATCAAGTGGCCGCCGAATGTTCGCCCGATCCGAGTCATGTGTTCGGGTCGAATAGACCCGACCTTCATCGTCAAGGCATTTCGTGAGGGCGCCGACGGCGTCCTCGTCAGCGGTTGCCATCCGGGCGACTGTCACTACTATGAGGGCAACTACAAGGCGCTGCGGCGCGTTCACTTGCTCCGCCGCGTGCTCGAACAGTTCGGGATTCACCCCGACCGCCTGAAACTGACCTGGGTGTCGGCGGCCGAGGGCGAGCGATGGGCACAAGTGACCAAGGAGATGACCGAAACCGTGCGGCGACTCGGTCCACTTCAATTGAAGGACTGAGAAACAACGCTGAATTATGAATGCGGAATGATGAATGAAAAACAAGGAGCAACAAAGCTGACAGAAGGAAAAATGTAGTTGGGATTTGATTCATCGTTCATCATTCATCATTGCTCATTCGAGGTAAGTGACAATGGCGAAACCAAAAGTGGCACTCTACTGGGCGGCCAGCTGTGGGGGCTGCGAAATCTGCGTCATTGACATCGAAGACAAGATTCTCGATGTCGCCGAGGCATTCGACATCGTTTTCTGGCCGTGCGTTATGGATTTCAAGGTCAAGGATGTCGAGGCGATCCAAGACGGGGACATCCTCGTGACCCTGTTCAACGGGGCGATCCGCAACAGCGAGCAGGAGCACATGGCGCGCCTGCTTCGGCGCAAATCCAAAGTCCTCGTGGCGTTCGGCTCGTGCGCCCACGAAGGGTGTATCCCCGGTCTTGCCAATGTTACAAACAAGAGCGAAATCTTCAAAACCGTTTATCAGGAAACATCTTCGACGGACAACCCCAACGGCGTTATGCCGCAGACCAAGACCGACATGCCCGAGGGCGTGCTGGAATTGCCCGAGTTTTATGACAGCGTTCATGCGCTCGACCAGGTTGTGGATGTGGATTACTATGTCCCGGGCTGCCCGCCGCAATCCAACCAGGTCTGGGCGGTGCTCGACCACCTGATTCAAGGCAAGCCGCTTCCTGAGAAGGGCGCTGTTCTGGGCGCCGGACAGAAAACGTGCTGCGACGAATGTCCGCGCATTCGCAAAGAGAAAAAGATCAAGTCGTTTCGTCGGCCTCACGAGTTCATTCCCAATCCCGACGAGTGCTTGCTGGACCAAGGCGTGGTGTGCATGGGTCCGGCGACGCGTGATGGCTGTGGCGCGAAGTGTGTCAAGGTCGGTGTCCCCTGCCGCGGCTGCTATGGCCTACCGCCCGGCTCGAAAGACATGGGAATGAAGATGATCAGCGCGCTCAGCTCGGTCATAGATTCCGAAGACCCCGAAGAAATAGATCGGATTCTTGCACAAATCGTGGACCCGATTGGAACTTTTTACCGGTTCAATCTGGCGCATTCGATTCTGTTCCGCGTCCAGGACGACCTGAAATCAAAAGCGCCAGCGGGCAAGTGAATTGTCGTGGCACGGGCATCCTGCCCGTGAGAATTATGGGCAATCCGCCCGAGGCGGACATGCCACTTTGAGTGGAGGAACTTTGAAGTGAAACGATACACGATTGATCCGATTACCCGCCTTGAGGGTCACGGCAAAATCGAGATCTTCGTCAACGACGACGGTGAAGTGGCGAACGCCTATCTTCAAATCCCCGAGCTACGCGGGTTTGAACGATTCTGCGTGGGCCGGCCCGTCGAGGAGATGCCGCGCATCACAACCCGCCTGTGCGGCGTCTGTCCCGAAGCGCACCACATGGCGGCGGCCAAGGCCTGCGATGCGGTCTATCATGTGGACCCGCCCTCAGCGGCCAAGAAACTGCGCGAGCTACTCTACTCGTTTTTCTATTGCGCCGACCATACCGTGCATTTCTACGCGCTGGGCGGGCCTGACTTTGTCGTTGGCCCCGATGCCCCCGCCTCTGAGCGCAATATTCTCGGTGTGATTCGCAAAGTCGGTCTCGATGCCGGAAAGAAAGTCATCCAACTGCGCGCCTGGTGCCAGGAAATGATCGAGAAACTGGGCGGCAAGAAAATCCATCAGGTCACGTCGCTTCCCGGTGGGGTGAGTGTTGGCCTCAAGCCCGACGAACAGCCTCGTGCCATCGAAGTGGCTAACTATTGCGCCGAGTTTGCTAAGTTCACGCTCAAGGTCCTCGAAGATGTCGTCCTCAAGAACAAGGCCTACGTGGACCTGATTCTCGGCGATGTGTATAATCACAAAACATATTACATGGGACTGGTGGACCAGAACAACAAGGTCAACTTTTACGATGGCAAGGTCCGCGTTGTGGACCCCGACGGCAACGAGCACTGCAAGTATTCACCCAACGAATACCGCAATTACATCGCCGAGCATGTTGAGCCTTGGACCTATCTCAAGTTTCCCTATCTCAAGAAGGTCGGCTGGAAGGGCTTTGTGGACGGCAAGGACAGCGGCGTTTATTGCGCAACGCCCCAGTCTCGGCTCAACGCTTCCGACGGCATGGCGACGCCTCTGGCTCAAGCCGAATATGAAAGAATGTATGAAACATTGACCGGCGACAAGTCGGGCAAGAAACCGATTCACGCCCGACTGGCCACCCACTGGGCGCGGGTCATCGAGCTCACGTATGCCGCGGAAAACGCTCTACGGCTCGCCCAGGACCCCGAAATCACAAGCGACAAGATTCGCACAATTCCAACAGCGAAGCCCGACGAGGGTGTTGGGATTGTCGAGGCGCCCCGCGGCACACTGACTCACCACTATTGCACCGACGAGAAGGGCATTCTGACCAAAGTCAACCTGATTGTCGGAACGACCAACAACTATGCGCCGATGTCAATGTCTATCAAGAAGGCCGCGCAAGGCTTGATCAAGAAGGGCGCGCAGGTCACCGACGCCATCCTGAACATGGTCGAGATGGCGTTCCGACTCTACGACCCGTGTTTCGGTTGTGCCACCCACACGCTGCCCGGCCAGATGCCGCTGATCGTCACCATCCGCGACCTCGACGGCAACGTCCTCCAGCAATTCCGCCGCGATTGACCCGTGGCACGGGCATCTTGCCCATGAAGATTCACGGCCAAGATGGCTGTGCTACAAGGAGCGTTTGGCAGGCCAACAGCCTGCCAAACGCTACGAAGTTACCCATCAACCTAGACCTGACAGAGTACTCGCTCCGGAGGCCTGTCACCCTATCCCGCAGTTGCTCTATTGCTACCAATCCTGTTGTGCTTCAGGAAGCCGTGTCCCACAGTCTCCTAATACGTGACTTTGCTCAAGGTAAAGGCGATTCGCACATTGTAGAGACGGATCTTGCTGGCTAGCCCGTTTTCGCTGAGGTAAACTGCCAGCCAGTAACCATACTGAGAGTTATCTATGGTCGGGGTGGTGATCGTGGAGTCAGTCAGCTCCTGATCGGTGCCACTGGCAGACGGAACTGTGGTTCCCACCGATGCCATTGTTTGGTATGCATTCTGCCCGTTCAGGTTACGATACAGGTTGACGTTAACGATTCCATTCGCATCATTGTCGGCAACCCACGCACGCAGTTCAGTTATCACCGCCCCGTCGGGCAGCTGCACGTCTTTCTTGATATAGGCGTCATACGCTGGACCTACTCCGGCCGTCATCTCAGCCCAAGTCCACCCATAATAGACCTGATCGTCGTCGCTCTCGTCGATCGTCGTAAAGGAGTTGGCGCGGTAATTGCGGTAGAAGGTATTGGGCGTGTTGAAGCGATAGGCCGTCGCGCTGGTCGCGCCAGCGTTGTCCACCCCGAACCGAAAACTTCCGGTCGAAGGATAGTCGCCTTTGTAGGCGCGAATGAGATCGCCGCTCCAGCTCCAAACCCCCAGCCCCGCGCCATCAAGAAAATGGTGAGCAGCCACTCCATAGCCACCCTTCGCATACGCCTTGCCATAGACGCCGACATTCCTACCGTCGATATTGCCGGCGACCCCATACACACCAAAACCAACATTCGACGCACTCCAGCCAGACACGCCGTAGGTACTGCCGGTCGTGGTTGTGGCTGCGCCATAGACACCACGCCCAGAGGTACGTTGCGTCGTCGCCCGCAGGCCGTCATTGTCCGAACTGGTGAGCCGAAGCCCGGCTCCCGAGCCGCTCCAGCTTTGGCCCCAATGGGCGTGGTCGGCGCGGGCCACGGTCGGTGACGTTCCCGAGCCCTGAAACTGAACCGAGAGCGTCACAGATTCGCTGGTCCCGCCGCCGAGAAGGCCTTCACCCGCGTTGACCGCCGTGATGTCGCCTGTACCCGCCGAATCCACGCCTGTGACCACCGATCCGTCGGCGTTGATTGCGGTGATATACTGTCCGGCCGGAGCGGTTCCTGTCACGCGCCGTTGTAAATCCGTCCCCGTGCCGACTGACCCATCGGCATTGATCGCGCGAATATACTGACCCGCCGGCGCCGTTCCTGTCACACGGCGCTGCAAATCAGTGGCCTGTAGGCCCTGGAGTCGGTCGGCCTCAACGGCCCATGCCGCTCCTGCCAGCCGCTGCCGCGGTCCATAGACTTCGTTCGCATCGAAGGTCGCATTCTTGTTGAGGTCAATGGCCACCTCGAGCCACAGGTTAGGATACTGATTGAAGTGGGTCGTGAAAGCTGTCCCATCGCCGAGAATCGTTGAGAAAAGACCGTTGGCCACCGGAACCAAATTGTCAGTTTCCGTCCATCTTATGGTTCCCCCAGGCGCTTGGGCATCATAGAGCCGGAAGCGCATCGCGTAAGAGCTATCCGGGATGGGGTTGCCATCTGATCCGATTACACTACCTTGGTAAGTCAACAGTTTGGGTCCCGCCAAAGCGCTGGCGGTCGCCAAAAGAAATACGATCCCACCCATTGCAAGCCGTTTCATCGCTACCTCTCCCTTCTTGTCTTGGAAATCCACTGCGGAATTCGATCTTGCGATTCTCTCAATAGAGGTCCCACCGGCGTGCTGCCGTCGAAGGTTTCAGCCTTGTCATCGTTTGGAAGCCACCGATAAGGCTTGTTCCATTGCCGGCGTAGCTGATGCCCGCCGCGGGTTGGCCAATGGTTGCCTGGAGAACGTGCCCCGACGGAGTGGTGCTGCGTCCACCGCCACCGGCGACCACATCGCGTGGGATGACCCCGTCAGCAGGGTTCGTCATCCGGGCTGCCAGGCCCCATCCCATAGCAAAAGCAAAGGCCAGCGCGATGAGGGTAAAAACGATTCTTCGGCTCACGTGCATTCACCTCCCTCTCACTGCGAAGACGTGCCACCCGCCCAAAAGGCAAGGTCTCTTTTCCTTAGAGCATAGTAAGAAATCTAACACTTCGAGCCTGCGGAATTGCTTTTCGCACCCAGCCAAGTGGAAGACAACCGTTTCTTTCAGACAATGTCAATGATTTCTTCGCCTGGGCTACCGGTATGGGGTGCATGTCCGAATTCCATTTGTCGGGAACCTCATAACAGGCGCCAGGGCGAACCGCATCGAGGCCGTTGTGGGCCTCTATATCGCGCATAAAGTATCGTGTGGCGGCGCGATGGTCGGATGGCGTCGGTTGTCGCCCGTGTTCGTGGAGAAAGGTCTTTCGCGCCTTGCGCGCCAACCCAAAGCCGCCAAGGCGCAAGCGATTGCGGAAAGAGTCGTTCTTCCGCGTCCTGAAGGGAC
>Ga0315280_10000438_pt1 | contig 77475 bp, 93 predicted proteins | sample YL17G06_40_MG_FD_203697 | JGI IMG/M metagenome (GOLD analysis project Ga0315280, IMG submission 203697) | Sediment microbial communities from Yellowstone Lake, YNP, Wyoming, USA - YL17G06_40 | ecosystem: Environmental > Aquatic > Freshwater > Lake > Sediment | place: USA: Wyoming | collected... | reverse complement strand
CTTCGTTGAGTGATCGTTCAAGTTTGGTGCGCTCATCGACGATGAGTTCAATTCTGCGCTTCAGGTCAATGATCTCGGCCTCACGACCGTTTAACTGAGCTCTCAGGTCTTCGGTCTCTCTTGCTTCCTCCGTGACTGGAAAGAGCTTTGCGAGACGGCTGACGTATCGACCTTGAACGTTCTCGATGAGACGAGGAATCTTGCGGTTGACTTCATGAACGAAGACGGGTACGCTCCTAGGGTTGATTTCAAGGAATAGACTGGACCGCTCGGCATCCTGTGGTCCCTTTGATTCAAGCAGCTCGACAAACGCCTTCTGTTTCGGATTGAGTTTCTCTAGATTCTTCTGAACAAGAGGATGCGACAATAGATCAGTCACTGAGCCCTTGAGTGCTGACTGTCTCACTGCATCATCGAGTTTGCGCTTCAGGTCAGCAATTTCAGTCTCGTACTTCGCTTCGATCCTGTTCTTGACGCTGGCAAGCTCCTTCTCTTTTCTAGACAGACGAGTCCGCCATTGAGCCTCAAACTTCTCTTTCAGCCTAGACTCGATCTCAGCTACTTTTGGAACCGCAGGAGCCAATTTCTCTTGAATGATCTTAGGTAGTCGGTCACTAAGCTGCTTGAGAATTTCAGCCAATTCCTTCGGAGCAGGAGGCACTATTTCTGGCGTAGCTCCCAGATGCTTTGTCTCTACTGGACCCACCTTGACCAGTGTATCTTTCTCTGTGAAATCCCCTGCAACAAAGAAGCACCCTTTCTCCAGGTTCTTCAACGCATGAGGATCACTCGATTCAGGGTTAGCGTACTTGTCAGGGATCCGTCCAAACTTGCGAAGAACCGCTAGATCATCAGGCCACTCGGTTCTCCCAATCAGTTTGTTTGGGCACTGCGATATCACAAACTTTGACACGAAAGCTGGACGCTGAGTGAGAACCATCGTACCAAGACCTCTCTTTCCCCCTTTCTTTACGAGTTTGCGAATCTGCCCCAGACAGATCGATCTTGCGATTCCGGTTTCGGGTGCAAGCTCGTCACATTCCTCAAGTATCCATAAGTAAGGCTTTCTCGCCTTAGTCTCAATCGCAATAAATCGATCAATGAATCGAGCGAGAAACTCTTGGAAAGCTGCGACATCAAGCTGCGGATCGCTCCCATCAATAATCGCGCTGAGATCATGTTCTAGGATCTGGTCAGCGAGAAACTCGGCGCTTTCAGGGATCAGAGGCACATCTTTGCCCACGATCAGAAGCGGATACTTGTCTCTAAGAGTAGCGTACTCCCCTTCCACATCAACTATGATGATGCCTGTTTTACCGAATACCTGTTCAACAATTCTTCTCGCGGTCCACGTCTTACCAAAGCGAGAGATACAGCAAAGTAACGTGCGGCCGGTGATGAGCTCCTGCAGATCCAACTCCACTTTGGCGCCGGAGGGAGCTTCGCCGAGAACGATCTTACCCCTCATTTCTTAACCTCTCTCAGAAACGTTTGAATAGAGTTCCTACGGCAAACAGAGCAGATTCGCAGCCTGGTTTTCTCCCGTTTGCCACACCACTCGCAGGCACGTCCCGTGGCTTCATCAAGCGGAACGCTAATCTCCGGCTCATAATGTGAGGAGGAGATGAGAGTTCGGCTCTGCGAATTTAGCCTCCGGGCCATAGCTTGCGCCTTACCTATCGCATTTTGATTCGTCACTTTCTTCCACCGATCTCCTTTCGCCCAGCATGATTCATCGTGTAACGCGGCATCTCACCGGAAGCCTGCTTCAACACCACGGAAACCTGATGCTTCACATCGGGCAGAATCAGCTCAATCAACCCGTCAACCGACTGACTGATCTTCACATCACTAGGCTTCTGCGGAGAATGTTTCAGGTTCAACACGCAAGCTGCCACGAGGCCTTGCATAGCGTAGCCGATGAGCTGCCGGACCTCACTGAAATGATAGTAGCCGAGGGGTCTGCTCAGCTTCGGATTCTGCTTGTGCCTTCGATCAAACACAGCTTGAAAATGAAAAGGATCAACCATACAATCCATACGAATCACCTGAACGAAATCGTTGAGAGTGTCATCAGCTTCAACCTCAACCGAGAGAGGAAAACGCTCAAGCTCACGCTTCTTAGCTACCTGTTCAGCAACCGCCATCAAGAAAACCTCCTGAGACGATGAGGGACGGGACTCGCCTGTGATACGTCAGCCAATTTGGACTTAGATATGCAGATCCGTCTGCGTCGGCTGACGACGAATCCCGCCCTTTCTCACTCAACACCATTCAGCAGATCCCTTCCGCAGCATAGGCGACTCAAACCCTGCATCAACGCACTCAATCGAATTGTGATGCCTGTTACATTCCTCGCACAGTGGCTCAGAACAGGCTACGCATTTCGTGACAGCTTCTTTTCCACATTCACATTTCGCCAAGCTGTTCAGCTCCTCATGGTACGCGAAACTCGCATGGCCTGGAGATGTACATGAGAAACGGCGTGTTCAGAATCGGCGTGGATAGAAACGGGTTTTGAATGTCTTGCAGTTGAATCGGCACGTTCACGCCGAGGCTCAGGTTCCTAACGATTATCCAGTAGCTCTGGCCGGATGGAATGGTCAGAGTTGCCTTGTACGTGTAGGGGATGTAGTCGGATACTCTGTATGGCTCACAATGGAAGCCGATGGATACTCCGTTTCCTTGAGGACTTATCGCCCAAGCTTCGAGTTGAAGAGAATTGTTCCAACTCGTATGCAGAAAAGTGAGAGCGACCAGAGACCCATAGCTTGCAGCACCATATTGACTCGTCGTGGTGACTGTAATGTACTGGGTGACATCTCGACTCTCCGTCTTCGTAACGTACCCAGTAGAGGTTGCGAACACAGTCACGCTTTGAGTGATCGTGGAAAGATACGGCTGCGTCACGGTGTAGCTTACAACACGAGCCGGAGACAAACTCAACGCGGAGAACACGCTGACAAACGACGCAACGCACACAACCAGAACGAGAATGATACCACTGTGTTTGGTCATCATTTTGATTCATTCAGCTCCCATGTGGCACACACGCAGAGGGCAATCGAAGCACTCCCCTTTCCGTTCCTCACAGAACTCTTTGAGAAACGCCTTGAAGTCTTGTGGATGAGTATGAACCATGCCGCGCAGAATCCGAACTCTTGTCAGACTATCCGCGTTCTTAGTCGGAGCAAACGCAAGAACCCCAGCGAAAAGCAACCCGAGAGTGTGAACGAGGTTGAATATCTGCTGATAGCTCATTGAGAATCAGTCTCCTGAAAGTGAAGATGGAGCATTAGCGCAAGGAAGCCTAGATCAAACGCAGCGGCAACACCAACGAGAGCATTCCCACCACCATCAAGACTCATCGAGAAAAGGGTGACCAGGTATATGGTCAGGAAATAGAACACTAGGAGGAAGCCGATCATTTTCGTTGTCGCTCCTGGAGAAGCTTCAATTCTTCACGCGCAATCTCACGCCACAACTCAGGCTCAGACGCTTCGATCTTTCCGGCCCAAACCAAGTTGTCGCAAACCCGATCCACCCACCCAAGATTCCCACGAAACAGCGCCGTACTCAAATCGTTCAGAAGACCCTTCACAAGACCAGTCATTGCCCGTCCTCTCCCTCGTCCTCATCGTCCTCGTCGTCCTCGTCAGACGGGTCGCGAGGCTCAGATTGCTCATCCCACAAACGAGAAACCGGAATCAACTAGCTAGTCTCCCTCTTTCCAGAGTAAGCGCGATCAGCAATCATCATAGCGAAGTTGGCCACGTCAGCAGCTTCCTTGGCAACTTTGATGGAAGTACTCGGAAGAACTTGATCCCTTTCAAGAAGTGCGGGAATCAACTCATCATTAACTTCTTGAAGAAGTCTAGCGACTAAGTATGAGAAAGTGCATTTCTTCCAACCGCCCTTGTGATCATTCGCCTTCAACCGTTCCTCCATCAATCTAGCGAAAACACGAACCTCAGGGCGAACAGTCTCAGCCATTTCAAGAAGCCTCCGCTCTAAGACTCGGTGGCCTCCGTTGGCAGCCGCAGAAGAAAACTATCTCTCCGTCTTTCCTTTGCACTAGGGGCAACGTGTCGTGTTTGGGGCATCGCATGTGCATGAGACAGATGAAATTCTCAACCCGACCGTCCACTTGGCCTTCCCTGATCAGTCGATCAGCACATTCAAGCGCGGTGCTCATTGAGAAGCCTCCTTCGTAGCAACTATGCGAAAGAACAATGCGGCCATGATTAAGCCCACGACAAAGGACCCGACCACATGGAACTCTTCTGGATTCATTCAGAAGCCTCCAGTTGTTTGATCTGCTCTCGATTCAATGGTTCTCGCAAGCCTTTCGCGTTCAGCAGTACACCGTCATTCGTTTTGACTAATGCCTGAGTTCCAGGATCGTAGTCTTCCAGTTTCACGCGACTCTTTCTTTTGTTGCCTGAGTCGAAGAACGTGGTGCAACTGAGCTTGTCACCGATTAGAACTAGCAAGCAAGTCGTCATTCAGGCGGCCTCCGTGAGTTTCAAGAAAAGTAGCAGTTCAGTTCTGAGCCTAGTCAGAACTTTCAAACGTTTCTCTCGTTGCGACCTAGTGAAACAGAAGAAGACCGCATCATCAAGTCTACTGCCAATATTGTCTTTACAGCAATTAGCAAGGGCTGCCTCGACATCTTGAATATCGCGCCTGTATTTCCAACGAAGCACCTTTACTCCGAAGAGTTCGGAAAAAGCCAATCGTTGAGCCTCCTCATCCAGCTTTCGAAGCGTACTCAGCAAGCTCCACCGTAGGGGTTCTCATGATTCTTGACTTGAAACAGGCGAAGCTGCCGATCAGTAGACACATGATGAAAGGAGTGCCGAAATCTGCCGCGATTCTAAAGATGCTCCAACAAGAAAGATACGCCAAAGAATTATAGACGAACAATACCGTTCCAGTGAACAGCGCGGCGACCAAAATAGACTTGCGCCATCCAAGATTCAATTCTCCCGCTATCGCATCTGGAACAAAACCTGTGACGGCACCTATCGCCAAGCACATCACTACGACTGACCAATCGAGATAGACACCTGAGTCTCGAACCACATTGACAATCCAAATGACAAAGATTGTGATGGGTCCGACAATGAACCCGTACGAAAAGTCTTTCAAGTCAAGACCCCTCCCTCTTCTTCGGAAACTCAATCAATTGCTCAATGCGCTCCGAAGGCGAAACCTTGTTCCCATCATTCAGAACACTCTCACAGCTACGAACATGACTCGTCGCATCAAACACAGCCTCACTCAGAGTCTTCGCCCATCTCTCGAAACGGAGACGCCAAGCCACATACTCCTGATTAGCACGCGCACAATCCGGACAAAGAACCAGATCAGGAGGAAAACTCAAACGAACAGGCTTCGACTCAGAACTCAACTAGAAGCAACTCCCTTCAGCTTAGGCCTGTAGAAGATCGTCACAGCCTGGCGATTGTACCGAATTTCAAACTCCTTACCTTGTTTGATGTGAGCGTGATCCACGACTTCCGATGGGACGAGAAGGTAGATTGAGTTACCAATCTTCTGCGCTTTACACAGCCCTACTAATTCCTCAAGCGCTACTGACATGTTATAACCTGTCTAAAGCTGTTCTAGCCCTATCTATTTAAGACTTTCGCCGCAGGTGGACTCTGAGGATGGAGCGTAACTGTTTTAGCCTCCTTATAACCTGTTAGAACGCGACATAGCCTTGACAGATAGTGACAGAACTGGAAAGACTCTTCTCGTTCCTGAACCGCTACGTGTGCGACTTGAGAAGACGGCAAAAGAACGAGGCTACATCAACTGGAGTGAATATGCTCGCGCTCTCATAGTAAAAGGATTGGAAAAAGATGAAGAGGGACCACTCGACCGAACGCGCTAAGACTCAGGATTGTCAGAGGATTTCCGTTGCTGCATCAGCCAAGATCGCGTCTGCTTTGAAGTTCTTCTCATTCAGAATCTCCGCAAGATACTGTTTGAATCGCCCAAAATCCTCTGGACCCCTGTACGCTTCAACCAGATGACGCATCCACTTCAGCAGAGTCACAGCGACAAGCTGATCTCGCGTTACTCTACTCACTCAACCCACCTCCCATCGACCTACCATACCTCTGTTCAGTGAAATACGCTTTCAAACCCGTCAGGCACCGAGAATGGCCCGACGCAAAACATGATGAGGCCCGAAAAGACCTAGGGAAGAATTTCAAGGCGAACCCAGATATAGGCACATGCACATTCTCATGCCAAACTCGACACGAAAACCCTCAACAGTCATGGAACTTTACCGAGGCCTGAAACGCCAGAACAAGAAATACGCCCGGCACAAAGCCCTAGAGATGACTGAAACTACTCAAAAAAGGGGGGGTCTAGGTCCTCTCAAGGAACCCGTGTTCTATTTTCTTCTGCGCCGTAGTATGAATAGAGACGCTGCCAACGAGAATGCTAAGACTACTGCCGCTACTGGAAACTCTGGACATGGAACAGTAGGTTGTGAAGCTGCAAAAGCGGCAAGCTCTTCGGCTGTGTACTCTACTACTTTTTGCGCCTCAACTGGAATGGCGGCGATGCCTAAACCAAATAGCGATCCTATGAAAGCAACACTCGTTTTCTTATCCATCACACATCACCATCTACAAAAGAAAAATGGCCCCCAGATCCCTTAACAGCAATACAAAACACCACTAAACCGTACCTTTTATTGTTCCGAACATAGCTGTCCAATCTGATATGCTGTTCTGTGACACCGCTGCCCTAAAGCGATCAATGTGTGTGACTATCCAATTCGTCATGAAACCACCATAGGATAATCCGGTAACACCGAGTCGATCGCGGTCAATGAATGAGAATCTTGAGAGAGCACAGTCGAGCCCCTCCATTATGTCCTTGAGATCTCTTTCTCCGTAGGCACCTCTGATGTCGGCGAATTCCTCACTGTAGCCGTCACTTCCCCTTGGATTCAAGTAGATGACTGCGAACCCGTTCGATGAGAAGAAGTGATGTTCAAACATGAACGAGTATCCGAAAACGCTCTTGGGCCCCCCGTGAATGTCCAATATGGCGGGGACTTTCTGATCTTCTCCAACAATTCGTGGTCTCATCACCCACCCGTCTATCTTCTTGCCGTCGCTGGATTGGTATTCAAAATGCTCTGGAGCAGGGAGTCTCAGTTCAGCCAAGAGAGAATCATTGAGGTTGGTGAGCTTTCTTTCTCCCTGTTCGTCTCTGACCCATATTTCAGCTGGCGTGGTCTTCGTCACCTTGAGATAGGCAACAACATTGCCTCTGACGGAAAAGTCATCGACAAGAAAGTCACCTGTGATCACTGGCTCTACCTTTCCGCTCTTCGGGTTGATCCTGTGAAGGTCATACCGGCCGCTGTCGGAGATGGTGAAGTATATGTGGTCTTGACTCCAAATGGGAACGGGGGCTAGAAGATACGTAACAGGGCCTCTCAAATCGTAGTAGACGCTTCTGCCGGAGCCTCTATCCAGCTTTCCGGTGAGATCCATAGGGTTTCCTCCTTCAGCTGGTATCAACCAAATGGTTACGTGTGTGGCAAATCCTCTTCTGAGATTGTGTCCTTTGAAAGCAAGTTGTCTGTCATCCGGGCTCCAACAAACCGCCCCAATGTTCATATTACTGCCTGTCAGTTTCTTCGATTCACCGGAATCAACATCCATGACGAATAGGTCTGTCGTCATCGGACACAGATCATTAGTGGATGCAACATAGGTAATCTTGTTGCCTTTGTTCGATGGTGAAGCGTACACGACGTTCATGTCGCCCTTGGTCAGCTGTCTGACACTTCCAGAGTTGACGTCAACGATGTGCAGGTGCTTACGCGCATGATAGGTGAATCCAGCTCCATTTGACCACAGGGGTATCCTTCTAACAACTCTTACTCCTTCCTCTTCCTCTCCAACCGCAGAAAGAAAGATGATTCGATTCCCGTCCGGCATCCAGCAAGGCGCCTCTACGCCGCCCTTCAGCCTCAGAACCAACCTCGGCTCCCCCCCACCGGTTGACGCTATCCACAGTTCATTCCCCTTTTCCCCTTCCTTCATTGTCTTCTTTGACGAGAACAGAAGATGCTTTCCATCAGGTGACCATCTAGGCCAAAGGCCACTTCCGTCACCGAAATACATGAGAGGTTTTCCTGAGACGCGGTCGATAATCCATATCGTTGAATCGTAGTTGTCCCGTTTCTCATCCGGCCTGATGACAACAAAAGCTATCTTCGCGAAGTCAGGCGACAGCTGGGGATCAATCGCTGAGACGAATCGTGTCAAGTCTTTCAATTCAATCGGTCTGGCCAAGGTCATCAACAAGTCAGCTGGCTCTGTTTTCAAAGTATATAAGAACATTCTCCTGCCGATCAATGACAAAACGAAGAAGGCGTGATCAGTTGAAGGTTGAGGACATAGAGACTCCGGCTCTTCTCATCGATCTCAATCTCATGGAGAAGAATCTCAGGACTATGAAAGAATGGTTGGCAGGTAAGGATCTGAGGCTTCGGTCTCATTTCAAGACTCCCAAGACTCCGATCATTGCTTGGAAGGAGATCGAATATGGCGCGATAGGGGTTTGTGCTCAAAAGGTCGGCGAAGCTGAAGTATTGGTTCAAGCTGGGATGAAGGATATTCTCATCACCAATCAAATAGTGGACCCAGTTAAGATTGATCGAATGATCAGTCTACAAAGATATTCAAAGATTCAAGTAATCGTCGACAATCCGGTCAATGTGAAATGCTTGTCGGAAACAGCTCTGAAGAAGAACACGAAGCTGGGTGTGCTTGTTGAAGTAGACGTAGGTGGCAAGAGATGCGGAGTTCAACCAGGCAAAGAGACAGTGGAGCTCGTAAGGCAAATCTCCAAGATGCAAGGTGTTGAGTTCAAAGGCTTGCAGTGCTATGCGGGCTACCTGCAGATGGCTGAACACAAGATCGGTTTCGAGAAGAAAATGGAAGAGATCAAGAAGGCGACAGAACGAGTAGACACGACAAAAGACGAGATTGAGGACGCTGGCTTCGACGTAGAGACAGTGACTGGAGCTGGGACGGGCACACATCGCTATGAATATGAGCACTACGACGAGATACAACCCGGCTCATACGTGCTGATGGATGCCTCGTACAAGCCTTGCGCTCCATGGTTCGATATCGCGCTAACCCTTCTGGCAACGATCACAAGTACACCTGAACCGAATCGAGTCGTATTCGATGCAGGCGGAAAATCGATCTCAACTGACTACGGCCCCCCTTCTTTGAAGGACTTCAAAAACACAAAATGCACGATTCCAAGTGATGAACATGGAATGATACACTTCAACGAGTCAGAGAACCATTTCGATATCGGCGAGAAGATCGAGATCTACCCGAGTCATCTTGATACGACCATTAACCTGCATGACAAGTTCTATGCTGTGCGAAACCGCGAAGTGGAGGCCGTATGGCCGATTCTAGCCAGAGGCAAATTCGTATAGACGGCGCGCGAGATCTCCGGCCAAAGCTTCCTTTATCCCCTTCGCAAATCGTTTAGGACTTTCTCGATTCTTTCAAGAGCTTTCCTAAGGTTCTCCATCGAGTTTGCACATGAGAGTCGAAGATGGCCTTCTCCGGTCTGCCCAAACACTATGCCCGCCGCTGTAGATACGTGCGCCTTCTCCAAGAGCAGCATTCCCATTTCGTACGAGGAGGATCTGACCTGTGAGAAATCCGGGAAGAGATAGAAGGCCCCTTTCGGTCTGACGCACGGAATCTTCATCTTCTCAAGCCCACCATACATCAGATCGATGCGCTTCTTGTATTGATCTACCATGGCTCTGACACAGTCCTGTGGTCCTTGGAGTGCCTCAAGAGCGGCAGTCTGGACAAATGAGGTCGAGCAGGTGTTCAGATACAGGTTGAGTTTAGCCATCTCCCTAGCTATGTCTTGATTTGCGATCGCGTAGCCAACGCGCCAGCCCGTCATAGCATAGGTCTTTGAGAACGAGTTTACCAGGATGGTCCTGTCTCTCAGCTCGGGAAGAGAAAGCACAGACATATGCCGGGTATCATAGACTAGTTTCTCATACACTTCGTCAGATAGCACAAGCAGATCTTTTTCAACGACGATCTCAGCAAGAGCTTCCAGTTGCCCTTGATCCATGATGGCTCCTGTTGGATTATTGGGTGAATTGATCACTATCATCTTCGATTTGTCGGAGATCTTCGACTTGAGGTCGTCTAGGTCGATTCTGAAGTCTTTCTCCTCCAAGAGCCTATAGCGAACAGGCATTCCCTCAGCCATCTTTATGCCGGGGCCGTAAGGCCAAGCCGGATCAGAGATCAAGACTTCGCTTCCTGGATTCAGAGTTGCCATCATGGCTAGCGTAATTGCGCAACTTCCGCCGTCTGTGACCACAACTTCCTTCTTGGGATCCACATCTACTCCAACTTCTCGCTTGGTCTTCTCTGCAATGGCTTCGCGAAGCGGAAGTATTCCAAAGCTTGAAGTATAGTGAGTAAATCCTTTGTCCAAAGCTTTCTTTGCTGCGGCCTTGATGTGTTCCGGTGTATCGAAGTCTGGTTCTCCAACCTCTAGCCTGATCACGTCTCTTATTCCCTGAGCTTTTTCAAAGATAGCCATGATTCCTGATGGTTCCAGTGACTTGGTCCTGTTCGACAACCGATCCACAGCCGAATTCAATTACCTATGACCTCCATCTATCGAACTGGTTGCACCAAAATTGCACGCTAGCAATATTAGAACATAGATAGTGAATGACATGGGTAGTGTGTGAGACATGCTGGAACTGAAGAGTCTTGCCGAAGAGCAAGATGTACTGAAGCCCTTCGGCCAGCTGGACGTTCTTCTACTATACGCTATCGTGTCGTCCGAGCTGGAAAGATTTCTCGGAGATCGCGAGATTGCTTCTAGAGTTTGGCTGAAACAGCGCACCCTGCTGAACCGAGGTTCTAGGTAATCCTGAGCGAAGAATCACCTCATAGAAGTGCAACGGCCCCTCATCATGGAGAATCTGATAGATCCTCGTGTTGGCGTTCCCTGCCTCCAAGCAGACCTTCCGGTACCTCTCCTGCAGCGCCCTTACCGCGGCGACCAGTGCATCCGCAAGCCCTTTAACATCGTCGACGATGAGCCAGTCGCCCCTCCAGCCCATCCTAGCAAAGAAGCGTCAAGAGCCTAGTATCGTTTCAACGGGTTTCAGGGCAAAGAAACCCCACGACAAAACTCACGTAAACCCGAAAAGGCCTAGGGAAAAATCTCACGATGTCAGCAGATATAGGTACATGCACATTTTCGTGCGAAACTCGACACGAAAAACCTCAAAACCAATGGAACTTTACCGAGCACCTGAAAACCCCAAACAAGAAATACGACCAGCATCGAGGCCGGGCGAGAGCACCGGTTCATTTTCGCAGCACCCTCTTTCCCTCTTCCGTGACGAATAGGTGCTCCGTTCCTTCGCCAGAAACAGCCTCAACCAGCTTCTGCTCCTTCAACCGCTGCAACGTCTCGTTCAGATCGTTTTCTCGCAAAGCCAAAGCGCCCCCAACCATCTCAGCCGTAACTCCTCTCCACACATTCATAACTGCCAGGTAGCTTAGGATGCGCCACTCAACAACGCCCAGCAACATTCGCCGACCAGGAAAAGTGAGGAACATCTCCTCATTTATGCTGCAAGGGACCAAACGGAGACCCGGAGAGGGCCCGTGAAAGTATTAGCGCACACGCTGCTAAGTCTCAAAGAGGAATAGGCAGAAACGAATTCTCCCCATGCCACTGCGCTAGCGAGGTCGAGAAAGAATGAACTCCAATATCTTCACAGCGAGCAGCCCTGCCGTGCCAAGCAGACTTGCAGCAATGGCAATCTTCCATTTTGTTCCGACATCGCGTTTGCGTCTGTCTTCATCTAGAATCGTTCTAACGTCATTCCTTATCGTGTTAACCTCTTGCCACAGGTTGCCCCCGCCACCGGGCCCAAAAAGAGCAAACTCGATCTTGCTGTGTTGAGTACAGAGTCTACCGAAACCCCCAGGGTTGCTACCATGGCCATCATCGCCCTTGGGGTCATTGTCAGCAGACCCTTTCTTCTTATAGCCAGTACCGTCAGCACCGTCGGCCATCATGCATAACCTATCGGAGTGATTCCCCTACATCTAATAAGATCTTCGCTCAACCGCTAGATTGATGATGGCTACCCTGATAGGCCTAGTGACTACGCCACGTCGAAGAGGTCACATTCAACGGTGTGCGTGGATGCGACCCTTGCCTTGTTATCCCTACCAGTGCGCTAGAGAACGCGCGCTTGAACCTGGTGATGGTTTTGCCCCAATCAGCTTCAAACCTTATTGATTCTTAGGAAGAGTCGGGTGGAGTCGTTGCGGCATAGTATCAGGTAGTTCGTGAACCGTGGCGAGTCTGGCCGTGCCTCCAAGCTGTTGGTCTTCCCGCATTTCTCGCACTGAACGACTCGCCTACTCCCATCGCTCAACTCCGCAATAAGCCGCCTATCCCTCGGACTTGGAAACTGAACAAGATGCGCAACTCGCCCCTCCAGCCCACTAACACCTATCGTCTCAAGCTCCACAGACGTAGCCCGCAACCCTCTACCAACAAACCATGAAGAACAGGGTAATCAGCAATCTACACAAGAAGAAAGCCATTCCTCCGGACGCACGCGTCTGACTTGCATGACTCGTGAATAACCGGTTACTGAGGATCTATCTGGAGAACATAGGATGACTTGGCAGAAGCGCGCACAGGATACAGGAACAGGAATCGTCGAGGCGATTGGAGGCTTCTCAGTCTCAACCGCCTCAACGACTGGACGTCTCTTTCTTAGGATCTGTCCAATCATCATACAGTCCAAGTCCAAGCCACCATTTAGGCTGAAGAGATAACAGAAACTAACCGCGCGCTGGGGTGTTGCAATAGTAGGTTTCTTTGACATGATCTTGACCACTGGCAACCGACACGCCTGCCGGCGCTGCCACACCAAATGCACATGCGTGAGTGATTATTGCAACAGTCTCGCGCGAATAGACCCATGCCTGGCTTGAACACCACAAATCTTGTATAGGTCTACGGATTGTACCAAGTGGAGTCTCATCTTCTCGGGTTTCGTAAGCACGACCGAGATCGCATCCTGGACCCATGAAGGCAGGAGTTCACCATAGTGAACGTAACAGTAACATTGACGATCACAGGATCGCAAACGTCGTTTGGAGCAATTAATGATATCTATCTGCTGGTCGCTTATCTTGCAATCGGGCTTCTGTCTGTGGCTGTTCCCACGTATGCCATAGGGGTTTCATATGTTAGCAGGGAAAAATGGAGGTTGGATTCCGCTATTGAAGAATTGTGTGTAAGAGACGCTGTCTTAGATGCAGAGCTGAAGCGCGCACAAACTGCACATGACAAGAGTCGATTAAGGCTTCTGCTGAATGACCTTGACCAAGAGCTGAAGAAAACACAAGAACTAAAGAAACAGCTGAGAGCGAAGGGATTTCTTTCTGTGAGGGGAACGGTCGGCTATCCTTTTGTGGGCTTTTTGGCGGCCGTTATTGTGGTCGCTCTCTTCGGCTATTACACAGGTGAGAGTCAGCTGGCGTTGGGTCTATTTACCGCATCGATTTTCATGGCCTTTGGGACGTTTCACATTGTCCGGTCGCTTAGAACAATCGAGCAGGCCGCCGTGAGTATGACTGGATCGCTGCTTCCCTCACTGCGAATCAACTTTGGATCAGGAACTAAAAGCATGAACTTCAAGGCTGGTGAACAAGCGAAAGTGTCAATTTCCATCTCGAATCACGCCCATGCGGAAGCAGAGAATGTGTGCATAGGGCTCATATTCACTCGGGAGTTCACAATCCTTCCAGGCAACACTTACAAAATACGTGAACTGGAGCCTACTGACCTTTATCCAAACAGCATTGAGGTTCGACTTGAACGAGAGCGAATCGAAGCATACATAGATGAAGAGACAGATGTCTTTGTTAAGATGCCGGACAAACCTGGGATCTATTCGATCTTTGTTGAGATTCGGGAGAAAAAGATCGGAAGAATGACCTCCGCACTCGTTTTTGAGGTTTCAGACCGAGACCATGTCCAAGGGCGCGCTGCCGAATCCTGACCGACTGCGGATCCAAAACGCCACAGCATCAGCTCAATAGTTCCCTGTAGAACTGGCGCAGCAAGACGTTAGCGAGTCCACCCTTTCTCGACAACACAATACTACCCACAATGATCACCAGCCATATAGGCCCGGCATAGGGTCCTGCTTGAGACGGACACGCACTAACGAGACAGATCATGATATATCGATAGACTGTTAATGGCTTACGATAGCCGCCGAATTAACCTGGCTTGCCAACGATTAAGCCACCTTCGTCGCGCGCGAAGAGTGAACTACGCGAATTCGCCTACTAGGCCTCAGCACTGCTCATATCAAGGGGTAGCTCCACCAATTGTGGAGGTGGTTCGATTGGTGGAGACCTTTCTTGATAGATTGTGCTCTGACTGCCGTCGAGAGTTTTCACTAGCTTACAATGAACTGGGAATGGATATCGCCGAGGCCCAGAAGATCTTGGCAATGGTTAGCAAACTGATTGAACTCGGCCCAAGACTCCGGAGAACGGTCGACGATTTCATGCACGAAATGGAACCATTCAAGTGACACCGGAGCACTGGCGAAAAACCGAATACCCCCGAACTTGCTGGTATCTAACCCAAAAAGATCTAGCAGTGCCTATCGTCGCACCATTTTTCAGCAATATGGAGCGACTTATTCTATTGAAAACATATGAAACATTCTCATCTTTCTACTAATGCGCTTTTCGCGGAAAGGCAAGTGCTGTTAATAGTTTACTATATGCGCCGGTTAAACCTGGCTACCCCACCATCAGCACATCAGACCGAGGCCATCCGCAGAGGCAGCAGAAACTAACCCCAGAACAAACAACAAAAACACAATTCGTGCTACGCTACAAACCATGAAGGTCAAGGAGGAGATATTGAAAGAATATTCTACGACATTGATCGCCCCAAAGACATGCCTCATGAAAAATCGAGAGAGGTCACCCGCCTATTTCATGACGCCATCTTGAACGACGATCAATTCCGCGAATTCGTTCACGACAGGCCCCTTGTCGCATGGACCGGATCATCCTTCCACGTCTATTTGTTTCTGAAACAGAGACAGAAGCACAGTTTCTACGCAGAGGAGGTCCAATACACGGAGAAGACTCCTGAGAAAGGCTTTACAGCGAAATAGCTTCGAGAAGTGAGAGAGAAGACGTCTATCAAAGTCATTGCAGGACATGAGAAGAAGCCCGGGGTCATCACTATTGATCCTTCTCAGACCCCTTCAGGAAAGCTCGCCAGATCTCCGCTCGGATCACTCCACATGTCTGACTATCAATCGGTGGATGGAGTATCAATGCCCATCGAGATCAGTCAATTGCTGAATCCCGGACTGACCAAGTCGCTCAAGAACTATACGCCGAAACAGCTCACACTCGAGATGTCTCAATTCTCCCAGATTTTGTCGAAAGCGTCCGGCTAGTAAAGGTGTATGGGTCAAATTATGTTGGCCGCACCATTGATAGCACACACAAATCATCACGCGCGCTCTCCTACGAACGACTCTGGGGAAAGAATTCCTCAGACCCCTTCTTGAGTTACTGAAGAACAAGCAAGAATTCAAACAGTTTTCAAGCGGAGAAACTGCGGGGAAGAAGGCCGCGAATCTTCTCAACAGTTTCTTAGCCCACGCGATATTCTGATAGTTCACGCGGACTTCTGAACCATGACAAATGTTATACCGATCTATCCTTGATAATCTCTGCGGGAGGGTCGAATTCAATGGTTGAGGCGTTGGTCCTCATGAAGATCATAGGGGGAACTGGTGAAAGCCTAGATTGGGCCAAAAGCACAAAGAAGAAGGTATCAGAGATTCTTGGCGTTGTCGAAGTTTTCGGGGTCTTGGGGGGCTACGACATGGTGGCTAGAATCCAAGCCAAGAATCTAGAGGAACTCACAACGATCGTTACCGATAGATTGCGGTCAAACCCGGGAATCGAATCTACTCTGACATTGATCATGGTCTTTTAGCCACTGTTTTTGACCATCAATGGTGCGCGACGACGTATCATTGATGGTAACGCGCGCGCCTTCTTTCCTTCACTATCTCGAGTATTCTTCTGAATTCTTCTGTTCCTGCTTTCTCCATCAACTCGTACACCAATGCCTCAGTGGTGGTTATGGTTGCACCTGCATCCCTCATTCTTTCTATTGCTGTATCTCGGTCAATGGTGCTGTACGATGATACAGCATCTCCAACAACTTGGACATTGTGACCTTTTTCAACCAGATCAAGGACCGTTTGCAGTATACAGATGTGAGCTTCAATACCACATACAACAACTGATCTCTCACCAAATCCGCGAAGTTTGCTCATGAATTCTTTGTTCTGACAGCAACTGAACTCCAATTTCCTGATCTTGGGACAGTCAGCTAGTGTTTCTCTCAGTTCTGGCACAGTTTCTCCCAGTTTCTCTTGTTCAGTCACAAGAACAGGCAAACGAAACACTTCTGCGATATTGCCCAAAGCTTTGACATTTTCTATGAGCCCATGTTTGTCGATCATGGTGTCTGCCAGCTTTTCTTGGATATCGATGACCAGTAGGATGCAATCATCTTTCTTCGCTTTCATTGCCTGACAGCCTGCACTGGAATCATTATGCTGTCCTCGTGTCCGACGATCTTGCCTTTAAAAACCTCGATTGCTGGGATGCTAGCCTGTGAAAGTCTCGCTATACTTGTGAGATGAGTCATGTTGGTATCGTTTCACTTTCTCTGTTCGGATGTCTCATGAGCAATCTCAACAGCCCTTCAGGGTAGAGTGCGGCTTGTCTGCTCTGAAAATCCGCAAGAGGCGTCCACGTAGCTTCGAAGCAAGTTTCTCCATCATCGCGGCCTTTGACAGTCTCCTTCTCATAGATCGTCCTATCCTGGAATTCTTCTTCGTAGACCAAGACAACCTCATGACCTTGCTGTCCGTTATAGGTGAAAATATTCTCGATGGTTGTTAGATACCGTAGATTTTTGATCTCGGCTCCTATCTCCTCACGGATCTCGCGCACAATTGTCTGATACCCATATTCACCGAATTCGATTTCTCCGCCAAGCGGGCGGTAGAAGGTTTCTTTGTCAGCAGCATCATATCCTTCAGCAACAAAGATCATGTCATCTTTTCTGAAGACACAGATCGCTATAGGTCTCACCTGTTTTCGCTTCATCATATCCACCGTTCGTGACCGCAATGCTTCATGGATGGGGTCTTCTTGCGTGGAGTGTTCTTGTCAATTTGCTAATGCTTGTCGTTCTAGTGTAGAGGATAGGTCTGAAGGAAAGTCTTCCCCAGAATCTGTTTGCCAGTCTGTTCAAGATGACATTGCGTAGCGTAACCTGTTTGATGTTTCGTTTTGAGAAGAATTGAGCAGCTGCTTCAACCAAGGCTCGGCCAACGCCCTGCCTTCTTTTCGTTTTCTCTACAAATGCCTCTCCGATGAACCCGATTCGTCTGAAATCTCTGTCTGCGCAGTCTCTTGTTCGAATAGAGACAGTCAGGTATCCAACTATCTCATGAGGGGAACATTCGGCAACAAAGATTCGATCTGCTTTTCCGCGGATCATTTGTCTATATCTGCGAACGTTCTCTCTTCTTCCTCCTTCCGGTGGCCAAAGACCAGAATAGTGATGATGCCTATCGAGCTTGTCCTTCAATTCAGCGATAATGAGTAGGTCGCGCATGTTAGCGGTTCGGATCTTGAACGCTTTGTCGGCCGTGGGATTCACCTCTCGAGTCCTCTGATCTTCGTCATCATCTTAAGTCTTTCATCTCTCTTGTCGTCGAAAGTCAATCATGGTCTGTCGTTTCTTCTGAGGATTGGTTTGCTGCGAAAGATTGAAGAAAGAATTTGGCCTTGTCCGACCTAGGAGGATGAAGAGAGCAATGAATGGTTCGATTAGCGAGATGCTATCTGAGGAGGTATCTGAGGAAACCCAAGACTTGGTTGTTGGACTCTTGAAAATGAAGATGATGGCCTGCGTGAAGATCCTTGTGAAAGTCATTCGGTCATTGGAGCTCAAGTATGGCCCTGAGGTTACTGAGACTGCAAAGCGAGCAGTCCTGACTCATGAGCCAAGGCCACAATCCCAGCTTGGAACACCGGAAAACGATTTGCATGTTTTCTGTAATCAGCTTGAGAAGGGATGCGCGGGATCTCATCGATGGGAACGGGTAATCGGCGAACCTGATCGTGTGGGCTACAAGTTCCATCGTTGCCTGTGGGCCGAGATCTTCAATGAGCTAGGTGCGGCAGACATAGGGAAATGGCTGTGTGAGGGCGACGAGCCCAGTGTCAGATCATTCAATCCCAACCTTGGCTTCTCACGGACAAAGACATTGATGGATAGACAAGGTGAATGCGATCACATCTTCTTTGTTAGAAAATAGGTGGCGCTACAGCTTCCTGCAAAGACATGTGCTCGACTACTGTCTCATATGATGATCGTTGTATTGCCTATGCTCGTCACTTCTACCTGTCAAGGATGGCGTGAAGATTGTCAGAGATGTATCCAATCTGCTCTTTGGTCAAAGAGGAGTGGATCGGCAGTGAAACCACCGAGTCTGCAAGTTCCTCTGCATGTGGAAACATTCCAGGTGTATACTGGAAATTTTCACGGTACCATGGTTGGAGATGTATAGGTTTGGGCCAGTGAATGTCAGTCTCTATTCCCGCGACGGCAAGCTTCTTTCGGAATTCTTCTCTACTCATGCCCGCCTTTTCCTCATCGATTCGAACCGTATATTGATAGTAGATGTGCTTGACATTTGGGATGACTGCTTGAGGGGTCAGAGCAGGGAGATCACGGATCTTACTCGTGAGGCGATTTGCATTTTCTATGCGTCGTTGGTTGAGCTGATCAATCTTCTTGATTTGAATCATACCGATGGCTGCAGCGATCTCCGTCATCCGATAGTTGTATCCTAGGTTGACATGTAGGTACTTGCTTTTCTGTCCTTGGTTACGGAGAGTTTTGAACGTGGCTGCTGCTTCATCGGTGTTTGTCGTTATGAAACCTCCCTCGCCCGTGTGTAGGTTCTTTGTGGCGTAGGTACTGAAGCAGGCAAACTCGTCCGTATTGCCTATCTTCTTGCCATTGTATTCTGCGCCGATGGCCTCCGCAGCATCTTCAATCATGCGCAGTCCATGTTTCTCCGCAGTTTCTCTGATGGCTTTCATTTCTGCTGGCTGGCCAAACACATGGACAGGCTCTATGGCGACTGTCCTACTCGTCACCGCCTTTTCGACTTGCTGCGGATCGATGTTGAAAGTTTCGGGGTTGACATCAACGAAGATTGGCGTTGCCTCAGCTTGAATAACTGTGTTGGCAGTGGCGGCGAAACTGAACGGTGTTGTGATGACTTCTCGGCCAGAGGTCTTTGAGGCAAGGAGACAAAGATGGAGGGCTGCAGTTCCAGAGTTCACTGCCACGGCATTCTTGACTCCTAGGTATTTCGCGATTTCCTCTTCAAATGACTCGACGACTGGACCGGAAACGAGACGGCCTGATCGCAGCACGGACAACACCGATTTCTCAATCTCTTTGTCATGATAAGGCTGCGCGATTCTGATTTTCATGGGTCAACACCACATGCTGGAACTGCTATCGCCAAGGTGAATATGAACATGACTTCCACAGCGAGCTCATTGAGTATCATATGACAAGACATGGTGGGTCGCGAAAGGTTGATGTTGCTCCAGAAAGTCTTATGTTTCAATCCAATGGATTGTTTTGTCCTGTTCTGTAGGAGGAGTCGGTAGTGAAATGGGTAACTCGCGAGAATGTTCACGTGGACAGGGTCGCCTGTCCCTGGTTGATTAAGCGCTTCGTTGATCCGGACGCAAAGTTCCTGTTTGTACCCCCGGAAAAAGTGCAAGAGACCGCTTCGAAAGAGAAGGGCATTCCTTTTGATGCGCAAGGTGTTGAACTCGGCCACAAAGGAGACAAATGTAGCTTTGACGCCATAGTCGACAAGTACAAGCTTACTGATCCTGCTCTGCTCGATCTAGCCAAGATTGTGAGGGCCGCGGACACGGGCAAGATGGATCTGGCCCCCGAGAGTCACGGGTTGGAAGCTATAGCCGCAGGGTCTGTGATGATTGCAAAGGACGATCATGATGCCATAGAGAAACAAAAGTATCTCTACGACTCGCTCTACGCCCACTGCAAACTTCGTCTGATCAAAGCAAAGCATGCTAGTGAGATCGAGAAACTTGATCGAAAACAAAGGCAGAAATTCCTCAAGGACAAGATGAAAGAGACCCTATGATTTCCACACGCACTATTGGCTATTCGTTCTGGGCACTTTGCGTCGTAGGCTTCTTTGCCATACTCAGCTCAACGATGTCAAAGAATCCGGTGCTGAACCCGTTCGCTCGCAGCCTGAACACTCCAGATTCTCTAATGGGGTTCGTCGCAGCAGCTTCCACGATTCCGGGAATCCTAGTCAGCTTGCCCGCAGGTTCTCTCTCAGACATCTTCGGAAGAAGAAAAATTCTGTTCGTTTCAGGAGCAGTCTTCGCCTCAGCTCCTTTCCTTTATCTGCTCGTTACCTCCTGGTGGCATCTGGCTTTGGTTAGGTTCTATCATGGCTTCGCCACGGCTATGTTTGTTCCAGTCACGAACGCCTACGTCGCAGAGTTATTTCCATCAAGGAGGGCAGAGCGCATCTCTCTATTCTCCTCTGTTACCACTGTCGGAAGGACTATCGCCCCTTTCCTTGGCGGTTACGTCCTCTTTGCCACAAACTACGGTTTTCATCAACTCTACCTAGTCGTAGGGATCGCCGGTTTCACAGCATTCATCACGGCGCTCCTGCTTCTGAGCGAGCCTCAAACCACTAGGAAAGAGACAAGAAGTTTCAGCAAGACTGGCTCAACACTTTTCAAGGGATGGATTGCTGTTGCAAGAAACCCAAAGATACTGGTGGTAACCTTGGTCGAAGCAGCGCAGTATTACGCGTTCGGGACGACAGAATTCTTCCTTGTGGGCTATCTTAAGGAGGTCGCAGGATTTGACTCATTCTCCATAGGTGTGATTCTGGGATCGCAACTTGCCATCATCCCATTGCTCAAGCCATTGATGGGCAGACTCTCCGACAAGATCGGGCGCAGAATCCCCATCGTTCTTGGTTCTCTGGCCAGCGCATTCACTCTCGGCTTGATTCCTTTCACGGCTCAGTTCCATCTTCTGATATTGATTTCAATACTCTACGGTGTCGGCTTTTCGATGGTGACTGGCTCCACTCCTGCGCTCATCAGTGAATTGGCCGATGAAACCCTTGTAGGGACCGGCATGGGATTCCTTGGCACGATCATGGATGTTGGTCAGACACTGGGGCCGATCATAACTGGATTCATACTTGCGACCAATCTCGGCTATATCGGGTCATTCTTGGCGCTCACAATAATCCTTCTAGGCAGCTGTGCAGTCTTTGCAGCAACCAGGGCTGCAAGAAACACCCGCCAACTGCGATTTGAGCGGGCATTTTCATGAAGAGAATCTCAATCCTGATCAACTCAGCGCGCTGAGGAAACACGCCGAAGACTTTAGAGAATTCTCTTCATGACTTCTACTATTGGCGAGCTTCTGGTTGCGTACAGATGGATTCCGGGGGCTCCACAGTCAATAAGGTCAAGGCATTGCTCTGCACACCATTCAACGCCAACTCTTCGCGCCTCTTTCTCATTGCCTTCTCTTTCTAGGACTGCCTTTCTGAGCTTCTCTGGAATTGAGCAATGGAAGATCGAGGGCAACCCCTCCAAATGCCTACGTGAAGCGAGAGGCTTTATTCCAGGAACAATTGGAACATCGATTCCGGCATTCCTTACTCTCTCAACAAACCGCTTGTAGACGTCATTGTCGAAGAACATCTGTGTAACCAAATAGTCAGCTCCTGCATCCACTTTCGCCTTAAGCCAACGGAGTTCCTCCTCTGAAGACCTTGATTCAGGATGCCCTTCCGGATAGCAGGCGGCTCCCACACAGAAGTCAATTGGATCTCCTTCTCCTGCACCAACGTAGATCCCCTTTCTGAGATTGACTATCTGCTCTATCAATTCGTTCGCGTAAGCATGTCCTCCAGGCGTCCTCTTGAAAGGAAGCCTCTTTCCCTCCATGTCTTTTGATGTGTCCCCCTTCAATGCCATAGTATTCACTATTCCGAGGAAAGCCAGATCAATGACGTATTCTTCCACGTCATATTTCGTGAAGCCTGTGCAGATCACATGCGGAACAGCTTCGGTTCCCTTGGCGGCGTATCTTGCTTGGATGGCGCCTGCGACCCCGACGGTTCCAGGTTTTCTTCTTTGGGAGACTGGAAATCGCTGATTGTCATGCTCCACATATGCAAGAACGTGCTCCGGGTGGTAGGTGATGTCCACATATCTGATTCCCATCTCTACCAGTGGGTCAAGAACTCTGAACACGCCATTGATGCTTTTTCCAAGAGTTGGCGGTTCAATCTCAACCGAGATTTGCTTGCCGCTCTTCTTGAGCAAGTCAAGTACTTTTATGGCTAGTCTCTCCCGTGATCAGTTCTTGCCCTAGTCAAGTTGATTCCAGCTTCACCTGCTTCTGATCTGCCTGACAGCTTCCATCATGACTTCCATTTTTCGGTAGGATATTTCCCGATTCTTGGTAGTTCTAAATCCGCAATCCGGATCAATCCATATCCTTTTCGAAGCCTCGTCTGTAGGAGCGAGAACTTCAAGCGCTGTCTCAATCCTCTTTTTCACTGTTCCAATGTCTTCCACACCTACGCCCGGTCTGACATCAATAACGCCCACAGCCACATCCTTGTACTTGGTTAACGGATCCTTTTTCATCATCTGAAGTAGGGTCGATCTTTCCGACCCAAGATCAAGCTCGCTGGCCAGCTCAATATCTATCTGATCCACGGGCAGCTTAGGCATATCTGGGTAGACCAGAGGGAACTCACCATAGCAGACATGAGTGATCGTGTATACGCCCAGTCGTTCAGTTACTCTCCTTAATCCTTCCCTGAACAGATCGGTTTCCCAGTATCTTTCCGCGACTGCAGGTTCATCCACTTGGACATATTTCGCACCCGCCTTAACAAGATCCATGGCCTCCTCTCTCACGATCTCAGCCCATGAGAACACAAGATCTTCGCGGCTCTCATAGTGACTGTTGAATCCCCAATTGGCCAGTGTGGTCGGGCCAGTCAGAATGGCTTTTACAGGTTTCTCCGTTAGACCTTGTGCGAATTCGAACTGATACAGTTGTATCGGTGCAGTCCTTCTGAGAGGCCTGTCAACTATCCCCTTTTTCCAAAACCTGTTATCGTATGACCTCGTCCAGTCAGCTATGGGAAGCCCAAGAGCGCGATAGTAGTCCGTCGCCATGTCTCCTCTGTAGAATTCTCCGTCGACAAGAACATCAATGTCAAGATCTTCCTGTCGCTTGATGAATTCTCTCGTTGCCTCTCTGCTGTTCTCATCTAAATCTCCCTTAGCTCCAGTGACGTAGTCTGGCTTTGGGAAAGATCCCACTCCAGTGGTAGGCAGAAAAGGCAACTTCACTTGTTCATCCTCCTGGTTACCTCACCTATCAAAGCCACCTTCTTCCTAGCATAGTCTCTTGGCAAGTGCTCCAGACTGGCGTTACATGATAGGAACGATTCGTCAAGGTTCACGCAATCCCCCAATGACGAAAGCTTTGCCACGATCTTTTTCGAATCTTCTATCTGTATGCGGCCTTGATCCCCAGAATCAATCATGCCAATACCGATTCCTCGGTTCTCGGACAGTTTTCTGAGCAAGGTTGCCACCTCAGGATCCCAAACGAAATCGAGTCCGACCACATCGACAGGCAATGATAGCAGTATTTCCAATACTTCAGGAGAATACTTACCATAGAATGTCCATACCGCAGTGGGAACGTCCAACCCACTCAGCATGCTTGAATACAGCTCAGGCAGCATTCTGACTTTCTCCGCTTCTGTCCCAGGCGCAATGGCGGAGGGTTCATTGAACTGGACAAGTGGAACACCTTTCAATGTGGCCAATTCCTCTCTGAATAGTTTCGCATAAGCCTCTGCCAGCTCATCTAGCCCCCCGTAAGGCGACCCTTTACCCAAGACGGAATGTTTCGCCATAGTGTATGGACCTGGAAACTCAACTTTCACAGCAGGGTGAACTTCCAACGCTGCTCTATACAAATCGCTGAGAAGAGACTCTTCTCTCCTAATCCTGTCGACAACTATGGCCTCTTTGTAGTGCGTATTCGTGTGAAATATCTTCTTCATTCCACCGAATTCAACACCGTGAACATGCTCCAAAGGCCAGGTCAACTCATCATGAACATCGACCAATCCATAGTTGGGCATCTCGATACTGGCTGAGATCATTTCGCGTACGATTTCTTCAGTCAAATCCTTTCCAAGTGCCCGTACTCTTTCCTTGTCTCCAGTGCCCTCGTAGAGCTTGTTCAGCTCTTTCCTTAGCGAATCTCCAGACTTAGACCCAACTCTTGGGTATGGCCCAACCACTGTCGACTTCAAATCAGTCTCTTCCAGACTGGTCGCTGGCTCTCAGCATCTTAAAACCGTTGCGTCTTCCCATCTATTGGCCAGCCTCATGTGGCTCGGGAGTTTCACATGGTCGCAAAAAAAATCTGTATGGTTCTAGTCTATGGTTCCCAGAGGCCCAACCTCTTTAAAGGTAAGCCCAGGCTTTACCGGAAGCAAATCCACACGGGACCGACAGGTGCAAGATGTCTTGGCAGTCAATTTCGACGTCTCACTCGTTGACATAATGAAGAGAAGAATGCCTGCCATAAAATGGCGCGAATATGATCCGGATGTTATTCCGCTCTGGATAGCTGATCATGACTTTCCTCCTCCGGTTGAAGTGAAAGAAGCGATAAAAGAAGCACTCGACATCGGTGACGTTGGCTATGCTGACAGCTCTGAAGTTCTCCAGCTCATGGCCGAGAAGGTGACTGAAGTCAATCGGATTTCCGCGTCCCCCGTTGACGTGTGCGTGACTCAAGGTGTGCTGCCAGTGTTCTGGCTTGCGTGCAAGTTTGCATGCAAACCAGGTGATGAAGTGGTGGTGACGGATCCAATGTACTATCCGTTCTTTGAGACTGCTCGAGCGACGGAGGTGAAGATGAACTATGTTCGACTGGATTTCGAAGATGGATACAAATTCAGTGATGAGCGGCTCAAAGACGCAATCACTACCAGAACGAAGTTGATCTTTGTCTGTAACCCACACAACCCAACTGGAAGAGTCATGACCAAGGAGGAGTTGAAGAGCATAGCCGACATAGCAGTTGACTACAAGCTCACAGTCATGTCTGATGAGTTATGGGAAGACATAGTTTTCGACGGTAGACAGCACATTAGCCTCGCATCTTTAGGTCCAGAGATAGCAGACAGGACGATAACTGCGTATGGATTCTCGAAAGCTTTCGGAGTTGCTGGTTTGCAGATAGGATACGCAATTGTGACGAATCGAGAGATGATGCGCAAGATAAAGAGCATAGGATTCAGAGACAAAAGCGACCCAGACGAGCCTGCGCTTCGAGGGACAGGTTCTCTTGCGCTCGCTGCGGCAAAAGTGATGCTCAGCTCAAATGTGAAGTACTACATTGAACGGCTTGTCGCTTATTTGCAGAATGTCCGGGACTTGACGTATAAGCGCCTTAAAGAGATCGGACCGATAGGGCTTGCTCCACTTGAGGGAACCTATCTCATCTTTCCGAACTTCAAGTCCTACGGAAAGTCCAGTGACCAGATGACCGAGTACCTCCTCAAAAAGGGACGAGTTGTCGTCGAATCTGGGTCCAGATTTGGGCCTGCAGGAGAGGGCCACGTTCGAATCAATATAGGAACCAGCAAAGAGATCATGACCGAAGCATTGAGCAGGATAGACGGAGCACTCAAAACGATCAAGACAAGCTGAAAGCTGATGAGATGGCGCAGATCCCACTGAAATCAATCAATCGTGTCAAATAACCAACACCTGCGGTTCCTTCTCTTCGTATTCGCGTATAGACAGTCAACCATACCTTGGTGCGGCCGACAGAGTCTTAGCCAGACAGTGAAGAGGCAACTCGACAAGGAGATGGGAGCATGGCCCGAAGGAAGGCTTCATCGAAAAACTCCGGTACGTGCGATTGACCGACAATCCTTTCACCAAAGCGGAGGCACATCTGAAGTAGCCTCAGCTTCCAACACAATGTTAATACTTGTGCCAAACGCTCCTATCCACAGGTAGATCTCTGAGAAGTCGATGTCGATCCTGTTGGGGGGTGGCGTGTAATAGGGGTTGAATGCGCTTCGAGGCGGATATGTTTGAGAGAGGCGACTTCATTCAGGAAGATTCTGCTTGAAGCTGTGGACGAGGGTTTGTTTACTTTCGGCGAGAGTGTCAAACACGTCATATATCACCAAGTTGAGCGGAACAGCTCAATCAGGCGTGATCAGATCCCTGAGAAGCTAGACGCCTTCCATGCGGAATTGGAAAACATCTTCGGCATCGGAGTCAGAGTCATCGAGAAAGTGATCGCTGAGAAGCTCTGCACCAAGCTAAGTCTACCCTTCAGAGAACATGAGAACTGGGCCTTAACCGACTACGCTTGCAATGCGGAGAAACATGTCAAAGCTGCTCAGGCTTAAGTCGCGTCATTTCCTATTGTGTGATGACCCCGAGAGCCTTCGAGCATCAAGAACTCGGAGAACTTCTCGCCAAAGCTAAGATGCATTTGAAATGAAGCAGGCTTGAAACACTATTCGTAGGCAATGAGCTGTTTCTTCTCAAGCATTTCTTGAAGTTTTGTCACTGCGTCGTGGACTTCTTTTTCCTTCTTTGCGCCTGTGCAGACGAGGTTCCCGCTGGTGAAGATTAGAAAAACGACTTTCGGATCGTTCATGCGGTAGATTAAACCTGGAAACTGTTCAGGTTCATACATCGTTCTCTCCAGCGAGTACGTGGTCTTTTCCAGGTCTATGGATCCACCGAGCCCTACTGAGGCGACAATATTCTGTATCTGAATAGTCGGTTTCCCCGCGATGACGATTCCATTCCCCTTAAGATCATCCACAACCCTCAGCACCGCCCTCCTTGCCTGTCGTTCTGACTTCGCTCCTGTACAAACCATCTTTCCAGATCTGAAGATGAGAGTCGTTGTCTTCGGCTTCTTCAACCTGAAGACTAATCCTGGAAACGATTCGGGTCTATATTCTACACCCGGGAATACTCGGACGATGGAGTCTAGGTCCAATTCCTGTCCTAAAGTTGCCGAAGCCACAACATTCTGGATATTCGTGATAGCCTGGGGCACTCCCATCGGTCTATTCTCCTTTCATTTCAGCAGCGAAGATCTTCCTCGCACAGTCAACACATCTCCCGAACTCGAAAGGGCTGGCCTCCTCACAAGAGACATTCAAACGTCGAAACAGCCCCCCAACTATGCTCCTTTCGAGAACCACAGCTCCTTCTGAGAGCACTGATTCCAACCTGCGATGAAACTCTCTCGGATTTTCGACGTGTCGATCCAACTTGAGACGGAAGAAGAGGAACTTCGTGGCGCTTTCACCAATAAGCTCCTCCAATTCGTCAAGGATACATCCATGAAGCAACTTGGCGAAATCATTGTTCGCTAACGCTACCGCACCACCAACAGCAGCCCCACATAGTTCATACGCATGCATGGGAATATGGGGTCATAGGTGCCGCATACTGCTACTTCATCGAATCTCAAAACTCTGTCACCCTTGAGTCTGTCCAAGGCTTTATCAGAAGGGTCATTTTCAACATCAGTGCCGTAGTAAACTTGGGGATGAGATGAGATTGTCGATTGCGAAAGCGTATGACCAAGTCAGAGAATTTCACAAGTTTCTGTTTGCCCTCATTGAAATGAGAGATTTTGGAGGAGTTCATAGTGAAGGAAACCGGTAGCCTTGCTGAACGAACAGAGCACGGCCAAGCAAAGGAGATATTTCGCCGCTGGAATGTGCAATCGGAGGGGCATCGTGATGCTTGCCAACGTATGATCGAAAAGGTGAAAGAACATACCTCAAACGAATGGTGCATAACCTGCATGGAAGACCATCTTCTTTCGTCCTATAGTTGGAAGAGGATAGTTGATGCGATTGTGATGCCAAAGGAGGGAAGCCTATCCGTCACAGACCTGTATGCAGTGGCCAAGAACCATCTGGCCATCGAGGGCGCCGCCGAGCAGAGGTATGCAGAGATGTCCGAAATGACAGATGATGAAGAAATGAAGAAGATGCTCATGAGCCTGTCAAAGGCTGAAAAGATACATCATGACGAAGCTCGAATGCTCATGGATACGCTGGAGAAGACCTACGGCGACAAAATCAGAGTGTAGGCAGAATCCTTCGCTCCCGAACGACATCTGAGTCTGGCAAGCGAAAGAGTTGGCCGAACGAATCAAACGAGGGGACACGCCGCGAGTTATGGGCCGATTCCTAGCGCTTTCTTCTCGTGATCTGTTGGGATCCTAGGGCTGGCGAAATCCAGAGCCTCGACAGGAATTCCTTCGTGATCTCCAGCAGGTCCAGAACGTTTGCCGAAGCGAATGCGCCATTCATCACAACATCTGAGGTCATGGCGCGCGCTAACCACCACATCCTCCGCAAACAATTTAGGAAGGCTGAGCTCCTCTACCAAAACCGGCTGAACAATAGTGGAAGAGTTCAAAGTGGTCATTTGAATGGATAATGAACTACCACTATTATGAATTACCAGGGCCGGTAGTTCAGCCTGGTATGAATGACGGCTTACTCAAAGTCGTCAGTACATACGCCGCGTTCGCATCACGTAGAGAGACGCGGAAGCCGCGGGTTCAAATCCCGCCCGGTCCACCAATCTTTGGGTTCGAAACCATAACCATTATTAGGATCTATCGTGCTCCGCTGTAGCTATAGGAGGAGGATGAATGCCGGCGCCAGTGGAGAGGGCGAAGCACAGACATCTTCTCGAGGATAGGACCGCCAAACGATGGTACGATAACTTGGCGCGGGGCTCAGAGATCACAGCTGATGTCTACCTCCGAAGGCTGGGCGCATTCTGTGAAGAGAACCGTCTGACTCCGGCTACGCTTGCTTCGATGAGCAGTCGCAAGATCGAGGATCTCCTGATGGATTATGTGACTGCCAAAGAGAAGAGGCATGCGGGAAGTTATCTCCAAACGACAATCAAGGTCGTCAAGTCATGGCTGAACTACAATGATGTGGAGCTGCGCCACAAGATCAAGATTCGTGGGGTCAACGAAACACCGACTCTGAAAGAGGAACGGGTGCCAACCAAGGAGGAGCTTCGGCGAATACTTCTATCGGCCAGCAAGCAGGCACGGGTAGCCTCAATTTTCCTTGCCCATGGCGGTCTGCGTCCAGAAAGCATCGGCGACTACAGAGGGCAGGACGGGGTAACGGTGCGTGATCTGCCAGAACTTAAGATAGGCGGCGGAGAGGTTAACTTCGAAGTCATCCCTGCGAAGGTCATAGTGAGACCGAACCTCAGCAAGGCCAGGCACCAGTATTTCACCTTCCTAACCGAAGAGGCATGCGGATACCTCAAAGACTACTTGGAAGAACGCGCGAGAAACGGCGAGAAGCTAACGCCAGATTCAGCCATCGTTCGGCCTAAAGTTGCAAAGAAGCCATTTATCCGAACTGTCAACATCGGCGATATGATGCGTCTCGCAATACGGAAAGCCGGGTATCCGTGGCGCCCGTATGTGCTACGCTCCTACTTCGATACACAGCTGATGCTGGCGGAGTCGAAAGGCCTCGTTCTGCGCGACTACCGGATGTTCTGGATGGGTCATAAGGGTGACATCGAGAACCGCTACACAACAAACAAACATCGGCTACCTGAGTCTGTGATCGAGGATATGCGTGACGCCTACAAGCGGAGCCAAGACTACCTACAGACCACAAAGGGAGAAATCGGGGAGGAAAGAATCAAGGAAGCCTTCAAGAAGCAGCTGCTGGCCGTAGCAGGCTTCAAGGAGGAAGAAGTCGTGAAACATGATTTAGCCAACATGAGCGATGAGGAACTTCACAACCTGGTCAGACAACGTCTGCTAGGCGTAATGAGTAATAATGGTAATCGCCAACGGGTCATACCTCTGGCTGATGTCGAGAAGTGTCTTAGCGAAGGCTGGGAATACGTCACAGCCCTACCGAACGAACGAGCCATAATCAAAATGCCATTTTGACTATCATTGCTTCTCCCTAACTCGACAACTTGGTCAGACGAAGACTGCTACGCGCCCTGATGGAACAACAAACTTGGTTGTACTTGTCAGCGAGATTGGACGATACGTTGCCTAGTGAAGCGAACACGTGACGTCGACATCGGATGATAGAACAACGAATGCCTTTTGAGCTCTGTTCTTTGAACTCCTTCTAGTCATTTGGGACTCGATGCCGAGGATGTGTCTTGTCTTCTTTTGGCCGGCCGTCAGCCTTGGCCGGGCGGCCGCTATATGGACACCGTACAGTCTCGAGATGTCCTTTCTTCTTCTTGCGAATCAAGACAGGTTCATATTATCCTTGCCAAGCAGACAAATATCGCATATGCTGAGATGCTGAAAACGAATATTCCTTTCGGTGTCGGCATTACGGAACGTATACTCCACTTTCTCTCATCGCCTGTTCTATGCGCTCTCTCTCGGCTGGCGGATACCCGGCCAATATCTCCTTAACTAGTCGTGAAGCTTGTTTCAATCCATCTTCAGTCAGAATATCTATCGCTGCAAATCTCTCCATTGTTGCACCCATGCTCTTTTCGCCTGATGGTAGCGGTACCATCACGCTGCGTCCGCGGCCAATTGTGAACATACCCGGGAGCGGTTTCTCCCCGGGAGGTCCGACAGAAAATACTAGCTTCTCTCTATCGTCATCAGAAATGAGGCTAACCTCTGCTTTTTCTCTCCCTTTCGCATCCTTTGTGACCCTAGCGTAGGCGTACGTAAATTCAATCCCTCCGAGGGATACAAGGCGGCGAAAGTGTTTTCCCAACACATCAGATACCTGTGCCATTCTCCACATTCTCACTGATTCATTTGTCTGTCTGACGAAGTCATCGGTTACGTCTTCTTTCTTGCGGATACCTCGTTTGCGTGCCTCGACTCCTATATCGTGATACATTGCCTCTTTCAGAATGCTTGATGGCTTTGTCATCGCGAATATTCGATCTGTTAATTCGATCAGAACCTGTTCTTGCGTTGCAGCCTCTGTTCTGTAGATTATCACTCCTGCCTTGTGCCTCGGATCCTTGTCCTTTTTGACGGCCCCGGTGGTTACGAGTTCGCCCAGATACTTGTGGAAGGTTCTGCGGCTTCCCCCAATTCTATCGCTCACAACATCGAAGAGTTTGTTGTATCCGATGGCCTTCTCTGGTGACGTGTGATCCTTCAAGGCCTCTAGAATTGCAGTCTTGGTCTTACTCGATTGTGACGGTTGGACCATTGTCAAATCCCACAATAGGTACTATCTAATACCTGGAAAGGTATTTATCTCATTTGGTATGGTACAGCAGTACCTGAAAGGAGACTATTTGGATGAGGAAGGTGCAAACATCCATCCTGCTAGAGCCGACTGAGTTTGACCGGCTTGCCCGAACCTCAGAGGAAACCGGAAAGAGCAAGTCAATGCTGATTCGTGAAGCGCTTTCCGCGTTCTTGAAGGCCAACGTCCTATTGAATGACAACTTGGCGACACTTCGAGAAAGATCGCGTGACGCAACGGACGATTTCAGTGCAGCGTCACATGCTGAAAAAGAAGTTAGATGAAAATTGCCCAGCATTCTCGACAGACCTGTAGTCCTTAGGATCATGATCGAACCAGGTAAGACGCTTGATGATGTTATGGCGATCGCTCGGACAGAGGGAAGGAAACGATTCGGATGCGATGTTGACATCACAGACATCCACAGGCGATCTGAAACCATCTTCTGGGTTGAAGTTGAGCCACGAAGGAAGTATCAAGGCCTCGATGTAGAGGCGCCCAAGATCTTGAAGAGTGACCTCTAAGGCATCGGTGGCACCGGAGTCCTCAACGGAATTCGCATTTCACGATTCAGACCGTTCCACGTTCCCACTTGGCACGAAGACTGTGAACATCACCCGCCTGAAGAGGTTCGCTGCTGAGAAATTGCCTCGTCACTCGGCCCTGTCTGATATCTTGATCACGGAGAAAGACGAGATCCCACTGGCTGACTTTCTTTCAAAACTGCAGATTTGGCTCGCGCTCCTCAGACGCAGAGATGAAAAGGCAAGGTAAGAACGAATTGATAGATCATGCGGATCGACCTTTCCCTATGGGTCTGAGGACGGTTCATGAGAAGTACACCGAGACGATCACCATACGAGTGACGAAGCAGGACCTGACCCTCCTACAAAAGATCTGCAAGGCGCGTGGCGAGGATGCGAGTGGCTTCCTGAGGAGAGCCATGAGAGTTGAATTCGCCAAACTTGGATTTCTATCTGAGGAGGAGAAGCAGGCGCTCGGCTTGCATCAGGATAACATGGAGACTCCACATTCTGAGAAACACCTGACGCGGTAACGGTGACCCCTATGGGAAGTCCATCTGAAGTAGGCTACTGTAGTGAGTGCGGTTCATGTGTGCCAGCTGATATGATCGAAACCAACGCCTGCGAGATCTGCAAGCTTCCGCTCGAAAACCGCCGCCTGCTCACACTGCGTGAGATGCGGGCGGAGGATGTTGGAAAACCTGTGCTATTCAAGCTTCACGTCGTCGGCGAATCCCAGCAAAAGGCATTGGAGGTGAAGTTCGCTGCTTCCTGTGACTGCGGGGAAAGCAGGGAGATTGACCTTCTTGCCGATGAGTTTCGCCCGGCGATGATTCAGTTGCTGACCAAATCTTCGCAACCCCAGTGGATACTCAAGAGGGTCTTGCCACAGGACATCCCTGACCATAGGCACAATTGGAAACTCACTCCGACCGGATTGGTCGACTACAGGAAGCTAAGAGTTCGCGATCTGGTAGGTCTTGAGGAGATTGCGGAGAAATCACATGTCGCGAGAGACTACACAGCCTTTCTCCTTAACAGAATGACTGCGGAGAAGAAGCTTCTCTGTGCAGGGGCAGTCTTCATTCACCCCCGCTCAGACGACCTAGCCCTTCTGATCGAGCATGCATGGCCCCTCGGTGCCTCAACCGAAAACTTTGCGCTGAACGATCCGGACCTAGTTGAATTGAGAAAACTTGAGCACCTCGATTACGAGCAACTCCTGGGGCTCATGGATTCAACGGTTGCTCCGACCATACGCGGAAGGGCCATAGCGAAACTCGCAAGCTTTCTCGGAGTCTGCAGCGTGAACTGGTTCATTGTCCAAAACAACGAGCTAGCTGTTCCGGGATGTCTTCGCGTCCTCTTCCTCGGCGACAAAAGGACCGGCAAGGGAAGCATCATCCGCTGGTATCATGACAAGCTAGGAATCGGCGAATATGGAATCGGAGAGGCCGCCTCGAGGGCGGGCTTACTCTATTTCGTCGACGTTGAGAACGGAGTGCTCGTCTGGGGGCTGCTGCCGAGAGCCGACCACGGACTCGCTTTGATTGAGGCGTTGCACGGTGTTCCAGCAGAGCAACTGCTAGAGTTCCGCGAGGCCCTGGTTCAGCAGCGCATAGTTGTCGAGAAGAAGGTTACAGGCGAGGCTTGGTGCCGCGCACGCATAGTAGCGGACGCGAACCCTCACAAGGGATTGAAGGAGTTCGTGGTTCCAGCCCAAGCGCTTCTCTCGGTCCGCTGCTTCCAAGACCCAGTCGACCTAACCAGATGGGATCTATTCATTCCCTTCGACGAGGATGAGGTCCCGCTCACCGAGATAGTCAAACTTGAACCGCCGCCGATGGAAGGCATGTCTCTGCAAGCCGTCTGCAAGCTCGCCCTTTTCGCTTGGAGCAGAAAAATCGATCAGATCCGCATTACCGAAGAGGTTCTTGACTATGCTAAGGAAGCAGTTACCACACGCCTGAGCCGCTATCGGCTCGGCGAAATCCCGCTTCTACACAACGCATCGCTCTGGTCGCTGCTACGCATTAGCGTTGCTTTCGCCGTCGCCACATTCTCTGTTATCGACAAAGAGATCGTTGTGGTACTGAGGAAACACGCCGAAATGGCTGAACGCCTTCTCACAGAACTGCTTGAACGCTGGGCCATTGAAGACTATATCGAATTCGCAGGCGCGAAACCTCTCACAGAACAAGAGCTAAAAGAACACGTCGACTGGGTGAAACAAAGCGACGTCATCAAAAGCATCCTCCACGAACTCGGTTCGCGACGATGGCAAGCAAAAGACCTCGCAGCCAAGATTGGCCACGAGTACAGCAGCGTCCGCCATTCACTAAGCGAGCTAAAGGCGAAGGAGCTCGTTGTCCGAAAGTCCGACGGCTACGATCTCACCCGGAAGGGTGTGGCGGTCGCAAAGCAGACCCTGTTCAACAAGCCCGAAAGCCGAAGCAAAGAGAATTATGCGGACCAGAGAGAGACCGCGCTCCGAGTGCTACGCGACATATGCAACGGGACCGACAGCAATCCAACAAAAGCCGAGTACCTTGCGAGGCTACGTAAGGAGGAAGTCGGAGACACTGAAAGCCTTCTAGTCTCCTTGGTAAGGTCTGGAGATGTCTACGAGCCGCAGCCGGGACGGCTGAGGTGCACTAGGCTATGACCATAATCACACCACAAAGACCACACTCACCACACCCAGCTGAAAGGCTACCATCAACATTCCCTGAAAACAGGCTGTCTGACTCCTCTCAAAACAGACCCCCTTCTCGAACAAGTGTGGTGAATGTGGTCTATGTGGCCTCCAGAGCTAAGCAGCCTGATGTCGCATGGTATGAGGAGCCTGACATCCAACGGGCTGTCCTAGTTCAGCTGGCAGGCAGAGAGGTCTGGGTGAACGCCGAGAACTATGCCTCTCCCCGTCCCCGTGTTGTCCGCTCACCTGTCGAGCTGCTTAGTCTCATACCGCGAAACAGGGCTTCCTCCGTGTACGGATCCGTTGAGTCTTTCCGCGACCCAGCGCTGCTTGGAGCTGAGAGACTGGAAACGCTCCGATCCGGATGGGATTTCGTTCTTGACATCGATAGCTCGCAAGGAATCGAGGAGGCGAAGCATTGCACTGAAGCAATTCTGAGACTGTTAGTCAGTTATGATATTCGGTCCGCTCGAGTGAAGTTCAGCGGACGACGTGGATTCCACATAATGATAGATGGCGAAGCCTTCGATTGTTTCCGCACGAAAGCTGAGTTCATTCAAGCATATCCGACCGTGCCTTTGCAGGTTGCAAGGTTCATTATTGCCGCGTTGAAACCGAGCGACAGGAAAGGCGTCGAAATAGATACCGCAATCTACACGCCGAGACGTCTCATTCGCGTTGCATACAGCCTTCATCATAAGACTGGACTTGTTAGCCTTCCAATAGAACCAAGCGCTATCAGCCAATTCGACCCGGAGAACGTGAAACCAGTCGAGAATATGGATATTGATTGGAAATGGCTGGAAGCGAAAGCCAAACCGATGGAGGCCTCCACACTTCTCAACCACGTGGCCAAATGGCTTCAACGCACAAAGCCTCGTTTGGGTGTGAAGATTCTAAGCCACAGCCCCACCAGAGCACCGCATCGAGCAGCAAGAAATCCACCATGCATAGAAGCATTGCTGAAGGAAGGATTCAGCAAGCGCCTCATCGGCCACAGAAATGCAGTGCTCTTCGCCGTATTGAGCGGCATTAGACGGCTCAACTTCACCATCACACCCACACAACTCGAAGAACTGAACGCACGAAGCGAAATGCCTCTCCCAGAACGCGAACTCCAATATCAAATCAAGTATCAACTAAGCCGGCTCCGTCCCTACCTGTTCCGATGCGAGCTCATGCAAGATGCGGGGCTCTGCCCACCTCAAAGATGCCCAATTGTAAATTTCGTCAAAGGAGCCCCGTCACCGCCTGCTTTATCCGACGACCAGGATCTGAGGCGATCTGCTATTGTCGCATTTGTCTGAGAGATATGGGAAGGTGAATTTCAGGTTGACCAAGAGCAACGCTACTAAACTCGAGAAGGTTGCTGAGGAGCTACCTTACTTTGCTCTGCCCCCGTTCTTGAAAAGGAAGGCTACTAAACAGCGAATCTTTACCCACATATTGAACCACTTCTTGAAGAGGTATGAAGAGAACTGGGCTGGACTGCGCGAACTCATTGAAAGCCGTAGGCACGGAGTCAAGATCTGTGTTCATTTAGACCTCAGATTACGGTACGCGCTGTGGAGGGCAAAGAAGATCTTCAAGATCAGCCAGAACGAGCTCATTAACCTGGCAATAGAGAGCTACGTGTTGAAGGAGAATCCGCCCGACAGCCAGCAGGAAATGAAAAAGTAGCCAAAAATGGCGTAAAACTGATGCGTTGGCTTGTGAACCTCTTTGCCCGGCAAAGGAAACCAAGTAATCCCCGTTCGCCTCACGAAAAGCATCGTGATACTACTGCACATCGTTGCAAGACGCAAAGGAAAATCCAGAAGTGCGATCATACGTGAAGCAATTCATGAGTATCTTGCGAAAAACACCTAGGGGGGGCTGTATTACACCCCTGCCCTTCTTCGCATATAAGCTGAGGAACGGCGCACACACAGGCGAGTTTCCAGCGTTCTAAATCGTTGTGAGGAGATGTCTCGTCGATTGGGCGGTAGACCGGATCGGGGAAATCCAAGGGTCCATCTGCGGCTAGACCCGAGGATTCTGGCGGGATTGGAGATCGTTGCCAGAAGGCATGGGTTGACGGTTCATCAGGTGATCTACGCCATGATCGAAGGCTATTTGGCGAAGGTAGGGGGCGTGGCGCCACACCCCCCTATGAGCGAGGAACTCTTGAAGCGAGTGACCGTAACGAAGCTGAAAGCCTTGCTGTCCATGTTACGGTTCGAACTCGGCATGTCGGACATAGCCACAGTCAGAGAGAAACGGCTTGAGGATCTAGATAGGGCAGTGCAAGACATTAACCGGATGGCTGAGAGGTCAAAAGGCATCGAGCAACGGATAGGTATCTACCAGGCTCTAGGCTATCTCTGTTTAACCATCGATAAGCTTGTTTTCAACGCTCAGAAAGATGAGGTCATTCAGGCAATACTGGACCTGGAGAAGAGACTTGAGCTCCTGAAAGCCCCCTCCCTGTGAGAACAATTGATCCGCGTATTGCAGTCTCCTTCTCAGTCAGCGTGGTTTGACAGCCCGGTCCTTGCCTGTGGGTTGGCGGGTGGGTTCTGAGCCTCCTTGCCTGGTAAAGGACGACCTCGTCTGACACTCCGCCTCGACGAAGAGATCTTGACTATTCTCGAGATTGAAGCCCGAAGGAACCGGATGAACCTATCCGACTTGGTCCGCGTACTCGTGGAACACTACCTGAGGGGGGTAGGGGGTGTCAGACACCCCCCCGGGGGGGTGAGTGAATCAACCTTGAGGAAGGCGTTCTTGGCGAAATTAACGGGATTGCTGGGACAGCTACGCTTCGAAATAGCCACGGTTGACGTGGCTGGAATTCGAGAGAAACGTGTAGAGGACCTCTCGACAGCCATAGTGGATATAGCAGTTCTAGCAAAATCCGCCGACCCTAATGACCGGTTAAGATTCTACCAGCTGCTCGGCTTCCTCATCATGGTTCAGGATGGCTTGTTGAACAATGTTGCGAAAGGTGAACTTCTGAAGCGGCTGACAGCTGTCGAGGAAAGACTAGATGTCGGAATGGAAAGCCCTCGAGAAACGTCTGAGGCGCAGAGGAGATGAACAATCTAGAGAAAAGGCTGGAGAGCTCACTCTGTTTCATCTGCAGAAGGGACTTGGTGGAACCAGTTCCAGAAGCATATGCATACGACCGGCCGGAGGCCCCGTAGTAACTCTGCGAATATTCTCAACCGTCGATATCCGTAGACTCTCGTTCGATACTGCCATTTTATCAGGGCGATGGAAGTTTTGACTTGGAGAAGGCTGTGGTATCAGTGGTCCACCCGGTCGGCATCGAAGCTCGAGACTATCAGCGTAGTATTGCAGATTCCGCTTTGAAGGATAATACGTTGGTTGTGCTTCCGACTGGGCTTGGAAAGACCGTTGTCGCACTGTTCGCTGCTCTTGGGCGACTCTCCATTTTTCCCGGAAAAAAGGTGTTGGTTCTTGCTCCGACTCGGCCGCTTGTCGTTCAGCACGCTGAGTTCTTCAAGAAACATCTGTCGGACGCAGGAGTGACAGCAATACTAACAGGCGAAACATCACCAGAATCAAGGATCGCGCTGTTCCGCGAGTCGAGGTTGATCTTTGCGACTCCCGAGGTGATAAGGAATGATGTGGTTCAAGGGCGCTATTCTCTGCGCGATGTTTGCCTGCTGGTCTTCGATGAGGCGCATCGATGTGTGAAGGACTATGCTTACACTCAGGTGGCTGAGGTTTACAGGCGTGAGGCTTCGGATCCGCTGATTCTGGGTTTGACGGCTTCTCCGAGTGGCCGCAGGAGTCGTGTCGAAGAGATATGCGAGAAACTTGCGATTGTGAACATTCAGGCGCGAACCGAGGCTGACGCTGATGTGGTTGAGTATGTTAAGCCTGTAGCCGTCAGCTGGGAGCGCGCGCCAGAATAGATGAAAGAGGCCGTTTAGTCGTATTCTTTTGTGGTTGGCCGGGTTCGGCAAGAAGCTGACCGTTGACGGTCGGGCGCGAGAATGAACCCGTATGGTGACGCGGCTCTTTGAATGCTCCATGGCGAGCGGATAGGAGTCTGCCGCAGATTTAGGCCAACCGACAAGACAGGAGATGAATCAAACAGTGAATTATGTAGGAATAGATGTGCACAAACAATCATTCCAGGCAGCTGTAGTCGACCAGACAGGAAGCTGCTTGGAAGAATTCAGACTCGGAAACAATCGTGAAGGCATAGAGCAATTGATTGAAAGAGCCGGATGCTACGGCAGCTTCCAAGCAGTGGTGGAGTCTTCAGCCAACTACTGGACCAAACTCTTCGACATACTAGAAGAAAATCATATACCGATTAAACTGTCAAATCCTTACAAGACCAAGGCCATAGCTGAAGCGAAAGTAAAGACCGATAGGATCGATGCGAGAACACTAGCTCAACTGTTAAGAGCGGATCTAGTGGCGGAATGCTACGTGCCAAGCAAAGAGAACCGCGAAAAGAGAGCCTTAATCAGAGAACGCGCTTCCTTAACGAAGATACGAACCGAACATAGAAACAAGATACACGACCTACTAGCGAAGTACGAGTATAGTCATATCTTCTCAGACCTCTTCGGAAAAGAAGGCATAACATGGCTGAAGATGCTAAAGCTCTCACAGTACGACCAAATCATACTGGACACGAATCTAAGACTGCTGGAGTCTCTTGACACAGAAATCACGGGAATCTCAACGGAGATTGCGAAGCTAGCCGTTGACCACACGAACAAGAATTGGCAAGACCAAATCAAATTGCTGCTAGGATTGAAGGGAATAGACTACTACGGGGCGATGATTCTGCTCTCAGAGATCAGCGACATCAAACGATTCACAACGCCAGAGAAACTAGTGTCATGGGCTGGACTCGCACCCAGAACACACCAATCCGGAGAAACCTCCTACAACGGCCACATCACAAAGAAAGGCTCATCAAGAGTCCGATGGATCCTAGGCCAAGCTGCTCAAACCGCCCGACTATACGACCCCAAATTCAAAACATTCTATGAAAGAATAGCCGCAAAGAAAGGCCACAACAAGGCTCTAGTCGCCACCATGCGCAAGATGCTAGTCATCATCTGGACCATTCTGACCAAAAATGAGCCGTACAGCGGAGAAGATCAAGAGCTAACAGAGAGAAAGATTAAACGACTGATCCGCATATCATCATGATAAGCCTGAACCTGCACAACAAAAGCCAGCATCAACCAAAAGAGAACACGACGCTCTTTCATAGGAGCCTGTTGCAGTAATCGTTTTCTTGACATGATTCTGTTAGCTGTGTCTTAGAGCCTCAGCCTCACCCGCTCGCTGTTGAGGTGAACAGAAAACGAGTGAAGTTGAGACTCTGCATGCAGTATTGGCGTGTGTAGATTTCAGTTTTACCTTCGCCCTATTATCCGCGTTGTATCATGCACCGGGCACCCGAGGACACCCATATCGGAATCCGTTGATCTTGCTGAAGATAGAGCTGGTGAAACGACTTATGGAAGTGAAAACGTACGCTGAAGTTCACCGACGCCTGCTTGTGAGCGAGGAATGGAGATGGGTATGCGGCATAGAATCTGGCTCTAAAGTTCCTCATCCGTCAACGTGGACGCGTTTCCGCCGCCGTGTAGGCTCAGCCAGACTACAGCTGATACTAGGCGACTTGTTGAGGCAACTGGGTGCACCTCTTTCGTTGTAACAGAATTGCGGACAGCGATGCTTGATAGGGCATTTCAGCTTGAGGAATTTCTATCTCAGGGGGTAATCTTGCTTCATACGATCCCGCATGAGGGAAGCATTGTAAGGGCGATCCAGATTGAGAAGATGAGAGGGATTCCTCACGATATACAGCTAAGGCCCTATCAGATCACGGGCGAAGGGATAGAGGTGTTCTCCAAGGACCGTGTCTTCCACTAGGACGCTTTTCTGAGCGAGAATCGTTCCTTGTCTCCGTGGAAGACAATACCGTCCGGAGCCTCAATCGAGAACTCTATCCATCTCTGCGAATGCTTCCTGCCGCGAATTTTCTTTATTCGCAATCGCCTGGAAGGAACCCCTCTCTTCTCGCGTGTTTCCAACTCGATAATGCAGTCGGATAGTCCTTCGAGTCTCGATAACACGTCTTTGTCCAACCCAGTCCCAACAGAGAAATAGAAGCTTCCTACCTGGCCTTTTATTCTCGCTCCGATCGCATGTATGAAGGTCATTATGGGATCTGGTCTGAGTGATGTGAAAAGTGGGGCTAGAGAATCAAGGAAGAATGTTGTTCCTTCTCCCAAGGCGTTAGCGGCACTTGAGATCTGGGTACCGAGATTAGTCAAATCTGTCAGGACTTGGACGCTGTACTTCTCAGGCGAACCCTTTCCTGCGGTACCAGAGTAGCAGTCAATGAAGTAGAGATGCCTTCCTTCGAATGCTGAGACATCCAAGCCCAGTTGCTTCATGTCCTCGACGATCTTTCTAGGAAAATCGTTATTGGTCACATAGACACATTTGTTTTCTCTAGACAGTCGGTCGTGCATCATTTTCTCCATAAGAACTGTTTTGCCTGACCCTGGAGATCCTATTACCATAACTGCAGCAGCTGTCAACGCTTGTCCACCAAAGAGATTATTGAGGAGATCAAAAGAGATTTTTCGAGTCTTCTGTCGGTACTTTGAAATTAAGACAATAGCACCTATTACAATTACAGCAGAGGCTGGAGCCCCATAGTAGAACCAAGGTTGCAGGACCGGCAATCTGGCGACATATTCTGTCGGCCCAGAGACAGTGATGTCTCTTCGGGTATGTTGTAACGACTCATAGCTGAGGTCAAGTGTGTAGTTTCCTTTCGGAACCTGACTAAAGATCAAATGCCCATCAAATTCAGTTCTATTCAAGCCCAATGGTCTGTCTTCCGCAACCAACTCGACCCCGGCCTGGCCCAAGGGCATCCCAAACAAATCCCGAACTATGATCATGAGATCATACACTTCGCATCTGACAACTAGCTCTCGGTCCGCTGTTAGGCTTATGTTTCTTGTTTTGTTCACACCAGTCCCCTTCCAGTAGACCTGAACATCATACAGACTTGTGTTCTCCGTGGAAGGGACAATTGCCTCTACAGAGCCATCGGCAGTTGTGGTCCCCGTCCAGACTTTCACTTGCTCCTGGATAATGGTCACATTTGCACCTTTCATCCTCTTGTCTGAGAAGTCTTTCGCAGTTAGAGTCATTGTGTAGTAGTATCTCTCCACAAAAGAGATTGCCATCTGACTTGGCGCACGACTGTCGTCCCAATAGAGGAAGACTGGTATGTTCGCCCCTTTCACTACTATCTCCAAAATGAGGGTTGAGCCTGCGTCAATGGTTCGCATGACTGGCCCTATTGAGAAGAAGTAAGGTCGTTCGTTTAGTACGGATTCCACCAGTACTGATGCCTCGATACCACACACATACCGAACCTTCCCATCACTAGTTCTTTCCACCAAAGTCACATTGACTGTACCGATGACAGGGGCAGGGGCTCTCAGCCAAAGTTGGAATGACACAGTCCCACCGATTCTTACAACTCTCCTAACTGGCGGATGAAGAACAAAGGGAGTTACCTCTGTAACATGTATCCATCTTTGGATTCCATATGGTGGGTCCGTGCTAAGGATTCTCTCTGAAGGCGAACCTACTGAGTAAGCTGTATGAAGGTAAAATACTGTAGGGGATGCGGCAACAGTTTGTGAAAATCCTTGCGGTATCATCCCCAAGAAAATGCCAAGTAACAGAACACCGCAGAACAGAGGTGTAAGCTCTATGCAACGCGCCATAGTGTGTTCCCCCGTCGCTATTCTGGCAATGGTACTAGCTTGTCTGCTGCCTTTGCTCCAATCGAAGAGGATATGGTACGGCCGGCCGCCGTCTCACAAACAGACTCCGTGCGAACTACTCCGGTGGACTCTTCTCCAGTGTGTGCCCAACTCTTCAATGATGGTCGAACAACAACCAAGGGGGTTTAGAGTCTCTGCCTGTGGGGATGTTCATGGTCCGATCGATTTCTCTGGCTATTCTTGTCAGGTTTTCGAAGACCCTTGCAATGTCTCTCTGAACTTCAATAATCGTGCTCTCGACACTTCGTGTCCTTAGTTTGTAGCCCTCCTGGCGTTGTATGGCAAGGCCTGAACCTATCATTTTACTTAGATGATGAATCACTCCTGCCCTTGTCACTCCTACCTTCTCAGCAATTTCATCACTTGACATACCATTGTCGTTGTTGGCATTCTCCACGAGGACCGCGAAAATCTTGGCCGCTGTTCTTCGCTTGTCCCTAGGTTCCATGAATCCGAAGCACTTGCACATCCACTCCACGTCAGAATCTCTATCGCTTGTGAGAGGTGCTGGAATGTCGCGAACAGAGTAAATAGATTCTATTCGCTGCGACATTAAGCCCTACCTGTTAGTCATAGATCGACAAGTAAAGGTTATATACGTTTAGTTCAATGAGCGTTATCGGAGGAGGGTATCGTTTGGCCAATCTTACAGGTCAACCTGTTCTTATTCTGAAAGAAGGCACCTCTAGAAGCAGGGGTAGAGACGCCCAGCGATCAAACATAGCCGCAGCGAAAATAATCGCAGAAGTCGTGAAGACCACACTTGGCCCACGGGGCATGGACAAGATGCTTGTCGACACACTTGGCGACGTCACAGTAACCAATGACGGCGCAACAATACTGGACGAGATTGAGGTCCAGAACCCAGCGGCAAAGATGATGGTTGAAGTCGCAAAAGCACAAGACAAAGAAGTAGGCGACGGAACAACAACCGCAGTCGTACTAGCCGGCGAACTGCTCAGAAGAGCAGAAGAACTCTCACAAGACCAGATCCATTCGACGACCATAGTTGCTGGATACAGGAACGCAGCAGACAAAGCACTCGAAGTTCTGAACAAACTCGCGCTTCCCGTAGAACTGAATGACAAGGAGAGCCTCAGAAATGCAGCCCTGACATCTGTGCGCAGCAAGATAGTTGGAGGCGTCCGGAATCATCTAGCAGATATTTCGGTCGAGGCGATTGACTTAGTGAAGGAAGAGAGAGGAGCCTCCTACACTGCGGACGTCGACAACATTCAACTCGTCAAGAAGCAGGGAAAGAGCGTTCTGGATACCCAGCTGGTGAAAGGCGTGATAGTGGACAAGGAGGTTGTTCACCCAGGCATGCCCAAGTCCTCCAAGAATCCGAAAATCGCTCTTCTTAACTGTGCGCTGGAAATTGAGAAAACGGAAATGAGCGCTGAGATCAGAATCAGCGACCCGACAAAGATGAAACTGTTTCTAGAGCAAGAGACTCAGATGATGAAAAGCATGGTCGACAAGATCAAGGCATCAGGAGCCAATGTAGTTCTTTGCCAGAAAGGCATAGACGACATCGCCCAACACTTCCTAGCCAAGGAAGGCATCATGGCTGTTCGAAGAATCAAACAGTCAGACATGGAGAAACTTGCAAGAGCAACTGGTGGCAGAGTCGTAACGAACCTGGACGATCTTAAGGTGAATGACTTAGGCACTGCTGGTCTCGCCGAGGAGAGGAAATTCGGTGAGGACAAAATGGTTTTCATTGAAGGGTGCAAGGACCCTAGGGCTGTTGGAATACTGATCAGAGGCGGACTGGAGAGACTGGTGGACGAAGTGGAGAGAAGCCTCAAAGACTCACTACACGTAGTCGCGGACATAGTGAAGAGGAACAAGATAGTTGCTGGCGGAGGGGCTATCGAAGTGGAAGTCTCAAAGAGGCTGAAAGAACATGCTGCGAAGGTGGGAGGAAGAGAGCAACTAGCAGTGGAAGCCTTCGCAGGAGCCATCGAGACAATTCCAAAGATCCTGGCTGAGAACGCAGGCCTTGACCCAATCGATGTAATGGTGGCATTGAGGTCGTCGCATGAAAAGGCAGATGGATTGTGGATGGGAGTTGACGTAGTCACAGGCAAGCCTGTTGAAATGATGAAGTTGGGAGTGATTGAACCAGTCATCGTGAAGGAGCAAGCTATCAAGTCAGCGGTTGAGGCAGCATCAATGATATTGAGAATAGATGACGTGATAGCTGCGGCGAAGCCGCCGCCTACGCCGCCGAAGGGGCCGCCTGGAGGAGAAGGAATGCCCCCAATGTAATGAAGGTGATGAATAATGGCTGAAGCAGTTCCCGCAACAATAAGTGGACAACCGGTACTGATATTGAAAGAAGGATCACAGAGATCCGTTGGAAGAGAAGCACAACGATCGAACATATCCGCCGCCAAGATTGTAGCAGATGTTGTGCGATCGTCGCTGGGCCCGAAAGGCATGGACAAGATGCTCGTCGAGAGCTTCGGCGATATCACTATCACAAACGACGGTGCCATCATACTGAAAGAAATGGACATCCAGCACCCAGTCGCCAAAATGATGGTTGAAGTTGCAAAGGCGCAAGACGACGAAGTCGGCGATGGAACAACAACCGCAGTAGTACTTGCTGGTGAACTCCTCACAAAGGCTGAGGAACTGATAGACAAGGAGATACACCCAACAGTCATCGTAGACGGATACAGGAAGGCCTCTGAGAAAGCATTAGACGTAATCAAACAGCTCGCAATCAAAGTCCAACCCACCGACAAGCAGATGTTGAAGCATGTTGCCGTAGTCTCACAATCAGGAAAATCACTACGCGAATACTCCGACCATGTCTCCAACCTATCCATCGATGCAGTACTCCAAATCGCTGAGAAGACCGATCAAGGCTTCAAGGCAGATGTTGACGACATAAAGCTAGAGAAGAAGACGGGGCAGTCCACAAACGACACAACGCTGATCAGAGGCATAGTGTTGGACAAGGAAGTGGTTCACTCTGGCATGCCAAAGAGGGTGGAGAACGCGAAGATAGCGCTCTTGAACTGTCCTCTCGAAGTGGAGAAGACAGAGTTCGACGCCAAGATCAACATAACCGAGCCGGAACAGATGAAGGCGTTCCTCGACGAAGAAGAGAAGATGCTGAAAGACATGGTTGAGAAGGTGGCGAAGGCTGGAGCAAATGTTCTGATATGCCAGAAAGGCATAGACGACATCGCCCAATACTTCCTAGCCAAGAAAGGAATAATGGCAATTCGACGCGCCTCAGAGAAAGACATGGAGAAACTGGCGAAGGCCACCGGAGCCAAGGTTGCCACCAACTTGGACGACCTAGCCTCGCAGCATCTCGGCTCAGCTCAACTCGTGGAGGAGAAGAAGATTGCTGATGACAAGATGACATTCATTGAAGGCTGCAAGAACCCGAAAGCCGTAACCATTCTCATCCGCGGTGGAACCGAACGAATGATCGATGAGACCGAAAGATCCATTCATGATGCACTGTGCGTAGTCAGAGATGTCGTCCGAGACCCAAGAGTGGTCGGCGGAGGAGGAGCTGTCGAAATCGAAGCGGCCTCTCAGCTGAGACGATGGGCCCAAGGCCTCTCAGGGAGAGAGCAGCTGGCCGCGATGTCCTTTGCTGACGCAATGGAAGCAGTCACGATGGCGTTGGCTGAGAACGCTGGTCTCGACCCCATCGACATGCTCGCCGAACTTCGTTCTCACCATGAAAAAGGAGAGAAGTGGGCTGGCATAGATATATTCGAAGGAAAGGTCAAAGACCTCACCGCGCTCAACATCTATGAGCCCGTTGTCGTCAAGGAGCAAGCGGTGAAATCAGCAACAGAAGCCGCAACAATGATCCTGAAGATAGACGACGTCATCGCAGCTGGTAAGCCAAAGGAAGCAGGGCCACCGAAGCCAGGAGAGAAGAAGGAAGAGGAAGAGTCTTCCTCTGAGATCGACTAGATGCCGCAAGAAGGAATCAGGCCCAAATCTTCCTATTCTCTTCTTGTTCATTCCGCCCTATGCTATCTGCTCGGTAGGTTTAAGAGCTGGCCGCCTGACCACCCGAACGCTTGCCAGCATAGCTCAATCTATGATTTCTCTGACCCGGGAAATTCGCACTTGAGACGGGGACGAAATGGTGAATCCCCTCGGGTTCGCCAATCAGATGCCTCAGGAGAGGTTTGTGGGCAGATTTTTACTGGTAAACTGGTGCGCGAATCCCACCCCCCGCACCATGTCTAGCGTGCGGCGTGCCAGTTCCTTGCTACGGCCGGCCGGTTGAAAGATTCGTAGGTCAAGCCTCAAAGCAAAACGACCCAGGGCTAAGCCAGGACGAGCAGGCTGAGATCCTCAGAGGCTTCCGTGACGGAGAAACAAACGCTCTCGTGGCAACATGTGTAGCGGAAGAAGGTTTGGATATTCCTAGTGTAGATCTGGTCATCTTCTACGAACCGATACCGAGCGAGATCAGATACATCCAGAGAAAAGGAAGAACGGGAAGGAAGGCCGCGGGAAAAGCCACAATCCTAGCTACGAACAACACCTCCGACATAGCCTACCTCTACGCGAGCAGGCGCAGAGTCGAACAGATGAGAAAGACAACGTCAACCCTCAACCGCGAACTGAACACCTTGACGAGGTCCGGGCCGAAACCGGAACCAAATCCGATGACAACCGAGGAGCTGAGCGACATTGAGAAACACGCAAGAGTCACAGCCATCGAACCGCAGCTTATCAAACCTGAAGAAGAGAAAGTCAAAGAGTTCATGAGAGAAGTCGACAAGGTCTCCAGACACCTCTGGATGAAAGCAATGAAAGCGGGAAGCGGAGGACTACTAGTCGAGGACCTTCTAGAGGACATGGCTGAAGAAGGAATAACGCCGGCCACAGCGAAGGCCGCAGTGGAAAGACTCGAAGAGATGGGGCAGGTGGGAAGGATCGGGTGGGACCGAATAGTTACAGCTGCAAGCGTTCCAACACCTCAAAAACCCGTCACGGCTGAACGAGACGTGTATGAGGTGATGGTGGAGAAGATCTACCCTGGAAGCGCGGTCGTCCTCATAAATGACAAGTGGAGAGCCAGGATGACACCGCAAGACTTTGAGAGACCGGCCGGCATGATGAAGAAGGACGCAAGGTTCAAGGCGAGAGGCACGCTGTACCGCAGCGAAAACACGTTATGCTTCAGAGTTCGCCAAGTCACACAAGTCCTATCCTAGCATGCGAGACTACTTCGACTTCTGCTCTTTCGGTAATCGCGCCGAAAGTTTGTGTGCTCATCATACAGTGGGGATGAAGCATGACGCTAGTTTTGTGATGCCAATGTGACTCTGGTTTTGTCGACGTGGAAATGCGCCATGACTCAACGAGGTAATCGGGTGGCGAATCGTAAGCATTGGGTTTTTGATTTTGGCTATTCAAACGCGCGCGAGCCAAACGCAATTCCTCCAGCTGAACGGGTGTCTATGTCTGCGTGCGCTTTTCAGTCGACCGCAAAGTACAAGTGCTTTTTAGCCAAAGAGGATGTCTGAAGGCGAATTGCTGTGAGTGAACTAAGAGAGGTTCTAACCAAAGAGAGAGATTTCATAACTCTCAGTGAACGACGGCTATTTCGTGTATTGATTCGAAAGGTATCGGTAATCGAGAACCAACTTCAGGAACTGGAATTGAGAGTAAAGAAACTAGAATCTAACTAGATGTTAATGCGCGCGCGCCTGTCCTCTTCACAGATCCAAAAGTGGCGGAGACAATCGACCGCCTAATTGATAGAAATCTCGAAATAGAGTTCAGAGAGAGACACGCCATTACTGATAGATATACTGGGCCCGCGTTGCTGAATTTTGATGAAGCCCGCGAAGAAGTACGATATGTGATTAGAGAGAACATGAAACACTGGATTAGGCGCTGGGCCTTCGACGAGATTGCTCAAGAGCTGAAGGGAACGAAGTAACAGCAATGAGAAGACAACTACTAACGTGCGCCACTTCCTGAGCTGGTTGAAATCTGGCGGGTTATATCTTAGCAGAAGTTAGTCACAGTAATAACTGACTTGCACAACTCAAGCGCGTCGGACATCTGTCATCTGGCTAGTTTGTGTAGATTTAGCAAAAGTTTTCGCATCTTATCCGGCAGAAGATCCGGTTTTTCTAAGAGATATGTAAAAGCATCTCGATATATCAGGCGGACCAACTCTTCTCTATCCGAATTCGAACGTGAGGAATGCTTCGGAGCAACCTGCAGTATCGCTGAGGTCATGATCTTAGCGAACTTTTCAACTTCCTCAGTAGAGATTCCTTCACAGTTATCCGCCAATGCGCTAGCGGCGGCGACAATCCCTCGAACTCTCTCCAAGCTTGTAGGCATGAAATATCTTTCTATTTCCAGTGGCATCTCCGGAATATCAACCAAGTAGACGAGAGAATTTGCCTCATAGAACTTCTGGACTATTCCATGCTTTTCAATTTTCTTACTAGATATTCGTATCAGCCCAGACTTCTTGAGAATCCTCAGGTGATGACCGACTGCGGGGTTTGATAGGCCTAGGGTTTCAGCAAGGTCATTCTCTGTCATCTCTCGGTGAGCCAGCAATCTTGTTATCTCCCTGCGCATCGGATCTACTAAGACTCTTGCCTTCCTAGGGTCCGTAATCACCTCAATTCCTTTCAAGTCGCATCCCCCTGTCAATCCGCAGATAAGCTAACCACCTTACGTAGATGTAAATCACTCCAAAATCGGTAGCAGGATCTTCATGTCTAGTCCACTTCAGCGATCCTGTTCATGCGCGTTCCCAACAACACTCGCATGTGATTGCCACATTGGTACATTTTCTATTTGACTTCCTTTCTTGCCAGCGATCAAATTCACATCGTGATGGTAGCGCTTAAATATGTTTTATCGTTATGACTGATATACACGTCTTGGGGCAGTCGTTGGAAAAGGGCAATCAGCGGAGGTTGTTGCTTTGGGTACGCGTTTGGACGGTGCGGCTCCACCTACTGCAATGAGAGTATCTGTGATTCTGCCGACCATGAACGAGGCAGGAAACGTCGAGGCGTTGTGTCAGAGGCTTTCGAGCGTGGGAGGGAACTACAGGCATCTAGTTGAAGCAATATTCGTTCTAAACAACACGACCGACGGCACTGACAAGATTCTAGAAGAACTATCGAGGAAGCCTGGTTACGACTTTCTCAAAGTTGCATATTCGAAAGGTGCTAGAGGAAGCGCCATACGGAAGGGCGTAGAAATTGCTCAAGAAGATATAGTGGTCGTCATGGATTCGGACGGCCAATACGATCCTGCAGAGATACCGAAACTTGTGCGACCAATAGTGGATGAAAACTTCAGCATTGTTGTGGCGAGAAACCACGGCTGGGCCAATCTCTCGCGGCGGATCACATCTGAATCGTTCAAGAAACTGACACTAGCATTGCTAGGCGTGAGGTATGTCCAAACAGGATTCAAGGCAGGACTCAAGAGTGTTCTTCTCGATACCATCCCTCAAGATGTTTCAGGCCTTGACATAGACGTACGGTGGATGGACAATGTTGTGAGGAAGGGATATAGCCCGAAACTGTCCCATGATGTGGAAGTCAAGCTACATCCAAGGTTGCATGGAAAGACCACGTTCAACCTTCTGAAACTGTCGCTAGGCCTTTTGTACACGACTCTAAGCCTCGCAGTTCGGCGCAGGACTGGGAGGGAACTCCCGTTTCTTAGAGTGCTTGGCGAGATCACTCTGCGACCTGGCCGTGCGCATAAGGCGTGAATGAAATGACGGCAGAGTTGGCTCACTGCTTGGTCTAGATGCGCGGGATTTTCACGGAGGACCGAGCAAGTGGGTAATGAGAGTGCAGTCGGGAATATCTATCGTATTGTATGGGGTTTCCAGCTGCGTTCTCTTTCTGTTCTTGGTGTCCCTTCTTCTTCTGAGTCATGAGGAATTGGCAGGCTTGTCTGGTGGGTACTTGCTTTTGCAAATTTCCATCTACGAAAAGATGGAATTGACGATGGGGATTTGCTTTGCTGCGCTTTGTCTGCTGCAAATGGCATTGTGCTTGTCCACACGTGGTGATGCATCAAGAAACATCCGTTCCGAGAGGATGCAAATGTACATAATTGGAATCCAAAGCGTTGCCTTATCCACCTGGCTGATGTACGCGATGTTCTATGGGCTTGCACCGATTTCTACTCCGGTTTCGGTAAAGCTGATTCTCCTGACTTTTTTCCCGTGCATTGTTCTTGTCAGTCTTCGAGCGTATTCCGTAGCCAACGATACGAGGATGATTGAACTAGTTCCCAAGTTGGCGAAGAAATGGGCTCCAGCTCTAGCGCTTTTTCTGCTGGGCCTTGTCATCTATCTCAGTTTTTGCAGTTGCTCGTTGAGCGAATGGGATTCTTACAATTTCGCCAAGGCTCTCGAAAGGTTCGACTTGGGAGCACATCAACCTCATCCGCCTGGATACAGTCTGTACGTTTTCCTGGGCAAGATAGCTTTAGCCGTCAGGGGCGATGATCTTGCGGCCTTGTCCTCAGTCAGCGCTGTTAGCGGCGCTTTGTGCTTACTGCCTGTGTATGCTATGGTCATCAAGATGCATGACCGACAGACGGCTGTTGTCACATGTCTCGCCTTGATGTCAACTCGAATGTTTTGGTTGGCTAGCGAGAAGGCGGTTACTCACATGTTTGGAACCTTTCTGATGACACTCGCAGTCTGTCTTCTGTATCTCGGACTCAATAGAGATCGGAAATTCTTCTTGATGTCTTGGCCAGTGGTGGGAGTCGCTCTTGGCACGCGGCCAAGCTATTTTCCCCTGCTTGGCCTGTGGGTTTATGGAACAATGAGGGACAAGGATTTGAAAAGGCTGCCAATGTATCTCGTGCTGTTTGCTTGTTCCGTGGTCTCCTGGCTTCTTCCCACAGTTCTCCTCACAGGTTGGGAGAGGTTCTGGGAGCTGATTCGCAGGCAGTACGTCTATGTTTCCGTGAATGAGTTTGTCGGCGCCAGGTATGGGATGCAGCCCTTGGAACGCTTTCTCTTTATGCTGGGCGGGCTGATCTCCGGTGGTTTTGGAGCACCAATCCAGCTTATGTATGCGGGGTCCCTTCCTCTTAGCATCCGTGATATTCCGTCAGTGTTGATACTGTGCGGACTTGCAGCGTTGACTCTTTTTGTAGTAGTATCTCAGATCAGGCGAAGATGGAACTCGAAGAAAACCTTCTTGATCCTCTGGACAATCCCGTACTTCCTTGTCATGTACGTTATCTCAAATCCATCGTATCCTCGCTACTTTCTCCCAATTGTGCCACCAATAGTGATCGCATTAGTCTCGACATCATGGTCTGCTGCCAAATCGATGAGAAGCTTCAAGACAAAACCGGATTTCAAGAGAAGACTATTGTTTGGGCTTGTAGCGGCACTCATACTCCTAAACTTCATGAATTCGACGAGATTGGCCGCCAGCATCCATACTACTACAGTTCCGATGGTTCAGCTCACTAAATATATCAAAAGGAACTATGGCCGAGACACGGTTGTGATAGTGTTCCATGAATACGAGGCTTTTGAATATCATCTGCCTGGCTATAGGTATCTGAGCGCGGAATACCATAGAAATCAAGTGGTCAGGATCCTTGAGAACCTTTCAAAGAAGAAACAGACAGTCTTGGCCACTGACACTTCCATTGATTATGTTTTGGGGCCGGTCATTGAGCGACTAGGTCTGGAAAAGGTTGAGGTTGCCAGATTCGAAATTGATCCACAGGTGGAGACAGAGCAATACCTAATCGTCCTGTACGCGCTTAAGACTCGGTTGGAAGCCTCTTGAGCCGCTTCCCCCGCCAGCTTGGTCGGAAACCGCTTTAAGCATGTATATTCGCCCAGAATGTTGAGTTGTAGCTCAGCAGAAAGGAGTTAGAAGCAGCTCAGCTGCGAGCTGGCGAGAACCATCTGCATGCACATGGTGAGGCATAGGGCAGCGCTCAGTATGGACTTCGTCTCCGCCTCATGCAGATACGTCGCAACTCTATCCAGAAACAGTGAGGATTGCGGAACCGCTGCAGGGAACTGCGAGAAGGCTTCGGACGCGCTGGGCCAGAATGAGGGGCATATTTACGGCCGGCTGGGCTTACCCACTTCAATTATACACAAAGTAGCTTAGGCCGGCAACTTGACACATCTCTGCTTACTATTTTATTTGTGACAAAAACTTATCCTGCCCGCTAGACAAGCACCAGTGTCGAAAGTGAGCTGAATGAGACTAAAACGCGTGCTTTTGTCCGGCTTAGTGGCTGGACTAACTATGTTTTTCGTGGGTAGTGTTCTTCGCATGGACGTCTGGGCCTCAGGAACTTTTTCTCCGAGTTCAAGTCCGATGGCTGCCTTCGAACAAGGGTATTGGTGGATAGTACTAGTACTGTTAGTTGGTGGCTTGTTCTCTACAGTCACTCTAGCAGTCTTGTATTCTTACGCAGAGAGGAGTATCCCAATAAGATCTTCTTGGAAGAAGGGCTTCCTGTTTGGCGGGCTGTCATGGTTGCTTTCGAAAATGCCTGCTACCTATTACGCATGGTTGATGTACAGTTATCCAGGCGTGATAAGCATAGTCGAGACAATCAATGGAATTGCAGGCAGTGTTGTTACGGGTGTGGTTCTTGCAATAGTGTTTGAGAGAATCAAATGAAGTCTCCGCACGGGCGATAAGCGCCGGCGGCCGGCCGTATCACGTTGAAAAAGAAGTCACGCTGATTTCCTCAGAGAGATTAGCGATAATCGTGTTGCCATGTGAACGGGGTCATTCAGATCCTGCCACTAATGGCGCCAGCCTCCACGTTTACGGGTTATACGTCTTTGTCGATTGTGCTGACATATTCGAGGATTGGCTTAGTTATACTGGTATCTCACATCTCTCAGACTCGTTCGCGTTCTTGAAGGGCTGCTTGCCTGATGTTCTGGAGGAGTCTTGTCAAGTTGAGTTGTTCATTTTCAGTCAGGTCTCTCATAATGCGGCTGACGAGTTTTCTGTTTTGGAGGCTTGTTCGCCGGTAGGCGGCTTGGCCTTTTCTTGTGAGCGCTATCTGGGTGATTCTTCTGTCAGTGCCGGTTTCGACTCGCCTCAGGTAACCTCTTTCCTCAAGCCTGTCGGCCAAACCTGTTATGTTGGCAGGTGTCACAAACATGTGCTCGCCTATCTTCCTCATCGGCATGGCTCCATATTTCCCAAGTACTCTTATCACGCGGTACTGCGGAAATGTCAAACCACTCGGTCTCAATTGATGGCTCAGCAGCAGATGTACCCTCTTGTAAGCGCCGACAATGCTTATCCACGCCTCTACCGATGGATCGTCGCGCTGCACTTGATCCAACGTACTCACATGGTTCCTGCAGAGAATGCGTTTAGCCTTAAATGGCCTATCCTTAACCTTCTTGGCCGGTTGAGCAGGGGAAGACTCGTGCTCCGGGAGGACGAGATCCTGGGGTTCATCGAGAAGACCGTTACGCCTTTCGGTAAGGGAGCCAAGGTCGACTGCCCCAAGGAGTACATCGGGAAGAGAGCCTACATCGTGGTATGCAGAAAGTGACCTGCCGAAACTGTGAAAGGCTCCGGAGAAGGGTCGGGGAGCTGGAGCATCAGAACGTTGAGCTGAAGGCTGAGAACGCAGAGCTGAAAAGCCGACTGGCAGCCTACGAGAACGCCCAGACAGCACCCTCCCAACGGAAGTTTCCTATCCGCCGATGTCACGATTGTGGAGGTCCAAGATACCCAGGCAGGCCGAAAGGATACGCAGGCAGAACGAGGCAGACACCCAAGCCCGATCTCACCCTCAAAGGCCGGCCGGCCGTTCGGCCCGATCAAGCGCTGCAAGTCTTGTCGAGAGGTTCAAGTAGAGAGAGAATAGTGGCCTCTCCTACCGACGATTAGTAGACAGCCTTTGTTGAACGCGGTCAACAATCTGTGGTGAGACTAAAACAGAACACAGGTAGAGATGAGGTTACAAGCATCTTCTAACCCCAAGTTCACCAAGAAAAGCTGTAGTTCACTTGTTTAGAGTAGTTCTCTGCAGTAAGGGCATCTGTAAGGCATATTCAGATCATATGCTATGCTCTTTCCACACTTCGGACATTTCGTCTCGGGCATCAAGACTCACCTCGCGACTCAAGCGATTATCTTCTCCGATTTAAACTTGACAAATTCGAGAAAGTGCCCGGTCGCGCGCGCTCAAGAGACGACGCCAATGAAGCAAAGACAAAGACACGATGCGGCCATGAAGGCAGGGGCGTGAAAATCCAAATTCACTCTTTGAACTAGAGATTCCAGAACAGCTTCGCCAAACTATTTCCATTTCCATATCTTTCTGCCCATGAATACTTCCGGCAGCACGAATAGTCCCCAGCTGGCCACGGCAATCACGTAGGCAAGGTCAGTTAGACTTAGGGGCGACAGGCCGAACATCTTCGCCGTTATTGGTATGTAGGTTATTCCGAGTGTAGCGATAACAGAAACAATCTCGGCTATGACAAAGAACTTGTTCTTGAGGCTGTCGCGCCCCATTCGCCACACGCTCCGGGTTTCGGAACGACAGTTCCAGACAACGAACAACTCAAACATCGCGGCTTGGACGAAGGCAGTTGTTCGAGCCTCACGGAGAGTTTCCTCCGTTCCGAATCCGTGAGCGGGCCATACGTAGTATTCTAGACAGAAGACAAGGATCGTTCCCGCCGCCTGTAATAGGAATGACGCTAGGATAAACGCGCCCATTCCGTGCAGGATCCCTTCGTCGGGCTTCCGAGGCTTGCGCACCATTACGTCCTCGTCTGGAGGATCCGTCGCCAGAGACACCGCAGGCGCTCCATCCGTAACCAAGTTTACCCACAGAATCATGGCTGGGAGCAAGGGCAGTGGAAACAGTTCAGGGCCGAATATGCCTCCTAAGATTGCAAAGGAGCCTATGATCAATAGCTCGTCAAAGTTGCACGCAATTAGAAATCGAGCGTACTTGCGTATGTTATCATAGATGACCCGTCCCTGCTCAACTGCCTTGACTATGGTGGCGAAATTGTCGTCCGTAAGCACGAGATCCGAAGCTTCTCGGGTCACGTCGGTACCCGTCATTCCCATCGAGACCCCAACATCGGCAGCCTTCACTGCAGGCGCATCGTTCACGCCATCCCCCGTCATTGCTACGATGTGTCCTCTGGTCTTCAGCGCTTTCACAATCTTCAACTTGTCTTCTGGCGACACTCTGGCGTAGACCGCCACCTTCTCTACTGTCTTCTCGAGTTCTTCGTCGCTCATGGATTGCAGTTCGACTCCGGTAAGCACAAGGCTGTCTTCCCTCATTATTCCGATTTCCTTTGCAACCGCTGTAGCTGTCAGCTTGTGGTCACCAGTTATCATCACGGTTTTTATTCCCGCCATTTCGCATTTCTTGTTTGCTTCAATAGCTTCCTCACGTGGTGGATCGATCATGCCCTGCAGGCCTGCAAAGACCAACCCGTCTTCAACAGTCTTGTCGGTGAATTCATTGAGATCGATTGGCAGTTTCCGATACGCCATCGCAAGAACTCGCAATGCTGAGCTTGCCATTTGCTCGTTCATTTCGAGTACTTTCTTCCTTCTTGTCTCTGTGAGGGCCTCTTCCTTACCGTTTTCAAGAATGAATCTGCATTTCTCCAGAACTGTTTCAGGCGCGCCCTTCATGTAGGCAACTTTTTTCTTATCGGGCGCAGTGTGGACCGTAGTCATACGCTTTCTTTCAGAAGTGAAAGACACCTCGCCAATACGGGGATACTGTTCCGCCAAAGATTCCGGTGTGAAACCGGCCTTTGCCGCTGAAACAATGAGCGCCCCTTCGGTTGGATCGCCTATGATAGTCCAAGCGCCCTTGTCATTCTGGTCGAGTTGAGCATTGCTGCAAAGAGAGCCGATCCTGAGCAGGGTTGAAAGTTCATTATCCTCCTTCGGATTTATCGGTCCGCTACCTTGAAACTCTCCCTTCGGCTCATAACCGACACCGGTAACTTCAACAGATCTGTTGCCAACGTACAGTCTGCGAACCGTCATCTCTCCCTTTGTCAAGGTTCCTGTTTTATCCGAGCAGATTACTGTAACCGATCCCAAGCCCTCTGCTGCAGACAATTTACGGATAATGGCGTTCCTTTTCGCAAACTCCCTTGCTCCCAAGGCAAGGCTTATTGTCACTATTGCCGGAAGTCCCTCCGGAACCGCGGATATTGCCAGCGAAATCGATGACATGAATGCCTGAATGAAGCCTTCTAGGTCCAATGCACCTTTGCCATGCCACATCACCGAAGCAACCTCGAAAGCTTCAAGGGCGAAAATTACGACACAGACCGCCACGACAACCTTGGCAATTTTCTTGGCAAAGCTGTCGAGTTTTCTCTCCAAAGGAGTGTCTTCTTCTTCCGCTTCTTGAACCAGCTCAGCAATTCTCCCGAATTCCGTATTCATCCCGGTTACGGCTACAACCGCCTTACCTCGGCCATACGAGATGTGTGTTGCTGTGAAAACCATATTCCGCCGTTCGGAAAGGCCTGTGTCGGGGGACAGTTTTGCCGAAGCGTCTTTGTTGACTGCCGTGGATTCTCCGGTCAAGACGGCTTCTTCAGTTTTGAGTTCGACACTCTCTATGATCCTTGCATCCGCCGATACGTGATCTCCGGATTCAAGAACCAAAACATCTCCCGGAACCACCTCCCGCGCAGGTACGACCGTTTCTTTGCCATCGCGCATTACGCGAGCTCTCGGCGCTGCAAGCTTTTTCAAAGCCTCCAAGGCTTTTTCCGCTCGGTATTCTTGGACAAAGCCAGCTATAGCGACCAGAATCACTATTGCGCCTATGACTATTGCATCGGCATATGTTTCAAAAACATCCTTCGGCGGTTCACCGGGGATAGGAGGTCTTTGCAGCTCGTAGTAACCAATCATGACCGAGAAGATCGTTGCCGCAATAAGAAGCAGGATGAAAATGTCTTTGAACTCGCTGAGGAACATTTGAAGCGCAGTTCGGCGTTTCTTTTCTTTCAGTTCATTGAAGCCGTATCGCTGAAGACGTTTCTTTGCTTCTTGTTCGCCTAATCCATGTTTGCTGCTATTCAGGTCCTTAAGAGATTCATCAACAGATTTGACATGCCACAACTCAGCCATTGCCGTGTCTGCTGAAGCCAAAGGATTTTCGCAAGTCTCGCCACCTACTTTCTTTGCCGAATGAGGCCTGGAATTCGTAAGCATTTCAATGGCACCATTCAAGACATCTGTGGTCTAGCGTGCGATGGCTATGATGGCGTTAGCTAGATTCCGAACGGCCGACTGTTCCAACTCATAGAAGATCCACTTCCCTCTTCTTTCGGACTTGGTTATGCCGTTCCTTTCTAGAAGATTTAGGTGGTGGGAGGCGTTTGGTTCTGTTAAGTCTAGGGCTACCATGATATCGCAGGTGCACATAGGCCTATTCCTAAGGAGATGCAGTATCTTGATTCTGGTGGGATCAGCTAAGGCTTTCAAAACATATGACTGTTCCCTGACATCTTCTTCATCTATTTGCTCCACTAGCCTTCTTAGGTTTCTAACGTGTTTCTGGAGGTTCTCGGAGGTACATAGGCCAGAGTCCAGTAGCCTTTCCAATCTCGCTTTGTACATCAGCTCACTCATTCGCCATCACTTGTGATACGCATAGGAAACTATATAAATCAATAGATAAACGATGTTTGATACACCTAAGTAAGATGCGGTGAAAAGCTGTTGAAGAAGATACTGGTTGGTGTTGACGGCTCCGAATACGCGATGAAAGCAGTGAAGCAAGCCATCGAGATCGCAAAGAAGTTCTCTGCTGAAGTAACCGTCGTGAACGTTTTTCACGTTCCCGACGGACAGGATGTAAGCAAGAAGATCCTAGACAAAGCTAGAACCGTACTGGAAGAGACTGGAGTCAAATTCACACTGTCCTCTGTTCTGAGTCCAAACACACCCAAGGTCATTACAGACATGGTCGAGGATGAGAAGTTCGATCTAGTCGTGGTTGGAAGCAGGGGAATGGGAGCGATCAAAGCGTTCATGGTAGGAAGCGTCTGCAACAAAATATGCCAAGACTCCCCAGTTAGCATACTTATCGTGAAGTGAAAATCCCTAGCTAGGACGAAGAGAGTTTGACTGAAGTAGAAGCGTCCACGGAAAGAGAGGCAACTCTGGGAATTTTCGAGAAATACTTGACAGTGTGGATCGCCGTATGCATTGTGGCAGGCCTGCTGGTTGGACGGTTTGCGCCTCAGTTTGGGCAGTTCATGGATTCTCTCAAATTCGGATCATTGTCGATTCCAATCGGTATTTTGCTCTTCTTCATGATGTATCCCACGGTTCTCGGGATACGATTCAGCGACATTAAGCAAGCTTCAAGAAAACCGAAGCCTCTGCTCGTCACAATAATCGCCAACTGGGTCATAGCCCCGCCTTTGATGACTCTTTATGCAAATACAGTGTTGGCTGGGAACCCACAGTACATAGCAGGCGTCATACTTCTCGGATTGTCACCATGCACAGCCATGGTCATGTGGTGGATGTTTCTAGCCAAGGGCGACATGGCCCAAGGTCTCATAAATACCTCCATCAACGCTTTGTTGATGCTCTTCCTTTACGCTCCACTTGCTGCCTTCTACCTCGGAATAAGCAGCATACCTGTACCTTGGGATTTGATCGCTGTCAGCGTTCTGGTCTTCATCGCGCTTCCAGTTGCGGCAGGTGGCATCTCTCGAAAACTACTGATTGAAAGAAAAGGGGAGGAATGGTTCAATAGCACATATAGAGGAATCATTGGAAAGGTATCCATAGTCGCCCTGCTGACAACTCTGATTGTTCTCTTCTCATTCGAGGGAGAAATCATTCTGGGTAATCCTATGCTGGTGGCTTACCTAGCAGCTCCCAACCTGATGCATTACGCCACGATGATTACATGGACCTACCTGCTCGGATATTTTGCTGGTTGGACCTACGAAACCGCCATAGACACCACGCTTATAGGATCCAGCAGCCACTTCGAAGTCGCAATAGCTGTCGCAACTACTCTTTACGGTATCGGATCAGGTGCGGCATTGGCAACAGTCATAGGACCACTCATGGAAGTTCCACTAATGCTTTCCTTGGTTAGGCTTGGCCTACGCACCAAGAAATACTTCCCAAGAAACAAGCACTAGCTTTTTCTGATAAGCGAGAAACTCGGTGAGAGACGACAATCAAAATGCGGGAAGACGAGATAAGACGAGTTGTCAGAGATCGTTACTCAAGAATAGCCGAGAGCCAGAGTAGTTGCTGTGGGCCTACGGATTCCTGTTGCGAAATCTCTGAAAGCGCTCTAGATATTGGCAAGAGGATAGGATACACTGAAGAAGATCTTGAATCGGTTCCCGAGGGTGCAAATCTCGGCCTGGGTTGCGGAAACCCTGTTGCGCTTGCATCGCTCAGAGAAGGAGAGATCGTTCTTGATCTTGGTTCAGGCGCAGGGTTCGACTGTTTTCTTGCTGCGAACAGAGTTGGCAAGAGTGGAAGAGTCATCGGCGTAGACATGACGCCGGAGATGATCGAAAAAGCAAGAGGGAACTCTGGGAAAGGCAATTATGATAATGTGGAGTTCAGACTTGGAGAGATTGAGAATATTCCGGCTGCTGACAACTCCGTCGACATAGTCATCTCAAACTGTGTAATCAATCTCTCTCACGACAAGCAGAGAGTCTTTCAGGAAGCATTCAGAGTACTGAAGCCGGGCGGCAGGCTCATGATCTCAGACATAGTCATACTGAAGGAACTTCCAGATTCATTGAAGAACTCTCCGGAATCATACGTATGCTGTGTCTCCGGGGCGATGATGAAGAAGGATTACTTGCAGGCCATAAGAGAAGCAGGTTTCCAAGAAGTCAAGATACTTGATGAAAAACAGTTTTCCACGAAGCATAGAGCGGTGGAGAACTCTATTCTGAGTGCGGAAGTCTATGGAATCAAACCACCAGCACGCCAGGCGGAGAGAGTAAATTGAGCGAGTTCCTGAAAACGGTCTTCGGCAAGTTCGAGCTTCGAGTGCGTAAGGGGTACCACTATGTCGAGGATGGATTCTGGGCCAGTGTGGAGGACGACAAAGTCAGGGTCGGCATTACGGATTACTTTCAGAGAACACTAGGTGACGCAGCTTTTGTGGGGTTTGAAAAGAAAGGTTCAACGGTGAAGAAAGGAGGAGAGATTGGAACGTTGGAGACGGCGAAAGCCGCTGTTTCAGTAATCTCCCCGGTGTCAGGTGTGATTGAAGAGGTCAATGGCAAGCTTGATGAAAGGCCAGAGTTGGTGAACCAGGATCCTTATGGAGAAGGCTGGTTTGCGATTCTCAAACCAAGCAACATCGAGACTGATTTGAAGACATTGATGAGCGCTGATGACTACTTCAAACTGATGCTCAAGAAGCTGGAGACCGAACATATAGCACCAGGAGTCTAGGTGACGTGAAAGCTCCCCAGCCAAGAAAAGTGATAGTGATTCCATGCAGCGGGATAGGGAAGCCGTTAGGCAGTGTAAGTAGAGAAGCAGTCCTTGAGCTCGTGGAGAATACTAGGAAAGGAGTCACGGAGACAATCTGTCTCGCTCTTCTTGTGAGTGGAGACGAGGAGGCTCTCCAACTTGTGCGGAGCAACAGGTGCATCGCGGTGGATGGGTGCCCCATGCAATGTGCAGAGAAGAACCTCAAACAGGCAGGTGGAAACTTGGTCGCCAGTTTCAAAGCTGTCGACGCTCTTAAGCGAAATAGGAAACTGAAGCCGAAATCTGTCACTTTCTTGGATCGTGATGGGTTAGAACTTGCCACAACACTTGCCGATGAAGTGGCACACAAAGTAGACGAGATCCTGAAGAAGTGAATCGTCATGGTGACTCTTCCAGGGAGAAAAGTCGGCGTTGTCTCATGTAGCGGGGAAGGATGTATAGAAGGAACCGTATCACGGATAGCGACCCGCTTGGTTCTGGAGAAACTTCGCCCCGAAGACACCGTGACAATCTGTCTCCCTCTTTTTCTTGCAGGAGGAAAAGAAGAGCGAGCTTTCGCCAAGGAATACCCAACTATTACAGTTGATGGTTGCGACAAGTTATGTGCAAAGATTGGCACCGAACGTCACAGCGGCAAAATAGCATCGTCAATAGTCATCACAGACCTGACTGATAGTGGAAAATGTGTGCAGTCCAAGTCCAAGCGGAAATTGGATAAAGAAGACCTGGCTCTGGCTGAACGCGTGGCTGAGAAGATAGCTCAGGAAGTGGATAAGGCCTTGAACCGCGGGGATAGATAGATGCCCATATACACAAGCAAAGTTGTCTGGACAGGTAGCCATGATGGCGAACTGACTTGCGGAAACGGACCGAAGATGCCTTTCTCAGCACCTCCCACGCTCCAAGGGCGGTCCGGAGTCATGACCCCAGAGGATGCGTTTGTCGCATCTCTAAACATGTGCTTCCACCTGATGTTCGTGTGGGCAACCGAACGCCTGAAAATTCAACTAGTCTCCTATGAATGTGAAGCGGAAGCTGAGGTGGTCGACCTTCTCGACAGGACCTCTACGATCAAGAAAGCTGTGCTGAGGCCGAGAATCAGGGTAAAAGCGGAATCGGTCAAACGTGTCGACAAGGCGTTGACGTGGGCTCGCAAGTACAGCCTGATTGCAAACTCGATCAAGGCGCCGGTTCTAATAGAACCGAAGATCGAGAGCGAAACGTAGTACTCGTCGAAGATGGAGAGATAGCGTCGAAACAAAGCTTAGCGCGAGAATTGAGTGACAACAAGCATGGGTAGAAAAAAGTGTCTACGCACGTCGAAAAAGAAGGCCGGCGGTTCGAAGAGGATTCTGATGGTAATTGCTGCGTTGATCATATCTCTTGCTTTCGTCGGCATCGTCACTTACAAACCTAGTCAACCACCGAGTTCACAGTATCCATTGGCACCTAGTTTCACTCTTACAGACATCGCCGGCAAGAAACTCTCGTTGAGTGATTTTAGAGGGAAGGTGGTCATCTTGGACTTCATGGGCGCTCAGTGTATTCCATGCACGGAGCAGGTTGTTGAACTCCGCAAGGTTCACCAAATGTACAGTGGCAAAGTGGAGACTCTTTCCATCTCAGTATATTCCAGCGAAGGATGGAATAGGGAGTTGCGGTCTTTCGCTCAGTCTTTCGATGTGCAGTGGAGAATTGCAACCGATACAGATGGAACAGTATCCAAGTACCAAATCAAAGGGATTCCTACACTCGTTATAGTGGATCAAAATGGATGTATACGTTTTAGGCATGAGGGGCTAGTCGATGCACCAGCCATAATCCAGCAGATAAAGACCATCTTGGGGGAAGTTTGGGAAGTTTGAGTCTGGCTCTTGAGGATATGTTTGCGAATTTCACATTTCCTTTTCTGGCGGGAGTTTCATCGCTTTTCCATCCTTGTTCGTTTGCCCTTCTACCAGGATACATGGCATACCTGATTGAATCTAAATCGTTAGACCGTGGGATTCTCGCAGGATTAGTATTCACATCTGGACTCGTCACGGTGCTTTCAATCATAGGTGCCTTGTTGTCTTTCATCGGAGGCGTCCTTATCGCTTTCCTGCCTTGGCTTCAACTTGTAGTTGCAGCAGCAATAGTACTCTTAGGTCTGATCCAAGTGATTCAATTAAACTTGCCTTCTTTCATGCCGAGAATGCGAGTTAGCAAGGGAATTATGGGGCTCTATGTCTTTGGCTTGGGGTTCGGGTTAGTCATTTCAGGATGTTCAGCGCCAGTATTCTTCTCGATAATTCTTTACTCTTTCATAAGTGGGTTTCAGAACGGAGTCCTAACACTTGCTTCATATGGTCTCGGCATGGGAGTCGTTACAGTGGCAGTGTCAGTCATAACCATACGCACTAAGCAGTCCATGCTGAATCAAGTAGCGCGATACTCTAGTCTGATAAATCGAGTAACCGGCATCGTTCTCATTGTGGCCGGGCTGTACATACTAAACAGTGCTTTGGCCTTGCTCTTATGGTGACGCGCATTGTGAACCTAGAGCGCGCGCTAACCCTTGATAATGACCTGTTTCAAGGTTTAGGTCAATGCTTAGATTTGACCCTATTCTAAGAGCCTTCATTCCTCATGCTGGCAAAATAGTCGAGTATCCACTTCTTAATGTCATCCCTAGTGCGTCGAAAGGCCGCAATCTTGTCCTCGTCACTCCCCTCCACCTCAGAAGGGTCACTGAAACCATGCTGGAGGTAACGTTTCGCTCCAGGTAACGTCTCCTCAACTATCTCAGGTCTACCCCTAATAAGCGATGAAGAACAGAATGGGCAAGCCACCCTCGTACTGCTAGTGCACACTGATACAACCAAGTCAATGTCCTTGTCTCGAAACTCTTCAATGCTCTTTGAAGTATGTTTGGAAATGTCTATTCCTATCTCTGCCATAACCTTAATGGCGAAGGGATTAACCCTAGTTGGGCTTGCGCCTGCACTGAAGACCTCATATTTCTCACCGTAAAAGTGCCTGAGCAGCCCTTCAGCCATCTGCGACCTGGCTGAATTATGCGTACACAAGAAAAGGACCTTCATCTTACTCATCTAAAACACCTTTTCCCTGTCCGTAGTGTCTGGCGAAAGCTTCTGACATAAGGCTTCGACCAGCATTCTCAACGCAAACAAACAATACTCGTTTCATACTCATCTGCCGAGTGATTAGTTCTTATCGGAGAATCCTGGGCGTCTTTCCTAATATGAATTTCCAGCAGCATCGTCGTAAGTCTCATGGGCTTGTTGTATCGATGACATGGATGGAGTACTGTTGACTCTAAGTCATAGAAATGAATGCGTCAGGTGTATCTTAGCGATGATTGAAAGGATGGGCTATCAAGCTCATTGATTCGAAAGGTCCGCCATCACCACAGCAATGTAGTTTCAGACAATCTTTCGAAGACTACTAGTTTTGGGTTCTAACCATGTCAGAAAGCGCGCGTATGAGGGAAAGCTACTGGTAGACACCAGTTGGCCATCGATGAATATGTATGGCAACGCCTTCCACCCTTTCTCAGAAAGGGTTTCTCTAACGCGTTCGGGATAGCTGGCCGAATTTCGACGGTTGCTGATGATGTCTCTGCTAACTTGGATAGTCTCACGAAATTTCTCTTCTATCTTCTTGACTGTCTCGTTTCTCTGAATCAGCGTCCTCCTTAGTTCCTCGACAGATTCTTCAGATGCTCTTCTGGGGCCACAACAGGAACCCTCGAGCGGGTCTCCTTCATAGATCTCTAATTTGATCTTGTTATTCTTCATTTGGAATCCCTCGGTGTCTGTCATCTGAGTTGTTCTGAAGCCTTGGGCTGCTTCTCAATCTGACGACTTTGGAGATGTCGCCCAAGGTCTTCGACCATAATTGGTCCATATAGTTGTTCTTAAGTCCAATCACAGCGTAGGGCCTTTCTATTCTTTCAGACCTGCACCGCCTACACAGTGAATTGGTTTGTTTCTGTTGGGCCCGACAAGTATCAGTGCAGAAGACCATCCCAGTCTCGAATGTGTGTCCATGGCTTTGCTTAGGCGGGATCCTTCCATAGTGATCTTTCCAGTCTTCAGACCTTTTTCATGGATTGAATCATTGATATGGAATCGCTCGCCCTCATATCCGGTCACCACAATCCAGTGAGGCAGATGTGGCGGATTTCTGGTTCCTCTAGCCTTAGCGGTGTAGTAAGAATCCACAAGCAGAATCGCGGGACTGCCGGTGGAAAGTGCTTCTCTGATCTCAGAGAGGTTTGGTTTCCGGTCCAGAATATTCGACGCGATGTATCTCCTTAAGAAATCATTGTATGCAGTGAAGAAGTTGCTGAAGAGTCTCTCCTCTCCACGAGCGACCTGACTGCATTCCAGCGGCGCTTTGCTCTTGTACCTCGTTTTTTGGCTCATGAGTAGCTTAGTTTCAAACCCTTTCCTAATGAAGAATGCCGCGATTCGATACGGTGACGAGAACTTGAAAGGCAAAGCCATCGTCTCTGTCCAGATTGTGAACTCGTTTCGCTTAGATAATTGTGCTGCTTTGAAGTATCTTAAGACCATGAGCGCTGCGCATGCTCCACACGTGAAATCTGTCGTCTGCTTGTAAAGCGGTATGTTCAGTCGCGTGGATTTGCGCCTCCTGATCGGGGTTTCAAAATATGAATTGCCTTTCCTTTGGCTGCTTCCGTTGCTTCCATCAGGCTTTCTGGGAGTGTCGGATGGGGGTGAATGGTTGACGCCAGATCATCCAAGGTGGCGCCCATCTCAATCGCAAGCGCTGCTTCACTGATAAGGTCCGTTACATCTGACCCGACCATGTGTACACCGAGTATCTGTTCATTTTTCTTGTCTGCAATGACCTTGACAAATCCCTCGGTCTCACCGACTGCCAATGCTCGGCCTAGCGCGGTGAACGGGAACTTTCCAACGATTAGATCGTATCCCTGTTTCCTCGCTTCCGCCTCCGACAGGCCTACTGTTGCTATTTCAGGTTCAGTCCAAATGCCACTTGGCATCGCCTTGGAATCAACGGCACTCGCTTGGCCTGTTATGGCCTCGGCCGCCACTTTTCCCTGTTTGGATGCCTTGTGAGCCAACATCGGCATTCCAACAACGTCTCCTATCGCATATATGCCGGGCTCGCTAGTTTGCATCTGTGAATTGACGTGAATGAATCCTGCTGAATCAGTCTTCACGCTTGTGGTCTCAAGTCCGATTTGGTCTGAGTTGGGGCGTCTCCCAACTGCAACCATCACCTTGTCCGCTGGAACTTCGATTTCTTTTCCATCGGCAAGCTGCACACCAACCTTTCCTTCCCTTGCCCAGTTAGCGCGCGCCTTCACGTACGTTTCTACTCCAAGTTTTCTCAGAGTGCGCTCCACAACTCTCACAAGTTCAGGATCCACGCCTGGCAAGAGCTGGTCGAGCATTTCTATCACTGTGACATGGCTGCCAAATCGTGCGTAGGACATTCCAAGCTCGAGTCCGCTCACTCCTCCTCCAACGATGACAAAGTTTTGAGGAGCCTCTGTTAATGAGAGTGCTTCCGTCGTAGTGACGATGAAGTCTCCATCAAACTTCAGTGAGGGAAGCTCCATAGGACGAGAACCGGTCGCGATGATGATGTTGTCAGCAGTGATTATTCTTGGCTCATTTTTCGTCTTGATTTGGACTTGGTGGGATGCTTGGAATCTGGCCTCGCCATACACGATATTCACGTGGTTGCTCTTGCACAGATAAGCCACACCAGTTCTGAGTTTTTCAATCACGTTCTTCTTCCACAATTGAAGCTTCTCGAGGTTGACCTTTGGTCGAGAGGTTTCGATTCCGAAATCTGGGGCTCTACTGATCTGCTTCATCAGTTTGGCAGCACGCACTAATACTTTAGAGGGAATACATCCTACGTTCAGACAGACTCCGCCGAGCAGCTCTTTCTCCACCAACATGACCTCTCGGCCCAGCTGCCCGAGCCTTATCGCGGCCACATATCCTCCAAAACCCGCTCCAATTACCAGATTTTGGACATGATCTTCTATGGCCGGCGCGGCGTTCTTCGATTCCTCAGGCAGCACGCTGGAGCTCTCATCCTTGGTGACGAGTCTAACTGCGATGGGTGGCCATTTCAGTCCCAGGATGCGCTTCAATTCTGGCGACAATTCTCTGAAATAACTTGTAGACACTATGCCTCAACTCAGTTACCTTTACCGTGCCGAGGTTCTTTTGACGTCATCATCTCCCACGTCTTCACATAGAGATAACAACATTCTTCCGAGATCAGTAATCTCGTATACTGTGAATTTGTCTTCTCGGCGTCGAGATACAAGCCTCGCCGATCTTAAGTTGTTCAGGTGGTAAGAAAGCTTCGAGTCCATAATCTTCACCAGCGATTTGATGACGCACACGCACAGAGGCGTAGTTGACAGAGCATACAGTATTGACAGTCGGATGGGATCAGATAATGATTGGAAGATGATGCTGACGCGATTTGCACGTCTCTCCTCTGGAATATTGTCGCGGATTCTCTTGACTCCTCCAATCTTTCTCAGATTGACTGCCACGGTCCTCGGTACACGCATTCCTACATCAACAAAGTGGTATCGAACGCAATATTTCAAGTTTTCTTGAAACCAAAATGCTTTTATTGATGGCTCGGCATTTCAAACAATATTGAAATGAATGAGGGAAAAGTGTGGACTTAAGCAAGAGACTAAAGGTCGAGGTCATTGGGCCGGAACCCCCATGTTCCAGATGCAGGTCTGTCAAGGAGAACGCTGAAAAAGCATCAGCCAGAATTAGAGCGAACGGAATTGACGTAACCGTCGAGAAAGTGAACATACTATCTGAAGATGTCATAGGAAGGTATGGAATTCTCTTGTCGCCTGCCTTGGCAGTCAACGGCGTCGTCAGGATAATGGGTCGAGTGCCAAGCGACAAAGAGATAGAGCGTATCTTGGCTCAGACTTCGTAGCAATGGTGCATTTTATGGAGATCAAGCGCATCGTAAAGACTGTCATAATGCTTTCGTTTGTGGTCTTCTTCGTCGTAATGATGATTCGAGCAATCATAGGCTCCTACACGTTAACCCCGACATCTACTGCAGAAAATCTCAGGGGGCTTCCTCTATGGAAGATCCCGCTCGTGTACATGTGGGACTACGCACAGCACGGATGGACCTGTCTCGGTTTCGCCTTCACCGTGGCCGGTCTCTTCTCCGAGTTCATTCCCCAAAGTTTCATGATGCGTTACATGAGCAGTGAAAAACCCATCTCTTACCTGGTTGCGACACTTATCGGCCCAGTGTTCTGTGTATGCTCTTGCACAATGGTGCCGATCTTCGCAGGAGTGATCTACGCAGGCGGAGGAATAGGACCGGCTTTGACTTTTCTTCTTGTTGCGCCTGCAAACAACCTTCTGGCCGACATCGTAACCATACAGGTTCTAGGCTGGAGAATCGCTTTGGCAGATATCATCGCGGCTGGAATAAGTGCGGTCGTCATAGGCTACGCGGTTTCGAAGACACCTTGGGGGAAGAGGTTCGAAGCACAATTCAAGAAGAATCAGCGCAGTGCAGCATCGGTGGAACTTGTGAAGCAACCTGTCGATGAGCGACTCTGGAATGCTCTAAAATTCGGCGGTTACTTAGCCAAGAAGATAGTGCCTGCGTTCATACTGGGACTTGTGGTCGTGAGCTACTTCCAAGCATTCTTCCCCGAGAACATTGTCAAAGCCTACCTGACGGGTCCACTCGGCGTCGTATTCGCAGCCCTCCTGGCAGGACCGTTGTACACGCCTACTTTGATTGAAGTCGTATTGGGCAAAGCCCTTGTCGACTTGGGCATGTCTCCAGGTGCAACGATTGCGTGGCTGATGGGACAACCCTACGACATTCCGAACGCCATTTCCACAAGTAGAATCGTGGGCTGGAAGATAGTGATTACATACGGGATTCTCGCGTTCGCGTTTTCAGTGATCTCAGGTCTAACATATGGAATTCTGGTCGGGATGTAGTTTGGGAGTATTTGTCGGAAGTCTCTAGGAGATGAAAAATCATGGTGGAAGAGAAGCATTGGCAAGAAGGAATGAAGACTCACGAGAACATCATATACGCCTGCTTCGGGTGTCTATCAAATACTGGAATCACAGCTGGGTTAGGAAGTCTTGAGGCGGTGAAGGAGCTCGGTCTGGATAAGGTGGCTGTAGGCTGCTTGGCGTCGCTTCCACTCGGCGTAGCTCCAGTTATCGGAAAGACAAAGGCCGCAAAAAAGGTCATTACCGTGGATGGCTGCCCGTTCGAGTGCAGTCGGAAAACTGTTGAAGCGGCCGGTTTCAAGCCCACGAGGAGCTTCATGCTTGTCAGAGACATAGGCATGAAGAAGAAAGCGCTGCACGAGGATATTGGAGAGAACCTAAAGCCGTTGATGGATTACGTCTCACCTGAAGACGTGGAGAGAACGAAGAGAATCATAATCAAAGCGATTCAGGAAGATCTCTGAGCAAGAGGCGATTGGACATTGCTGAAGAGCACTAGAAAGCTGTTAACGGCTGAAGTTGCTTTGAAGCGAGATTTATGCTCTGAGGCCAAGATGAGAGACCATGTTGTCCTGATAGATTCCAGCAAGGATGAAGGGGGCGATGATCTTGGCCCGGCGCCGACCGAGCTCTTCTTGGCGGCTCTAGGAGGCTGCATAATGATCAACATATCGCGAATAGCCGGGAGAATGAGGATAGACCTCAGAAGCGTTAGAATGAAGATCAGCGGCATGAAAGAGCATAATGAGCACCCCTCATCCTTTACCGAACTCCATGTGAACGTTGCGATCGACGCAAACACGAACAATAATGCGAAACTGGAGAAACTGGTTCGATTGGCTGAGGAGAACTGCACAGTTTCCAACACGTTGAGAAAAGCGGTCGTTCCGATCGTGCGCTTAGCGTAGGGAGAAAGACATGTCGCTCGAAGAAAGAAAAGAGCCCAAGGTGCTTGAGAGCTGCTACAAATCCGCTGAGCATGCAAATATCGTTTGGGTGTGCGATGGCGCTGCAAATGTCGGGCAGGTTGGACAGGCAGCGGGAGTCCTGCTCACAAGCACAGATAAGGCACGCATGTGCTGCACATCGGCTGTCGCAGCTGGCTCGAAACCTCATCTGGACATAGCTGAAAGAGCCAAAAAGAACCTTGTGATAAACGGATGCGAGAACCGGTGTGCCTCCAAAGTCCTCGAGAAGGCCGGAAAGAAAATCCATTACGAAATAACCATATCCAAATATCTACAGAAAGTTCCAACACTAGACATCTACATGGGCGACGCCAAGAAAATAGCTCAAATAATAACGGAAGAAGCTCAACTCTAGGAGGGAGCAGAACACGATACTTCAGACCTCCCATTCCTTAACACCGTTTTGCTGGTCGGCACCAACTGAGTTCTTCTTAGTTGCGTATACCGGAGAACAAGAGAGTAGAATTTGAGTAATGATCAGTTCATGCTGCCAATAGACAATTCCAAAGCCTCATCTCGCTTTCGAGAGTTGCTCAAACTCAGATGGAGTCCTGTAGCAGTAAGGTTGATCAAGAATAATGAGGATCTGAATGACATACCCGAACTATCGCCTCAGAGGATTCGGTACTGTCAGCTTCTAATGAAGGCTAAGAAAGGAGAAAGCGCAACTCTTACGCGAGAGAACATTTCTTGTCCCGCTGCCGCAGCGGCATTAGGTCTTTCACCACTTCCGGAGAAAATCAGCAGCGGAGAAATGCTGGAGACTATGGGTTTATTCACGGCAAGAAAGGCTGCCGCAACAACAATGGCTCAAATGCCCAGATTGCAGCAAGGAAAGATTAAGGCCGTGGCTGCAGCTCCACTGGAAGAAGCGAAATTCGCGCCAGATATAGTCATAATTGAGGATCAGCCAGAAAAGATAATGTGGATAAATCTCGCTGCTATTCATGAAACCGGAGGACGTCTCTCCTTCAACTCTGCTGTCTTTCAAGCCTGCTGTGTCGATGTGACTGTTGTACCCTATCTCACAAGGAGCGTTAATATCAGTCTGGGATGCTACGGCTGCCGAGACGCCACAGATATCGCAGATGACGAATGCCTCGTAGGAATACCGATTGAGAGGCTTGATGGGATACTTGGATCTATCGAGGCTCTCTCAAAGAAAGCCATGCTACACGCGCGGGAAAAGAGAACATACAACCGGCAGATAGGAGAACTCTGAGTTTACGCTATAGTGCTTGAGGTGATGTTTGATACTTTCAACCGGTCGCAAGTTACCTAGCGCGTGGGGGGACGCTGCCTCCTCCTCAGATCCTCGTTGAACGATTCAAAGAACTTAGTCTATTGCTCAAGATTAATGGTGGAAGTAGATGCGAAACGATAGGATCAAACTGGAAATCTATGAAGGCGACCCTTTTGAAGGCTCTTGCTGTGGTCCATCAAGAGTGTCGGAACAATCGGTCGAGGAGCTTAGAAGAATGTTGATTGAGAGAAACGAAACCGTGAGAAGATTAGAAGAGAAGTTTCAGGGAATAGTCGAGGTTAGTAGAGACGTCATCAGTAGCCGTAGAGGGCTGATGAGTTATCCTGAACGTGTTCGGAACGTCCTCTCTCAGAAAGGACGGGCCTCGTTGCCCTACGTATTTATTGAGGGAAAACTGGTGAGCGCGCGCGCAAAGGAAGAGAGGAAGACTCTGAGAAAAATACTTCCTAGTTTGCGTTATGGTTGCGTTGTGAGGTAGACGAGTTGCAGAAAGGAAAAAAGAAGAAGAGTTGGAAGGAAAGACGGCGTGAGAGACAGATGCGATGGCAGAGGTCTCATGAGGCGCACGAAATACAAATGGAAAGGATGGCAGAAGAGAGGAGGCGACAGAAGCGGACAAGCAGAATCCTCGGTGGAATCTGTCTAATTGCTTTAGTACTCGTCGTATATGTAGTGGGGGAGTACTATACTCGACTCCCGCCAACAATCAGTAGTGGAAAAGCGTCCGGTCCTCTTCAGAAGAGCTCAGCTCCAATCTTCTCTCTCAAAGACGTAGCAGGAACCCAGTTCTCTCTTGATCAACAGGTCGGAAAAATCATCGTCATCCATTTCATGGCTGTGGGTTGCAACGGCCAGATATATCCAGTGAACCAGGAAAGACTCAGTCAACTGAAAGCTGTATGTAGCCGGTACTGTGGTAAGAAACCGTTTGCAGTGGTTACGGTTGCTGTGGCAACCTGCGAGAACAGTGAGCTTCAGCGAATTCGCACGAACTACGGTATCACTTGGGCTTTGGGAAACGACTACGACGACAAAAAGATGGACATAGTTGACACTTACGTTAATGCATGCTCGATCAAAGACGGAGCGATCGTGCTGATAGACAAGGCATTCACCATAGCTGAAGTGTATAACGAAGCGGTAACAACTGACAAGTTGTCTGCAAGGATCAGCCAACTGTTGGAGACATGATAAGGAATGCTTCAGGAATCAGTAAGCCTCTTTCTATACGGAATCGCTACTTTTCTTTCACCCTGCTCCATCGCCCTCATTTCGGTCTACTTGGTCTACGTTGCGGGTGTCAGCCGGAGCATACAGAAGGCAATTGTGATTGGCTGCAGCTTCGTTGCAGCCATGTGCCTAGTTTTCTTCGTGCTGGGCTATGCCGTATCCTCCCTGATTCCGATAGATTTGGCCAGCTCCAGATTCTTCTTCGGCCTTTCCGGCGTTCTTCTCATTCTCTTCGGGCTTAGCAACCTAGGCCTGCTTGAGAAACTCAATTTGATCAGGTATGCTGAAGAATCCTTGGCTGAGCGAGCGAACATGTTGAAGCTGGCTGCGTTGAAGGGTCTTCCAAAATACAACTATGTCATCAGCTCATTTCTGTTTGGAACAATTATCTCCCTCGCGCTGGGACCGTGCTCTTTATCACTCGTCTTGCCAGCCATACTGCTGAGCTTGTTCAGCGCCCCGACACCCCTTCACGGCGGGTACTTGCTTTTCATGTTCGGTCTCGGTCACTCGCTACCTGTTGTTTTTCTGAGCGTGGCACTGGCAACTGCGCGTAGAGAAGTGAACAAGAGAATGATTGCTGCAGGTAACTGGGTGACGAAACTTTTTGGACCAGCCTTTATCGGAATTGGCTTGATCATGATTGCATACTCATTGGGAGGATTCTAAGAAAAAGTGAAGATTGAAGTCTTCACGCCTAGGCGTTTGTATCTACAGTTCAGCCGTCTTCTGTTGATAGAAGCGCGCAGAATCAACTGATGTTAGAACACTAGAAAAATCCATTGGCGTTGTGACTGACTTCTTGTCTGTTTCCCTGTAATGCAAACGCTAATGTGCCTCTTGTATTCCAAGTATGCTCAATCGCTTGATGCTTTTGATTCCGCGTGAAACACTGGCGGGCGCAAAAGTCATTTGACCATCTCTCAGATTCGCCTGCTCGTCCCCTACTGTGAATACCCCCTCGCCCTCTATCACGTAGAAGCAAACGTCATAAGGCTCTGGACGAGGAGGAATCTCCTGACCAGTTTCAAGACAAACAAGGACGAGGTTGAACATCTTTGTCTTGTAGATATCTTTCTTGACCCTCTCTGTCTTGGAGAATTCTACTAGCTTCGTCAAATCCTGTACATCCATCTTCAATATCTCACCTCCATGTTGACGCTGATCTCGCTCACTCTTTGCGTTGGTTCATTGTGTGGAAACGTATGCTCATGAAGAGGAATACCGTTGTGTATGCTGCTAGGACGGCGATGTTTACGACTGGACCGAAGAATGTTTCCCCACCCAAGGCATATCTCGCGAGCTCTATGGTATGAGTTAATGGAGAAAGAAGCGACGTTGCTTGCCCCCAGAACGGTAATTCCCTTACGGGGATGTAGACGCCGCTGATGAAGAGGAGGGGAATGCGGACAAAGTTCAAAGGCATCATCACTTGCCCGGGGGTTTGACCTGGGATAGAGGCGAATACGATTCCCATGGCTGAGAAGCCGAGAGCGGACAGTATCATGCATGCAATCAAAGCTTCAAAGCTGGCTATATGTGATCCAAAGAATACGATGCCGACAAGGATGGGGATTATTGAGATTCCCACTCCATACAGAAGACCGGCCAGTGTTTTGCCCATGAGGACTGTGAGCAACGAGACGGGCGAGGTTAGGAATCTATCGAATGTTTGGTTGGCTCGTTCGCTAGGGATGACTACGGGACCTATGGATGATGAGGCGAAGAAGAGCGTCTGAGCGATAAGGATGGGAATCTGCAGAGCTATCGGTATGTTTCGTCCGACGCTGAAGGAGAGGAAGAGGCTGAATGGGAACAGTATTCCAAACATGATTGACGGTGGGCGGGTATAATATGTGCGCATATCTTTACTGGCGATGGCCCATGCTACGCGCATCTCTCTACCGAAACGACTGAGATGCATATCCATCAGCGTCTCTCCCTTCCCTGACCCACAGTCTTACGCACACCTGCTCCCGGCTCATTCTGCTGTGCTGTTGCAGGCCTGATCCCCGTAAGCTTCACGAACACGTCTTCCAAGCTTGGCCCCATCGTGTTGATTGTGATGAGCTTGAGGTTGTTGCTCTGCGCGTAGCTCCATGTTGAGGCCAGAACGCTTGCCGGGTTGTATGTGTAGAGCTTGAACTTGTCTCCCTCCTTCACGACTTCGCTCACGTCCGCAAACCCACGGAGCTGCTCCAGAGCATCTTGTGGCATCGTGTCGAATGCGATTTCAACCGATTGGAGGCCTTCCACCGTTCTCTTAAGCCATTCAGGAGTGTTGATGGCGGCTATCTTGCCGTGGTTGATGATGGCTACTCGGTCGCACATCTGGCTTGCCTCCTCAATGTTGTGGGTCGTGATGAAGATCGTTAGGCCCTCCTGGTTGAGCTTCCGGATCAGGTCGCGGATTATCAGAACGCTTTGGACATCCAACCCTGATGTGGGTTCGTCGAGGAAGAGCAGATTAGCCCGGTTCATGAGAGCCATAGCGATGCAGATGCGTCTCTTCATACCTCTAGAGAAGCCCTGCACCTTTTCTTTGCGTCGCTCATAGAGCCCAAACATCTTCAAGAGCTCTTCAGCGCGGCTCTCTCGATAGGCTTTGGGCACATCGTAGAGCCTACCGGTGAAGATGAGGTTGTCCCATGCGGAAAGCTCATTGTAGACATTGCTGATGTCAGGGACAATGCCCATCTGCTCCTTTGCCTTGACTGGCTGGTGTTGAATGTCGTAGCTCATTATGGAGGCCGTTCCTTCTGTTGGAATCGATATGCCTGTCAACATTCTTATCGTCGTTGTCTTACCTGCGCCGTTGGGGCCCAAGAAGCCGAAGACCTCTCCTTTCTTAATGTCGAAGTTAATGTGGTCTACAGCCACTAGATCTCCATACTTTTTCATCAGATTCGTAACTTTGATCGCGTACTCTGATTTCATTTCCATCATTCCTTTTCAAACCTCCCCTAGCTCAGAAAAAATGGGTGAGAACGTAGAGGTGCCTAGCACTCCTACCGCTTCAGAGCCTCCAGCCGCTTGTTTACGTTTTCCAGCCGTTTCTCCATGGCTTCTTTCATTTCTTGCAGAGTCTCAATCTCTTCCTCAATGGTCATCACCGGGAAGTCGAAGGCTCCGTGATGTCCTCCATGGAACTCTCCGTGGCATCCACATCTACACATTCTTTTTCTCACCTCTTCTCCTTGCTTTGAAAGTTCTTCTTGTAGAATTCAGCGAGGTCATCCATGAGGTTCTTGCGCTTGACGATCGATTCAAGTCCAGTTCTCAGAGCCTCTTTGCCCAGCTTTGTGACCTTGTAAATTCTGCGTTCTGGTCCAGTGGTTTCGGCGCGCTCCCACTTCGACTCCAGTAGGCCTCGCTGCTCCATGCGCCTGAGCAATGTGTAGGCTGAGCCTGTCTCCAGCTTATGGTGGCCCTCGCTCTTCTCCTCAAGCGTCTCCATCAGCTTGTAGCCGTAGCTTGGTTTCTCGTAGAGCAACCTCAAGATCAGGAACTGTATCCAGCCTCGCTCCGGATAGTCGTGCCGGCAATGGCTTTGTCCGCATCCGCATTCGCAGTCGCACATAGGTAGCATCGTTACTTAGCTAGCGGAGATACATATATAAGCGTTACTTGAGTCTCCGGGTTCTCTAAAGGAAGTTGATTTCGGCTCAGAAGCGCAGGGGCAACCCAATTGGGTGCGTAGTATAGTAGAATGCCTGTGAGAAAACCTGCTCCGAGACTTGTGAGAATGGAATTGATGGTTGAGAATTCAGCCGTCATAATATCAACTTTTCCCTCAGTTTTGAATTTTTTTTCCCGAACTCTGCTTAAGACATCTAATCGATGATCAATGCTTCAATCTACGATCAAGAAACAGATTGCAGATTCTTGGATCTGTGTCCGATCCGATGAGTAAGCTGGTTCTCTTTTTGAATCACCTTGGCTTTGACTAGGGGAAGACCTGACCGGGCCTAAACCGCAGTGGATCACCGAATCCTTGCCCCAATCTCTTCGACTTTCCTCGCGAACATTGTTCTCCGCAGACTCCCTACATCCCCTATCGCCTTTTCTATCATCGCGTCATATGGAATCTCACCGAGAAGTTTCAAACCTAGCTTCTCCGTCTCGTTTCTTACGATGTTCGATTGATCCATTTTCATGTTCTCTACGACCCCGATCACAGGGATTTTCAAACTTTCCAATAGTCCGGCTAGCTTCTTGACAGTCTCAAAAGCAAGAACTGAACTCGTAGTAACGATGAGGAACTGTATGCCCTTGATGAGTCTCAGGAGATCCAGCGTTGCGTCACCAATCCCGGGTGGCATGTCAAGAATCAGAAAATCCAGTTCACCCCAACGCGTGATTGAAAGCAACTCGATCAACGCATTCGAAACATCTTCACCACGCAAAGGTGTCACAGACCCCCCGCTGTAATAGATGATTGACATGTACTCAATTCCATGAATCTTGGCCGGAACGATGCCTTTCTCTTCTCTGGGATGAGCATTCTCAATGCCTAGAATGAGGTGTGTTGATGGGCTTGTGAAATCCAAGTCAAAAAGCCCAACCTTGCAGCCGTTGTCCGCCAAGGCCACAGCGAGCGTGGAAGCGACAAGACTCTTGCCCACTCCCCCCTTACCACTTGAAACCGCAACAATGTTGCGGATGTTCTTCAATCGCTCAGCAATAATGCTCGTTCT
>Ga0315280_10000437_pt1 | contig 77482 bp, 65 predicted proteins | sample YL17G06_40_MG_FD_203697 | JGI IMG/M metagenome (GOLD analysis project Ga0315280, IMG submission 203697) | Sediment microbial communities from Yellowstone Lake, YNP, Wyoming, USA - YL17G06_40 | ecosystem: Environmental > Aquatic > Freshwater > Lake > Sediment | place: USA: Wyoming | collected... | reverse complement strand
CATCTGTCACGGGAACGTCGGTAAGTTCCGGCGGGTTTGTTCACTATTCTGCCGCGAAGGCCGGCGTTATTGGTTTCACCATGTCATTGGCCCTGGAGCTCGCAAGACATGGAATTAACGTGAACGCAATTTCGCCAGGAACAATAATGACACCCGGAGTGGCGGAGCATCTTGGAGACAGGGTAGAAGCAATAGCAGAGTCCATACCACTTAAGAGACTTGGCGATCCGATTGAGGTGGCTTACGCAGCCCTATTCCTTGCCTCGCAGGAATCGAACTACATAACGGGTCAGAGCATAGTAGTCGACGGTGGAAACATAATACAAGAGCACAAGTAGGATTATCGGAGCAAGTGCCAAAGGAGTGAGCGCGTACAGCTTAGGCTGTTGTGATCAGAACGGGACGGGTTCTCTGCTGAGGAGATCCTGTACCTGACTTGATGTCAGATTGGCAAGTCCCAGCTTTTCAGATGTAATGCCTTCACTCTTGTAGTCGACTCCGTCAATTATCGAGAAGAATTGAATCGTCGCATCCATCGTAGGCGTGGGGACACTAACCAAATCACCAAGTGATACCACGGGCACCAGTCCGTAGGTCAAATCCTCTCTTAGATATTGATGAGAGCCCCGAGTGTATGTCCATGAGTAAGTTCGAAACTGCTCACAGCCTTGATAGTTCTCGTATATCGTATCACCTTGAGTCTTGTATCCCCACATCTCCAGCATTTCCTTCACAGGGCTGACTTTGACTCCCAGCGCTTTTCCAACCTCGGCCCTCTCCTTGTCAACTGCCTCCATCACCTTTCCGACGGACGGCGTGACTCCCTCCGTTACCGGAAGCGTAACCGACTCAGCTCGCTCGACAAATCCCTTGTTGAGAATTGTGACCACAGAGTGGCTCACGATGTTAAGATTATCCAGACTCGTCTTCAGCACATTAGCGGCAGACTTCACTTCTGGATAGACTATTCTTAGAATGCGCGTAGCGCGCTCAGTGTCAGTTGCCGGAAGAGCAGCAACATACATCTGCTTCTTCTTCCCATCCACTCTCACACATCCGGGCCCAAGGAGCCTACAAGTGTAGGGCAGGATCATGTTCTCGGCGATGACAACACGTTTGGCCGTTGATTGTAGTATGCCCCTAAACCTCAACGCTGCGAAATAGCCCGTGTTGAAGACGACAACCTGCTCGTCATTCAAGTGCGGCGCGATTGCGCGTGCGAAGGCCTCGTGCCCGAACGCGGGCACCGCCACCATCACCAGATCCGTCCCTTCAAGTGCCTCACGAACATCAGTCGTAACCGTAGCTAGCTTGGCAAAGCCCTCTCCTGCAACGCCGGATATCTCTATCCCACCACGCTCGATGATTGGTCTAATGTTCTCACTAAACTTGGGTAACTCGAACAAGCGCACATCAAAGCCTGCGAGCGTCAGGTCAGCTGCCATGGCGTGTCCCCCACACCCGGCCCCAAGAACAGCGATCTTTGGAAATTCCCTCATCATCTGTCACAGAGACATATCTTGAGTGGGCTAATGGCAATAAGGAATTCCCTTCGCGAACCGATCGACTTCGTGGGATCCATCCGTTCATAGTTCAAGAACTGTGAGATGACGATTCCCGCGGGCACCTCAAAAGGACTAAGACTGAACGGCGACAGCGGAACTAATATGATGAACTTGAAGTGTTACACTAGAGCTGCTTGAAGGGGACGGACCTGCTGAAAGCAAAACTGCTCGAGATCTACGAGAAGATGTTGCAAGTAAGACGCTTTGAGGAAAGAGCAGCCGAACTGTGGGCTGAAGGCAAGATTCCAGGAATAATCCACCTCTACGTGGGTATGGAAGCGATCGCAGTAGGTGCCTGCGCAAATCTTCGTCCAGATGATTACGTAACAAGCACGCATCGCGGGCACGGTCACTGCATAGCAAAAGGCGTCTCGATGGACAGGATGATGGCTGAGCTTCTGGGCAAGAAAACTGGATGCTGTAAAGGAAAAGGTGGCTCAATGCACATCGTAGACCTCAGCGTAGGTCTACTAGGTTGCACTGGCATAGTTGGTTCACTTATCCCAGTAGCCACAGGTGCTGGACTATCGATCAAGTTGAAGGGTACCGACCAGTCTGTCGCCTGTTTCCTAGGAGACAGCGCAATCAACACAGGAGCTTTTCATGAAGCAATGAATCTGGCATCACTCTGGAAACTCCCCGTGATATTCATTTGTGAAAACAACCTCTATGGACTGTCGACGAGCGTATCACGATCGACATCCACGAAGGAGTTTCTTCACAGAGCGGCCGCGTACGATATGCCCGGCGTGACTGTCGATGGGATGGATGTGTTTGCTGTATATGATACCGTGCGAAGAGCGGTTCAAAGAGCGAGGAGGGGGAAAGGACCAACATTCGTGGAATGCAGGGCCTACCGGTTCAGAGGGCACATGGAGGGCGATCCAAAAGAGGGATTAACCTACAGAACTGAAAGGGAAGTCGCTGCGTGGAAGAAGAGAGACCCGATCGATAGGCTGCGAAGAAGACTCCTCGAAATGCACATCTTGACTGAGAAACAGTCTAGATCGATCGAACAGACTGTAGCTTCAGAGGTGGATGCGGCGGTTGCATTTGCTGAACAGAGCCCGTACCCAGAGCAAACTGAAGCTATGGAAGACGTTTTCCAAGAGAAGACAGATCAAGAGATACCTTTCTCGAAGATCGAAGACGGAGTGAGACAACTGGATCTTCGAACCGCCATCAACGAAGCGCTACGTGAAGAAATGAGAAGAGACAAAGCCGTGCTCGTTCTGGGCGAAGATATTGGAACATACGGCGGCATCTTCAAGTGCACGCAAGGACTGCTTGAAGAATTTGGGGAAGAAAGAGTCAGGGACACACCGGTGTCCGAGACAGCCATCGTAGGCGCGGCCATCGGAGCCGCTGCAACTGGGCTACGGCCAGTGGCAGAGGTAATGTTCGAGGACTGGATAGACCTTGCCATGGACCAGATATGCAACCAAATGGCAAAGATGAGATACATGTCTGGTGGACAGATTAGATTGCCCGTTGTGATTAGAGCAGCTGGTGGTTCACGCTGTCCAGTAGCATCAGGAGGAGCTCAGCACTCGCAGAGCCTAGAAGCCTGGTTTATGCATGTCCCGGGATTAATTGTGGCTACCCCGGCGACTCCTTACGATGCGAAAGGACTCCTCAAGACGGCGATTAGGGGAAATGATCCGGTACTCTTCTTTGAACCCAAACTCTCGTACTTTGCACAGGCGAGCAAATTATATCCAAGTGTGATCGGCCCCGTTCCTGAAAGAGACTATACCATCCCATTTGGTGTTGCAGACCTCAAGAGAAAGGGAAGAGATGCCACGATAGTGGCTGTCATGATGATGGTACACAAAGCGCTCGCCGCGGCCCAGGAACTCACCAAGCAAGGGATTGAAGTAGAGATAGTCGATCCCCGAACCCTTGCTCCATTTGACAAGAACACTGTTATTGACTCGGTCAAGAAAACGGGCAGACTAGTCATTGCTACGGAAGACTGTAGGACGTGTGGTATAGGATCTGAAATAGCGGCTATGATCTCCGAGGAAGCGATCGACTACCTAGATGCCCCGATCAAGAGGATAGCGGCGCTCGACGTGCCAGTGCCTTATAGTCCGGCTCTGGAGAAAGTGGTCATACCTGATGAGAACGGAATAATTGGCGCTGTGAAAGAGCTGGTCAGTTAGATTAAGCTCAAACCGGGCATTCTTGTTCGATCATGCAGGAATTGTCGACTTGTTCTCCAAGCGTTCAATGTGGCATGATCTTCTGACTGAAAAGTCGCCCGGGAGCAAGCCCACAATACCAAAGGATGACTTCCATTCAGCATGTCATTTCAGAGAACGATCTAGATCTAGCCAGCAGGACTAGGCTCCCGGAGCGATGACAATCTCTAGACTTTCGCCTGCGCTTGCCATTCTCATAGCGTAATCCAACTTCTCAATTGGAAACCTGTGTGTGATCAGACTCGCACACGCATCTTTCATCCTATATAGGGCATCGAGCGCCTTTCCGAATTTCCAGAACGGATAGGCATAGGATCCGAAGACCTCAATTTCCTTCCTGCAGATCAGGAACGGGTTCATCGGTACAGGTCCCTTATCAACGGCTGTCCCAAAGATGAGGTATTTTCCTCCCCTCCGCAGCATCTCCAAACCTTCAGCGATAACTGCTGGACTTCCAGAGGATTCAATAGCTACGTCGACGCCCGTGCCGTCTGCGAACTGTCTCACTACCTCTATTCTCTCCTGAGAGCTTGTTTTCGAGGCATCAACGACCTCGAACCCGAGCCCCTTAGCCTTTTGCAGCCTGTAGGGACTCTTTTCCGCTAAAATAATCTTGGCTCCCATGGATCTCGCAAGCAACGCAAACATCAGTCCAGTAGGTCCAGCGCCTTGTATTGCTACCTTGCTTTCGAAACTGAGTCCCTCTCTGGCCCCAAAGATCTTCTCTATACCTGATAGAGCACATGACATGGGATCCGCCAAAGAACCTACGTCAGACGATAAGCCCTGAGGGACTTTGAAGAGACGTGAACCGGGGCGTAGATACATGTATTCCGCAAACCCGCCAAACAGGTGAGGTGGATTCGTACAGGGAATCGACCCATAGCAGGTCCAACGCCCCACGCAGAGGTTTGGCCTAGCGGGCACGAGCCTACAGTAGTAACATTCCCCACAGGGACTGCATGGCACGACGGCAACTCTGTCACCCTCGCTGAGCCCAGCGCCACTATGGTCTCTCCTGTCGACATTGGCACCCATCTCTTCGAGAACTCCGACGCACTCGTGCCCAGGTATCACCGGAAAATTGATTCTGTCAGTTCCCCAGTACCTGTGAAGGTCGGTCCCACAAATCGCAGTGGAGTCGACTTTCAACAGTGATGCATTTTCTTCCACTTTAGGTTTCGGAAAGTATGATATCTTTATTCTCTCAGGTCCTTCCATAACAGCAGCTTTGACTTCCATTCCCAGCAACTCACTCGGCGTGACCCCACGTGATCTTGCCGCACCGCCTTGGTGGCTCTGGTGAAGTCTACAAAAATAAGACTTGCTTCTCCCTAGGCTTGCCTGTTCTTCTGCTCGGCTTCTTGTAGAATACTCTGTATCTTTTTCTCGATATCTGGGGGTAGTCGGTAGGATCGATCAGAATCAATAATCTTCTTCACGTGCTCGCGGGCACGAGCTTCCGCCTTCTTCTCGCCCCTTTCGTGCCATTGAGACCAGGTGGTTCTGTCTGATAGTCTTGGTATCCACAATTCCTCTCTGAAGTATCTCAGGGAATGTTTGGTCCCTAGGAAGCTGCCGCCTGGTCCTATGCTTTTGATCAGATCGGCAGCGATCTTCTCGCTGCTGACATCGATCCCGCTGAGAACTCTCTTAGTAATCGCCACGATCTCATCATCAAGCACGAATTGCTCGAAACTCATTGTGTTTAGAGAATCTACCATGGCCATTCCCGCTATGATATTCAAGCCTGCCATCGCGGGCAAGAGGCAGGTAACCATTTTTTCGTATCCGCTTTGTGCGTCAACTGCCTTCGAATCGGTGACGATTCCTCCTCCTCGAGTTGGCAGGCCATAGTATCTGCCGATTTGTGCTTGGCATGCTCTTAGAAGGGCGAATTCTGGCGTACCCATGGTAACGTTCGCCGTCCTTTGATCGAGATGCCTTGCCCAACAGGCGTAGATTACTGGAGCACCCGGCGAGGCGACCTGCGATATTACTAGGCCGCTGAGGAACTCCGCATTTGCCATAGTCATGGTCCCCGCTAGAGTGACGGGTGAACTGGCACCGGCCATCGGCCCTGAGCTTATGCTCACGGGGATACTGTTCCTTGCGCCACCAACTATCTCCTGTGTTTGAAGCTGATCATGGGTAAGGGGACTGATGGCAGTGACATCGAAAGTTATGATCGGCCTCTTCCTCAGCTCATCTGTGTTCCCCACGACAGCGGCCGCCATTGCAATTGCGTCCTTGACACTGTCATAACCCCTAGCCTCACTCAGAATGTGCTTCCTCGTGTTCGCTAGCCCAATAGCCCACTGATGTCTGTCAAGGGTCGCTTGAGGAACATCCCTCGGAGCAGCAGGAAGACCCGCGACAAGCTCACAGTTCGAGAGCGCATCTGCAAGCCGAACCGCATCAGCCAAGTCCTGCGATGTGACTTCTCTCCGCACACCGGTCGAAAGATCGTAGATGTATGTCGCGTAGCCACCGGTTGTGTAACATGTGGTCCACGGCTCGAGCTTTAGTGGCGGTGCTCCGTCCCTACCATACAGAACGAATCCCTTCGGTGCTCTCTTCAAGGACTCAAGAACGAGGGTCTCGGGTATCTTCACGATTCCTTTGCGTTCGTCGATTTGGGCCCCGTCTTGCTTCAGCATCTCGCGAGTTGACGGGTCATCTATTTTCACTCCGGTGCTCGAGAGGATTTCGAGCGAGGCGGAATGAATATGTTCCACCTCTTCTCTTGAAAGAATCTCGAGTGTTGTCCTCGCCACGGCTTGCACCCATAGATAGCTGGCTGCCAGCCTAGAAGAACTGTTCGCTCAGCCGCCACGAACGTTTGGCGCTATGCCGGGCCAACGGTGAGGTTGTTCTATCCCTTGGCATCTGTCAGTCTGCTTAGGTCTCTGAAGTATATGTGAGCTGGTGTGCTGTGTTGCATGACTGTTTCTTGATGGGTTCTCTCGCTAGGTGACTTCTTGGCTCGCCTTACGGGTTTGCGGTTAACCCTATGAAGAGGTTGTATAGTGAGGCTTTGAGCATGATCTCGTTCGCCATGTTCTGCATCGTTTTGGCTGAGACGTATGAGAGAGCTCTGTTAGGTTAGGGTGGGTCTTTCGGTCCTCTTGTGATTTGGCTCAGTTGAAGAATCGGCGATCGCTTGAAGGCGTCTCGACGCTTGAAAAGGTTGAAGCTGAGCATATAGTAGCTGAGCCAACCCTCCACATGCTCAAAGCGACAACGCTCTCTGCGACACGGAAAGTAATCGTCGAATCCCTCAGTACGATCCTTCACATACTGAACGAAACGCTCCATCAACGATCGTAGACATGATGCTCCAAACCCAGCGAGCGGCAGGCAGCAGGATACCAATCCGCACCATCCGAATAGCGTAGTCACGGGAGGTACTCGAGCTGATCAAGGACTTGAAGAAGCACGGAAAATCCTGCATAGTGATAACACACAACCTGCACCATGTCTTCTCCGTCTGCGATAGAATCACCGTCCTGTGGAAAGGGAAAGTTGTCGGAGACTATAACACCACGATGGACCAAACGGAAGACGCGATCCTAGGAAAGGGGCTCATGCGAGAATTCTAGAGCTGATGTATCCCGTAGTGTGAGTGCAAGGTCCAATTATCCGTGAAACAGGCCGTTCCCGGTCAACCCACTCTGGGAGGCGAGCTACCAATCTCTGACGTAGCCGGCTGTCCAGCCACCGTCCACAACCAAAACATGTCCTGTAACATACTTCGCCTCGTCGGATGCGAGATACAGCGCAGCGTTGGCTTGGTCGTCGGGTTCTCCTAGTACATGCAATGGAATATGCGAAAGCAGATCCTGAGCCTTTTTCGACAGTACTCCATTATTTGTGTAGAAGAGCGCCTTTGTTACGTCGGTAAGGGTTGAGCCGGGCGCGATCGCGTTTACCAGTATCCCATAGGGTGCTAGCTCCAGTGCCATCGCCCGTGTTAGGCCAATTACGCCTGCCTTCGCGGCAACATAGCCTATCTCCATCCTGAGCGGCACGATACCCGCTGTCGAGCTAATGTTGATGATCCTTCCCTTTTTCTTGGGGATCATCTTGTTGGCTGCGGCCTTGCTGCAGTAGAAGGCACCATTGAGGTCCACCTCCATGGCCCTCAGCCACTCGTCCACCGGGTAGTCTTGAATGGGTACTCTAGCTCGAGGGCTGACCTGGGCATAGACGGCATTGTTCACGAGGATATCAATGCCCCCCATCTCTTTCTCAACTTGGTCAATCATTGCGGTGACCTGATCATACTTGCTCACATCGGCTTGGATGAACAACGATTTTCTGCCAATTGCTTGGATGTCTGAAGCCGTCTTCTTGCCCTCTTCAGGGTTGATATCATTCACGACGACATTCGCGCCGTTCTCAGCAAAACGCAAGGCGATAGCTCGTCCGATTCCCTTCGCCGAACCGGTCACAAGAGCCACTCTCCCGGTCAGATTCACTTTCATGGACGATCACCCTTGCGGGGGGGCGAACGAGTGTATATAAGAGTTGGTAGAATCGCTCCATGCGAAAGTCAAAGACATTCCGGACAGTTGTGTAGGATAGTTCGGAATGTAGTGTTGGCTGATGCGTGGAGAAAGAGACGTAGGAAAGCTTAGACGATGGTGCGTACGGCGGCTCCTGGAAGGCTGGTCGATTAGAGATGCCTCAGCCCACGCCATGACGCCCAAGAGTACAGTTCATGACTGGTGGATCCGCTTCCAGAGGAAAGGATGGGCGGGGCTGGTCAACGAGTCCAGACGACCACACATCATCCACAGACTACCCCAGGAAACCGTGGCTAGAATCATTCAGGTCAGACTGCGTGAAGGATGGTGCGGTGAAGCCATCGCCGCATACCTCAACCAGCAGGAACGCATCAAGGTAAGCAGCGGCTCCGCGTACAAAGTCCTCAAAGAGAGCAACCTGATCACCAGAACCTACAAGCCTCGAAGACAAAGAACCTACATCCGCTTCCAGCGTACGCATCCAGACAGCCTATGGCAGACGGACATCAAATACTACGGAGACGAGTACCTGATCGCGTACCTGGATGATTGCAGCCGATACCTTCCAGCCATAGAACTCTACACGGAAGCAACAACCGAAAACCTCCTCAACCTCACAGACTCCGCGTTAAGCCACGGAAGAACACCCAGCCAGGTGCTCAGCGACCACGGATCCCAATACTACAGCGACAACGGCAAGAGCAGATTCACCGCATATCTAGAGGCACATGGCATAGAGCACATCACGGGTTCCATTGGAAAACCTACAACGCAAGGCAAGATAGAACGTTTCTGGCAAACATTCGAACTCTACTATCCACGATTCAACGACCTGAACCAATTCAGAGAATACTACAACAACAAACCCCACAGAAGCCTTAACTACAAAACCCCAGCCCAAATATACCTCAACTAACTGTCCGGCATGTCATTGACTCCCGCAGGTAGAATCGCTCCACACAAAGCATAAAGGACAGGCTTCCGGTGCAAACTCGCTATCATAGGTCGCGTGTAACCCTTGCTTAACCCCAGCCCTGCTGATGTCGGCCTGGACAAGACAAGACTCGTCCAGATGTATGAGAAGATGACAAGAATCAGAGCATACGAGGAAAAAGTCACCGAACTATATGCGATGGGAAGGCTACCTGGATTCCTTCACAGTTACGCCGGGGAGGAAGCTGTTGCAGTGGGGATTTGTGCAAATCTCCGTAGAGGAGACTACGTGACTAGCACTCATAGGGCCGATGGGCACTGCATCGCCAGGGGCACGTCCGTCAGCTCTTTGATGGCTGAAGCCATGGGAAGAAGGTCAGGATGCTGCAACGGAAAGGGGGGCAGTATGCACGTTGTAGATATCGAAAATGGTGTACTTGGAGCCAGCGGAATAGTCGGTTCCGGGATACCCATCGCCGTCGGAGCTGGCCTATCTGCGAGAATAAGGAGGACGGATCAGGTTAGCGTAGCATTCTTCGGGGATGGTGCGGTCCCCACTGGCGCTTTCCACGAATCAGTCAATCTGGCTGCGGCGTGGAACCTCCCTGTGCTATTCGTTTGTGAGAACAACCGATACTCAACTTGGACGCCGTTTTCAGATGTTTCTAGAACTGAAAATGTAGCTGACAGAGCAGCGGGCTACGGTATTCCCGGCATAGTAGTTGATGGTATGGACGTGATTTCTGTCTACAACGTCGGGAGAGAGGCCGTGTCAAGAGCAAGAAGCGAGAAAGGGCCCACTTTGATAGAATGCAAGACCTATCGTTTCTCCGGCCATCATACAGGCGATCCGGACACCTACAGACCAAAGGCAGAGAAGGACGAGTGGATTAGGAAAGACCCTATCAAGAAGCTCAGGGAAGTCCTCATGACTGAGGGGTTCGCATCAGAAGAGGAGCTGAATCGTATAGAAGAAACAGCAAGGAGAGAAATTGGAGAATCCGTGGGATTCTCGGAGGCACAACCCTACCCAGCAAACGAGGAGGCTTTGAGAGATGTCTTCTTTGAAGCAAGAAGTGGTTTTGAACGTGAGATCTCAGTCGAGCCAAGCAAAGATGCGAGGGAAATATCATTTCGCGATGCCATCACTGAGGCAATAAGAGAAGAGATGGCGAGGGATGAGAGAGTATTCACCTACGGGCAGGGTTTCATGGGTAAGAGAGGAGGAGCTTTTGGAGTTACCAAGGGCCTCCAAGACATCTTTGGACCTGAAAGGGCTAGGGATTCCCCGATATCCGAGCTGGCAATGATTGGGTGCGCTCATGGCGCCGCTCTGACAGGAATGAGACCAGTTGTCGAAATCATGTACAATGATTGGATAACGTTGGCCATGGATCAGATAGTCAATCACGTGGCAAAGGCAAGATACATCTCGGCTGGGCGAGCTAAAGTGCCGGTAGTGATCAGAACGGTCACGGGCGGATATAGCTCCAGCGGCCCCCACCATTCTCAGTGTTTTGAGTCATGGTTCATGCATGTCCCCGGGATAAAGGTCATACTTCCTTCCACGCCTTACGATGCAAAAGGTCTCCTAAAGGCCGCGATAAGAGATGAAAACCCTTGTCTCTTCATGGAGGCGCAAGCCCTTTACTTCCTGAAGGGGCCGGTCCCAGAGAAGGAGTATGTAATTCCCTTGGGCAAAGCAGATCTCAAGAAGGAAGGTGCCGACATCACCATTATTACCTGGTCGAGGATGGTTCGCCCTTCGCTAAGTGTCGCGGATAGGCTCGAAAAGGAGGGAGTGGGTGTGGAGGTCGTGGATGTAAGAACGCTCGTTCCGCTAGACAAGAAGACCATTATAGAGTCCGTAAAGAAAACGGGACGAGCCGTGGTCGTTCATGAGGCGTGCAAGACTGGGGGTGCTGGTGCTGAGATTTCTGCAATGCTGACGGAAGAGACTTTCGACTATTTGGAAAGCCCGGTCAGGAGAGTGGCCGCCCCTGACGTACCAATACCGTTCAGTCCTCCACTGGAACGGTACGTAGTGCCCGACGAAACCAGAATAGAGGGAGAGTTACGAGAAGCTTTGAAGCTTGTTCGATGAGGAAATGTCCGGGTGACGTGTGTCTAAGCGCTGAACTCAAGAATGGGCGAAGAGATGGGCCAGAGGCTAACGCGGATTCGCCGTGTAGACAATAGAGAATGTCTGCCCTATTGTCATAGAAACGCAAGAGAGAAGCACGAGTGCCTCGTGGGTTGTGAACATTCGTATTCCAGCGAGTGTAGTTCCCGAATCTTCCTAGTCCCCAGTTGCAGTAGGCGAGTCCGGTGCGTCGCTTGCCGGTGAGGGAGGGTTCTCCGTCCAGAACTTTGTGTGGCAGGTGAAAGTCGAGCAGGCGGGGCCTGTCTGTCCGTCTGCTTGCTTAGTATCCGAGCCTTTCTCCTATTAGCACTACTGTCGTATCGGTTTCGTTGGGCCTCCTTTCTAGAATTGTGATGATATGACATAGCCTTTCGGGAGGTTCACACCGGTGTCTTCAGCGCAGATGCCTGTGAGGCCGCATGGACTCTTGTATCCAAGATGGTTTGCGTTCATTGGGGATGCAACGTTCCTGATTCTTCTGAGCCCTTCATCCACATCCTTCACGATCTTGTTCACGCCTGCCACGATTATCACCTTCCGAGGCCCGAAGATCATAGCTGCAACCCTATTTCCTGTTCCATCGGCATTCAGCAATTTCCCGTCCATGGTCACCGCGTTGCTGCTAGAAAGGAAGACTTCTGAAGTGGGTTGACTTCGCCTAACCTCTTTCAACTCTTCTCTCGACAGGTCTGAGCGCCAATGGTCAGCCATAGGATTTCCACGTTCAACCAGAGCCTTGACCAAACCAATTTCTCTTATAGTAACAGAACCACCCACTCCCACCTTCGCACCCTTGGGAGTCATCTCCCACTGAGTGACTGACTGAGGCCCACGAAAGCCTTAAGAATTGAGCTCCCGGTCTATTCTTGCGTGAAAAAAAGTTGACAACATCAAAAGAAGTTACAAGAAGAGACTATCTCAAGACGGTCGGAGTGGGTGTCGCTGGGTTGGTAGTGGGCGCAGCCGCAGGTTACTTAGCCAAGCCAACCGAAGTCATAACAGGCCCAGGCGGCGTCACGACAACTGTCACGGAGACGGTGACTACAGGCGCGCCAGCTGCTAAGAAGCCTGAATTCATCAATGTTTTGACTGAGGACTTCGAGCCTCTCTCGTCATTCGTTGCCAGCAAGTTCAAGCAAAGGTATGGGGTCGATGTGAGGCTTACAGTCACCGAGTTCACGCCATGCCACGAGAAAGAAGTGGCGGACATGGTGAGCGGCGCCGCTACTTCCCTATACGATGTCGCCTGCTGGGCAGACCCCTTCACCCGAACATTCGCAAGGCGAGGCTACTACGAACCCCTCGACGACTACATCGCGAAGAGCGAAGTGATCAGACTCGACAACATGCAGGGACCGTGGATGGGCCCGGCGAAGTATCAAGGTAAGATCTGGGGGCTCCCCTTCCACTGTCTTGACATGCAGCTGACATACAGGAAGGACTTGCTCGCAAAAGCAGGATATGACAGGCCACCTGCCACGTACCAAGAAATCCTAGAGTATGCGAAGAAACTACACGATCCTGCGGCAGGGGTGTACGGATATACGGGCGATTGGTACGACGACAACTTCTGGTACAACTTCAGAAGAAGAATCTTCGCAGCAGGGGGCAGAATGTTCAACCCTGATGGCAGCCCTGCATTCAACAGTGACGCAGGCGAAAGGGCACTCCAGTGGTTCAAGGACATGTGGCAAGCAGGGGTTGTCTTTCCAGAGACTCTAAGGACATACAGCGGAGGCGTGAACAATAAGGTGACAGCTGCCGGCAAAGCTGCGTTGTCCTTCTGCTGGTCTTGGGCCAATATGACATTTGAGGATCCGAAACTCTCGGTGATTCAAGGCAAGTACGGGTTTGCGCTGAACCCCTACGACGAAGACGACCCTGACAAGAAGAAGAGCTGCGCCGCGCCTGTTTCCGAGGGCGTGGGCGGAGCCATCACTGCTAAGAGTCAGAACAAGGAGTGGGCATTCAAGTTCATCGAGGAGTATCTAACGTACGAATCGCAGCTGTACAATGTGACGAACCTGGGTCTGACGCCGGTCCGCCGGGATGTCTTCAGTGACCCCGAGACCAAGAAGTGGCCCATATTCGACCTGGACAGGCAGCAACTTGACAACTATCCGACTGACAGTTACCCTGAGCCACACTCGCTATCACCTGTGGGAGTGGACTTTGAGATCATTCGATGGAACTCGGAGTACTTCCACAAAGCCATCCTCGGTAATATCAGTGTCAAGGAAGCTCTATCTACCGTTGAGCAGCTAGTCATCGACGCTCAGAAGAAAGCATAGGATACCACAACATGCACTCTGACAGGGCAAGCGTCCCGAGGGCGAGAAGGAAGCGGTTGCGAATCGAGCGAAGAGAGGCTCGATTCGCCTTTCTGCTTCTGACTCCCTGTCTCGGTCTAGTGTTGGCCCTCGAGAGCTTCCCTGTCATCCTCTCTTTTTTCTTGACCTTCCAGAAGGTCAGCCTTGGAATGGCAGGCATGACCTTCGAGTTCGCTGGTCTGAACAATTGGCTGCAGATGTTCAGTGATAGGATTCTCGGACCTATACTGCTTCGAACACTCTACTTCACGGGACTAGACGTTGGCTTCTCATTCTTGGTCGGGCTAGGCATTGCCCTAGTGCTGAACGAGGACTTCCGAGGTAGGTCGTTGGCGCGGGTTGCACTCATCCTTCCTTGGGCCATTCCAGTCGTCGTCTCTGGCCGAATGTGGAGTTTGATCTTTCACTCCGGTTTCGGGATTCTCAACACCCTGCTCATCAAGTTGGGTCTCATCAATTCAGGAATACTATGGCTCACGGATCCGCACTACTCCATAAACACCGTTGCCTTTGCTCAGATTTGGACGCACTTTCCACTCTTAGCTCTCTTCTTCCTAGCGGGTTTCGAAACAATCCCGCAAGAGTTGTATGATGCCGCAAAAATTGATGGTGCATCAAGGTGGCAGCGATTCAGGCATGTGACCATTCCGTCGGTCCGAAATATCATTCTCATGATGCTTATCATAACGACGATTGCGTCTTTCAAGGTTTTCGACATGATCTACATCATGACGATGGGTTACGCGGACACTATGGTTTGGTACTTCAACGTGTTCGTGCAGAGCTTCAAGTTCCTACATTTCGACTATGGCGCAACGCTGGCGTATGCTTTGTTCGTGGCCATTCTGGTGCTTACTGCCGCTTACTTGAGGCTCTTTCCGATTAGGGAGCGCTAGATATGGCTCGGACACGCTCAACAGTAGGGTTGAAAGGGCGAACCGGCCGAGCTTTGTTCTATCTCATAGTTCTGGTCGTCGTTCTGTATATCCTCGCTCCAGTAGCATGGATGTTTCTGTCGACCATCGTGTACGAGACAGATTTCGTCAGGATGTCAAGCAACTTGGAAGTTCCCAAGAGCGTGAATTTCGATTACTATCAGGCGCTTCTCTTTCCTTGGCTTCCAACGAAGGTTGAGTATGGTGTTTGGGGTGGATCTTGGTTTCTGCTCGACAGCGTCGCCGACACGACCATCGTTGCCGTTGCGACGGCGGCTTTGACGCTTGTATTGGGATCCTTGGCTGCGTATCCTCTTGCGAGGATCAGGTTTCCAAAGAGATATGGAGTATTGACTTTCCTAGTTGTTGTTCAGATGATACCTGGACTTGCAATACTGATTCCCACTTTCATCATCATGAGGACGCTGAATCTGATCGACACGTTCCCGGGGTACATTCTTCCTCTAGCCACATTTTTCGCGCCGTTTGTTGCATGGATGATGGTCGGGTTCTTCCAGTCCACCCCGGTGGAGTTGGAGGATCAGGCGCTTGTTGACGGTTGCAGCCGGTGGGGCACGCTGGTTAGGATTGTTCTGCCACTTGTTGCACCTGGGCTTGTAGCGTCTGCTGTGTGGGCGTTTCTTAGCTCATGGGGAGAATTCATGTTCGCTATCGTCCTCACTGGTTCGCAAGTCACTCCTGTCTCAGTGGTTGTTGCACTCGCCGTCGGGGAAGTCCAGGCACGGTGGGGCTGGATGTGCGCTCAGGCAATCATCGCTCTGCTTCCACCGGTTGTGCTCGCGGTTCTGCTCCAGAAATACCTAGTCAAGGGCCTGACGGCGGGCGCGATCAAGGGATAGTAATGCGGCTGGGATAGTGATCTGGCGAATCCACAACACGGTTTCGCGTCTGATCAGCTGAAAGTAGATCTACCCGACGCACAAAGCTAATACCGCGATGTCTCTATTGGATTGGAGGTAGTGTGCTTTGGCGATTGTCACTCTTGAGCATGTGAGCAAGTCTTTCGGCAAAGTTGTTGCCGTAGACGATGTCTCTATCAAGATCGAGGACAAAAGTTTCGTCGCGTTGCTCGGCCCCTCAGGGTGCGGGAAGACAACAACACTGCGCCTCATAGCTGGACTCGAAATCCTCACAAGCGGGGATATCCGCATAGGGGATAGGTTAGTCAACGACCTTAGCCCGCGAGACAGAAACATCGCGATGGTCTTCCAGAGCTACGCCCTCTATCCCCACATGAGCGTCTTCGACAACATAGCCTTCCCCCTCAAGATCCGCAAAGTCACCAAGGATGAGACCAGGAAACGCGTGATGGACGCGGCCACCCTCCTCGAGGTTCAGGATCTACTTGATAGGAAACCGAAGGAGCTGAGCGGCGGCCAGCGACAGCGAGTCGCCCTAGGACGCGCCATCGTCAGAAACCCAGAAGTATTCCTCCTCGACGAGCCACTCTCGAACCTCGACGCGAAACTCCGGGTCTACATGAGAGCCGAATTGAAACGCCTCCAACGCAATCTCGGCGTGACCACCATCTACGTCACCCACGACCAGGTTGAAGCGCTCACGATGTCAGATAGAATCGCAGTCATGAACGAAGGCAAACTCCAGCAGATTGATGGCCCCGACGAGTTGTACAGTAGGCCAGCCACCACCTGGGTCGCCGGGTTCATTGGTAGCCCACCAATGAACTTCTTCGAATGCACACTCAGTCTTGAAGGGCAGCGACCATACCTAGACGCCTCAGAGTTCAAACTGGGGATAGACCCAGGGTTTGCGACTGCGATTAGTAAGAACTCGTCATCCACTGAATTTATTCTGGGGACTAGACCCGAGGACCTGACAGTCGTCAAGGGCAAGTTGGGCAAGGAGGAGATCCCCGCGGAGATCTACGTTGTTGAACCCGTAGGAGAGAGCACGATCGTCGATCTGAAGATAGGAAAGTACCTCGCGAAGGCGAGAGCACCAGCCGGGTTCAAAGGAGATATCGGCGAGAAGGTCTCAGTCACCATCAATAGAGAAAAGATGCACATCTTCGATAGGAAGACAGAACGCCTCCTCGTGTAGCCAGCATACTCGCTGTTTTGTACCCATCACCATCCACAGACGGTAGACTGGACACTGAATTATTGGGATCCGAGACACACTACTAATGCCGATTCCTTCCTTGCAGAAACTAACCTTCGAACCCCTGCGCCAACGAGTGCCCCGACATTAGGAATACTAGCTAGCAAGCGGAGAAAAGCCTGGCAGTCGTTGGGGAAAGCATAATACGGGAACACAAGCAGTGAGGTGTCCAAGATCGTGATAGTGGAAATTGACCTCAGAAAAATCCGAACAGATGTTCAAGAGGGCAAATAGGGTCATACCGGGAGGAGTGCATAGCAACGCTAGGTACCTCAAACCATATCCCCTATTCTTTTTGAAGGCAAGAGGCAAGAAGATTTGGGATATCGATGGGAATGAATACGTGGACTATTTCGTCAATCATGGCGCAATAGTGCTCGGGCACGCCTACCCACAAGTGGACGATGCAGTCAGGAAACAAATGGATTCGGGCCTTGCAGCTGGATACGAATCTGAACTCACTGTGAACACGGCCGAAGATCTAGTGCAGATGATCCCGCATGCTGAGATGGCTCGGTTCGCAGGTTCAGGTTCTGACGCCGTAATGTCAGCAATACACATTGCCAGAGGCTACACTCGAAGGATGAAGATACTCAAGACAGAGGGAGCCTGGCACGGGACTTATGACTACGCCTGCGCTAGCTACAGACCCCCGTTGGATAGGACAGGACCTGAGAAGACGCCTCGCACGATCCCAGAATCAGCTGGATTCGTGCACGAGGATGTAATCAAGAACACCCTGGTTGCTCCGTTTAATGACCCTGACGCTATGGAGGACATCGTCAAGAAGAACAAGAAGGACCTGGCAGCTGTGATAATAGAACCGATTATTCACAATTGCGGAGCAATTATGCCAAAGGAAGGCTATCTGGAGTCAGTCCGAGAGATCACGAAGGATAACGACGTATTACTGATTTTTGATGAGGTGATAACTGGTTTTCGTGGTGCGCCAGGAGGCGCGCAGGAATACTACGGTGTCGAGGCGGATATCTCAACATTCGGCAAGGCAATCGCGAATGGCTATCCGATCGCTGCAGTAGTCGGGAAGAAGGAGATACTTCAAGCCTCAGGCCCAGACACGAAACTAGGCTCAATCGGGGGATTTGGAGGCGTCATATTCGGGGGGACGTTTCATGCCCATCACCTATCGGTGGCTGCATGCAAAGCAACCATGGCTGAATTAAGAGATGGCAGAGCAGCGAAACACCTGAATCATCTAACAGACAAGCTCATAAAACGCGTTGAGGAGATCTCCACGGACCTAGGTTCGAACATGAGAGTTCAAGGACTCGGAGGAGAATTCACATTCTACTTCACCGACCATGACATCACAAACTACAGGGACGCAATATCTACAGATAGTGGAACCGGCGAAAGATTCCTGAAACTTCAAAAGCATCTACAAGATAGGGGTATTCGCTTTCTGCCCAGACACATTTACCATCACGGATTCTCATATTCGCACGCGGAGAACGACATAGAAGAGCTAGCGCTGGCTATCCGAGAGTCACTAGCGCATGCGGATAGGTAACCAACGGCTCTTCCAGAGCTCAGCAGGCAACCAGTAGCTTTCGTCGAGATACACCTAGTCAGAAGTGCATGAGGCCAAGACCAATAGCTGGCTCAGGCAGCAGGTATCAGGTGTCGTTTCGAGCGCTCTCACTATCAAGATCTCAGGATTAAGGTGGAGGATATTTGCCATATTTTCGTGCTTCATCAATCATCGTGTAGACGTTGTCGACCTTGACGTTTGAATGGATTGAATTGCTTGATGCCAAGATGAATCCTCCGCCTTTGGCCGCTGCATCTATGCACCTTCTAACGTCCTTTCTCACGTCTTCCTCGTTACCGTATGGTAGCGCGTACTTGCAGTCGACATTGCCTAGTAGGCAAAGTTTGCTGCCGTATCTCGCCTTGACATCTGCCAAGTCCATGAGGCCTGGTTCTATGGGATGCAAGCCGTCTATGCCTGTGTTGCATATGTCATCGAGGATTGGGTACAGATTGCCGTCAGAGTGCTTTAGCACGGGGACGCCGTGTCTGTGACCTATCTCAACAATCTTCCTCAGGTTAGGAAGCTCGTATTCTCTAAGCAGCCTTAGGTCTATGAATGGGCCATGATTGTCAGCATAGTCATCGGTGACGAATAGTACGTCCACGCCAACTTCTATCATGGCCTCAGCAAATTTCCGGCATGCGGCCCCGATCTTGCTCATGAGCTCTCTCGCAAAACTCGGATTCCTGTAGCAGTCGATCGCCATCTTGTCGATGCCTCCTCTAGCTTGGAATGCGAGATGCCAACCTGAGTGAAGCTCGCCGATCTTGACAACATCCTTTCCCTCGACTGACTTCAGGACCGTCTTCATCATCTCGAGGATATCGGGATGAAATGGGTCTGGAGGCGCGTAATTCTCCAAATCCTCATGTGTATTCACTAGACCGCCGACGAAGTATGTGGTCTTACCCTTCTCGCTCGTCTCCAACACTCTTCCCCATTGATCAGTGAATCTTCTACTGTCGATGAAGTTTGGAGCAAAGCTTCTCGTGATCAGAGAATAGTCGGAGAATACTGGCACAGCATCAAAATCCAGTCGCAAACACGCTTCAATCAAGGCGAGCCTGAAATCAATCGAGGACTGCCAACCGCTCGTTGCTAGGGCACTCGCAAGCTTTGCGCCCGATGCCTCCCCTACACCAACAGTCTCCCTCGACAGGATTCCTTGCACAATCGGAGGGTCTAGTGCCGCGTCGGTTATGGGCACGAAATCCGGCTCTCTCAGATCAAGTGCTGTGAAGAACCTGTCCCTATGATTCACGGTATCCCCCAGCTTGCCACCCGTCGCGTTCCATATGATCTGACCTAATTGATTTTTCGATCAGGCTGTGACGGTGCATGTTCACGATCTAACGATCGGGGATGCCGCTTGTTTGATAACCGTGGTTGTGAACGGTTTGGTTAGAGGTAATTTCACCCGTCCGTAACTTTTACTGCTGAACCATGGCGTCTAGCTGTCTGCGAATATTTGAATCCAGAGGGCAAGCTTCGTGCTTCGATAGTATTGCTCGCAGTTTCTTCTTGGCAAGCTCCTCAATCCTCATTCCACCTGCGGTTTCCCATGGACCACGGAAATGCTTGTCAAAGAGTCTTGGCAAGTAGTGTTCCTTTTCATAGTTCCTCAACGTGTGAGGGTAACGAAGGTATCCTGCTTCGTGACCGACCTGCGCAATAAGGTCAGTCGCAAGCGTCTCCCCATCGACCCTTATCCCTCTAAGGATGCGAAACATCATTCCATAAAACTCGTCATCAATAACCAACTGGACCGGACTAGAGGCTATGAGGCTCTCCATGACTCCTGCGCCGGAGATGATCTCTGAGCCAGCTATGGCTGGAAGGAGACCACAAATAGACTTCTCAAATCCAACCTGCTCGTCGTGCGTCTTGGCATCGGTTACTACGCCATGGCCGTCGGTGGGCATGCCATAGTGATGAGCGATCTGAACAGCAGCAGCAGACAACAACCCGGTCTCCGCGGAACCCCATGACAGCGCGCCTGTCCTCATGTCTATCGGAGCACAACGGGTGCCATATATCACCGGTGAATTGGGGCTTCGAAGTTGCACTATGGCGTTCATAGCAAGATCTTCTGCGTTTTGGAGAACAAGCGAACCGGCGAGGGTCACAGGACCCGTCGCTCCTAGCATTGGGCTGGAGTCAAACATCACCGGAACTTTGGCTTCAGCACAGTCAATCAATTGCTTGGCACAATCTTGGGCAATCTTCAGTGGCGTCGAGGTGGCAGCTAAGAAGCTAACAAGAGGTCGCTTTCGAAACTCATCCTCACCTCCTGTGACGACGCGTGCCATGGCAACGATTGTTCGGTAGGTCTTGTATGTTAGTGGAGAGAAGAACAGGTGCTTCTTCGTATTCTCCAGAGACACCCTCACCGCGTGGACATCCGCTGCATTCGAGTCCACATCACTTGGGAGCACGTTGGTGGAGCAGAAAGAGATATTCTCCAGCGCGTCAATCAGCCGCGCCAGCGCTTCGACATCTTTGAGCGTGGCATTTCTAGATTCTTCTGTTTCGATGTCGATTATCTTCGTGTAACCGCTCCCGGGCCTCGTTAGGACCCTTCCTCTCTCGACCAACAAGTCATGGGCTTGGTCCCTTCCACCCAGGACCAATTTGTGTGGCGTCTTCTCCAAGGTGGCATCAATGACTTTCTTCGGAATCTTCACAAGCTTCTTGTTTCGGTCGACTGTGCACCCTGCCAATTCCAATAGCTTCAGCGCGTCATCATCGTGCACTATCAGGCCGGTTCGCTCGAGGACGTTCAACGTCGCGAGGTCAATCTCATCCAGCTGTTCTCTGTCCAGAACAGAGTAGAATTCTGGCATTCCCCTTCCCGGCTGCATATACCAGTCACGGGATCTCTAAATGGGTTTTCTGTGTGACGAGCTAGAGACCCGTGGCCTTCGAAGGAAAGGAAACTAAAGAGCAATGGCCCTGCAATGGTGCACCCTCTAGTTCGAGAGGAAACAATCGTAACGAGACACATCGATCTCACGGAGCACGTTGACTACACAAACCTTTTGTGGAGACGAGACAATAGTATCGTTCGAGATCGACGCGAATTGCAGATGCAACAACAATTGGGATCACTTCTGCCTCAGATCAAAGTTGACCCTCCTGGACCTAATTCGAAGGTAATTGCTGCCATATTGGAAGAGTTTGAGACTCCGAGTCTTTCTCCAGTTCGCATGGGCGAAATTCCTACTGCGTGGAAACAGGCACGGGGAGCGAATGTCATAGATGTTGACGACAATCTCTACATCGATATGACCGCTGCCTTCTGTGTCGGAATTGCTGGCCACTGTCACCCTAAGGTTGTCGAAGCGATCAAGAAACAGGCGGAGATGATGACACATGCGCCGGCAGCGCAGGCGCCCAACCAGCCAAGGGCCGATCTTCTCAAGAAGATTGCTGAGATCGTTCCTCGACCTTTGAAGCGTACTCATCTGCTCACCGGTGGTGGCGAGGCGATCGATGTCGGTCTCAAACTAGCCCGGCTCCACTCTCGGAAGATGGAGGTAATGGCGTTCCAAGGTGGCTTCCATGGCAAGACACTCTTTGCACTCTCAGCAACTGCGCGTAGACACTACCGTGCTGGATTTCTGCCGCTTGTGCCTGGGGTCTTTCACGCACCGTTTCCTTACTGTTATAGATGCCCCTTTGGAGAGGGGGTCTCCTGTGGAGAATGCTCGACACAGTGCCTAAACTACATCGAGCACATGATCAAAGACCCTGCCTCGGGCGTGACAGAAGTTGCTGCAATGCTCCTTGAGCCAGTCCAAGGGCACGAGGGATGGATAGTACCGCCGAAGGATTTCCTACCAGGACTAAGGAGAATCTGCGACGAGAACAACATCCTCCTTATGCTCGACGAGATCATAACAGGATTCGGTAGAACTGGCAAGACGTTCTGCTTCCAGCATTATGGAATCGTACCTGACATTCTCGTATGCGCGAAAGGAGTAGCAAGCGGATTCCCGATTTCACTGGTGGTCTCGACGGACGAGATCATGAACTCCTGGGGTGACTTCCAGCACACGAGCACCTTCTCAGCGAACCCAATCGGTTGTGCAGCGGCTCTCGCAAGCCTAGATGTGATAGAGAAGGAAAGGCTGGTTGAGAAATCCGCGACAATGGGCCGCGAGTTCTTAAAGCGTCTGGAAGAGATGAAGGAGAAACACAGACTCATCGGCGACGTACGAGGACTAGGCATGATGTGCGGCATAGAACTGATCAAGGACGCAAAGAAGACACCGGCAGTTGAGGAAACGAAGAAAACCGTCGAATATGCACTAAAGCACGGCGTAATCCTTCAACCTCCAGGAGGCCGGTTCGCCAACGTGCTCAAGATGTCACCCCCGCTGGTAATCACAAACGAGCAGCTCGACTTCGGATTACGCACGATAGACGAGGCACTCACATTCGCAGAGAAACACTGACCAAGCTACACTCCAGATAGATGCAAGAACGGGTTGACCCAAATGACCGGCAATACCTCCTCTGAGCTGGAACTTGATGGAAAAGTCGTAGTCGTAACGGGGGCAGCCCGGGGAATAGGGGAAGCCATTGCGAGGAGCTTCGGATCACACAAGTGCAGTGTTCTGGTCGCCGACCGAATGAAACGTCCAGACGGCCAACAACGAGCCCAAGCCACTGTGGATGCCATCGTGAAAAACGGTGGTCGTGCTATTACGATGAAAGTGGACGTACCCCGGCCGAACACAGGTCGAAAAGATGTTCGCTGGCGCAGCACTCTTCCTAGCCTCACCCCTCTCCGACTACGTCATGGGGCACGTACTAGTGGTAGAGGGGGGCCTGATGTCAAACATTACGATAAAGGCTGGCGAAGAGTCAGTACAGTACATCTGATGTGAAAGCCAAACACTCCGTTGTCTCTAGAGCCCGCCCTCTGCAAAACAGACTTCAGGCACGGGCTGCCCGCGCAAGAAAGGTCGATGCCACTTTTTCGACAGCCGTTATGATGTCATCCAAGTCTTTGCGGGCAAGAATTGGCAGAGCATCAGTTAGCCAGAATACTTCCTTGTCGACGGCCTCTGCGACAGGGAATCTCTGCGCCTCGTAGTCGATTGGATCTGAACGATGCGGGCAGCTGAAAGGACAGTGAGTTGCTCCGTAGCCGATTCGCTTTGCGAATAGCTCAGTCTTTGGCACGAGTGGAGTGGATCTGCTAGGGCTGACTGGTATGCCCTCAGCATTCAGCGCCCTTTCGAACTGTTCCTTACTCACTCCAAGTGCATTACTGTCGATTCTCAAGGCGTAGTAGTAGAAGACGTGTCTCGCCCAAGGCGCCTCAGTCGGCGGCGTTATTCCCTCTATCTCACGCAGATGTTTAGTCAAATACGCCGCATTTCGTCTTCTCGTTTCAACCATCCGATTGAGTTTCCTCAGCTGCTCCCTGCCAATCGCTGCTTGGAACTCCGTGATCCGATAGTTGTAACCGATTCCATAGAATTGATGGATGTTGCTGGTGGCATGAGCCCTGCAGAAGTTGTGAATGGACTCCATCTTCTGAGCGAGTTCGTCATCGTTCGTCAGGCAGAAACCACCTTCACCGGTACTCATTATCTTACCGTCAACGGTGCTGAACGTACCAACATCTGCAACGGTTCCCGCAAGTCTCCCTTTGTAGAGCGCGCCGCTAGCTTGAGCCGTGTCTTCTATTATCCAAAGGTCATACTTCTCAGCAATTTCACAGAACGAGTCCACGTCTGCAGGGTGACCTGCGAGGTGAACTATCACGATACCCTTGGTGCGTTTGGTTACGGCTTTCTCAACTTGACGGGGGTCCAAGTTGTAAGTATCACGATCGATATCCGCGAAGACTGGTACGGCATTTTGATAGAGCGCAGCGCTTGCGCTGGCAACAAATGTGTAAGGGGTTGTTATGACTTCGTCACCTGGGCCCAGACCTAGCGCTGCCATCGCTGCATGCAACGCCGCTGTCCCATCAGAAACAGCCAATGCATGTTTAACGCCAAAATATTGCTCCAGCTATCGCTCATACTGCTCGACGACAGGTCCCCTTCGCCACACGTCTGACTTCAGGACCCTCGTGACAGCCCGTATCTCTCTTCGATCAACAATGGCATGATACTGCGGGAACTTCTTTCGCCTGACTGGCTTACCACCTTGAAGTGCCTAGTTTCTCAACCATTCCTTCTCGCCTTATTCTCAGTCGTGATTGCGTGCAGTCAATGCTCAACTTCACTGATATGCGCTGCGGCCAGAAGAGCGTTCCTACGTCTCGCAGTATCTTATCCCATCAAAGAACAGAGCCAATACATTCAGAAACCGCGCAAATGCAAAAGGCCTCATGAAGGACTCCTACCAACGCAGCTGACCAAAGCGCAAGTCTAATACCGTGATTACGCCATTCAGCTGGCGGTAGTTCGCGTTGGCGACTGTCACCCTTGAACACGTGTCCAAGTCTTTCGGCAAGGTTCTCGCCGTGGATGATGTCTCCATCAAGATCAAAGACAAGAACTTCGTCGCACTCCTGGGCCCCTCGGGATGTGGGAAGACCACTACACTGCGTCTGATAGCAGGATTGGAGACCCTCACAAGTGGGAACATTCACATCGGCGATCGGCTGGTGAACGACCTGAGCCCGCGAGATAGAAACATTGCGATGGTCTTCCAGAGTTATGCGCTCTATCCCCACATGAGTGTCTTCGACAACATGGCGTTCCCCCTCAAGATCCGCAAACTCCCCAAAGATGAAACCAAGAAGCGCGTGATGGACACGGCCAGCCTCCTCGAGGTTCAGGACCTACTTGATAGGAAACCGAAGGAGCTGAGCGGCGGCCAACGCCAGCGAGTCGCCCTCGGACGCGCCATCGTCAGAAACCCCGAAGTATTCCTCCTCGACGAGCCGCTCTCGAACCTCGACGCGAAACTACGCGTCTACATGAGGGCTGAACTAAAACGTCTCCAACGCAACCTCGGCGTCACCACAATCTACGTCACCCACGACCAAGTTGAGGCCCTCACAATGTCCGACCGAATCGCGGTAATGAACGAGGGCAAGCTTCAACAGGTGGACGGCCCCGACGAACTCTACAGCAGACCCGCGAACACTTGGGTCGCCGGCTTCATAGGCAGCCCTCCAATGAACCTCTTCGACTGCACACTCACTCTCGAAGGACAGCAGACGTTCCTCGACGCCTCCGAGTTCAAGCTGGGGATAGACCGACAGCTTGCCGCAGCGATCAAAGAGAAGTCCTCATCGAGTGAATTCATTCTGGGAGCCAGACCTGAGGACGTGAGTGTCGCCAAAGGCGGGTTGGGTCGGGACGCGATTCCAGCCGAGGTCTACGTCGTCGAACCAGTTGGCGAGAGCACCATCGTCGATCTTAAAATCGGAAAATATCTCGTCAAAGCAAGAGCGCTCGCCGGATTCAAAGCGGAGATCGGCGACAGGGTGGGGCTATCCATCGCGAAGGAGAAGATGCACATCTTCGACAAGAAGACCGAACAAATCGTGCTCTAACTCGTTCTCCGGACACGCGCGGCAACGTCCGCCGTGACCCTCACTGCCTGAAACAGGAGAGACTTCTCACTCGCATATTCCGTCAGCCCTCCGCTTTACCGTGTCGTGGGAAAGAGAGCTTACCTTACGGAAAGCCTTATGTGTATTTCGAGGACCCATGGTACGTATAAGATGCCGAGGAGACAACTCTTTTGAGTGAAGCAAAGAAAGAGCAGTCTGAAGTTTCTCGAAGAAAGTTCTTGAAGTACGGCGCTGGCGTTGTGGTCGTCGGAGCTGCGGCTGCAGCTGCATACTACGCCCTGACGCCGCCATCACCTCCAACACCGCTGACACCAACAACTACCGAGATCGTTACCACGGCGCCTCCACCTACGACCACCGCACCGCCGGTCGCTGTGAGTCTCAGGGGCGAAACAACCTCTGACCCAAACTTCTACCTGTGGGACAAGGACAGTACCGTCACCCCTGGCGGGCTTCTTGCTGAATACGAGAAGAATACAGGTGTAAAGGTAACCCTGGAACGAATAGACTGGATGGCTCACTACGAGAAAAGCCGACTTGAACTTCAATCAAAAAGCCCGGCGTATGACTTCTTCTGCTACGACTCGTACGTTAGAGGATCATACCTCCCGAATGATTGGTTCTCCGATTGGAGAGAGCTTGAGTCCAAGACTGGACTCGACATGGGATTCAGTGACATAGTCGCCAAGTATATCGACGATGAGGGAACTTATGACGGAAAGGTCCTGGGCGTACCGTCAGGAGCTTTCATGTCGCCCTTCTTCACATATCGGAAGAGTTTGTTCGAGAACCCGAAGTTGAAGGATGAGTTCGAGAAGAAGTACGGTCACCCGTTGGCTCCTCCGAAATCGTGGGAGGAAGTGAATGAGCTCGATGAATTCTTCACTAGGAAGATTGATGGCGTGCAGTGGTATGGACAGTCACTTTTGATGGCTCCTGAAGCTGCTTCAGACGAGTTTTACTTCCGCTGGTTGACCATGGGTGGAGGCAAAGGTGGTAGAAAGCTGAGTATGGTCATAGTCGACGACAAATTCGAGCCACTGATCAACAATGACATAGGTGTGAAGGCGCTTGAGCTTATAGTGCAGATATTCAAGAAGAAATGGTGCGCCCCAGGCGGCACCGAAGTCTCATGGGTGGACATCACATCCAACTACTTCGCGGGTGATATCGCGATGGGTTACATGTGGTCATGCGCTTGGCCGGGCGTGGACGATCCAGCTGTGTCCAAAGCTGCAGGTGATGTGGGGTGGCATCTACCGCCACTGGAGAAAGATGGCGTTTTTGCCCATGCATCATTGATGATGGCGATCAATAAGTTCGGAAAGCAGCCTGAGGAGACGTACAAGTTCCTTCGCTGGATTCTGTCACCTGAACAGGACAGAAGAATGGGGATCATTGGCAACAACCCACTGAGAATCTCTACTTACAAGGACCCGCAAGTCATGGCAAACCCAATGAACGAAACGCTCTACGAGATGGTCATGTCGCCGTCAGTTCCGCAGTGCGATCTGCCTGAGTTCGGAGAGATGAACTACGAGTTCAGCCTGGAGATACAGAATGCCGCACTTGGTAAGAAGACAGCACGACAGGCACTCGACGATGCCGTGACGAAATGGCGTGAGATATTGAAGAAATCGGGGCGCTACGGATAGACTGCGCTGCAGAATAGACTACTACCCACGCAATGACTATGAACCGAACATGAACAGTTCCTTCAAGCGGTTCTTTTCGAAGAGACTTGGAGTGCTTCTTGCAGTCCCGGCCTTCGCACTCCTTATGGCCATTTCGATATATCCGCTGATATACTGCGCTGTCCTAAGCGTGCAGGACTGGAACTTTCTAAAGGCGTACATCCCACCGAGCTTCGTAGGTATCGCGAACTACCTGAATCTCTTCCTGGATCCAATTTTTGCGAATTCACTGCAGGTTTCGATGGTCTTCACGTTCATGGCGGTGTCTATAGAGCTCGCCCTCGGAATAGCAGTAGGAGTCTTGTTTTCCAACGAGCGATTAAAGTTTGGGAAGATCCTCAGAAGTCTCATGTTGCTACCAATGGTTATGACGCCAGTCATAATCGGCCTCACATGGAAGACCCTGCTTAACCAAAAATGGGGAATCGTGAACTACTTTCTATCACAAGTCGGAATACAATCCGTCCAGTGGTACACGTCGCCAACTGAAGCGCTGCCGACAATGGTGCTGATCGACGTGTGGCAGTGGACCCCATTTGTGGCGCTCGTGGTATTTGCGACGCTTTTGTCACTGCCCCGTGAGCCATTCGAGGCCGCAGCGATCGATGGTGCTTCAAGGCTACAGGTATTCAGACACGTAACGCTTCCCATGCTGAGGGGGGGTATTGCCCTTGCTGTACTGATCAGACTAATAGATGCATTGCGGGAGTTTGATAAGATCTACGTGCTTACACGAGGCGGACCCGGACACGCTACGGACGTTCTGAGCATTTTCGGGTACAGGACAGCCTTCTTCAATGGTTACGTCTCATATGCCTCGGCGATATCGTTTGTGTTATTCGTAGTTATCATTGTGTTATGCACGGTGCTCCTGACGAGATTGTTAGCCAAGAAGTGAATGAATAGGCAATGAGAACAGCAGTGAGACCTGGAAAACAAATCGAAACGTTCGTCGTGAATTTGATAGCGCTGGCAGTGACTGGCTGGTTCGTTTTTCCCCTGGTTTGGCAGCTGTTGTCGTCGATCAAGCCAGCAGCAGAAGTCACGGCAAATCCTCCTGTGTTCATCTTTGAGCCGACCTTGCAGAACTGGGAAACCTTGCTCATCGAAAAAGCGGGAATCTCGTACCTTATCAACAGCATAATCGTCGCCGCCGGATCGGCCGCACTGTCTCTCGTTCTAGGCTCGGTGGCAGCGTACGGACTCGCTAGGTTCACTTTTCGGGGTCGAGATTCCTTGGCATTGGACTTCCTTTCCTTTAGGATGTTTCCGCCAATCGTGATAGTGATACCTCTGTTCCTGATTTTTCAGCAACTAATTATCAAGAACACGTATTTCGGGCTAATACTGGCGCATACGACGTTCAACCTGCCTTTTACCATATGGCTCCTGAGAGGCTTCTTCATGGAGTTCCCACTCGAGATCGAACATGCATCTCTAGTAGACGGCTGCACCCGGCTGGGCTTCTTTTGGCGGATCCTTCTGCCCCTGAGCGGCCCTGGACTCGCAACCTCGGCCATCTTCTCCGTAATACTTTCTTGGAACGAATTCATGTTTGCGAGTGTAATATCCAGTCAAGAGACTAGGACTTTCCCTGTCTTTTCAGCTTCGCTGCTGGAGCACTACGTTGCTGATTGGAGCCAGTTCGCCGCAGCCGCCACCGTGTCGGTCATACCCATCCTCATAGTCATGCTGTTCGCCCAAAAGTACATGATTAAAGGGCTAACATACGGAGCGATACACGGATAGGACCGAAACAGACATCATTTCGGAACCTACGTCCATGGCCTTGCCCCCTAAGAGATTCTGTTCTCGAAAAATACGCCTCGTCACGGTAAGTATAAAGAAGGTGAAGGCACGATAAACTTCACATCTGCTTAGGAGGCGTTGGAGTTGAACTCGATCAACTACGGAAGCTTCTCCCTCCGGAAGGACCTCGATGCGAACAAGTCTTATTATTGGTGATTTCGATGAAGGCTGCAGTGTTGCATGGTAGGATGGACCTGAGGGTTGAGGAAGTTGAAAAGCCGGCAATAGGACCAGAAGACGTTCTGGTAGCCACCAAGGCTGTTGGCATATGCGGATCCGATTTGCATCTCTACCGCGGAACCTGGACCATCGAAACGCCACGCATAATCGGTCATGAGATGACAGGCGAGGTGGTGGAAGTCGGTGAGAAGGTTTCCGGTTGGAGGACGGGTGCAAGGGTCGCAGTCGAACCCGTGGTCAGTTGCGGAAAATGCTACTGGTGCAAAGAGAACACCGTGAACAACTACTTTTGCGAGAAGTATTATGAGAATGTCGTAGGTTTCTTCGGGCTAGACGGCGCCTTCGCCGAGTATGTCAAGGTGCCCTCGACTTGCCTCTACAGAGTCCCTGATTCGCTATCATATGACGAGGGCGCTCTAACAGAACCATTGGCGTGTGCGCTTAGAGGCGTCGACAACGTTGGTATAGAAAGTGGAGAAGCCGTAACCGTCATAGGTCAAGGAACGCTCGGATTACTGTTCATTCAGCTGGCTCGAATAGGTGGCGCGTCAAAGATCTTTGCGTTAGATGTTGACGAGTTCAAGTTGAAGAAGGCCAAGGAGCTTGGAGCAGATATCTCCATAAACCCAGACAAGGAAGACCCACTAACGGTAATCAAAGCGAATACTGGCGACAGGGGTTCAGATGTTGTCATTGAGGCAGTAGGCTCCACACAAACCTACGAGCAATCCCTGCAACTCGCAAGGAGAGGGGGAAGAGTATGCCTTTTTGGGATATGCCCACAGGGAACAATGAAAATAGATGCCTTCGAAGCCTACAGGAAGGAGCTAAGGATAAGCTGGGTCTTCGGAAGCCCGAGAGGCACGTTCAGAAGATCCGTAGAACTCCTCGCCAGCGGGCGAGTAAGAGCCGCCCCAATGATAACGCACAAGTTTCCGCTTGAGAAGATTTTGGAGGCCCTAGCCATCATGGATAAGAAGCGAGAAAATGCTGTGAAGATAATAGTCCAACCTGGACAGACCTGAGCAATAGCATCAAACGCTTGCCATTGCTCGATGCCTCCGACGCATTCTTCGATAACCTTCTCCATTCTGCAGGCTGATGAGAAATTGGCCGCAGAAAAGGCGAGAATGACACCCGGATTCCCGCCCGGCGCCCTGCCCCCTGTGGTAAGAGTAAAAAGCTCAAGCTGGCAAACTAGGAGGGCCACTCTCAGGAGATAACGAATTGGCGTTCAAGATCAGCTATGATTTTGGAGGCGTTGGAGCCTGGTTCGGATCGAAGTATTCTCTCGGATTGGCTAAAGCGGTTGAGAAAGCCGGCTTCGATGTCTTGTGGATGGGCGACCACTTCATGCCGTGGTTCCATGACCACGCCCACACGCAGCAGGCTTGGGTGTGGCTAGCGGCTGCTGCGCAAGCCACCAAACGGATACCAGTAGGCCCCGCAGTCACAATTCCAATGTTCAAGTATCATCCACTCAACATCGCGCATGCGTTTGTGACGATCGAGAACACGTTTCCTGGAAGAGTCATACTCGGCGTTGGCACCGGAGAAGCGATGAACGAGGCCATGTTCGTTCCGGCCTGGCCGCCGTGGAAAGCCCGAGGGGAGATGCTCTGCGAAGCGATAGAGCTCATCAAGAAGTACTGGTCGAGCCCAGACTACTTCGACTTCGACGGAAAGTACTGGAAGATGAAAGGCATGTATGCCTACGACAAGCCCACGAAAACGATCCCGATCTACTTTTCGGCTTTCGGCCCGAAATCCGCGGCCCTCGCGGGCAAGTACGGCGACCACTTGATGACGTATGGTTCACCGGAGTATGTGAAGAAATCAGTGCTGCCGTACTTTGAAGAGGCGGCAAGGAACGCCGGAAAGGATCCCACAAAGACAGACAAGAGCGTCTACCTTGACGGAGGCTGCGGTGACCTCAAGAAACTGGTGTCGAAGTACCGGGTTACGTCGGCAGGTTCGCTGCTTCCTGAGAACTTCAACGAGAGAGATCCAAGGAAGATCCAAGCTTCCGCCGTCAGAGTCAGCGACGACCTGATCAGAGAGAAAGCATGCCTATTCTCTTCGCCACGCCAGTTTGTCGAACTCATTGAGGATTTCAAAGAGGTGGGTCTCACACACTTCATCTTCGGCGACTGGGGATACAATCCGGCCATGACGATCCGGATGTTCGGCACCAAAGTGATTCCTCACTTCAAGATAGGGCGAAAGTAGCGTAGTGGTGTGTTGTCGTCCAACTGAATCATCTGCCGACAAGACAAACCTTTTGTGGACAAGAAGCGTCCCCTATTGGCCAAAGCTGAGTAGCGTTGCAGGTTCATGAACAGCTAGGAACGCTTCTACCTAGGATCCGAGTTGAGCCTCCTGGACCCAACTCGAAGATGATCGCGGCTGTCCTCGGGGAGTTTGAGACTCCCTGTTGGAGCTACGCCTGTCCGCTTGTATGTTTGCCAGATCTGTTCTACGCGTCTATGTGTGACTCGTTGGATCAACGCTATTTCGCCTGCACCCCTCCCCCTCAGCTTCTCCTGGATGATCCAGCGAATCTTACGCTCGTTCAGCTTGACCATGGACCGTCTAAGGTGGGTAGTGAAATTATTTCGGGAAACGAGACCGACGTTGTCTGTCGAAAGTCTTAAGTGCGGGTGCGACAGCCCTCGTGATAACCACAAATTCTTGGAGAGAACTGTTTGACCGAAGCCGAGAAAAACGTGTCTCGAAGAAAGTTCTTGAAGTACGGCGCTGGCGTCGTGGTCGTCGGAGCCGCGGCCGCCGCGGCGTATTATTCGCTGACGCCGCCATCACCTCCAGCGCCGCCGACACCAACTCCAACAACTACGGGGATCGTCACTACGGCGCCTCCACCCGCGACCACCGCACCGCCGGTGGCTGTGAGTTTGAGGGGCGAAACAACCTCTGACGCAAACTTCTACCTATGGGACAAAGACAGCAAGGTCACGCCCAGCGGACTACTTGCCGAATACGAGCGTAACACAGGCGTGAAAGTAACGCTGGAACGACTGGATTGGATGGCTCATTACGAGAAGAGCAGGCTTGAACTTCAGTCCAAGAGCCCAACGTATGACTTCTTCTGTTACGACTCGTACGTCAGAGGCTCATACCTGCCGAATGACTGGTTCGCTGATTGGAAAGAACTTGAGTCCAAGACCGGCTTAGAAATGGGATTCAGCGACATAATCCCCAAGATAGTTGAAGATGAGGGAACATACGAAGGAAAGATCTTGGGGATACCGTCCGGGGCGTTCATGGGGCCGCTTTTCGGTTACCGGAAGAGTCTATTGGAAGAGCCCAAGCTGAAAGACGACTTCGAGAAGAAATATGGCCATCCACTTGCTCCTCCGGACTCATGGGAACAAGTGAACGAGCTTGCTGAGTTCTTTACTAGAGAAATTGACGGGAAAAAGTGGTATGGAATCACTCTGATGATGGCCCCTGAGGCTGCTTCAGACGAGTTCTACTTCCGGTGGCTGACGATGGGTGGAGGCAAAGGCGGTAGAAGGCCGAGTTTTCTCATAGTGGACGAAAAGTTCCAGCCATTGATCAACAATGACATAGGCGTGAAAGCTCTTGAGTTCATAGTGAAGATATTCAAGAACAAGTGGTGCGCTCCAGGCGGCACAGAAGTCGCATGGGTGGACGTCGCAACTAACTACTTCGCCGGTGACATAGCCCTAGCCTACCAGTGGTCATGCTCTTATGCCGGCGTGGATGATCCGGACACATCTAAGGCCGCAGGTGACGTAGGTTTTCACGCACTACCCCTGCCAGCAGACGGAGCTAATGGCCATGCGTCATTGATGATGGCGATCAACAAGTTTGGGAAACATCCTGAGGAAACGTACAAGTTCCTGCGCTGGATGTTCACGCCTGAACAAGACAAGAGAATGGCTCTACTAGGGAACAATCCGACTAGACTGTCCAGCTATCAAGACCCTCAGGTCATGGCAAATCCGATGAATCAAGCGCTTTACAAAATGGTTGCCGGGACTTCCGTGCCACAGCCGGATCTGCCCGAATTCGCAGAGATGAACTACGAATTTAGCCTCGAAATCCAAAACGCGGCGCTCGGGAAGAAATCCGCCAAGCAGGCCCTAGACGATACCGCAAAGAAATGGCGCGAAATACTGAAGAAAGCAGGATACTACGGGTAGCGAACTGTACCGCCTTAGACAACGAGCATGTCATTGACCTGCCGGCCCCAGCCCAGAAGGAGCATAACACCAAGACAAAGACCCAGAGTTAGGTGGAACGTCATCACAGGATCCGGAATCCATGCATGCGTGACGGAACAACGCACGGATCGGATATCTGTATGTTGCCTAGAGAAAGGGTTCTAACAGCTCTGGAGCACAAGGAGCCTGACAGAGTCCCCATAGACCTCGCAGGAACTGTTGTGTCAGGCATACATGTCGTTGCCTATGGGAATCTTATGAGAGCCATGGGTCTTCATCGTGAGTATAACATTGTCGACATTGTGCAGCAGCTGGCCAGTCCTGACGAAGAGATACTACGTAGGTTCAATTCGGATTTTCGGGCCATCTGCATGAGACCTCCGAGAACTTGGGAATTTCGCGAACACGCAAGTGATTCAGGTCGGCCATACTTCGTAGATGAATGGGGCGTGAAGTGGGGAAAGAATCCCTACTACTACGACATGATAGATCATCCTCTGAAAGATGCCACGATCAAGGTTTTGGAGGAGTATCCCTGGCCGGATCCACGTGCACCGGGCAGAACAGAAGGACTGAAGGAAGAGGCAGAGAACCTCTACAGGCATTCGGACTTCGCGATAGTAGCCGGCATGGCTGGCCCTATCGCCACGGGCGGCCTATTTGAGCAAGCATGGTGGCTTAGAGGTTTTGAGAAATTCCTTGTGGACCTCGTCATCAGACCCGAGTTCGCCAACGCGCTTCTGGACAAAATACTCGACGTACATATCCAGTGCTACAAGGAGTACCTGAGCGTAGTCGGCGAGTACGTCCAAGTCATAGAGTGGGGAGACGATTATGGAATGCAGACCGGGCCGCTCTTGTCTCCGGCTGTGTTCAGGAAATACTTCAAGCCACGGATTAGGAAATTCCTCGACATCGTGAAGAGCAAGACGGACGCGAAGATCTTCTTGCACTCCTGCGGTTCTGTGTACCCATTCATCGAGGATCTCGTAGAAGCAGGGGTCGACATACTGAACCCAGTACAGCCTCTGGCGAAAGATATGGATCACTCAAGGTTGAAGAGACAGTTTGGCACTCGCCTAAGCTTTCATGGTGGCCTAGACATACAGCAGCTTCTACCTCGAGGAACGCCTGGCGATGTCACGGACGGGGCGAAAAGAGTGATTGGCGACTTGGCTCCCGGCGGGGGATATGTCTTCGCGGCCGCGCACAACATACAAGCAGATGTACCACCGGAGAATATTCAGGCCATGTTTGATGCAGCGAAAGAGCACGGAACCTACCCGCTCCACATCTGACCAGGCAAAGTGCGAGACTACAGGAATTCCTTGATGCACTCCGAATAGTACTTGAAGTTCTCGAGAGAGATGTCCGGTGGTATGACGTGGTCTATCATTGGTATGAATCCGCCCGCCTCCTTCAGGTAAGGTAGCTTTGACTCGAGCTCCTTTCTTATCTCAGCTTTTCCTTTGGCTATGGCTCTCTTGTCGATATTCCCGATGAGTCTGAGCGATCTGCCGTACTGTTTGCTCAGGGCTATGGCGTCGACTCCCGCGGCAACCTCTAAGGGAAAGAGCCCGTTCACTCCGCCTTCAAGGAGGAGGGGGATCAACGGGATCGGATTTCCATCCGTATCGACAAAGATTGTCTCGATCCCATTCTTCTTGAGGAAGCCCGTTACCTTCTTGTAATTGGGCAGGATGAATTCCCGAAAAAGCCTGGGGGAGATGTGAGGGCCGTGCTTGTAGGACATATCTTCGTGGATCAATACGATGTCTATGTCCGATCCCAACGCTTCGACCGCGTTCCTAACGCTTTCGACAAGGAAAGTGGCCTGGAAGTCCATCATGTCCTTGACCAGTTCCGGATCCTTGTAGAAGGCTGATACGAACGGTACAGTCCCCATGTAGCTTCTGCCTACACCGTAGAAACCGCAAAGCAACAGGCAGACCGGAAACTCAGAACGCTTTAGGTACTCGACATACTCGTCGCTCCACTCCTTCGGATATCGTCGCGGGTCCGTCGGATCGAGTCGTTCCTTGAGTTTCTCCCAGTCTTTGCGGTTCTTGACAGCCCACTCCAACCACATCGGCATCGAGAATGTCTCCTTCCGAGTATACTTCTTCTTGCTCCCGTCCATGGATCGGACGATCCAATAATCAGATGTCTCCTCGAGCGGCATGGAGAAGAATCTCGGAAGACAGGTTGCGTCTACTATGACAGAGTATTCAGGCGGGCAAAAGAACTCAAATCCAAAGTATCTGGATACGTCGAGCACCATGAGCGATATGGAGTAGGGCACCGTGCCGTACATATCATAGTCTTCCTTCTGAGTCATGATCTCCGATATTGGTAGGCCTTCTCCGATCCAGCGGTAGATGACCTCGTTCCAGGGCCACTCGTACCACGGCAAGCGATCAGGCTTCTTGAAGTTCATTACAGCTCGGAAGCGTTCCCGAGGAGTCATCTCGGCCATTCCTGTCAACTCCTTCGCATCCATTCCTTGCAGATTCGAACCCCGTGTGCTGCGTCCCTACCGGCTGCGTCGGCTCGAATCTCCCGTGCGTACTCCTCAGTGATAGGTGCGCCGCCTATGATCACCTTCACCTTATCCCGCAAGCCAGACTTTTCGAGCGCCTCCACGTTAGTTTTCACCTCGCCCATCGTCGTTGTCAGTAGTGAGGAAATTGCCACAATGTCTGCGCTCGTCTCACGGGCCCTCTCAACGAATATATTCGAGGGCACATCCGTTTCGAGGTCCGTGATTTCGAAACCCGCTGAGGTCATTAGCATCTTGACTATGTTCTTGCCTATGTCATGGATGTCCCCCTTGACTGTCCCTATGACAACCTTCCCTATGCGCTTCATTGCTTCACCTTTTAGGCGAGGACTCAGCTCCTCCATTGCTTCCTTAACAACTTCTGCGGCTCCTAGTAGCTCCGTGAGGAAGTACTCGCTTGACTCGTACTTCTGGCCTACGACGTCCATTCCCTTCGTTATCCCTTCCGTGAAGACCTCGTAAGGCGGTACACCCTGGTTCAGAGCTTCTCTGACGAGGTCACGCACCCGTCCTATGTCGATCTCTATGACACAGGTTCTGATTCCTTCCAGTGTGGGAGATACCAATTCGATTTCCGCCTAACCAAACTAGCAGAATGTTGGAGGAGGCAGTTTCAGTGTAGATCGAATCCGCCAGAGAGATTTATAGTTACGCCGGTTATGTAGGCTGCGTCGTCTGATGCCAGGAATGCAACGGCGCCGGCTATTTCCTCTGGTTTCGCTATTCTATGGCCTAGCGGAACACTCGATTCGTATCCTTTCTTGATCTCATCGGATGTCTTTCCTAGGTATTTTTCGAGCGCACGGAATTCGTATTCGGCCATATCCGTGTCCATTCCTCCAGGGCAGATGGCGTTAACTCTTATGTTGTGAGGCGCCAGTTCAAGGGCCATTCCTTGCGTAAGTACGACTACAGCGGCTTTCGTTGCAGAATACGCCGCGAGGTAAATAGATGCCGTCTTCCCGAGAGTGGAGGATGTGTTAATGATCGCACCGCTCTTTCGGCTGATCATATGGGGAGCTACGGCCTTAGAGCAGAGGAAGACGCCTTTTACGTTGACGTCGAACATAGTATCCCAGTCCTCTTCTCCTAGCTGCATAAATGGACACGGCTCCCCCGCCTCGATACCCGCGTTGTTCACTAGTATGTCTACTTTTCCAAGCTCTTCTAAGCTCGTCTTGATCATGTGCTCGACCTCGTCCGCATTTGCTACATCAGCTTTGACCGCTATGGCCTTCCGTCCGATACTCTTGATCTCCTTCACAACCTCATCTGCGGCTTGGCGATTTGTCCTATAGTTCACGACCACCTCGCATCCTTCTCGGGCGAGGCGCAAAGCTATCGCCCGACCTAGCCCCCGGCTACCTCCAGTCACTATCGCTACCTTTCCTTCAAGCTTCAATCTTCCGAGTCACCACCTGTAACTGTGTTAAAGTGATTCTTAATACTGACGCTTGATCTTCTGTGCGTCTGACTGGATAAGCTCATGTAGAACACGGAAACATCTGGCACCGTCATGGTGACCGCCGCGTAAGAAAGAGCGATTCGCGTCGGACTCGACAAGTAGGTCCGTAGTTTCTACCGAACTAGCGAAGGTTTCCAGCCCGTGCGAGAAATGTTGATGACACCTTTTCAACAGCTGCTATGATGTCATCCATGTCCTTCCTACTCAGGACCGGCAACGCATCCGTCAACCAAAACACTTCCCTGTCAACTGCCTCCGCGACAGGGAATCTCTGAGCCTCGTAGTCGATGCTTTCTGCCCGATGCGGACAGCTGAACGGACAATGGGTTCCTCCATAGCCGATCTTCTTGCCAAACAACTCGGTCCTATGCACGAGCGGAGTGGATCTGCCAGAGCTGATTGGAATGCCCTCAGCTGTCAGGGCCTTCCCGAATTCTTCTCTAGTTACTCCTAGAGCCTTTGTGTCAATTCTCAGGGCGTAATAGTAGAATGCATGTCTTGCCCATGGTGCTTCACTCGGCGGTGATACCCCATCAATCTCGCGCAGGTGCCTCGTCAAGTAGCTCGCGTTTCGCCTTCTCATCTCACCCATTCTATTGAGCTTCTTGAGTTGTTCCCTACCAATCGCAGCTTGGAACTCAGTCATCCGATAGTTGTAGCCAATTCCGTAAAACTGATGGATGTTGCTTGTAGCATGCGCTCTATAGAAATTGTGGATTGAACCCATCTTTTGGGCAAGCTCGTCATCATTTGTTAGGCTGAAACCGCCCTCGCCGGTGCTCATTATCTTGCCGTCTACGGTGCTGAAGGTCCCTACACTCCCTATGGTTCCAGCAAACTTCTCCTTATAGCGAGCGCCGCTTGCCTGAGCTGTGTCCTCTATTAGCCAAAGTGCATACTTCTGGGCGATTTCGCGGAATGGATCCATGTCAGCCGGATGACCTCCGAGGTGAACTATCACGATGCCCTTTGTGCGTTTGGTTATAGCTTTCTCCGCCTGCTGCGGGTCTAGGTTGTAGGAGCTTGGGTCTATGTCGGCAAATACCGGAACCGCGTTCTGGTAGAGTGCCACACTTGCGCTGGCTAGGAACGTGTACGGTGTCGTTATGACCTCATCGCCGGGCCCGAGGCCTAGCGCCGCCATAGCCACATGCAACGCAGCGGTTCCGTCCGACAAGGCTAGGGCGTGCTTCACCCCGAAGTACCTCTCGAGATCACGTTCATACTGCTCGACGACAGGTCCCCTCCGCCATGTCTGAGACCTCAGAACCTTCGTGACGGCTCTGATTTCTCTCTCATCGACAAGAGCGTGATATTCCGGGAATCTTTCTCGCCTAACTGGCCTGCCGCCCTCCAATGCAAGCTCTTCAGCCATCTCGATTCGCCTTACCCTTTATCAGAGGCCTGAATTATCACTGACTAGAAGCTTGGATGTTGAAGCCGCCACGGTTTGCCTTCCAGCCTAGCGTCAGTACCTTCTCTTGCACGCTTTGGTTCGTGACTCAAATCCTGTGAATCCGTTCATCCAAGTCCGCCTACGGCCTAGAGGCGATTCTTGCGATTGTTTTCAGCACATCATCCGGCAATGGTGGAGGCCTATGCTCGGCGAGAAGTTTCCTTGCTCGTTCCTGCGCTAGCTCCTTCGTTCCTTTCGAGCCTGCCTTCTCCCAGATCTCCCACCTTAGCCTATCAGATACCTTCGGTATCCAATGCTCGGTTAGGAGGTTCTTCCTTGTATGCTCTTGCGTGAGATAGTGGCTACCGAGCGGGCCGACTTTACGAATTACCTCGACAGCCTCCGTCAGTGTCCTGTCGGATATCTCGGCGCCACGCATAAAGCGGAAAACCATCCCGTAGATCTCATCGTCAATGACAGACTGCTCATAGTTGGCCGTGAGACATCCCTCCAGCATACCCGTGTTTGAATAGATTAGATTGTAGCCACAGAGTGCGGCAATTGCGAATTGGAATGCCTTCTCATATCCAGCTTGGACATCGACAATCTTTGAGTCAGTAAGCCCAGCGACGCAGCAAGCCGGAATCCCATAGTACCTCGATACTTGAGCCGTTATTGCGTGAAAGAGGCCCCTTTCTGGGCAACCTTCCGATACCTCTCCCGCCTTCATGTCCATGACGGTTGGCGCGTGGGTGTATATTACAGGCGTTCCAGGGTTTACTGTCTGAGCCAGAGTCACTGCGCCTAGGACCTCCGCATTCTGCTGAACCATCGCGCCTGCAACGGTCACAGGAGCGGTCGCACCAGCTTGCGGGTCCAGCTCAATGAATGCGGGTAGACCTTGCTTTGCGCATTCTAGAAGTACCTGCGTATTCGTCTCGCTGAACTTCAGAGGGCTAACGAAACACAAGATGTATGAGACAAGTGGCCTCCTTCGAACCTCGTCACGGTCCCCCTGGACTGCGACTGCCATCTCAAGCTGATCGCGCACGTCCTGAGGACTTTCGGCCTGGTGCATCAAATGTTTCTCAGTATTCTTTAGCTCCGCCTCGAGGCATCGTTTGTAGAGTCCGACTCTTGGCAGATCCTGAGGTACCACGATCGGCGGTATGAAATGCACGTTTTCTAGCGCATCTTGCAACCTCGTCAAGTCTTCAAGATCCTTCAGCATGGCCCTTCTTCGTTTTCCTTCGAAATCCAAGATGTTGACTGCGTTGCTGCCTCCTCCCGCATAGACGGTCTTGTTCCAGAGATTGAGATCCCATTTGGGGTTCCGAGCGCCCAAGGTGACGTATTTCGGAAACTTCCTGAGCGCGTCGTCGACTAGGTACTGTGGGAACTTGACCACACGTGTCTTCTCGTCGACGCTTGCCCCAGCCTTCGCGAGGATGTTCGCGGCATCCCGATCGTGGATTGCTATACCTATCTCTTCCAAGACCTTTACTGTTGCCAGGTGAAAGTCGTACATCTGGTCTTTCGTAAAGAGCTCTAGTTGTCCACCTTTCAACCCCACGAATGGCATGATATCACCTGCTAGCGGGACACGACCAGCTGAAGCGCCTTCTTCGCCGCGTCATTCGCATCCACCCCATAGGCGTCAGCCCCTATCTCGGCCGCCCAATCTGCGGAGACAGGCGCTCCACCGACCATGACCTTCAGCTTCTTTCTCAATCCTCGCGTCGCAAGAGCTTCAGCGACGATCTTCTGTTGAAGCATCGTCGTTGACAGTAGAGCTGACATCCCCAGTATGTCCGGCTTCAACTCTTCAGATCTGGTCAAGAAAACCGAGTTCGGAACGTCGGCGCCTAGGTCGATGACTTTGAAGCCGTTGGCTTCCAGCGTGGCTGCGACTATAGATTTTCCTATGTCGTGGATGTCGCCTTCCACGGTCCCTATTAGGTATACTCCTCTGAATTCTCTCTGCTTGTGCTTGCTCTCGAGGATCGGTTCGACTAGAGCCACAGCAGTCTTCATGGCCTCTGCTGCGAACATCAAATCTGTAAGGAATAGCTCGCCTCTCCCAAATGCTTCTCCAACTGTGCGGAGACCTTTTGCCAGCCCTTGTTCGATCAAGACAAGGGGGTCAAGGTTCAGGTCAAGTGCCTTCTTGGTTAGGTCTTTGCTTGCTTCAACATCGCCGGCCTTGACCGCCTGAGATAATTCTTCAAGAAGCGCAGTTGATTGACTCATTTTGACTCGGCCTGCGCTACGTTAGCTCGTCATTCGATACTTACGGCTTTCCACAAGTACTCGTGACGTATCTCCTCACGAGAAAGTAATAACTGCGTCAAGTCAGAGGCTAACTACTGTTGAACAGATTGGGTTAGCTGAAAACGGGGATAATCTCTTTGCCAACGAGGCTGAGCGAATGGCGGAAATCTTCCATGCGATTAGCCCACAACATATCGCGAATAATCAGATGCTGTGCCCCTATGTTGACAAGCTCCTCCAGCCGATCGACGCAATTCTGTGGGCTTCCGGCGACGAGAAACCTCTCAGCCAGACTGTCGGGCATGCCAGCCCCTAGCCATCTCGCCCGTTCGGCATCCTGATCTGAAGCTAGGCACTTTTGGTAAGAATAGTCGTTCGACTCCACATTCACTACGTATCCAAGGCTCGCCAACCTCCGCGCTCCGGTGAGCACAACTATCTCAGCCTTCATAGCGTCAAGAATACGTTTCTGCTTGTGGCGATCATCGGTCAAAGCCAAGTAGACCACCGCCGCCTTCTCTACGTCGTGCGCCGATCGACCCGTCTGCAGAGCCATTTGATCGATAACTTTGCAGCGTTCAAGGAAAGTTTCGGGAGTGTTGAACCATGGGAGCCACCCATCTGCAAGCTTCCCCGCTACTCGTAGAGATCTTTTCGAACCCAATGCTGCAATGTAGACTGGGAGATTGCGATCATTGTATGGGTGCAAATCAAGTCGCGCGTCTTTTAGACGATAGAATTGCCCCTCAAAGTTCACGGCAGAGCTCGAGGTCGACTTCCATAACAGTCGAATGACTTTCACGGCTTCTTCTAACCTAGCGACCCGTGTTTTCGCCTCACCCCAGGGCAAGCCATAGGGCACGATATTCATCGCCTCGCCTGCCCCGATTCCTAAGATCGCCCTACCGTGCGTAAGATTGTCCAACGTAGCTGCTGCGTGAGCAATTGACGCCGGATGATGACGAGAGCAGTCCGTCGCTAGCGTTCCCAGGAGAATCTTTTCAGTCTTCATGCCGATGGTGGCGAGCACCGGCCATGGATCGTACTTGTCGTTCGAAGGGGGGAGATCCGTAAAGTGATCCGCTACCCAAATTGAGTCGAACCCATTTTCCTCTGCAGCAATGCCCTGATCCAAAAAGTCTCCAAGGTCGAAGGCGATTGCGCTAAGCCCGAACTTCACCTTCAATGCATTTCAAGTCCGCCGCAGACGCCTATCGACTGACCATTAACGTAATCCGCATCCTCCGATGCCAAGAACGCGGCGGCTTTGGCGATATCTTCAGGGGTTCCAAGCCTTCGGACCGGTATAGTATCCAGGATGCTCTTGATGACCTCCTCTTCTGTCCTCCTCTCGATCGTTGCAAGCTCCCCGAAGATCTGCCGTAACATTGGCGTGTCCACGTATCCTGGGCAGATCGCGTTGACTCGAATGTTTTCCCGTGCAAGCTCTATGGCCAGTACCTTCGTCAATCCTATGACGGCATGCTTCGAGGCGACGTAATGCGCCTCGGTCGCATGTCCAGTCTTTCCCGCATCAGATGCGATATTGACAATCCTTCCGCCACCGCGCCGGATCATCTCCGGAACAACGACTTTGCAACAGAGGAAAGCGCCCTTAGCATTCACGTCATTAACAAAGTCCCAATCTTTCTCAGTCATGTCTTTGAAGAGGATTGAAGAATGCACGCCTGCACAATTAACAAGGATGTCAATGCCGCCAAGGTCTTGCACAGTGGATTTTGCGGCTTCATTGACTTCACTCCAGTTTGTAACGTCAACCGGAATCGCCACACAGCGACCCCCAAGTTTCCTTATTTCATCCCTTACCTGCGAGAGTTGAGAAGCCTTTACGTCCCACAGAGACAAATCGGCTCCTCTGTTTGCGAACACGGTCGCCACGCCCCGTCCTATTCCCTGCGCTGCGCCAGTGACAATCGCAACCTTTCCTGAAAGCTGCGACATCGTTGAATCCCCACCACTTGGAGTCTTGCATAGTCGCATCTGTACCACTTATGACTGTTGCAAGCGGTCTACTGTTCGAGCGGGATCACTCGATGAGATTGGACGGAAAGATTGCTCTACTCACAGGTGCGGGGACATCCATAGGACGCGTGATATCGATTCGATTTCCGACGGAGGGAGCCAAGGTAGCAATGGAGAGATGGTGGATTGACTGCCAGGTGACCGAACGATGAGACTCGATCTTCATTAATGCATGAATCAGTCCTGACGATTATGCGGCCGCAAGCGTCCTTTCCGAGGCGACAATACTCCTCTCGCGATGTCGAAAGTCTTAATTGCGATCAGCCTGTCTGCACAGATCCACTCAAGGTGGCGTCAATGATCGACGCTCGTGTCGAGACTGACTGGACATACCGAAACTTGAAAACCATAATCATGGAAAACGCCTGTCTTAAGATCTCAGTTCTTCCAGACGTAGGTTTGAGAATCTTCGAATTCATCTACAAACCATCGGACCGGGATTTCCTCTATCACCACCCACGCGTGGAGATTCGCGCGCCGGTGTTTGGAGCAAATTTCGATAATTGGTGGACCGGCGGAATCGATGAGGCAATTCCAAGCTGTCACGCATGCTCATATGAGGGAGAGGACTACGGCAACCTAGGAGAGGCTTGGGGGCTCTCATGGTATAGTGAGATCCTGAGCCGTGGAGGAGAAGAAGCTAGGATTCACCTTTGGCGCCCTTTGGTCATTGAACCTCTGCTCCTCGAGAAGTGGCTTACACTCAAAAAGGATGAAGCGAAGCTGCACATCCACCACAAGATAACAAACATTGGATACCTTGAGTGCAAGTTCGACTGGGGCATTCACCCTGCACTCGCGGTAGGGCCGAATTCAAGAATCGACCTCGGGGCCGATGACATGGAGGTCGAGTGGTCCGTTCCGGACGACCGATTGGGTAAGCACGGTGCAACATACAAGTGGCCATATGCTACGGACAAATCAGGAAAGCGCGTGGACGTCCGGAAAGTCCTCCCCCCTGAATCCAAGACAGTAGATCTTCACTACGCAACGAAACTGAAGGAGGGATGGTTCGCGATAACGGACACATCGGCAAGGGAGGGCATCGGAATGTTCTTCACGAAAGAAGTCTTCAAGAGCATATACTTGTGGATGCCCTACGGCGGCTGGAGAGGGCAGGTATACTGCGTCGCCCCCGAGCCATGGACAGGATATCCCAGCTGGCTTCCCAAGTCGATTGAGAAGGGTGTCTACTCAAAGCTCGCGCCCGGCGAAACACTAGAGGCGGATTCCGTCCTTACCGTGTTCACCGGCAGACAGGAAGTCTCCAGCATCGACGCACAGGGAAACGTCTCTTAGAGGAAAGTCACATGCCACAAGAACCGGTTGACCAAATCATCGAAACGGACGTTCTCGTAATAGGAGGAGGAATTGCGGGGCCAAGGGCAGCAATTGAGGCAAAGAGAGCCGGCCTAAGAGTGCTCATGATCGTCAAAGGCATCTATGGTGCGAGCGGTTGCTCGGTCTCTCCCTCCACTGCTTCAGCGATTGGACCATGGAGCGATGCAAGAGACTCCGTGGAGAAACACCGTAGAGACATGATCATCAACGGGAAGCAATTCCTCTGCGACCAAGAAATCGCGAACGTGCAAGCCCACGAAGGAGGAGAACGACTCCTTGAGCTCGAAAAGTGGGGGATGGTTTGGGATAGAGACAAGGAGGGCAAGATCGGCCTGTTCCCGAGTAGTGAACTCTTCCCTGGAACAGCGGCAACGGATCGCTGGATCACATTTGGACGACGGGGAACGCATGCCGTCGGACCATTCTGGACAGGCCACGGGACAGTGGATGTTATCCGTGACGAGATTCATCGACAGGAGATCCCATACGTAGAGGAAACAATCGTTTCACGCATTTTTGTCACTGACAATCGTGTGACTGGGGCTCTTGCATATGACTACTTGAACTCGAAGACTATACTGGTCAAGTGCTCCGCAGTCGTGATCGCTTCTGGCGATTCTGGAATGTTATACTTCCCACACACAATGGTCAGCGGCGAAGGCACAGGCGACGGCTTTGCGCTTGCGTACGAGGCCGGCGCGCAACTTGCCAACATGGAGCAGTTCGAGTACATATCGATGATGCACGCCTACCCTGACTCCGCGAGAACTAAGGCAGCACTCGAAGCCGCAACAGAGCCCGGAGAGATGGCGTACCTACGGAACAGCCTCGGAGAGCGATTCATGGAGCGATACAACCCGAAGATGAAGGAACTCAGCTCACAAGAAGAGCTGGCAAAGGCAATGTGGCAAGAAGTCAAAGAAGGACGAGGAGGACCTCACGGCGGAGTTTTCCTAGACCTCCGCCACATCTCACGCGACAAGGCTGCAAAAGGCGTCCCCGGTAGACTCGAGTTCATCGAGAAACTGGGCTACAACATACGAAAAGACCTCATCGAGGTCTTCCCGGTTGTACACACGACTACCGGAGGCATCAGGATTGATACGGCGTGCAGAACAAGGGTAAACGGATTGTTTGCTGCAGGCCAGGTAACGTTTGCTGTGAACGACTGTCTGGGAGAGGGAGCGACAGGGATAGTTGACGCGCTAGTCTGGGGAAAGCGAGCTGGAGAAAGCGCAGCAGTGTACTCGCGCAGCAGCAAGAGAATCGAACCGAACGTGTCTGATGTGATGGAAGAAGTCAAGGCCCTGAGTGCACCGCTTCAGGCCGCTTCAGGAGTTCCTCCAGTCAAGATTATCCGTAGGCTTCAACGGGCGATGTGGGAAGGAGCCTCGATCATCAAGAACGAAGAAGGACTTCTGAAAACCTTGGATGAGATAGAAGAAATACAGAAGACGATGCTGGGCCAGATGTGTACAACGACAAGATCTGGAATGTTCAATTACGAGATGCGCGAAGTCATCGAAGTCCGACACATGGTCACCGTCGGTGAGATGATTGTGAGATCTTCGCTGACAAGGAAGGAAAGTAGGAACAGGTTTCACAGATCAGACTACCCCAAGCAGGATGATGAACACTGGCTCAAGCACATCCTAGTTGAGAAAGCCCCAGGGGGGATGAAGGTCACGACAGTTCCTGTGGAGTTCCCATATCTCAAGCCGGAGGTGTCTCGATGAAGAGCCAACGCGAGATAGCAATTACGATCGTCCGGACCAACCCCGAAACAGGAATGAAGCCAACGAAGGTGAAATACACTATCCCATACTCAGACAAGATGCGCGCCATGGACGCACTAAACTACATACGCGAGAATATCGACAGCTCGCTTGCTTATCGTTGGTCGTGCCGATACTACGCGAAATGCGGCACATGTGCAGCAATGATCAACGGCAAACCAGGATTGACGTGCTACGAACCCGCAAAGGATGGCATGATCATCGCGCCCTTGGCAAACTTTCCGGTCATTAGAGACCTCGTTGTTGACAGACGCGAATGGGATAAACGCGTAAGCACCGAGCTGAGGGGAATCATCCGAAGCGAAGTAGCAGCGACCAGGTGAGTAGGTGAAAGATATGGTCCTGAACTTCCCTGACTACGTTTCGGTGGATCTCATTCACAACGTCGGCGTCTTGATAGGGGCGTTCGTGATTCTCGCTGTTCTCTATGAATTCATCAGATGGAGAGGAGTACTCTCACCAATCGCCAAAGGATTCAGGCTTGGAGCCGGAAGATGGCTCAACATATTCGTAGGCACAATCGCGAACGATGTGGTCTATCAGCAGATCTCTCCGAAATGCCCAGATAGAAAATGGGTATCGCATTCGCTGATATTCTGGGGATTCCTACTCTTGTCTGCCTCGACGGCTTTGAACTACGTCACAAATCCGGGAGGCGGACTGTTACCTCTTACTGATCCAGTTAGGATACTAGGGAACTTAGGCGGTCTGATACTGCTGGCAGGACTTGTCATAGTGATACTGCTGATCTCAATGGACCCGAACAAGCGTGAGGTCACCTTCGCGGCCGATTATCTGTTCGGCGCATTGCTCGTGCTCGCAGGAGTGACAGGATTCTTGACCGAGTTCGTGAGTGAGCTCAATGCTGTGGAGTGGATATATGCGGTTTACGTGATTCACTTGCTATCGTCTGCCGCGCTCTTGGTTCTTGCGCCATTCACGCGCTTCATACACGCTTTTGGCAGGCCTGTGATACGACTGGCGGAACGGTATATCGAAGCATTAAGCCGGGATGGACTCATGAAACCGTCAGAGATCACCGTGATGCCGCTTTTGAGTGAGGCGACATGAAGTTGGAAGAAAAGCTACCGAGACCTGATTGGGCGCTCGAACGATGCATCACATGTTACATGTGCTTGGCTGGTTGCCCTGTATATGCTGATCATCCGGAGCTCTTCCTAGGTCCAGTTGGTTTCGTCAAGCTGGGAAACATGTTGTTCAACCCAGTTGACATAGCCGATCGGGTGAAGCTTGCTGCACTGCAAGGAGTACATCACTGCGACCTTTGCGGGACATGTCAGGAAGTCTGTCCGCAGCACATCAGAATAGTCCCTCTCATGCGACTTCTCAAGTCGAGATCAGCCTCTAGAGAACTCATCGACAAGTACGCGTTGCCCACCAAAGCACTTCATGAAATGACGGAAGGTTTGGTCTAGTACGAAGCGGTGGGCGACACGGTTCTCGACCCATCCTTCCCCTACTGCTTTGACGCGATCTTTGCGATCGTGTTCAGCGCCTCGTTTCCCAACGGCGCTGGGTGGTGTTCAGCTAAAATCTTCCTTGCTCGTTCCTGCGCTGCCTCTCTTGCTCCCTTGGAGCCGCCTCTGGTCCAAACCTCCCACCTCTGCCGGTTGGAGACCTTGGGGATCCAATGCTCGTTCAGGAGGTTTCTCCTAGTGTGCTCTTGTGCCAAGTAGTGACTACCGAGCGGACCAACCTTGCGGATCACATCTACGGCCTCCGTCAAGGTCTTGTCTGAGATTTCTGCCCCACGCATCATGCGGAAGATCATGCTGTAGATCTCATCGTCGATTACGGACTGCTCGTAGCTGGCTGTGAGACATGATTCCAACATTCCGGTGATTGAATAGACTAGATTGTAACCACATAGCGCGGCAATCGCGAATTGGAACGCCTTCTCGTAGCCCGCTTGGACGTCAACAATCTTCGAGTCGGTGAGGCCCGCAACGCAACACGCCGGAATTCCATAGTATCTTGCCACTTGGGCAGTAATCGCATGAAAGAGCCCTCTTTCCGGGGCGCCCTCTGAAACCTCTGCCACTCTCATGTCCATTATGGTCGGGGCGTGCGTGTATACCACGGGGGTCCCAGGGTTTACTACCTCAGCCAGTGTCACCGCACCGAGAATCTCAGCATTCTGTTGGACCATCGCCCCCACAACGGTCACAGGGGCTGTCGCGCCCGATTGCGGATCCGATTCGATGAAAGCAGGAACGGACTGCTTTGCACACTCGACAAGCACCTCAGTGTTCGCCTTGCTGAACTTCAGAGGACTAACAAAACAGACATTGAACGAAAGAAGCGGTCTCCTCCGAACCTCATCGGAAGACCCCACAACAGCGACAGCCATCTCTACCTGATCACGGACATCTTGCGGATTCTCCGCCTGACTCATTACGTGCTTCTCAGTGTTCTTCAGGATCGCTTCCAGTGAGCGCTTGTAGATGCCATTCGGTGGCAGATCTTGCGGAAGGACAATGGGCGAGATGAAATGAACGTTCTCCAAGGCGTCTTGCAGTCTTGTTAGGTCCTCAAGATCCTTCAACGTAGCCTTCCTTCGTGTGCCGTCGAAATCCAGCACATTGACTGCACAGCTACCGGAACCCGAGTAGACGATCTTCCTCCACAGATCGAGATCCCATTTCGAGTCCCGAGCATCCAGGGTCACAGATTTGGGGGCTTCTTGGATGGCCTCATTGACCAAGTGTTGAGGAAACTTCACCACTCGTGTCTTCTCATCGAGATGCGCTCCAGCTTGAACCAGAATCTTCGCTGCATTCTCGTCATGGACCGCTATGCCGATCTCTTCGAGAACCTTCAGCGTCGCCAAGTGGAAGTCGTACACCTGATCTTTCGTGAACAGCTCCAGTTGTCCGCCCTTGAAACCCGCCATTCGTGTTCATCTCTCGGCGAGAATCCTATACGTGTCTCGCTCTCTTTATAGAACACTCTCCCGAAGGAGCATGGTACGTAACTCGTTGTAGGAAAGCTAGGACCGTTAGGCTCCCAAGAGACACCTAAGACGAGCGACGGATGAGCGAGTGACGTATTCAAATAGGCTCTCCAGCTACGAGATAAGGGCAGTTGGAGGATCATCGTTTGACTGACACCATTCCTGAGGAAAGGAAACTGCTACTAGACCGCGAGCGGCCATTTCTTCTCCACTCGATCGCAAGGCCACCGGTGGACAAACGAGTGATTTTCGTCGAGGGTAAGGGAGCGATCCTGAAGGACATCAACGGGAGAGAGTACATTGATGGGATTTCTGGGACCAATGGCCCGCTTCTGGTGGGGCATTCCCATCCGAAAGTTGTCCAAGCCGTCAAGAATCAGGTCGAGCAATTATGCCAGCACATGACCTGCTTTGACAACATACCCTCAATTGAAGCAGCCAGCAAACTCCACTCGATTGTTCCCTCAGAATGGAAACTGGGAAAGACGTACTTCTGTCCTGGAGGAGGAGAAGCCGTTGAGGCAGCTCTCAAACTCGTGATGAAGCAGACCCGCAAGAGTGAGGTCATCTCCCTTTACCTCTCGTATCACGGTCTTTCACTTGGAACCATGAGCTTAGGCGGTATGCCATGGCTCAGAAGCTTCATCCCGGGAGGAATCAGATGGCCGGGCTTCCATCAGATTCCGAACGCCTACTGCTACCGTTGTCCGTATGGTCTTGAACATCCGGGCTGTGGCCTACAGTGTGCTACCGAGCTGGAGAACGCTATCAAGTATGGCTCCTCCGGAAGTGTTGCCGCCTTCATCATGGAGCCGGTACAAGGACCAGGAGGGCACATAGAATTCCCGGACGAATACTACTGCGAAGTACGACGGATATGCGACGAGAACTCGGTCGTACTGATCGCGGATGAAGTCCAAACAGGTCTCGGACGCTGTGGAGCTATGTTCGCAAGCCAGCTACACAACCTCAGACCTGACGTCCTCGTGCTTGGAAAAGCACTTGGAGGCGGTCTTCCCGTTGGCGCCGTAATGTTCCGAGAGGACTTGACTCCGCCTGAACTTGAGAAAGAGACGTGGCACTCGTTGACGTTCCAGAACAACCCTCTGGTCTGTGCCGCCGCGTCTGCGGTCCTCGACATAATCCGTGAGGAGAAGCTACCCGATAGAGCTGCAAAGCTAGGCACGAAGTTCACAGAAACCTTCGAAAGACTCGCCGAGCAGTATCCAGTTGTGGGTGAGGTCAGAGGACCTGGGTTGTTCATTGGCCTTGAACTCGTAAGGAACCGAAAGACTAAGGAACCCGCCAAAGAAGAGACGCGCCAAGCAGTATGGTCAGCACTTGACAGGGGACTCATCACCTTCACGGGCGGCCTCGGCAACGTGTTGAAAGTGAAGCCGCCGCTAACGATCACTGATGAACAGGCGGATAAGCTACTCCACATAATGGGAGGAATCATCGCCGAAGCTAACGGATCATTAGCAAGCTCACACGGCCATTGATGGCCCGGGCGTCTCAGGAGTCTCTGCGCGCATTCTATTTGGCGGTCGTCCCGCCGTCTACTGAAAGAACGGCTCCCGTCATGTAGGATGATTCGCCCGATGCCAAGTAGAGCACTGCTCGAGCTGTCTCATCAGGATCTGCTATGCGCCTAAGGGGAACGTTTTCAATGATGCTCTTAGTTATCGATTCCTTGTCAGCATAGTGAGCGATCTCGCTGTCGAGCATTCTCGTCTGAGTCGCCCCTGGACAGATGCAATTAACCCGGATATTCCATTTGGCACACTCTAGAGCCAGAGCTTTCGTCAACAACACTATTCCGCCTTTCGAGGCGCAGTATGCCGTGTAGCTGGGGCCGCCTACGAGTCCTAGCTCAGATCCGGTGTTCACTATTGCGCCTCCTCCCTGTTTGCGCATGTGCGGTATCACGAACTTCGAGAACAGGAAGGCTGATTTGAGGTTCGTTTTCAGCATCGTGTCCCATTCATCTTCACTGGTGTCGACCAGTTCACGGATGAGCACGATGCCAACGTTGTTGAAGAGAACATCAATCCGGCCATAGGCGGAAGCAACCCTCGATACGGCGTTCTCGACCTGAGACGATTGTGTTGCGTCTACGCCAAGCGCCAGGGCTTCTCCGCCTTTTGCTTTGATCCTCTTCACGGTCTCTTCTGCTCTGCTCAAATCCAGATCTACGACGGCAACCTTCGCGCCTTCAGTGGCAAACAGCAGAGATGTAGCCTGACCGATGCCAGACCCTGCGCCTGTGATCAAGGAAACCTTCGATTGCAGTCGCATGACGCATCAAGAACTGCCATCTGTAGCGTTGTCGAATTTAGGACAAACGAAAAACCGGAATCAACAGCGAATAGGATTGGTTCAACTGCTCGACGCGCTCTCGCTTGCTGCCAAGTCTTATATATGAACTGAAGTCTAGCCAAGAAACAAGATCAACCATGTCTGAAGAAAAAGTCTTTGTTAGAAAGACATCAGGCCTAGTCAGATCGTTCGGCACCATCGATGCGTTCTGGTTCAACTTCTACGCCATGAACCCGCTACTCGGTGCTGTCTTTGCTTTCATGTTCTCTGCCGCTGTGTTTCCAAATGGTCAGCCAGTGGTGGGCCTAATACTCGCGATCATCGGAACAATCATGATGGCTTCGGTGTACGCGTACCTGACATCCGCCATGCCTCGGTCCGGTGGAGACTACATCTTCACAAGCAGAGTGTTGAACCCGGCTCTTGGATTCGCTGCGACTTTCCATTTCAACTTCTGGGTGTGGACTTGGCTCGCACTGAATGCCTGGTTAACGATCACTTTCTTGGTCAAATTCCTTGAAAGCATCGGCATGTCAGGCGCGTCTGCCGTCACCGCAGACTCCAATACGCTGTTTATTGCGGGCGTCGTGTACATTATCATATCAGGGCTCATAATAATCTCGGGTCTCAAGAACTATGTCAGAATACAGTTCGTCTGCGCCGTCCTCGGCATTATCTCGGCAGCCATAATCGTACTGGACATATTTGCCAAGGCCGGCACTTTCGTACCAGCTTTCAACCAGTACGCCCAAGAATTCACCAGTAATCCAGACTCGTACAACTACTTCATCAGGACCGCCAAAGACCTCGGGTTCTCAGGATTCACAGGCTTCGATATCGGCCAGACCATAGGGGTGATGGCTGTGATGTGGCTGTTCATGTGCGTACCAATGGCAAGCAATGTCTTTGCAGGCGAAATTAAGAACGCGCAGCAGACAAAGACCAACATGCTTTCGATGGGGCTAGCAGGCGTCATTGCTGGATTAGTAGCTGCCGCCGCAATCGGCGGAATAATGGTGACCTACGGGTGGGAATTCTTCACATCAGTCAGCTGGATTGCAATGAATCATCCCGAGGCCTGGACCTTGTCAAGAACCGCAGAGTACACGAGCCTATATTACGTAATAGAGTCAAACCCAGCAGTCCTAGCAATTGTAATGCTTGGCATGTTCACAGCGGCCTTCGTCCTAGTTCCAATGGACGTCATATGGTTCACGAGATACACATTCGCCTGGTCATTTGACAGAATTCTCCCATCGAAACTCGCTGACGTGAACTCGAAGCTCAGATCACCAGTAAACGCCATTATCCTAAACATAGTGCTGGGGATAGTCTGGTGGTATCTCTTTCTCTATACAGGCATATTCAGCGTACTCGCGGCCAGTCTCGTCGGCACAATGATTTCTCCGCTACTCACAAGCATCGCAGGAATTGTATTCCCCTATCGAAACAAGCGTATCTACGAGGCGTCTCCAATAAAGAAGAGCATCTCGGGCATCCCGGTAGTAACAGTCTTCGGAGTATTCTCCACAATCTACTTGCTGATCATGATAGCCTACTACTTCTCATTCCCCGCCCTAATCGGACTGGCAGTATCCCAGACAGTTGGAGCCCTCATCGTAGGAATATTCGTTGTCTGCATCGCGTACTACTACATTGTGAGAGCGTATCGTCTGAAGAAGGAAGGCATCGACATCAACTGGGCCTTCAGGGAAGTGCCTCCTATCTAGAAGCCTGACAGCAGGCCTTCCTCATTCCCTTTTTTCTTCCAGTCCTACATCAAGTGGACCAAAGCCCAAAAACGAAAAGAACTGAGGCGAGTCGATTTCTGCAATCGAGTTCCCATACTCTTGGTCCCGTCATGCTTTTCGTGCCGCCTGGTTACATGACCCTGCCATTGATCGGTAAGAACACCGCATCTCACACGAGTTTTATATCGCCGGCATCATGATGCCTGCGCCCGAGAGAAAAGCAATGCCTCAAACCCGCATCTTCTATGCTACTGACATACACGGTTCTGAGATTTGTTTCACAAAATTTCTGAGGGCAGGAGAATTCTACAAAGCACAAGTCTTGATCGTGGGCGGCGACATTACAGGCAAGATGGTGATCCCTGTCATCGAGCAACATGACGGTGGCTATTCCATCGATTTCATGGGCACGACCAGAGTTGCGAATGGAGATGCGGAGCTACTTTCGCTCGAGAAGAGCATCACAGATGCGGGATTCTATCCATATCGCACCACCTTCTCTGGGTATCAAGAACTGAAGGCCGATCAAGCGAAGGTCGACTCACTATTCTCGAGACTCATGGTTGAGTCTGTCAGAAGATGGCTCGCGATGGCTGAGGAGTCATTGAGTCGCACTGACGTCAAGTGCTTCATTACGCCTGGCAATGATGATCGACTCGACATAGACTCTCTCTTCGAGAACGGCGAGAGAGTGATCAATCCCGAAGGCAAACTTGTCAAGCTGGACGAGCATCACGAGATGATCAGCACCGGATACGCAAACATGACTCCTTGGAATTGCCCTCGCGATATTTCGGAAGAGGAACTCGCCAAGAGACTAGACTCGATGGCGGCACAAGTGGAGGACATGAGTAATTGCGTCTTCAATTTCCACTGTCCACCGTTCGATTCAGGATTGGACAGCGCTCCGAAGCTCGACGAGGAACTGAGAGTCAGCGTCAAGGACGGGGGGCTGTCAATGGTGCCTGTTGGGTCTGTGTCGGTCAGGTCAGCAATCGTGAAGTATCAACCTCTTCTGGGGCTGCACGGACACATACACGAGTCTAGAGGCACCTACAAGATTGGAAGAACACTCTGTGTGAACCCCGGAAGTGAGTATTCAGAGGGCATACTCAGAGGAATGATACTTAATATTGAGAAGGATCGAGTCAAAGGTTATCTTCCGACATCAGGCTAGACAACTCGATTTCACGCGGTGAGCGATTCAAATGAGCGAGTCACAGACTGCAGGCAAGCCGATTCTTGACGCCCATTCGCACATCTGGGCCAGGGAAATGCACGGAAAGAAGTACATGATCAGCAAGTCTGAGGAATTCTACAAGAAACTGAACTATCCTCTCGACGCGACAGTTGACATGCTCACACAAGCGCTTGATGTTGCTGAGGCCCGGCTTGGAAGGCCCTATCATGCTTGGGTTCAGACGATAGATCATGGCATTCAGCTTGGCATGGAAACGACGATAGCTCAACTGAACGATTTCACGGCTGAATCCGTGGCTAAGGATAGGAAGAAGCGTTTAGTGGGTTTCGCGGGCATCGACCCACGACGAGGCGAAGAAGCGGTCCTTGAACTGGAAAGATGCATGCTGAAAAAGGGACTTCGCGGACTGAAGCTCTACCCGCCTTTTGGCTTCTATCCAAACGAACGTATGGCCTATCCTATCTATGAGAAAATCGTTGAGTTGCAGAAGGAGCTGAAAGTCACACTCCCGGTGCTTTTCCATCAGGGAGTTGCTGTTTGTGGCTCAAAGTACTGTCGCCCGATCTATCTTGACGATGTCGCCACGAACTTTGGGCCCGACCTGAAGATAATTGCCGCACATGCCGGAGTGCCTTGGATCGATGAGATGCTCTGGATTGCTGCAGTCCACAGTAACCTCTACTTCGACATCGGGTGCGTAGCTGACCTTATGGGCTTGTGGCCGGAATACTATGCAGATGTTCTTGGAAAGGCCAAGAGAGCAGGCATCATGGAACGAGTACTCTTCGCGAGCGACTGGCCATGCTTGTATTTCCTGTTCAAGCCAGATGATCCACAGAACAAGTTCTCAGTACTTCACAACTGGGTGCAGGAATTCAAGAGAATCAGCACCCCATCGGTGTTCAAGCAGCTAGGATACCCTGAAATCACGGAAGATGACAAGGAGAGAATACTAAGCGAGAACGCAGCGAAGCTCATCTCCTCTCCACCATGAGCATCCGTAGTCATCCTTGCCACGCGGACCTGCCGCGCAGGCTCGACCCACGTTGCGATACAATCACACTGATCGATAGTACGCAACGTTCTTGTGAGCTAGCGAGCTTTGGTTCTGTGAGGAAGCTTGTCAGCCGGTTCGCTACTCGTCTGCAACGGCATCGTGTACACCCCAAGCACCGTGATTCAGGACGGAGCCGTGCTGATGAGGGACGGAAGGATCGACAAGGTCGGTTCAAGAAGAGAAGTCGCTCGTGGAGACCTCGAAACGCTGGACGCTGAAGGCAACCTGATCTGTCCGGGGTTCATTGACCTGCAAGTGAATGGCGGCGGTGGAGCTTTTCTAACCGAAGATGCAGACTACGAATCCGTTTGCACAATCGCGAGAACTCATTCGTCTTTTGGCACGACAAGCCTCATGCCCACCGTCATGAGCGCTCACGAGAACAAGATCTGCAAAGCGCTGTCCGCGGTAAGCGAGGCTGTTCACAGAGGCACCGGGATGGCATCCGTGACTGGGAGTCATCTCGAAGGACCATTCATCAATGAGAAGAAGAGGGGCATTCACGAGGAGCGCTATTTGCTTCCGCCCTCGATAGACCGGTTCTCCTCGTTCTACGAAGCCTCAGAGGGAACGTTGAGACTGCTCACGTTGGCGCCTGAGTTGCCGAAGAGCCTCACAGTAATAGAGCTTGCCCCGCTGACCTCTGCCGAGACTCAAGTTCTTTCCGAAAGGCTCTTAAATCTACAGCCTCGTAGTTCCAGTCCATGGCAACTGGAAAATCTGAATCAAAAGAGCAGACTGACGTTTCTCGTAGAAGGTTCCTAAAGATAGGCGCTGGCGTTGTCGTTGTCGCGGCCGCTGGCGCAGCCGGATACTACTATCTGACTCAACCGCCATCCGGGCCACCGACTACTACCACGGAGGCGACCACTGGTCTACCTCCTACTACCTCAGCCTTGGCGCCTGAAAAGATTGAGTGGGGAATTTGGTCTTGGGGTGTGGAACTCGTCAATGACAATGCAAGGATCTTCAATGAGAATAATTCTGATGTGCAGATAGGGGTTACAGATCTAGGCGGCGCGTATACTACAGCCCTATATACAAGGTACCAAGCTCAGAATCCGCCGGATATACACTACTCAACGCCTGACGTAGCGTACTTTCTGCAGTACAAGAAATGGATAGCAGATATTGAGGACTACGCTCCGCAGGCAAGGAAGTACCTTGACGACATGTATCCTGGGGTTCGAGACTTCCACATAAACCCATTGACGGGCAAGGTTCACGGATTGTGTTATTGGCTGGGTCCGTATGTTCTTGGATACAATGAGAGCCACATGAAGCAGGCAGGCTTCGATGCTCCTCCCAAAACATATGATGAGCTTGCTAAGCAGGCGCTAGCGATCAAGAAGGAGGGAATCGCCGAGTACCCGATAGGCGCTCTATGGTCTTGGGGCTTCCCAGCTATGTGGTATAACATCATGATCGGGAACGTAGAGCCTAAACCGGGCGCTCACTACTTGTTCGATGAGAAATACAATCCGATCTTCGCCGACAAGGGAACTCCTTTCTATGATGCCGTGAAGTGGTTTTTCGACAGAGTCTTCGTAGACAAGACGATCTCACCGGGAATCAGAGAATACGATGAATCTGGGATAACAACCGCCCTCGGTTCTGGCACAGTCTCTTTCGCTTTGGCCTTTGCTGATTACGACATTGCGGCCGCCAACGCGCCTGAAATGAAGCAATCCGGCAACGTAAAGATGGCGATGAACCCGGGCTCAGGATACTCGGTCTTCCATGCGACCACTTACAATGTCTCCAAGAAGTGCGTGGACAGGGGCAAGAGCGCCCAAGATGCAGTCTGGAAGGTAATGGAATACACAGGAGGAAAGACCACTAACGCTAGATCCGACTACGATCATGGAAAGTTCTTCGTATGCAAGACACTCCTCGACAAGTATGGAGTAACCTCGGCCTACAAAGCTGTGATGGAGGACCCGACAAGCATAGATGTCATGGAGAAGCTGAAAATGAACACAGATGTCTTGCTGCAGCAATACCAGAAGCTGTCTCCCGTGCTATGGCTGGATCCCACGCAAACACCTTGGTGGGGTGACTGGTTCAGCTCGCCAAGCAGTGAGGCAGGCGGAAGAGTCATGCCCAAGTTCGAGGCACTAATGATCGGCGCTGCCAAACCCAGCGAAAGCGACATTCTAGCGTTCTTGAAGGACATCGCTAACGACTGGAACAAGTCGAAGCAAGAAGCCGGCTTCTAGAACTGACGTCTAACCTAAGGGTACTGGCATTGTGCTTGGTACCCGCATTAGCTCCCCTTTTTTTGTTTGGATTTTATCCCCTCGCCTACGCGTTCTATCTTAGTCTTACATTCTATAATCTGAAGACAGAGATTCCTCCTCATTTCATAGGGTTTGGCAACTATCAAGCCCTCGCATCAGATTCGGTATTTGCAATTTCCACAACATCTACCCTGCTCTTCGCGGCACTTACGATACCTTTGATAACCTTGCTGTCTTTGGGGGAGGCTCTGCTCCTCTCAAACGACTTCAGGGGAGTCAAGGTCCTACAGGTTCTTGCTTTGATCCCGTGGGGGATACCGGTAGTTGTCAGCGGTTCCATCTATAGGTTCATTTTTGATTTCAACTTCGGACTATTCAACGACATCATGCTGAAGCTGGGTCTGATTCATGAATACCAATCTTGGCTATCCATGCAATGGCCTGCGATGTTAGTCGTAGCTTTGGCGTACCTGTGGGTTCAAACGCCCCTACCCACCTTGCTGCTCTTGGCTGGAATCCAATCCATACCAAAGGAACTTCATGAAGCAGCGCGAATAGATGGGGCCAAACCGCTTGCCCATTTCAGAATCGTCACGTTCAACTGGTTGAAGCCCATACTATTCATCGTGCTTGTATACGCATCTCTGATGGCTCTGTGGTGCTTTGACCCTGTCTACGTCATAACTGTGGGCGGTCCCGCCAACTTCACTAAACTCATAACATACTTCACCTACGAGAAGATGTTCTATTTCCTAAACTTCGGCCAAGCCGGAGCCACTACGATACTTATTCTGGCGATCACTGTATTACTGATCTACCTGTACTTCCGCGCTCTAAGCCTGGGACGCCTAAGACTAAGGGTGTAAGAAGATGGAGCGACGCAAGATCGGCTTGTACGCGGCAGCCATCATCCTCGCCCTCTGGGTCTTACTTCCTATCTATTGGATGGCAAATCTGAGTCTTCAAAGCGAGGTCGAGATCTACACAGTTCCGGCGTACTACTTCCCACCTCATCCCTCGATCAACAACTACTGGTTCTCCTTCGACATAGAATCGGCAGTGAAATACTTCCTGGCACAGGGCAAAGCCTTGTCTCTGTTCATTCCAGGCGTTATGAAGGATTTTCCAAGATCCATACTCAATAGCGTGATAGTTGGCGTCACAGTGATGATCTACAATATATTAGCTGGGACTCTGGGAGCTTTTGGCATAACCAGAATTAGATTCAGAGGCGCCATGCCCCTTTTCTATGCGTCAATTGCCGGAAGGCTCATACCTCCAGTAGTCATAGCCGTTCCATACTACGTCATAGTTAGGAGCGTCGGGCTCCTCGATAGCCTGGTCGCCGTGATATTGGTCCATATTATGTTCACAATGCCCTTCACCATATGGATTCTCAACACCTACCTTCTGACGATCCCGACGGACATCGAGGATGCCGCCAGGGTTGAAGGATATTCGTATTTAGAGATACTGAGAAAGATAACCTTCCCCCTGATCGGGCCGGCAATAGTGGCGATCGGGATAACTTCATTCATGATTTCATACGGAGAGTTCTTTTTCACCTTACTCTTAACCCAGTCGGCGGCCTCGCGGACCATACCTGTCATAATAGGTTCAGCTGTCGCAGTACCAAGAGTCACGAAAGGGCTCATATGTTCCATGGGCATCATAGGGATCCTGCCGGCTATTGCAGTAGTGATCCTGTTTAGGCGGTATCTGATAAGCGGTCTTGTAGCAGGAGCTGTGAAGTAGACCTAGACTATGGATTGGCCAGCCTCGTCAAAGAGACTGATTCTGTCAACATTAGGCTGAATCCATACATTCTCCCTTGGGGCGAAACTCGCGTGCAAAGGAGTCTTCATTACGATCACGTTTTCGTTCGCTTTCAACGTTACGATCTTCTCATATCCCATCGGTTCAACCGCAAACACGCGCGACGCGATTCCAGGGGGAGTCTTGGAAGCCCGGACGTCCGAGGGCCTGATGCCCAGAGTCACCTCAGAGCCAATCCTATCGGACAGCCGAGCCTTGTGTCTCGTACAATCCACTTCATAACCCGCTACAGAAAGATACAGATTCCTATCTTTCTCCTTCAAAACGCACTTGATCAAGTTCATCGAAGGCGAACCGACCGACGAGGCAACAAAGATGTTTTTCGGCTGATTATAGATCTCTCTTGGGCTACCAAATTGAGCTATCTTTCCGTCCTTCATCAGAGCTATCCTATCAGCTGTTGATATCGCATCCAGTGAATCGAACGTCGACATCACGACAGTCTGCTTCAGTTGTTTCTGTAACTTCTTGATTTCGACCCTAGCGTACAGTCTCAGTTTCGCATCCAGATGACCTAGAGGCTCATCAAGCAGTAGTACACGTGGCTTCTTTACCAAGGCTCTCCCCAAAGCCACCCTCTGTCTCTCCCCCCCGCTCAATTGCGCTGGCTTCCTGTCAAGCAACTGATCTATCCTTAGCAGGGTGGCAACTTCTCTGACATTCTCGTCTATCTTTCCGGGGGACAAGTTCATCTTGCTTAAGGGGAAGGCCAAATTGCCATGGACATCCAAGTGAGGATAAAGAGCTAGCGATTCGAACATCATGGAGACTCCTCTTTCTTGGGGCGGGAGCTTATTCACCATTCGATCGCCGATGAGTATCTCGCCCGAATCCGGGGTCTCTAGACCTGCGATCAACTTGAGGACTGTTGTCCTACCCGATCCGGGCGGACCAAGGAGGCAGACAAACTCTCCATCATCAATCTCTAGACTGACGTTGTCCAGAGCCACCCTTTTTCCGTATCTCTTACTTACACTTCTCAAAGAGACTCGAGGCATGATCTCACCCGATCATTTCTTCGCTCTTCCTATCGAACAAGTGGAATTCTTCAAACTGCATACATATCTCTTGACCCGGTTCGATCTCCGCGGAACTCGGGCTCAACACTTTGAGAGTTCTTCCATCCAACTCAACATCTAAAGACAGATGATCACCAACGAATTGCGCCATGTCCACCCTGCCTTTCACATGATCCTTTTTCGGGCATATCTTGTGAACTGATATGTGCTCCGGTCTAATGCCCAGTATGACCTCCGAGCTTGAAGGCGTCTTCTCAAGTCTAGAGCACGACAGCTCGATCTCGAGATTTCGGACTCCTAGAATACCTCTCTTGGCATCCAACCTGCATTCAAGGAAGTTCATCGGCGGGCTTCCAATGAATCCGGCCACGAATAGGTTTTCAGGGTCACTGTAGAGCCTCTCTGGTGTGTCATATTGCTGCAAAACGCCGAGATTGAAGACGGCTATTCTATCGGCCATCATCAAGGCTTCAGATTGGTCATGTGTAACATAGATCATTGTCTGATGGAGCTCTTCGTGCAGTCTCTTCAATTCAGCTATCATCATCAACTTCAATCCGCTCTCCAAGTTGGTCAGAGCTTCATCAAGGAGGAGCGCCTTCGGCTTTCTTACCAAGGCCCTCCCGATGGCAACTCTTTGCCTCTCGCTGGTATTCAGATCGGACGCCGCTTCACGCAGTACGGGTCGAATCTTGAGTATCTCAGCGATTTCCTCAACTCTCTTCTTGATTTCTTCGTCTCCATATCCTCTTTGCTTCAGGGGAAATTCCAAGTTATCTCGAACACTCGTTCCTGGGTAGATCACCGGGAACTGGAAGACCATCGCGATATCTCTGTCACGAGGGGGCACATCGTTTACTACTCTCTCGTCGATGCGTATTCTGCCCTCGTCTGGTCGCTCTAGGCCTGCGATCATCCTCAGAGTGGTTGTCTTTCCGGAACCTGAAGGACCCAAAAGGCAGACAAGTTCGCCGTCCCCGATCTCAATATTCAGGTTGTCTACCGCTACAGTTCTTCCGAATCTCTTGACCACGTTTTCTAGCGCTACTCGCGCCATACCTTTCCCTCTGTTTGCTTGTCTAAACTCGTCTCGATGGAGCTACGTTCTTCTAGCTAAAAGCATTGCCGCTCAAGCCGCGCTTACTTGACCACATCGTCCTCTAGGCACGCTGTCGTACACCCGCGGAGAGAATGTGCGGTGCTTTGCGACAACTCGCTTCAATAGTAGAATGTGACCATCAAGGGCAAGAATCTCGAATGGGTTTCAGAAGTACGCAAAGAGCATTTCATACTGATGCCAGCGAGGTTTGTCTGAGGCGTGGGTGACCCATTGGAAGACGTATTCGTCTTGGTCGATATGACCCATTCAGCTTTGTATGCTCAATTCTGTTGGTTCAGCCGCTGCTGCTATCGGCTTCATTGCCACTCGGTGAGTGAGATTCTCGTGCCTGTAACCGGACCAAGCATTATCACACAAGGTGCCCTCTTGGGGCAAAGGCTCTTTTGTGCCCATGAACAATTAGTGTACAGGTGACGTAGTCGTTTTCAAGGAGAAATGGAATGGATGAGCAAGGTGAAGTACGGTATCATCGGATTGGGCTGGTTCGGTGAATATCATGGGGATGCGCTAGCCGGTCTTCCCAACGCTGAGTTGCATGCGCTGTGCACGCGCACCGAGTCAAGGCTCCGCGAGCTAGGCACCAAGTTCGGTGTGAAGCACCTGTACACAGATTACAACAAGATGCTGACCGATCCTGAGCTAGACGCCGTGAGCATCACCACGATGTGGGATCAACACGCCGCTCCCACCTTGGCCGCGATCAAGGCCGGCAAACACGTCTTCCTTGAGAAACCCATGGCCTCCACTGTAGGAGACTGCCGCGCCATCGTCAAGGCGGCACGCGCGTCGGACAAATGCTTCATGGTCGGTCACATTGTCCGCTTCAATCCGCGTTATGCCGCCGCCAAGCGCGAACTCGCAGCCGGCAAGATCGGAAAGATACTCTCTATCTACGCTCGCCGTAACGTACCCGTCTCCGTTGGTGCCTCAGTGCTGCCAAAGATCGGTCCAATCATTGGTGACGCTGTACACGACACCGACATCATGCTCTGGTACACCGGCGCAAAGATTGAATCAGCTTACGCCCAAACACTGAACGTATTCGGTCACAAGTACCCAGACATCGGCTGGACCATGTACCGCTTCGATAGCGGCGCAATCGGCGTCTGTGAGAACGTCTGGTGCATGCCTGATAAGACTGGCTTCTTCCCCGACGAGCGGATGGAAGTCATCGGCACAGACGGCGGCATACACATCCAAGAAACCTATCCCAGCATGTCTGTCATAACTCGCGACGAGGTGTATACTCCGGATCCCACCTACTGGCCCGAGATTCGTCCCGGCGTGCGCGGTGGAGCCTTGGCGGAAGAGTTGGAGTACTTCGTGAACTGTATCATCAACAAGACTCCCCCGACCGTTATTACGCCGGAGGAATCTATGGCAGCCGTGCAGGCCTGCTTGGCCGCCGAGGCGTCAGCATCTTCCGGCAAGGTAGTCTCAGTACAGGATTTCAATTAGCATCAGTCAACGACAAGACTACTTGCCCGTCACTAGGTCGCCCTTGCGCGTTGTATCCCACGAGAGATTATGGATAGGGGCTTGTTCGAGCTACAATCGAGCCTGCAAGGACATATAATAGCGGCTACGACAATGCTTTTCAACAATGACATGTGATCAACGCGCTCATTCGTTTCGGCGGGATCGTCACGGATGCGTAAAGAGTACCTAATGCTGATCGTTACGACGTTCATTTGGGGTTCAGGGCATCCGATTATCAAGCTGATCCTAGCTGACTTGACCCCAATTCAAATCTCTATGTTGAGTTCGGCCCTGGGTGGACTTGCAGTCGCCATCGGCCTCATCGTCACCAGACAGATCGGAAATCTTGCCCAACTTCGTGGAAGAGGCTTGTCACTCGCGCTGCTATCCGGTACTATAATGTTCTTCCTTTATCCGATGCTTAGTTTCTCGGCGCTCCAGAGGATTCCGGCGTCGGCGAATTCGATACTGGTTGCGATTAGCACAATCTTCGTCGCTCTATTGTCACCGATATTCTTGAAGGAGAGATTAGACTCCAAGGGAATCGCGGCAGTTGTACTCTCCTTCCTAGGTGTATCTCTGGTCGTTCTCAGCACGGCCGGACAGGCAATGGATCTGTCAGCACTGAATCTCTTTGGGTGCTCTCTTTCACTTCTTGGAGCCATTGCATCCGCATCATACGCCATCATAGGGAGAAGAATCATGTCGGCCCTGGATGCGCTATCTGTTACTCTGATTGGCTCGCTTCTCGGAGCAGCCCTTCTTGCTGTTGCTGTCGCCGTGACCTCTGGATTTGACCAGATTGCTCACGCGTCCCCGATGAATTATGCGCTCATGGCATACTGGGGGATCTTTTCAGGCCTGGCGTATGTCATGTTCTACTACAGTCTGAAGAGACTCGAGGCCACTAAGGCGAGTTCGTTCATCTATCTGAGCCCGCTTTTTGCAGTGACTTTGTCAATCGTGATATTGGGCGAACAGATGACAATCCCATTCGTAGCTGGGATGGCGCTCGTACTTGTGGGAATCTGGGGGACCCAAAGGAGCAAATCAGCATCGTCGACTGGGGGTTAAGTCCGAGTACAGCACCCATCAGGCCGAAGTCTGCTGCTACAACTGGCCGCTATGTTCTGAGGTCTCAATCGGCTGCGCGTCAGAGGCGAATCCAATATGGACTTGGGCTAGGTCACGCACAAGTTTCAGCGGGTCTGTGGTAGCATTGAGAGGGGACCCCCCTATAGGGGGGTACCCCCCTATTCAGTAGGTCCACGGTAGAATTGAGAGGATCCGGTTCAATGAGCTAAAGGCTTAGGGGTAAAGTGATTGGTTCTCCTTTTTTCGCAGATTCGTAGCAGGCTACAGTAATTTCTGTGCCTTGCCTTCCGTCGAAGACACCAGCTGTGGGTTTCTTGCCCTCGAGGATGCAGTCCACAAACCCCTGCACCATCTCTTTGTCGGCGTCGCATCCCCAGTAGTTCCATTCAAGTCGATTGTTGGGAGCGTCGGCTTGTGTCACGTAGACTGCTTGCCTGAAGGCATCTAGCACTGCATGCCCCTCGGTACCTATGAGTTCAAGGGTCATGTCGCCCCACATGTACCAACCCGCAGGCCTCGACCAGCTCCCGTCGATGCTGCCGACTGCACCATTCCGGAAATCTATCATCGTAAGGGCGTTATCCTCGACTGGGAGATCTGGATGAACATTCTTGCCTAGGGTCGTGTACACTCTGCGAGCTTCGCTCTTCGTGTACCATCTCATGATGTCTGAGAGGTGAACGGTGTGATCCATAACGGAACCTCCTCCAGAGAGCTCAGGTTTGATGAAGAATCCACTATAGAGTTGTTCGAGGAACTTCAGATGGTTCGTGCCCGTCATGGCGACGATTCTTCCGATCTGACCGCTGTCGACGACTTTCTTGATCAGCCTGGATACTGCGTGATACCTCATGACGAAACACATTTGGAATGTGATTCCCGCTTTCTGAGCTGCATTCATCATCCGATCTGCATCGGCGAGTGTCGTCGCCATCGGCTTCTCGCACAGAATGTGCTTCCCGGCTTCAGCGGCATCGATCGCCATCTGTGCGTGCCTAGTGTTCTCGGAAGTTATGATGACGGCGTCAACGTCATCTCTTCTCAGGACGTCATGATAGTTCAGGAAGTGTGGTACGCCAAAACGCTGGCCTGCTTCCTTTACTCTGCCTGCGTCGTCATCGGAAACCGCTACGAGATTCGCATGGGGAAGTTCCTTGACTGCTCTAGCGTAGCTGTATGCGTGGAAGTGCGCGAAACTCGTAACTGCGACGTTTACTTTCTTCATCTAGTGCGCCTCCAACGGAAGTTTGACGACGCTACCTGTCTTCGAGGATCGGATGCCTGCGAGAGCGATCTCTAGGCTTTTCTTTGCCTCCTCTCCATTGGTCAGAGGTTCCTTGCCGCTTTCCAAGCAGTCTACAAAATGGCGGACTTCTCGGTAGTAGGGGTCTATTGGGAATGGCATTCCAGGCACAGAGGGCATGGCCTCTGGGTTCATCTTTTCGACTTTGCCATTTGACATTACTATGATCGGCGAGACCGAGGAATTGTCGACTGAGATGAACCCCTTTCTTCCGGCGATTTCAAAGTAGGTGCTGAACGGATACTGCTGCGGGACTGCCCAACTTGCTTGGATGTGGGCGATCCCGTCATGCTCGAACCTCAGGATGAACAGGGCATGGTCATCGCACACCCTTTCTTTGTGCACGAGCCTGCCAACTCTGGCATACACTGTCTTGACCTTGTCGTCGAAGCACCAACGCGTAAAGTCAATATCATGAATCGCGAGATCGACTCCGACGCCTCCGCTTTTCTTGGGATCCAAGAACCAGCTACGGGCGCCCCATGATGGAAGCGGACCGGCGCGGAGCCCTCTTGATATCACTGGTTCGCCTATCGAGCCTTGTGATACGAGCTCCTTGATCTTGCCGTATTCTGCGAAGAAGCGGACGCAATGGGCCACCATCAGCTTCACGCCCGCCTTGCGAGCAGCTGCGACCATTTGGTCCGCATCTTTCAATGTCAGCGCAAAGGGCTTCTCGACTAGGACTTGCTTTCCGGCTTGAACAGCATTGATCACGTGTTCTTTGTGTGCAAAGGTGGGTGTAGTGACGTCGACTGTTTCGACATCAGTCTCTTTCATCGCTCGATCGAGGTCTGAGTAGACTTTCGCTTTGAATTTCCTCGCGATTCCTTTGGCCCTATTCGGATGCCTTGCCACGATTGCAGCTACCTTGGCCTCGGGGATCAGCGACCAAGCGTTGAGGTGGACAGTTCCCATGAAGCCGTATCCAACGATTGCGACACCCATTCTCTTCAACGGGGTCACCTATCGACAAAGTTCAACTCTCCGAAAGTCTCACATTCTATATTACACTTCTCATAGAGGTCGAACTCTGCGAGATTGCTCCATTCCTATTGACAAAGTAGGCCTCCGATTCTCCTCATCTGACGGACTACATCCTTGAGTGAGTTCCTGTCAAGTCCCGACGGACACAACACCCGGAGCACTACGATATTTTGAGAACTCGGGAACTGACGGATAAAGCTTGTCGGCTGGGTATGTGTTTAGCTGTTTTGCCATTTGAGGCTTGGTGTTGTTGGCATCTGTTGTTTCTGGTGAAATGATTTCTTGAGAAGGGAGGTTAGGAGGTTGTCCTGTTCTGGGATGTGTTTGCAGGGGTAGTTTGGGCATTGCTTGCAGATGCAGCCGTTCGGCATTTGTGATCGTATCCTCCGCGTCAGGCGTTCTAGTTGGCGTACTGATAGGTGCTTCTTCCTAACCAGTTCGGCGAACTTGAGCTGCAGCTTCATGTCTTCTATGAGAGTGAGCCGCTCAGCGTGGCTGGGCGTTATCGGCGAATTACACACGTGTGTAACCAGCTCTTTCTGGATGGTTGGGTGAAGTCTATCCAATACCCTCAGCCGATCGTAGACGTAGTTGTCGCTCTTGCCGATCCTCTTTGCAATTTCATGCGCTGTCCAGCCTTTGGTGATCAGACGTTTGTAGCCACGGGCCTCGGCGACGGGGTTTATGCGGATGTTGCGTTGAATGTTCTCAATGAGGCCGGTTAGGAAGGCGTCCCCGCTTGAGATATGCTTAACGAAGGCTGGGATTTTTTTCCAACCCAGCCTTTTACAGGCTTCAAGCCTGTGCAGGCCGAAGACAAGGTCGTAGCCGTCGCCTGTGGGCTTAACCATGATGGGTTGGAGCAGCCCGCTAGCCCTGATGGACCCGGCGAGCTCCTCGACGGCGGCTTCGTCGAGGTCCCTCAGAGTGAAGCTGCTGGGTTTAACCCTGTCCACAGGGATCTCAGAGATCTTCTGAGGCATCAGGTTGCACTCTTGAGGTAAGAGAAGGACGCAAGGTTCAACTTTTCGGTTTCCAGCTCTGCTTCCAATCCGAAAACGAAAGGCATTTATCGCTTAGTATATACAAGTATATCTTATGAGGAAGATAACCCTAAACAAGGGAAGACTCGTACTCACGGAGAAGGAGATTCTCGGGTTCATCGAGAAGAGCGTCACCCCCTTCGGCAACGGAGCCAAAGTCGACTGCCCCAAGGAGCACATCGGGAAGAGAGTATACATCGTGGTATGCAGGAAGTGACCTGTCCAAACTGTGAAAGGCTGCAGAGAAGAGTCGGGGAGCTGGAGCATCAGAACGTTGAGCTGAAAGCTGAGAACGCACAGCTGAAAAGCCGACTGGCAGCCTACGAGAACGCCCATACAGCACCCTCCCAGCGAAAGTTTCCAATCCGCCGGCATCACGATCATGGAGGCCCGCGATACCCCGGCAGGCCGAAGGGATACGCAGGGAGAACGAGGCAGACCCCCAAGCCCGACCTCACCCTCAAAGCAGAGGCAGACCGATGCCCACACTGCCGAGCACCCCTAGACGAGCCGACCTCTGTGAAGCGCAGGGTCATAGAGGAGATCCCTGAACCCCAGCCGAAGCAGGTGATAGAATTCCTAGAAGCCAACTACGACTGCCCGAGATGCGGCGCACACGTGGTCACCAGACATCCAGACTGTCCCCCAGAAGGCAGCTTTGGCAGAAACGTCTCTGTTCAAGCGACGCTGCTGAAATATGAGGAGAGGCTCCCCCTCAGGAAGGTTAAGGCGACGCTGCAGAGGCAAGGCCTCACCGTGACACCCTCCACAGTCCAGGAGATCATAAGGCGTGTCGCCTGCTGGCTGAGACCAGAATACGACAGGATCCAGCAGAGGATACGCCGCGCAGAGGCCGTCTACACAGATGAGACCGGCATAAAGGTCGACGGCAAGCAGCACTGGATATGGGCCTTCACAACCGACAGCGAAACCCTCGTCGCCATAAGGAGGAGCAGAGGCAAGAAGGTCTTGAGGGAGGTCCTGGGGGAGGACTTCAAGGGCACCCTAGTCTGCGACGGCTGGAAATCCTACCCGAACTTCACAAGCCGCATCCAGCGGTGCTGGGCCCACCTCCTGAGAGAGGCAAAGTACCTCGCGGAACGGATAGACGAAGCCAAACCCCTCTCGGAAGCACTGCACAAGCTCTACAGCCGCCTCAACACATCACCTGAAGACAAACCTCCACCCGAGGAAGTGACGAGGCTCGTGAAGGCCGCCAAGAGCACAATGACCCATTGGGCAAGGAGACCCTACAAGACCGATGAAGTTAGGAGGTTCGCTGCAAAGATACGGAACGGCATCGACCACTGGTTCACCTTCACCACTACACCTGGCGTCGAGCCCACCAACAACAGAACGGAACGAGCCCTCAGAGAGCACGTGGTTCAGCGGAAGATCATCGGAACACTCCGAAACCAGAAAGGAACATTCTCACACGAGACCATCACAACACTGCTAGCAACATGGAAACAGCAGGGACTGAAACCATCAAAGATGCTAGCGAACAGCCTAAGCCTCAAATGGCAAAACAGCTAAACACATACTCGGCTGGCAACTCTTTTATGCTTGGCTGGCGGCTACTTTTCCGATTCTAAATGGCTAGACTCAAAGTAGGGATTCAAGGCGCAGGATGGGTTTCGGGAGAACACATCAAAGCATACAAGAACAATCCAAACTGCCAAGTCGTAGCTATCTCCAGCAGGAAACTCTCAAGTGCTGAGAAGAAAGCCCAAGAGGCCGGGCTCACCGATATCAAGTGCCTCACGGACTATGACGCGTTGCTCAAAGAAGTTGATGTCGTCTCGATCTGCACACCGCAGGACCTACATGCTGATGAGACCGTACGAGCCGCAAACGCCGGCAAACATATACTTGTCGAGAAACCGATCGCAACAAGTCTCGAAGAATTGAAGGCTATGCGTGATGCCGTCAGGAAGAACAAAGTGAAGACGCTCGCGGGCTTCGTCTTGCGGTGGAATCCGTTGTTCGAGACGATTAAGACTATGATTGCTGACGATGTGCTCGGGGATGTCTTCTACGTGGAGACGGACTATCAGTCTCACATTGGCGGATGGTGGTCCGGTTGGGAAGCAGTCATACCCAAGAAAGTAGGAGTCAGCTCATTCATAACCTCAGGCGTACATGCAGTCGACGCAATGAGATGGTTTGCATCAAAGGACAGAAACAAGGCGGCCAAGATAACTGAAGTGACTTCAGTCGCTGGCGGATACCGCAAAGCCGAAAAGGATATGGAATGGGATGGACTCGAAGTTATGATCGCAAAACTGGACACCGGCGCCATGGCGAAAGTCTGTTCAAACTTCGACTGTATTCAACCATACAGTTTCCAGATCCAAATCTTCGGGAAGAAAGGCACAGTAAAGAGCAACAAGGTTTGGGCGCCACACAAGTTCCCTGGCCAGAAAGGCTGGGTCGAGATTCCTACAATCCTCCCAGATAGCGCCGAAGTCACGCACCACCCGTTCCAGGGGGAGATTGACCACTTCATCGACTGCATCCTCAAGGACAAGGAATCCCACTGCAATCTAGAAGACACGGTCAATACGCACGAAGCAGCATTCGCGGCCCTCAAGTCCGAGGCAGAGCAAAGACCTGTGAAGCTTCCGTTACTGAGCTAGGCTGGCTACCGCTGATGCATTTCCTTCATCAGGAATAGCGTACAGCCTGCCCGTTCAGAACATACGGGCTTTCTTTCTCAGAATCTCGAGCTGCCAAGGCTCGACAGTTCCTTTTCGTGCCATCCAGTCATGTATTGTCTGTTGGGTAACGCCCAACTCACTGGCTAAGTTGTTCAATACTTCATCTATTGTTGGTCCAGGCTTGGGAGTGCGCGCGATTATGTCTCTTATGCAGAAATTGACTTCTTTGAAAACCTCGATTGACATGAGCCTCGATAGTCACCTCACACGATTAAAAGGCCTAGTATCCGACCCGGATGCATCAGGATCGATGAATCCGTAGGACCTTCCCCGCTGCAGTACCTGTGTGTCTCCCATTCTCCACGGCAATCTTTCCGTTGACTATTACGTGTGAGATTCCGTTCGGGTATTGTGCTGGAGACTCGAAAGTTGCGGTGTCCTGGATAGTCTCAGGGTCGAAGATCGTCAGGTCGGCGTAGGCACCTCCAGCTATGATCCCTCTGTCAGGCAGACCCACCCTTCTTGCAGTCTTCCCTGTCATTCTGTGTATGGCTTGCTCCAGGGAGAGCATTCTCTTCTCCCTCACGTATTTCGACAAAACCCTTGCAAACGAACCATATGCTCTCGGATGGGGTGTTCCTCCAGTGACCGGGCCCTGGGGAGCAACGGTCCACATGTCTGTACAGATCAAAACCTCCGGGTGCCTGATTATTCGCTCCAAATCCTCGTCGTGCGCGTAGAAGTCTACCATAATCGCGTTCGGATCATTCGCAATGATGTCGAACATGATATCATATGGGTCCTTTCCAGTCTCTTTGCTCATTTGTGCGAGACTCTTACCTTCTAGATGTTTGTCTGGTCCATATTCGGTATAGCTGAGGATTAAGTTCTCAAACCCGCAGCTGTCGATCACATTCTCCCAGCCGGCGCTTGTCTCATATGTCACTGAGAGCGTGTTGGTTTCAAGATCATGTCTGATCTTGGTTCTCTTGGACTTGTCTTTGAGTCTCTCCACGAGAGCGTTTGTTCCACCTTCAAGGCTCCACGGTGGCAGGGTCTGTCGCAGGACAGATGAGCCGGCAGGATATGGATATTGGTCGGCCGTCACGTCAAGTCCTCTTTGCCTCGCTCCGTCAATGAGCTCAAGCGCTTGCAGGCTTCGACCCCAATTCCTCTTGCCAACAGCTTTCAGGTGAGAGATGTGAGCGGGCACGTGCGCTTGTTCGGCGATGCTTATCGTCTCTCTTATTGAGTCAAGCAACTTGTCGCTTTCGCTTCTCATGTGCGAGGTGTATATTCCGTGGAACTGAGCAACCACTTTGCATAGCTCCACGAGTTCGGATGATTCTGCGAATGAGCCGGGAGGATAGATCAAGCCGGAGCTCATGCCTGCAGCTCCATCCTTCATGCCTTGCATCACGAGACTCTTCATTGCTCTAAGTTCCGTGTCGGTAGGTGCCCTGGGTTCGAAACCCATCACTGATGTTCTTACAGTACCATGTCCGATGAGATGCACAACGTTGACACCGATCTTTCTTCGCTCGAGTGTCTGGAAGAACTCCTCTAAGGTCGACCAGTCCCACGCATAACGCTGTCCGAACAAGAATGCACCAAGGTATTGCTGCACATCTTCGAGTCTTCGTCTATCAAACGGGGCCATGCTCATTCCGCAGTTGCCCACAACTTCGGTCGTTATGCCTTGGTGAATCTTCGAGTACGAGAACGGATTAGCCAGTAACGTGAAATCCGAATGTGCATGCATATCAATGAATCCGGGAGCAACAATCTTCCCGGAAGCATCTATCTTGCAGTCTGAGGGCTCGCTCTGAAGCTTTCCAATCTTGATTATCTTCTCGTCCTTGATTGCAAGATCTGCTCTCGTCGCAGGGCGACCATATCCGTCGACGACCGAGCCTCCCTTAACGATCATATCATACATACGAAATCCACATCGCTGTAACGTAGTGTAACTATTTCCTCTTGAAGTACGGAATTACTTTCTGTCTGAAGACGCGTATCGTCTCCTTTGGATCTGGACTGAAATCTGTGAATATGACTTGATTCGCATCGACCTTTCGAAATGAATCGAATGCTTCGATGAGCTCGTCTCCGCCCTTGCTCAGGCAGTAGTTCTGGAATATCATTTCGTCGGTCACTTGCGCTTGTGATTGCTCTATCTTCCTCGGGTCCTCCTCTTCGAAGTTCCCCATGATCATCGAACCAGCATGCAGTTTGCGTATCCTTTTGATCGCACCGGGTATGTCGGCGACTCCGCCGATGACGCTTACGAGTTTCTGCATTTTCTTGACACTTTTTCCGGCTTCTGTTGCTCCTCTCTCGAATTGTGGGAAGATTACGTCTCGGCATCTCTGCCAAGTGTTGACTGTGATTAGGTGGTCACCGTGCTTCCCAGCGTAGAAGGCCGCCTTTTCGCCTATTGCTGAGAAGTAGATCGGGATAGGCCTCTTCGGTTTCACGTAAAGGAAAGCCCTGTCCATGTTGAAGTATTTTCCATGGAAATCGAAGAAATCGTCTTCAGTCCAGAGTCTTCGTATGAAATCGAGCGCTTCGATCAATCGTTCCGTGCGCTCTTTCCATTTGGGCCAATAAGGCATGAACCGCCTCTCATTCATGGCCTCTCCGTTGCCGACTCCAAGTAGAATCCTTCCGGGGTACATCGCGCCCAGGGTGCTCACAGCTTGAGCCACTATTGCTGGATGATATCTGCCTCCGATTGGGACTGTTACGTCAACGCCTATTGGCATTCTTTTTGTGCGCTCTGCGGCTGCGGCCATCACAGGCCACACGTAGCAACTGTGTTTGAATGAATGATGCCAGGGCAGGAAGTGATCGCCAAACCACACGGAATCAAATCCAGCTTTCTCAGAAAGGCCGAGCATCTCAAGCGAGTAGTCCGGATCTATCCAGAAAGAGAAATCCAGTCCGATCTTCATTTTCTGATAGGCCCCTTAGTGATCGGATCGTAACGCGCCTCGGGTGATACTTATATATTCTCACATTCGACCTAACTTCGAAACGCAATCTTAAGAGTGAAACGCTTTGGCACGTGACATCAACGCCGGCATCTATCTGCATCCATGGGACATTGTGGACGAAGGCCCGGAACAAGTCTTCTCACGAATCAAAGAAACAGGAATCAGGCACGTGAACCTAGCCACGAGCTATCACTGTGGCAGGTACATTCTACCGCATAATCCCAAGAAGAAGATCTACTTCGCAGAAGAGGGAGTAGTGTATTTCCGTCCTGACCCGAAGTTCTTCGAGGACACACCCATCAAGCCGAGAGTAAGCACCCAATTCCATGATGTCGACATTGTGGCACTGGCCATAAAGGAAGCAAGTAAGTATGGGATCGGAGTGAACAGCTGGACGGTAACACTCCACAACTCCCAGCTTGCAAAGGCTCATCCTGATGCAGCAGTCATCAATGCTTATGGCGATACAGACTACAACTTCCTATGCCCGAACAATCCGCATTCCCGCAACTTCGTTATCGGACTTGTCAGGAATCTCGCCGAGAAATACTCACTTGAGGCCATACAACTCGAATCGGCAGGATACATTTGGGGTCTCGAACACGGCGACCATCACGAGATGTTAGGTACACAAGTTGAGCCCTTTACCTCAGACTTGATGGGTATTTGCTTCTGCAAGAACTGTGTCGCGAAAATGGAGAAGGAAGGCCTTCACGCGGATAACCTCAGGAAACTCGTGAAATCAGTTGTCGATCTGAGTTTCGACACCCCAACGAACGTGTTGCACAGGATCCCAGTCGAGGAGACACTGAGAAACTCCTACGTGCTCTCCACAGACATTGAAGAACTCCATGAGCTCCTTCGATTCAAACGAGCCACCGTGAACTCGCTTTTTGAAGATGCGAAAGACGCATTGAAGTCCTCCAACCCCAACGTCAAGCTTCGCGTCATTGGAGCAGGCGGGTTCACTGGTGGAGGCAGCGGGGCAATGGGTAGAGGCTCAGAAGGCATCAACCTGCACGATCTTGCAAAGATCGTCGATGGAATTGACCTCATAGACTACGTGTCCGATCCCGAGATGGTGTACTACCACGTGCAGTGGGTGAAATTCGAAGTAGGCTCATGCCCTATCCACGTTGCACTGCGCCCGAGTTTCCCGACACTATACACAAAAGAGAGCATCGAGGCTGAAGTGGTTGCAGCAATGCAGGCTGGAGCAAGCGGTGTTGAGTTCTATAACTATGGCTGGACCAGTCTCAGAAACCTTGGTTGGGTAAGGGAAAGTCTGCAAGGCGCGTCATCGCGCCTCTCCTAGCTAACCCTGACTGGTGCTCGCGCTTTCACGATTAGGCCGTGGCGTGCTTGACCGCTTCGACAAGCGCGTCCACCATCATGCCTAGTATCTTCTGACCCTTCTCCTTGGTTGCGAGTGTGGCGTCTCCAACGACGCCCGTCTTCGTGTCCCTTCCCAAGAACTTCTCCGTAGTGAATATGCGGAGCCACTCCAGGAAGTTCGGAGTCGTCAGTCCCTTCGGCAAGTATGGCGGTATCTCCTTGACGGCTTTCTTCATATCAACCAATTCAGGTCGCAAGAGAAGCAAAAGCGAAGTCTCCAGTTCCTCCGCGTGCAAGAAGATCTCTTCCTGCAAGACCCCGGCTAGAACCTCTAGAGGCAGAAGCGAGTAAGGTGAAAGATGATGTACCCTTGGGAAATCAGCGGGACTTGTCACATTGAGTTCGTAGCAGATGTCATTCAGCTGGAAAGTGTGACCTGCGTGGCCTGAAAGCAGCACAATATGCTTGACTCCATTCAAAGATAGACTCCGCGCGATATCACGAATGACCTCTCGGAGTGTCTCCGCCGATAGGCTGATGGTCCCCGCCCGGGGAAGGTGATCCTCGGAGAAGCCGTATGGAAGCAATGGAAGGACTAGAGCCCCGGTGCGCTCGCCGACGGACTTCGCGAGTTCCCACGCGACGATATGGTCAGTGCCTGTAGGGAGGTGTGGTCCGTGCTGCTCCGTGCTACCGATCGGAACTATTGCGACTCCATTTCGCGGGATCCGTCGCTTGAGTTCGTCTGATGACGTTTCTCCCCAGTAGAACCCTTGCATGGTCATGCTCGAACTCCGTCTATGATAGCAAACTTAAAAGGGCTTCTTTGGATTTTCGCACCCCGTCCTTGGGATTCTTCGCGTAGAATGTCTCGGGGATTAAGTACCCATCCCAACCAATTCTCTTGAGGGCTTCAATGCAGCTCTTGAAGTCGATGGTGCCCATCCCAATCGGTAAGTGGCTTGCCTTTGACCCGTCATTATCCGAAACGTGAATGCAACTGCACAAAGAGTCACGTAGCAATTCAATGTACTCCAATGGAGGGGCGAACGAATTTCCGTTAGCTAGGTCCACGTAGGCCTTCACATACTCAGAACCTACTTGCTTTATCATTTTGAGCAACTCCTCTGGCCGGTCAACGAAGTTACATACCACTGCATTCTCGATGCCGAGGCGTACGCCGACGTCTTCGGCGTGTTTGGCGCACTCTTTGAATGACTCGATGGCTCTGTCCCAGTGGTTCCTGAATGATGATTTCGAGGCCATCATATTCGGTTGCTCGATAGCTCCCGGGAGAGCTAACACGACTTCCGCATCCAGGTCGCGCCCTACATCTAGAGCTGTGTTGTAGAATCTTATCGAGTCTCTTCTCATCTTGGTGCTGGGGTGCGCAACGTTGACCTTGAAGTCGAAGAATTTCCACTGTCTGACTTTCAGAAATGGGTCAGGTAGTATTGATACGACTTTCATTCCGTATTGATCGATGGATTCCTTGATCTTCTTCCGTTGAACCGGTTTCAGTAGTCGCGGCCATAGATCCTTCTTGTCGCACCAGAGCTCAACAGAATCAAACTTCATGTCGGAAGCGAATCGCATGTAGTCCTCATATCGATGCCCGTAGAGGGAAAGACTTCCTGTTTCGAATGCTAGCTTCAACGAAAACACTCCACACACTTGCAGTTGTCTTTTGGCAACCTAGCTGCAGCTTCGCCCGTGATATCTTTATATGGCTTTTCGATTCCCAGCGCAGAATTGTGCTGATGAAGACGATTTCTCAAGCTCCCTACCAAAGAGCTGCGAAAGTCATTCCTGATGGAGTAACGAAACCGTTTCGATTCTTTGACCCACATAAATTGTACGCGAAGAAACCATGCGGAAGCAAACTCGTTGACTTCGAGGACAGACTCTACTCAGATCTCTTGTTCTATCCACTGTGATGTGTCAGGTCTCTGAAGTATACGTCTGCCGGGTATAGATAGCCTATTCCTTGATGTGGACGCTCGTAGTTCCAGTAGTTCACGAATGCTTGATTATTCAACTCTAAACATTCTTATCACTGACACATCAGGGTGGATAGTTCACTCTACTCAGATCTCTAGAAAGCTCTTTGTATACACACATAGATAGACTCGGTCAGAAACTGATCAAGGATTTACAGGCCACCGTCGAAGACACTGATGAGCCGAAGACTTCCGTCTAGTCTGAACGATTCTTCCAGTGGGATGCTTACACTATTGATCTGCACCAGTACTGCAGCAGTTCATTTCACTGCAACAGGAGTCATGAGGACGTAGGTAGACTCTCAAGTCCTCGTTAAGCACTGAGGGCGGAGGCAGGTCTTTCATGGTAGCAAGACCTGGTGCGGCGTTCAACACCTTGGGAATCATGTTGAGGACGATTGCGACCGTTCCGACATCTC
>Ga0315280_10000436_pt1 | contig 77503 bp, 71 predicted proteins | sample YL17G06_40_MG_FD_203697 | JGI IMG/M metagenome (GOLD analysis project Ga0315280, IMG submission 203697) | Sediment microbial communities from Yellowstone Lake, YNP, Wyoming, USA - YL17G06_40 | ecosystem: Environmental > Aquatic > Freshwater > Lake > Sediment | place: USA: Wyoming | collected... | reverse complement strand
CTGAGCGTGACTGCTTTCGAGAAAGTCCCGTTGAATCAACTACTTAGCGATTTTACTGATCAAAAGCCCGAAGAAGATTCCTGTAAACAATTGCTTTTATTCAACTTATGATGGGACAGTAGTGATTTTACATATTAAACCATCATGAGAAAAAAAATCAGCGCGACCGAGGCTGTGAGAAAATTCTCTGAAATCTTGAGTCATGTTCATTATAAAGGAGATTCTTACACTGTCGTTAGGGGAGGGAAATCCGTGGCTTCGATCTCGCCAGTTACCCAGCCACTCAAGGGCAAAAACCTGGGTGAATTGAAAAACCTCCTGTCTGCCATTCCGAAACTCGGCGCTGAAGCCGAAGCTTTTGAATCCGACATCAGGAGTGCTCGTGAGAGCCAGCCTGTCCTTCCGAGGGAGAACTGATGGGAGTCCTCTTCGATATATCCGGCATTCATCGAAATAGTTAAGCTTTATCCAGATATCCATGACTTCGGCTTTCCGGAGGAAATAATCGATATGCCAGAAAAGCTTTTTATCCTTCCTCAGATGGCGGTCAAGCTTTTTTTTAAGACCTCGCTTAGCTCTGCCCACATAGAGATAGCATCCAGAGCTGAAATAGGTTTTGGGCAATTTCCCTGCTTTTATTTTCTGACCTTTCTTAAGCCTTAAAACCAATAGGTAAAGGCCTCTTTCCTCTATTTTCATTTATTTTCTGCTTCAGGAATATCGCACTCTGAGGTTTAAGAACAGAAGGAAGAAAATGTATTCAATCATAGACGCGGCTCAGCCATTTCCTTATTTTTTTATTGCCTTGAGGACGACAAATCCCCCCTTCCCGAATCCTCTTTTTGGCTCCTCTTCATGCTTGATGTCTGGTGGGGGTTGAAACAGAGTCTGCCAGGCCTCCTGAAATTCCAAGCCTATGCTTTTAAAAACTTCAAGGATTTCTCCTGGAGAGGGAGGATGGAAAAATTTTCTTCGGGAAGAGTTTTGGATATAATATTGTCCCCACTCACGGTTTTTGTCTATAAAACCCAGAATTATTGCCCCGTTTTTCTGTAATGTTTTTGCTGCCTCTCTCAGGAAATGAAGGGAATCATCAACGAACTCCATTACAAAAACTATTTGGATGAAGTGAAAAGACTCATTTTTAAAGGGAAGGTTTTCCCCAAATCCCTGGACAACCTATTTCGTTGATCAGGTGGGAAAACCCAAGGTTGAAGCGCTGCTCGAGAACCTGAAAAGAATCAATCCTTATTCCGAGTACAAGACTTACGATATCAGGATCGAGGTCGGCAATGTTGCTTCAATTTTTGGGACTGCCGATATCTTGGTCGAGGGCTTTGATAAAGCTGAAACGAAACAAATGCTCGTCAATGCCTGGCTTTCTCTTTTTCCTCAAAAGCCTATCATCATTGCCTCGGGACTGGCTGGCATAGGAAACAACGAGAAGCTCCACACCAGGAAAATGGGGAACCTCTATGTTTGCGGTGATGAAGAGACTGAATGCGAGGAATGTGTATCTCCCATGGCGCCGAGAGTGGGCATCGTCGCCAATATGCAGGCCAACCTAACTTTGGAATTATTGGTCAAAATGAAGAGCAAAAAATCAAAGTCATGATCAGAAACTAAACATCGCGCTGCGTCCATTCTCCATCGATGAAGCGCCACATCCTGCCCGTGGGATTTTTGTCTTGCAGCTCTTCAGGAAGGCGGTGCGGGCGCACATTATCGTAACAGTGAAGTGCCGTAAAGCGAAGGAGGGAAGCGGGGATCCCGACGGAAGTAAAACCTGGATGACCTGTCGCGGGATAAGGTCCGCCGTGGTTCATAGCCGGGGAGACGGCAACACCCGTGGGCATTTTATCGTTGAGAAGACGCCCTACCTTCAAGCGGAGAATCGGTTCAATCTTGTTATAGAGGTCATCATCTCGATTTTGGCTGTCGCTGTAAATGGTCCCGGTGAGATTCCCTTCAAGAGATTCGACAATCTTAAGCATTTGTTCGTTGTCCTGGGCAAAAACAATGAGAGAGGCACTTCCAAATGCCTCGATCTGCAGTTCTTGGGGATGCTCCAAGAACCCTTCTCCAGAAACGCGAAGTAGGGTATTGGCTAAGCTGTATCCAGGTCCGCCGGACTCTTTATTCCCCGTGACGATCTCTGCTCCGTGGAGGGCCATTCTGGCCACAGCTTCACGCAGCCTGTCGAATGTGTTTTGGCTCAGCAGAATACCTCCAGGAGTCTGCCTGAAAAGTTTAAGAGTGTAATCGAAGAACACCTCGCTCTGTGGACCCTGCCTTAAAATCACCAGGCCGGGCTTCGTGCAAAACTGGCCCGACCCCATGGTGCAGGATGTGAAAAGCTCTCTGGCAATCTGCTCCGAGCGCTCTTCGAGGGAACCCGGGAGGAGAATCACCGGATTCAAACTCGACATCTCTAAGTAGACAGGCTTACCCGCTTCATCGGCGGCTTTTTTGAGTCGCAAGCCCGAGGAACGGTTCCCCGTGAAAGCTGTTGCACCAACCAGCGGATGGGCTGCCAGCTTAAGGCCGTCTTCAGGCTCGAAGTGATAGAGGAGATGGACGATTCCTCGAGGCAGGTTGTTTTCTGTGAGGGTTTTTAAGGCCATTTCAGCGAAGATTTTTGTTGTTCCGGGATGTCCTGGATTAGCTTTGGCGATCACCGGATTTCCCGAAGCCACCGCCGCAGCAAAATCACCTCCCGCCGCTGAATTAAACGCCAAAGGAAAATTGTTGGGGCCAAAAATCACGACCGGCCCGCCGAGTGGTCCATGTTTAGACCGGATGTTATTCTTCGTCTCAATCGTCGCCCGGCACCAGGAACGGTCGCGGCAGGCCGCAGCAGCCTGGCGCAGCTGATCGGTCGTCCTGGGGAGCTCTATGGAACGGAGTCTGGGTTCCTCAGGCAGAGCTGTTTCGAGAGAGGCCATTTGGATCAAGGTATCTCTGTGCTTCTCGATTTTATCGGCATAGGCTTCTAAAAAATCAGCGATGGCTTCTGGCCGAATGGAGCGGAGCTCGGAGGCAGCTCGGTGCGAAGCCTGAAGGGCGCTTTCAATATCGGCGAAACTCGAGACTGGGTAAATCTCCTGGAGAGGCTCTTTGGTCGCCGGATTTGCAGCTCTAAAAGACCCGACCGGAAAGCGCGCCTCTTGCCAGACGCCGTCGATAAGCACAGGTTGGATTGGCATGGAATTCCTCCGCTTGCTTTTTTGAGAATTGTAGCTAAGCCCATTTCGTATTGTCAATAAATGGGCGAAATGTTTTTGACCAGGATCTCTTCCCTCTGTTCATAGAGGGCTTAAAAAAGAGAGGCGTGACCATCTCGCCTAAAATAACTTCTGGGAATTAGAAGGGGGCCACTACCCGCCCGAATAGATAGGGGAGATGGCAATTCTGTCCCCGTCTTCGAGCTCCTCGTCTAAGGCAATGGCTCTTCCGTTGCGGATTATAATTTTCGGCCTCTGTTCTTGGATGTTGATGAAAGAAAGAAGCTGGCTGGCTGTGATCGGCTTTTCGAGCTCGAGCTCTTTTTCACTGAACCCCGCTTCATAGATGAAGTGGCCGATCATTTTGACTTTGATTTTCATCACTTCTATTCTACCCCAAAAATAAATATTTGCTAGAGAGCTATTCAAGCTTGCTGTATTTTTCGACTTGGGCGGCTTCTTCGGCTAGACCTAATCCGAGGGCTGTTTTCTTTGTCGGTATGCCTCGCTTATCCCATCCCCGGATTTCATAGAAAGAATCGAGCAGCTTCTCGAATTTATCCCATTCCAGGATCTTGCCCGCGATCGGGCCTTCTTTGTCAGCATTGGACGGGTCGAACCAGGCTTTCGGGGGATAATCTCTTGTCCTGTCCCAATTGGGGAATTCCCGGACCCAGAAGAATTTCATCAGGGCATAGATCCTGTCGCTGACTTTAAAAAAGTCATCAAGAGTCCAGTTCATCCCTGTGATTTTGTTGAAGTAGTCAGCATAATGCTGGAGATCCCAGCCCAGCTCAATCCAAGGGAAGCGGCAGGCGACAATGAATTCGAACATCCCGCCGCGGATTCTCTGCAGTTCGATGACTTTTTGCGCTTTTTCCCGGCCGTAGGATTCCCGCGAGGTTTGGGTGATTTCAAACATGATCACCCAGGATTCTTTGTGATGAGCTCCGATCGGGCTTGTGGCGAAAGCCAGGGCCATGCCGGGGATGAACTTGCAGTTGTAAGCCGAAATTTCAAGCCCTTTCACCTGCATAGCGTAGTCCATCGAATTCCTGCCGATTTTTTGAGCCATTCTCATCGTTCCCCCGGCCAAAAAGTCACCCACTCCTTCCCGGTAGGCTGTCATCCGTAAGAGCTCTTTGGCTCGTTCTGCGTCCCCAAATTTGAAATCTCCTTCGATAGAACCACGGTCGACAGCATCGGCATAGAAGCCCAAAACACCTCCGGCCGATATCGTATCCAGACCATAATCATCGCAAAGATAGTTCAGGGACGCGACCTGGGGCAAATCGAAAATTTCGAGGTTGCTTCCAAGCATGCCGATGTTCTCATAATCCAGCTCGGATTCGCGGCCTTCATGGTCATGAATGGCTATTCCACAGCGCATGGTGCAATTCGGACAACCATAGGTGGCGACGCGGGCGTTGTTGAGACGTTCACCGTCAATTTTCCAGGCATCGGGATGAGAGGTCTTCCTCATGTTTCTCACCGGCAGAGCGGCAACTTCATTACACCAAGAAAGCACTCCTGTTGTTCCCTGGATTGACCATCCGGTCTTTTTATCGATCGCCCCGACTTTTTTCAAGTCTTCCGCACCCAGCTCTTTCATTCCTGCAGGGTTGGCCATCGGGATGTCCTTTGTCCCTTTGACGACGATGGCTTTGAGGTTCTTTGAACCCATGACCGCACCGATTCCCGGACGGCCTCCAGACCGCCCTTCCATGCTCCGGATCACCGCATAGAGGACTTTATTCTCACCGCCCTGACCGATGGTGAGGATTCCCGCGGCCTTCCCGTACTTTTTATAAAGCCAGTCCATCGTATCATAAGTGCCTTTGCCCCAGATTTCGTTAGCCGGCAAGATTTCTACTTTATCGTTGACGATATTGAGATAGGTGGGTGAGTCGGCTTTGCCTTCAATAATCATGGCATCATAACCTGCTTTTCGGAGCTCGACCGTGACTCTTGTCCCCAGGTTTCCGTCTCCATAGCCTCCGGTGAGTGGTGATTTGGCAGCGACAACAGTTTTGCCGGTATTCGGGGCAGGAATTCCAGCGATCGGCCCCAAAGCAATGACCAGTTTGTTCTCTGGGTTTAAGGCATCAATCCCGGGCTTGAGTTCGTCCCAAAGGATTTTGATGGCAAACCCTCGCCCGCCAATCCAGGTCTTGGCAAATTCTTCAGTAAACGATTCCTTTTTTGCGGATTTTGTGGATAAGTTTATTCTTAGCAAATTGCCGGACCATCCATTCATTAGTGAAGTCTCCCGTGATGAGCTTTTTAAATTATTGCAGACCTATCGGATAACACAGCCGGATTTTTAAGTCAAGAGAAAAGCCTTTGATTTTCCGCTTTGCGCTTGACCATTTCGGTAAATCTTTCTTATGTCTGCTCTGATTTGATCAGGAGTCACCGAGAGGAAACGGCCAGATCTTTTCCATTCAATTGAAGAACTCCTGAGGGCTTTTTTTCGTATTATAGATTTGATAAAATCACCAAGAGCCTTAAGGCTGTTTAAGGAGAATAAAAATGACCAAAAAGCTTTACCGATCGTTAAGCCGGAAAATGCTCGGCGGGGTGTGCGGCGGGCTGGCGGAATATTTTGACCTGGATGTTTCCTTGGTCAGGCTGATCTTTGTCGGCATCACCCTGATCACAGCCATTGTCCCGATGTTGATCTTCTACATCATCGCCTGGATTATTATTCCTGTCGAACCCTCCCCGGAAAAAAAAGCGTGATTCATTGACTAATGAGGGCTGATTAGATATGAAATAGGCATCCTGCCGTGTCGGGGTACGGAAGATGAAAAAAGGCGAAGTTCCTTTCCGCCATCTGGCCATCGAGGGCGTGCCGAAATCCCAGAAGACCAAATTGACGCAGATACTAGCCCAGCTGATCGGAGGAAAGATTGTCCTCGACAGACCCGAGAATCCCTACCTCAAGGACTTCTATGACGAGAAGGAAGGGGCTTCTTTTTTGACTCAGCTCATTTTCCTGGTCAACCGCTACCACCAGCAGCTCCGGCTTTCCCAGAGAGATCTGTTTGAAGAACGGGTAATCTGCGATTATCTCTTCGAGAAAGATAAGATCTATGCCTATCAGACCCTCGGCGACGATGAGCTTGTCGTCTATGAACGGATTTACGGCATCCTGGCGGAGAGGATCGCTCGGCCGGATGCGGTCATCTATCTCCAAATCTCGCTTCCCACGCTCCTCAAGAGAATCGCCAAGGAGGGGAGTGCCCTGGAGAAAAATATCTCCGAGAAATACTTGGGAGACTTGGTCGAGGCTTTTGATTATTTTTTTTTCAATTACCAGGCCGCGCCCCTGCTCGTGGTCAAGGCGGATGAGCTTGACCTGACCCATGAGGAAGAGATCATGGACATTGTCCACCAGGTCAGCGAGATGAAAAAAGGGTCTCTCTATTATGTCCCGCAGAGCTACGCTTACAAGGACTCCCGTAAGAAATAGATATCTTTAAAATATGACTTTACCTCAATCCCGCGGCTAAAGGCGGGATGGGGAGAAAGGATTGACCATGTCAGAGAAACAAATTTTCCCGGTAACTGTCCCTTTTTTGCAGGCGAAAAAAGCCAGGCAGGAAAAAATCGTGGCCCTAACCGCCTATGATTTCCCTATCGCCAGGATCGTTGAGGAGGCCGGAGTTGACCTCATCCTGGTCGGCGATTCCTTGGGGATGGTTGTTTTAGGCTATCCCAACACCATTCCGGTGACCATGGACGAAATGATCCATCATACCAAGGCCGTCACGCGGGCCGCCCGGCGCGCCCTGGTCATCGGCGATATGCCCTATTTCTCCTTTCATTTGTCAGCGGCCGACTCCATTGCCAACGCTTCGCGGTTTCTCAAAGAAGCCGGGGCCAAGGGCGTCAAGATCGAGGGCGCTTCCAAGAAGAGGCTGAAGCTGATCGAGGCCATGGTCGAAGCGGAGATCCCCGTCATGGGCCATGTCGGACTCACGCCGCAGTCCATTCATCGCTTCGGGCAGTTCAAGGTCAGGGGAGCGGAGGCCAAGGAAGCTAAGAAAATTATAAACGATGCCCGCAACGTGGAAAGGGCCGGGGCTTTCGCCGTTATCCTGGAGTGTATCCCCGAAGACCTGGCCAAGACAATCACACGGAAATTGAGAGTTCCGACCATCGGCATCGGGGCCGGCCCGCACTGTGACGGCCAGATTCTTGTCTTTCATGACCTGGTCGGTCTGTCCAACGGCTATAACCCCAGGTTCGTCAAAAAATATGCCGACCTCCAGACGGTCATCACCCGGGCGGTCAAGAAATACGGCGAGGAAGTGAGGCGGGGGATTTTTCCCGACGAGGCGCATTCTTACCACACGGCGCGCAAGGGACAAGTCAGAAAATGAAGATTGTGAATAAGATTGCCGGGATGAAGGCTGTAGCCGCAGAAGCGAAGGCGCGGCAGCGAACGATTGGGTTTGTCCCGACGATGGGGTTCCTCCACGAGGGCCACCTGAGCCTGGTGAGAGAATGCCGAAGGACTGCAGAAGTGGCCGTAGTCAGCATCTTTGTTAACCCGCTCCAGTTCGGGCCGAAAGAAGATTTCAAAGAATATCCCCGGGACTTCGAAAGAGACACCCGGATGCTCGAAAAGGAAGGGGTCGATTGCCTCTTCACTCCGGATGCCTGCGAGATGTATCCGGAAGGATACAAGACGACAGTCGAAGTCGCCGGGCTCCAAGACAAGCTCTGCGGCCGCTCGAGGCCCGGCCACTTCAAAGGAGTCACGACCGTTGTTCTCAAGCTCTTTCATATCGTCCGGCCTGACTTGGCTTTCTTCGGGCAGAAAGACGCCCAGCAGGCCATTATCCTGCAGAAGATGGTCAAAGATTTGAACCTGGATGTGGAGATAAGAGTCCTCCCCATTATCCGCGAACAGGATGGCTTGGCCTTGAGTTCACGGAATACATACCTGAGCGAAAAAGAACGCCGCGCCGCCGTTGTTTTAATCAGCAGCTTAAAAGAGGCCGAAACGATGTTCGAAAGGGGCGAGCGAAAGGCCCCAGCCATCCTCAGCCGCATGAAAGATATCATCATCAAGGAGCCGCTGGCCAAGATGGACTATGTTGAAATCGTCGACCTCACCGAGCTCGACCCGGTCAACCTTATTGACCGGGATGTGCTCGTGGCCGTGGCCGTCTATATAGGCAAGACCAGGTTGATTGATAACTTAATCTTGAAGACGAAGGTGAACTGAGATGAAAAGAATCATGCTTAAGGCCAAAATTCATCATGCCCGTGTTACCGAGACCATTCTTGATTACGAGGGGAGCCTTTCCCTAGACGAGGACTTGATGAGGGCGGCGGACATGCTCCCTTATGAAAAAGTTCACGTCTACAATGTCTCCAACGGAGAGAGGTTTTCGACGTATCTTGTCAAAGGGGAGAAAGGCTCGGGGAAGGTCGGCGTTTACGGCGCTGCCGCCCACAGGGCCCGAAAAGGAGATAAGCTCATTGTTGTCTCCTATGTCGTTCTTGATGAGGAGGAGACCGATTTCTTTATGCCCAAGATCTTGATCCTCGGCGACGGCAACGGGATTGTCGAGGTCAAATAGGAGCAAATCCGGCATGGCCTCGCTGCCTTGGAGGTTTTTAAGGGTGTTCCCAGACCGTCATCGCGAGGAGCATAGCGACGCGGCGATCTCACGGGATGGCCACGACATCTGCGACGTCCCGCAATGACAAGGAGTGCAGGCAGGTTGCTTTGGCCATTCCGGATATATTGTCTAAGTGAGAGGTAAGAATGGCAACGAAGAAAACAATAAAAGGCAAGGTACGGCGCGAGAGGGATTTCCTCGGCGAGCTGCTCGTCCCCGCGCATGCGTATTATGGAATCCAGACCGCCAGGGCGGCGAAAAATTTTCCGATCAGCGGGTTGAGGACGCATCCCCTTATGGTCAAAGCTATGGCCCTTATCAAGATGGCTGCCGCACAGGCCAACAAGGAGCTCGGGAAGCTGGAAACGAAAAAAGCCGGAGCCATTATTAAAGCCTGCAACGAAATCATCAAAGGAAAATTTTCCGGTCAGTTCATCGTTGATGTCTTCGAGATGGGCGCCGGCACCTCCTTTCACATGAACATGAATGAGGTCATAGCCAATCGCGCTGAGGAGATTTTGGGGGGGGAACTGGGCGGATACCGGCTTGTCCATCCCAACGACCACGTCAACATGGGGCAGAGCACCAATGACGTCTATCCCACGGCGATGCGCCTGGCAGCCGCCTTGCTGCTGCGCGATCATCTGCTTCCTCATTTAAAGGAGATGGAGAACGCCTTCTTCGGCAAGGCAAAGGAATTTGAGCACGTCGTAAAATCAGGGAGAACGCACCTCCAGGACGCCGTGCCCATTACTCTCGGCCAGGAGTTCAGGGCCTACGGGAAGGCTCTGACGAAATGCCGTTCTTTTATCGCCAGGGCCGGCGAATCGCTGCTCGAGCTCGGGATTGGCGGCAGTGCTGTCGGCACAGGTCTAAACACGGCGCCTGGCTACCGGGAGCTTGTCGTCAGGCATCTTTCTCGGATGACCGGACTCAAACTCAAAACGGGGGATGATCTTAGGGAAGCGATGCAGAGCATGAGACCGTTCGCCGAGGTCTCGGTGGGTCTCCGAAACCTTGCCGGTGAGATGAACCGCATCAGCGATGACCTTCGCCTCCTGGGATCCGGTCCCCGCACAGGTCTTGGCGAGATATCGCTTCCGGCGGTCGCGCCCGGCTCTTCCATCATGCCGGGCAAGGTCAACCCTTCCATGCTCGAGATGATGAACATGGTCTGTTATCAGGTTATGGGGTGCGACCTTGTTATCTGCGCCGCCTCCCAGGCCGGCCAGCTCGAGCTCAATGTCATGATGCCCGTGATCTCTTTTAACCTCAACTTCATGATCGAGATCATGGGGCAGGCCCTGCTTCAAGTCAGGACGAGATGCATCGAAGGCATCAGGGCGGATATCAAGCGGTGCCGCGAATATGCCGAGAAAAGCCTCGGAATTGTCACAGTGCTCTCCCCCCGAATTGGCTACGCCCGCGCTTCCGAGATTGCCAGAGAAGCTGTCGCCAAACAAAAAACGCTGCGGGAGATCATCGAGGAAGAGGGGATTTTTCCGAAGGATGAAGTGGATAAGATTTTAGACCTCGAGCGGACGACAAACCCCCTTTTAAAGGTCAGGTTGTCTCGGAAAGCAAAGAAGACTTAGCTGACCTCCCGGCTTTCAGTCAAATGCTTCAGAAAATCCGGGTTTTCGAGCAGCCCGATAAGGTCGTTCATAAACCTTGCCGCCTCGGCGCCGTCCACGACGCGGTGATCAAAGGATAGACAGAGAGGCAAGATCCTCTTCACCCGTACTTCTCCTTTTTCGACCCGCACCCGGTCTTTGATCTTCATTGTCGCGAGGATAGCGACTTCCGGGTAATTGACGAGGGGTGTGGCTGCTTCGCCGCCGATCATGCCGACATTGGTGACGGAAAAAGTCCCACCTCTGAGGTCGGCGAGGTTAAGGGTCCTCTTTTTGGCCGCCTCGGCCAGGGTCTGAATTTCCTGGGCGATCTTGAAGAGAGATTTCTGCTCTGCCGCCTTGACCACCGGAACGATCAAGCCATCAGGAACGTCCACAGCAATGCCGATGTTATAGTATTTTTTGACGATGATTTCCTCCTCTTCATCATTGAGAGAAGCGTTGAGAAGGGGATGAAGTTTGAGGGCTTCCAGCAGGGCCTTGACGATAAACGGAAGGTAGGTGAGCTTTATGCCCTTGTCGGCGGCCTGTTGCATCAGGCTCTCCCTTATCTTCACAAGCTCAGTGGCATCGGCTTCGTCACAGTGGGTCACATGCGCGGCAGTGGAAACAGCCAGGACCATCCTTTTGGCTGTCGCCCTTCTGACTCCCCGAAGTGGGATTCTGTCAACTTCGCCGTAGGAGTCGGACATCTCTTTGGCGGGAGGGGGAGCCGGCTTTTTCTCTTCTTCAGCTGCAGCGGCAGCTTTGGCATTTTTGACATCGTCCTCGGTGATTCTTCCGTGAGGGCCTGTACCTTTGACCTTTTTTATGGCCACCCCTAACTCCAGGGCGAGCTTCCTGACTTTGGGAGTAGCCAGGATCTCTCTGATTTCCTCTTTGCTCTCCGTAATGACACCGACGACGGAAGGCGCTGGCTTCGGTTTCTCCTCGATTTTTTCTGCGGCAGGTTTTTCCATGGCTGCTTTTTCCGGGACTGCTTCACCTTTTTCGCCGATCGTTACCAGGACCTGGCCGACCTTGACGATCTCTTTTTCCTTGAAATGAAGCTTGAGGATCGTTCCGCTGTAAGGAGAAGGCATTTCTGCCACGGCCTTGTCTGTTTCAATCTCGGCCAGAGGCTGGTCCTCCTTGACTTCGTCTCCCTCTTTAACCAGCCAGCGGACGATTTCTCCTTCAGTAATACCCTCGCCCACATCGGGAAAATTGAATTGTTTGGCCATATTTAGGACTCCATGATTTTTTTGATTCCCCAGGCCACGCGGTCCGGACTGGGGTAATAGTAATCTTCGCTTTTGGCCAGGGGCACGGTGATGTCCTGCCCGGTCACGCGCAGGACCGGGGCTTCCAGCTGAAGAATGGCTTTTTCCGCGGCTAATGCGGCGATCTCCGCTCCGAGGCCGCAGTTTTTCGGCGCCTCGTGGACGATGAGCAGGCGGCCGGTCCTCTGGACCGACTCGAGGATGGCTTTGCGGTCAAGAGGCGCCAAGGTCCTCAGGTCGATGATTTCGGGGAAAAGGCCTTCCTTTTCCACTATTTCCGCGGCTTTCTGGGCGACAGGAATCATCGCTCCCCAGGCCGCGATGGTTAAACCTTCGCCTTCACGAACTACCTTTGCTAGGCCTAAGGGAATTTCATAAAGATCCTCCGGCACTTCTTGCCGTCCGGCGCGGTAGAGCTTTGTCGGCTCAAGAAAGATGACCGGGTCAGCGTCGCGGATGGAGGAGATAAGGAGCCCCTTGGCGTCATAGGGCGTAGAGGGGACGACGACTTTCAGGCCGGGGATCTGGCAAAACAAAGCTTCGGTGCTCTCGGAATGATGTTCGAGAGCTTTCACGCCGGCGCCATAGGGAATCCGGATGACCAGCGGAACGGTGAAACGTCCTCGAGAACGGTTGCGCAAGCGGGCGGCATGAGAGATGATTTGGTTAAAACCCAAATACATGAACCCCATGAATTGGATTTCAGCCACCGGCCTCAGCCCGCCGACGGCCAGGCCGATCGAGGTACCAACGATGGCCGACTCGGCCAGGGGGGTATCCATGACCCGCTCGCTGCCGAAGCGCTTGAGCAAACCTTCTGTCGCCCGGAACACCCCTCCGTCGACACCGATATCTTCTCCCAAAAGCACGACCCTTTCATCTTTCTCCATTTCTAGAGCCAGAGCTTGGTTGATTGCCTGAACTATATTGAGCATCATTGCCCGCCCTCCTTGAGAAAGGCTTTGAGCTCGTTGAGCTCTTCGGTCAAATCGTCGGTCATGTCCTTGTAGGTGTAAATGAAGAGGTCATCGAGACTTGGAGGGGGTGTGTCTTCTGCTTTCTTTACGGCATCGCTGACCAAGTCTTCAGCTTCTTTTTGTGCCTGGCTCTCGAAAGCTTCATCCCATATTCCCTTGCCTTTAAGATAAATCTTATATCTTTCAATCGGGTCTTTTTTCGCCCACTCTCCGACCTCGCCCTCGGTCCGATACCGGGAGGCATCATCCGAGGTCGTATGGTTGCCCATTCTGTAAGTAAAGGCTTCGATGAGCGTCGGCTCTCCTCCGGAGCGCGCTTTCTCCAGGGCTTCTTTTGTGGCCGCGTACATCGCCAGGACATCATTCCCGTCCACTCGAATCCCGGCGAACCCGAAGGCGATGGCTTTTTGGGCCAGCGTCTTCGCTGCAGTTTGTTTGCTGACCGGCAGGGAAATAGCGTATTGATTATTGACACAGATAAACACATTGGGGGTCTTGAAAACGCCGGCGAAGTTCAGCGCTTCGTTGAAATCACCTTCAGAGGTAGCTCCGTCCCCAAAATAAGCCACCACAACCGCTTTTTCCTTCTTGATCTTTGCCGCCATGGCGATACCGACGGCATGGGGGAGATGAGTGCTCACCGAAACGGACATAGTGAAAATATTCAGTTCGAGAGGAATGCGCATGCCTTCCTCGTTCCCCATCCAGTAAAGATAATAGTTTTTCAGGGGCAAGCCTAAAGTGATAAATGTTCCCAGGTCGCGGAAGTAGGGAAGAACCCAGTCCTTTTTTTGAAGGGCAAAGGCGGAGCCAACCTGGCAGGCTTCATGTCCGAGGCTGGGAGCGAATGTTCCCATTCGGCCTTGCCGCTGGAGTTTCAGGGCCTTCAGGTCGGCGGCGCGCGTCACGACCATCAGGCCGTAGATCCTTCTTAGGTCAGAAGCTTCGAGTTTTGGCTCCAGATCCGGCTTGACCTGTCCCTTTTCGTCCAGGATTTGAAGCATTTCTCCTTTGAGGGGGCCGTATTTTTCGATCACGTAGTGACCTCCTTAACGCCCAGAATATCGCTTAATATTCCCAGAATTTGATATTTAAGCAAAGCTGGCTGAGGCCAGCGATTTATCGCTGTTTTATCGCCCAGTCTTTAAGCTTCTCGTAGGGGACCTCGCCGCAAAGCACGTCTTTTGTCTCCGGGCTAAAAAAGGTCGGCGTGCGCAGCTGGCCGGCGCATTTGGGCGCGATATCAGAACGATAAGACCGCATCAGTTCAGCGTTCTTTTCATCGTGCCAGACTTCGAGCTTCTCGAACTTGACCTTTTCCTCGTTTTCTAATTTGTCCACGAGGGGCATCATCACTTTACAGTGGGGGCATTCCCGCGCATGAAACATGATGAGTTTGTTCATTTCATTCTCCTGACAAAGAGCCCACACCAGCACTCTCCGTTTTCCTTATCTTTATAGGTTTCGTGGATAATGAAGTTGCAGGGACAAACGATCTTCAAGTCCTCGGCGAAATTCTTGGTTGACAGTCGGCAGGGGCAGTACTTAAGCCCCTGGTTCTGCTCATTGGCGAACACTCCGTCCAAAAGCATTTCCACTTTGTCCTTTTCGGAACAGACCTGGAATTCATTTTTCTCGGCGAATTTTTTGATGGCCTGGCGGAACTCTACTCTGGTCATGGTGGTTTTTGTGACACCAGAAATTCTTTCAGCTTCGGCCGAGGAAATTTCCACATAGGCATTTTTGGCGAGGCAGGTTGGGCAGACCTGTGGGGGTTTGACGCCATAGTGGATGTCGTTGCAAACGTAACAACGCCAGAATTTTTTCACGCTATCTCAGCTCTTATCGAAACGGAGATATGTATTTCATTATTTTTTATAAGAAAAATCATGCTGCGTCAACCTTTTTTACCGGCTAAACTTTCGTCGGCCTGGCCGGACAGATGTCAGTCAAGATGATAGTTGGGCGCCTCTTTGGTGATGACGACATCATGGACATGGCTTTCTATGACTCCGGCTGAAGTGATTTTGATGAACTTCGCCTTATTCTGGAGTTCTCCGATATTCTTGCAGCCGGCATAGCCCATCCCGGCTTTGAGCCCTCCCACCATCATCTGGATGATGCGCGAAGCGCTGCCCTTGTAGGGGACCCGTCCTTCTATTCCTTCAGGAACGAGCTTGCTCTCGCTCAACGGAGAATCCTGAAAATATCGGTCCCGGCTCCCTTCCTTCATGGCCTCGATCGATCCCATGCCGCGGTACGTTTTGTAGGAGCGGCCCTGGTAGATGACGACTTCCCCCGGGGATTCATCTGCTCCTGCTAAAAGGTTGCCCAGCATCACTGAGCTGGCTCCGGCGGCTATAGCTTTGGTGATATCTCCCGAAAATTTGATCCCGCCGTCAGCAATTATAGGAATGCCTTTAGCCTTGGCCACCCCGTAAACATCGGCAATGGCTGTGATCTGAGGCAGACCCGCTCCGGTGACGACTCTCGTCGTGCAGATGGATCCCGGTCCCACGCCCACTTTGACGGCATTCACGCCCAGTCCGATCAGCTCCTCGGCTGCCTCCGCCGTCCCGATATTGCCGGCGATGAGTTCCTGTTCGGGATATTTGGCTCTCAACTTCCTGATTGTATCGAGGACTCTCTGGGAATGGCCGTGAGCCGTATCAACGACCAGGACGTCCACTTTGGCCTGGATCAGAGCCTCCGCCCTGTCCAAAGTATCCTCTCCGATACCGACCGCCCCGCCGACGCGCAGCCGGCCGAACCCGTCCTTGGCCGCCTTGGGATACTGGATCCTCTTGAGGATATCCTTGTAGGTGATCAGCCCCTTGAGGTAGTAGTTTTCATCAACCATGAGAATTTTCTCGATCTTGTGCTTATGGAAGAGCTTTTCCGCTTCTTCGAGGGATGTCCCGAGGGGCACGGTCACGAGCTCCTTGGTCATGACCTGTTCGATGGGTAGGTTCAGACGCGTCTCAAAACGGATATCCCGGTTGGTCAGGATGCCCACCAGCTTGTTGTTCTCATCCGTGATTGGCAGGCCGGAAATCTTGTATTTATGCATCAGCTCGATGGCCTTATAAATTTTTTCTTCTGGTCTTATGGTTATCGGATCAACAATCATGCCGCTCTCGTAGCGCTTGACCTTATCGACCTCGTCAGCCTGCGTACCGATGGGAAGGTTGCGGTGGATGATCCCGATCCCGCCTTGCTGGGCCAAAGCGATGGCCATTTTGGATTCGCTGACAGTGTCCATGGCCGCACTGACGATCGGGACCTGGAGATCGATATTCTCGGTCAGTTTTGTCGTCACATCAACTTCAGCGGGAATGACCGTCGATTTCGCGGGAAGAATCAGGACATCATCAAAAGTCAGGCCTTCCCTTATTTTTGCGTCCAACATATTCCCTCCTCTAGCGGTTTTTATGTTTTTTTCTTCCCCTAGGGATTAAAGACCTGGCCTGCCTGGTTCGCGGACCGGAGGAACTTTGCGGCTGCTGATAATAGAGCGGCTGCTCCCTCCTCTGCGGAAGCTCTTCCTCGACGACGGGCTGGATGAGGAAGAGGTAGCGGATCGTTTCTTCCTCGATGCGGTCCATCATCGCCTGGAACATATCGTAGCTTTCTTTCTTGTATTCCACCAGGGGGTCCCGTTGTCCGTAGCCGCGGAGGCCGATCCCTTCCTTGAGGTAATCCATCCCCAACAGATGATCCTTCCATTGGGAATCTATGACCTGGAGCATGATGATTCTCTCGAATTCCCGCATCCGCTGCGGGATAAGGATTCTTTCCTTTTCTTCATAAGAATGCTTCAACGTCCCGAGGAGTTTTTCTCGCAGCTCATCAAATTTGACGGTTGGCCAGTCGATTTTGAGTTCCTCGATATTCAGGCCGAACTGCGGCGCCAAAGCCTTCCCCAGGGCTTCCACATCCCAATCTTCCGGGTCTTTGTCCTTATTCGCGTAACTATCCAGGTGCCAATCGACGAGCGTCTCGATCAGCTCCTGGATATAAATTTTCATGTCCTTGCCTTCAAGGATCTCTTTCCGCATCTTATAGATCGTCTCGCGCTGCTTATTCATCACATCGTCGTATTCCAGGAGGTGCTTGCGGATGGTGAAATTCTGACCCTCGACCTGTCTTTGGGCCCTCTCGATCGCCTTGCTCACCATGCGGTGCTCGATCGGGACGCCTTCGGCCATGCCGATCCGGGCCATCAGGCCCGAAATCCTGTCGCTCCCGAAGATGCGCATCAGGTCATCTTCCAGCGAAAGGAAAAAACGCGAAGAACCCGGGTCGCCTTGGCGGCCGGACCTTCCTCGGAGCTGGTTGTCGATCCGGCGGGCCTCATGTCTTTCCGTGCCGCAGATGTGAAGGCCGCCCAAGCCCACGACCTTTTCGTGCTCCTCTTGGGTAATGTTCGTCGACTCGCTGAAGGCTTTCTCCCACTGGTCCTGGGTTGCTTTCAACGGGTCGATCCCTGATTTGCGCAAGTTCTCATTGGCCAAGAATTCCGGGTTTCCGCCGAGAAGAATGTCCACGCCTCGGCCGGCCATGTTTGTGGCAATAGTCACAGCGCCGATTCTTCCTGCCTGGGCGATAATCTTGGCTTCCATCTCATGATATTTGGCGTTCAAGACAATATGCTTGATGTTACGCCTTCGAAGGATTGTGCTGAGATGTTCAGATTTTTCGATGGAGGTCGTCCCGACCAGGATGGGACGGCCTTTTTGGTTGAGCTCGATGATCTCGTTGACGGCAGCCTCCCATTTCTCCTCGGCCGTCCTATAAATGACATCCGGAGACTCGTGCCGGATGAGAGGTCTGTTGGTCGGAATTTCGGCAACGTCCAGGTTGTAGATGGCATGGAATTCGGTCGCCTCTGTCGCTGCTGTACCCGTCATTCCTGCCAGTTTTTTGTACATGCGGAAATAATTTTGGAAGGTGATCGAGGCCAAGGTCTGGTTTTCTTCCTCGACGCGCACCATCTCCTTGGCTTCCAGCGCCTGATGCAACCCATCGCTATAGCGGCGGCCCGGCATCAGGCGGCCGGTAAACTCGTCGACAATGATGACCTTGCCGTCCTTGACCATATAATCGACATCGCGCTTGAAGAGATAATGAGCCTTCAGGGACTGATTGATATGGTGGACGAGCTCCATATGGGCCAGGTCATATAGGTTTGAGACATTGAGGTTTTTTTCTGCCTGGGCGACGCCGTCTTCGAGGATGGAAACCGTCCTGGTCTTTTCATCCACTTGAAAGTCTTTTTCTTTGCGGAAGCGCCGGACCAGCTTATCTATTTTGTAGTAGAGGGAAGTGGATTCCTCGGTCGGGCCGGAGATGATCAGGGGGGTGCGGGCTTCATCGATGAGTATGCTGTCCACTTCGTCGACGATGGCGTAGTGGTGTTCTCTTTGGACCAGGTCGGAAAGGCGGAATTTCATGTTGTCCCGCAGGTAGTCGAACCCGAATTCGTTATTTGTCCCGTAGGTGATGTCACAGCGGTAGGCCGCTTTCCGGTCAGCGTCGTTCATATCGTGCTGGATCGTTCCGACCGAAAGGCCCAGGGAACTGTAAATGGGTCCCATCCATTCGGTGTCCCTTTTGGCCAGGTAGTCGTTGACGGTGACGATGTGGACGCCCTTCCCTTCCAGGGCGTTGAGGTAAGCGGGGAGGGTGGCCACCAAGGTTTTTCCTTCACCCGTCTTCATTTCGGCGATCTTGCCCTGGTGGAGGACGATCCCGCCCACCAGCTGGACGTCGAACTGACGCATCCGGACCGTGCGGCGGCCCGCTTCGCGGACCACGGCGAAACTCTCGATGAGAATGTCATCCAGAGTCGCTCCTTGGCTTAATTTTTCCTTGAATTCGGACGTTTTGGCCCGGAGTTCGAGATCGGAGAGCTTTTGGATGCGGGGTTCCAACTCGGTGATGGCAGCCGCCAAGGGCTGGAGCTTTTTCAGGGCTCTTTCGTTTTCCGTGCCGAAGATTTTATAGAGAAGCCACTTTACCATTTTCTATTTATTAGCAGAAACCCCCCTTTTTGTCAATTTGGGAGAAAGCAAGCTGCAGGCACGTAGAAGCCTGAATTGGGACTATTTTGGGGATAGGAATGTCCTCCTGGATTTCATCTGGAATCTTAAGCCATCTCGATGGTATGATTAATTACGCTAAACAACACAAAGTAGAAGAAAACCTGTTAAAATAATTGTTATTTTGCAATAATGAGTTGATAAAATATGGCCGCTCTGAACTAAATCAAATAGAAAGAAGAAAAGAAAATGATCAGTCTTGCTCAAGCGCCCCGAGGTAAACATCTGCAAATCGTGTCCGTCAGCGGAGGAGAGGGAGTGCGCCGGAGGCTGTTTGCCTTGGGCTTCCATGTGGGCGACCTCGTCGAGGTGAATGCGCAGGGAATTCTCCGCGGGCCTCTCCTGGTTAATAACCTGACTTCAGATACCAGCGTGGCCTTGGGCCATGGGATCGCGCAGAAGATCCTGGTAGAAATACTGCCTGATGAATAACCGTTTCCCCATCGTTGTTTTTATTGGCCAGCCCAACTCCGGGAAGAGTACCCTTTTCAATGCTCTGGCCGGTCCCAAGGCCGAAACGTCCAATTTCCCCGGCACTTCTATCAAGCATACGCACAGCAAAGTGAACCTCGAGGGCCGCCTTCTCAATATCATCGATTTGCCGGGAACGTATTCCCTTAACCCTTCTGAACCTGCTGAAAAGGTCGTCCTGACTCATCTTTTCAAGGAAAAGCCGGACCTCATCGTCAATGTGGTTGATGCCTCTGTCTTAGGAAGAAGCCTGGAGCTGACGCTGGAGCTTCTCGAGCTTGAATATCCGATGATCGTGGCCCTGAATATGTTTGACCTGGCTGAAAAAAAAGGAGTGAAAATTGACCCGGCGAAGCTCGAGAAAAGACTCGGCGTCAGGGTTGTTCCAACCATCGCTTTGCACGGCCGGGGGCTCAAGGAGCTTCTTGAGGCGGCCTATCACTGCCTTGATGAGAGCTGCCCTGTCTCCTCGCCGCGCTGGTCCAAAGATGTGGAGGACGAGGTCGATCGCTTGGCCAAGAGCATTTCCCCCGATTTTTCCATTGTCGCGAACAGACGGTTTACCGCTGTCAAGCTGATCGAAGCCAACGAGACATTTTGCTGCGAAGTCCTGGAGGAGATCAATCCTCTTCTCAAAAAAGACCTCGACAGGGCTAAGAAAAACATCGAGGGAAAACGCCATGCGCCGGCCTATGAAGTGATCTCTGCCGAGCGGCATCACCTGGCCCTCAAGATTTCTGAACAGACGAGCCGCGTCGAGAGAGGGAAGCACCTGAGCTGGGATGAGTATCTTGACGACATCCTGATGCACCCTATTCTCGGATATCCTATTTTAGCGGCCATTTTTCTGGGCTTTTTTTTCCTCATTTTTAAAATCGGGAACCCTCTGGAGGGAATTCTTCTCCAGCCCTTGAGCAGCCTGAGGATCTATTTTTCAGGGCATTTGGGGTCCGGCCTGCTATTTCATCTGGTGGATGGTCTTGTCCAGGGAATAGGGGGCGGCATCGCCATCGTCCTGCCCTATTTTCTCCCGCTTCTTTTTTTCATGGCTTTTCTCGAGGACCTGGGGTATCTGGCGCGCGCCGGCTTCCTCCTCGATACGTTCATGCACCGAATCGGGCTGCATGGAAAATCCATATCTCCGTTTATTCTCGGGTTCGGCTGCAATGTCCCGGCCATTATGTCCACCCGAATCCTGGAATCCCAGAGAGACCGGATCATTACCTCTCTCTTGATCCCTTTCATCCCTTGCTCAGCCCGAACGACGATCATTCTGGCGCTTGTGGCTTTTTATGTGGGACCGGTCTGGGCATTCGGGTTCTATGTTTTTAATATCCTGCTTGTGGCCGTGATCGGCCGTGTTCTGACCTTTTTCTTCAAAGATCCTTCGCCGGGGCTGATCCTGGAGATTCCCACGCTCAAACTGCCGTCTCTGAGAAACATGCTGATTAAGACATACCTTCAGTTCAAATCATTCTTGAAATTCGCCTGGCCCATTCTTATCGGCGGAAGCATTGTCTTAAGCCTGCTCCAGTTCCTCTCTCTCGACAAAACCTTCAACAGGCTTCTTTCGCCTCTCGTTGTCCACGGCCTTGGGCTTCCTCAAGGGTTGGGCATCACTCTTGTTTTTGGGTTCTTAAGGAAGGAGCTCACGCTGATCATGATGCTCCAGGCTCTGGGGGTAGATTATAAAAATCTGCTGACCGTCATTTCGCGTGAGCAGATCATCGTCTTTACTGTGTTCGTCAGTTTTTTTATTCCCTGCCTTTCAACTTTTGCCGTTCTCTGGAAGGAGATAGGGAAGAGAGTAGCTTTTCTTTCGGCCGGGTTGAGCATCGGTGCAGCTATCCTCCTCAGCCTCCTTGTCAGGCTGATTATCTGAGGAAGCGGCCCCCTTAGTTTTTTTCTAAGATGACGACAGCCATGGCCTGCTCGGCCAGGTGAGAGATAGAGACATGCGCCCGGTTAAACGGCCATTTTTGAGTCCCTTTGAGCTCCAGGCGAGGTTTACCCGAGGGCAAATTGACCATCTCAATGTCTTTCCAATGGACTCTCTTTCCGAAGGCTTTAATGAAAGCCTCTTTGGCGGCGAACCGGGCGGCATAGTTCTGGTATTTATTTCTCTTTTTCGAGCAATAGGCGATTTCCACGGGAGTAAAGATTTTTTCGAGAAAGCGGGGACTCTTTTCGGCGAGCTTCCTTATCCGCTCCACTTCGATGAAATCAATCCCGATGCCCGTAATCATTTCTCTCCTCCTTCAATATTCTGGCTATCTTGCTCCCGACGATGGCGGATAATTCGTCGACCGGGGCTGTCTTAATCTCCTCCAAGCTATGATACCGGGACAGCAAGGCCTTTCTCCGCTTTTCTCCCAGCCCCGGGACTCCCCTGAGCTCTGAAGCAAAACTTTTCTTTTCCCGCCGCTGCCGGTGGAAGGAGATGGCAAACCGGTGGGCCTCATCCCGGATGAACTGCAGGAGTTTCAGGGCAGGGGAGGTGCGGTCCAGGCGCAGGCCTTCTTTCATTTTGCGGGTGAAGACAATTTCCTCTCTTTTGGCAAGAGAGACAAGAGGCAGGTTCCCGAGCCCCAAAGCGCGAAGGGCTGTCTCTGCGGCCTGAAGCTGGCCTCTGCCGCCGTCGACCAGGACGAGGTCGGGAAGCTTCTGGCGCTCTTCGAGAATTCTGGAGTAGCGCCTGAGGACAACTTCCTTGAGACTGGCCACATCATTCGGACCCTCAACAGTCTTGATCTTGTATTTCCTGTATTCGTCGTTCTTCGGCCAGCCTTTCTCAAAGACGACCAGTGAGCCCACGGATTCGTCTCCTCCCGTGTTGGAGATGTCGAAGCCCTCTATCCGCAGCGGCGGCGCTTCCAGGCCGATCACACTCGCCAGTTCTTCTAATGAGGATGGCACTTGCTGTCGCTTCTTCTTCAGGATTTCGGCATTCCGGTCGGCCAGTTCGACCAATTTCTTATCTTTACCTTTTTTCGGGACAGAAATCCTGACTTTTTTGCCCTTCTTTGCTGAAAGCCGCTCTTCGAGATCTGTGATTGAGGAGGGGAGAACAGGCAACAGAATCTTGTCCGGAATGTCTTTGCTTTTCTCGTAAAAATCCTTCAGGATACGCGAGAGAATCTCTTGCGCGGATACCTCCTCCTCTCGGAGGACGATTTCCTCAGCTTCCCTGACTTTCCCTTTTCTCATGAAAAAAACATAGACGTAAACACTGTCCTTCTCGCGCGCCAGCCCGAAGATATCAATGTTTTCAAGGGCTACAGAGATGACCTTCGGTCGCTCCTTGATGAGTTCGATAGTCCTGATGAGGTCTCTCCAATGGGCTGCCTGCTCGTAATCCTGGCGCTCCGCCGCCCCGCTCATCCTTTCCTTGAGATTTTTCAGGAGCCGTTCGGTTTTTCCTTCCAGGAAAAGAAGAGCATTCTCGATGTTTTCACGGTATTCCGCTTCTCCCATATAACCCACACATGGGGCTGAGCACAGTTTGAGGTCGTATTCCAGGCAGGGCCTCCGGCGTTTGCCGGGAATGGTCTCCTCACACGCCCTGATCCCGAAATACTTGTTGAGCAGATGGATGGTTTTGCGGGCCTGTGAGGCTGGGCTGAAAGGGCCAAAATATTTAGCGCCGTCGGCCTCGACTTTTCGCGTCAAAGAGACAGCTGGAAATTTCTCGGCGACGATCAATTTGAGATAAGGAAAGCTCTTGTCGTCCTTGAGCCTGAGGTTGAATTTGGGCTGGTATCTCTGGACAAAATTATTCTCTAAAAAAGCCGCCTCTCTTTCAGAGCCGGTGAGGATAAAGTCGATGTCGGCTGTCTCGGAAATGATATTGGTGACTTTGAAATTTGACGTCGGCAGGAAGTAGGACCTGACTCTATCCTTTAAGGAACGGGCCTTTCCGATGTAGATGATGTCGCCGTTCTCATTCTTGAAGAAGTAGATGCCCGCTTTGTCGGGAAGAACGGCGAGTTTCGCCTTCAGCGTGTCTTTCATCCTTCTTAAAGCCCCAGTTCCAGTTCTCTCTTTTTCAGTTTGGTGAGCCCGTCGCGCAGCCGGGCGGCCTTCTCGAACTCCAGGTTCCTGGCGGCCTCTTTCATGAGTTTCTCCAGTTCCTCCATCCTCTGCATCCTTTTTTGCGGTGAAAGATAGACATCCTTCTCCTCGGAAATCTGCGTATAATCCAAATAATCCCTCTCATAGATACTGGTCAGGACTTCATCTATGCGCTTGGTGATCGATTGAGGGGTAATGTTATTCTCCCGGTTGTACTCCTGCTGGATCCGCCGCCGTCGCTCCGTCTCGGCGATGGCCTTTTTCATGGAGTCGGTGACGGTGTCGGCGTACAGAATGGCTTTGCCGGAAACATTCCTGGCGGCCCGGCCGAACGTCTGGATCAGCGAGCTGTCTGAACGCAGGAAGCCTTCTTTATCGGCATCCAGGATGGCCACGAGCGACACTTCGGGCAAATCCAGACCCTCGCGGAGAAGATTAATGCCGATCAGGGCATCGAATTTTCCTTTGCGCAGGTCTCTCAGGATGTTGACTCTTTCGAGCGTGTCAATCTCGGAATGCAGATAGCGGACACGCAGGCCGAGCTCATGGTAGTACCGGGTCAAGTCTTCGGCCATTCTTTTGGTCAGGGTTGTCACCAGAGTCCGCTCGCTTTTCCGGGTCCGCGCCGAAATCTCACCCATCAGGTCCTCGACCTGGCCTTTGACCGGGCGGACCTCGATTTCGGGGTCTATCAGCCCCGTTGGTCTGATGATCTGTTCGACAACCTTCCGGCCCACTTGGCCCAGTTCATAAGGGCGGGGCGTTGCCGAAACGTAGAGGGTTTGGGGGGTCCGGGCTTCGAATTCGCTGAAATTAAGCGGCCGGTTGTCCAGAGCCGAAGGGAGCCGGAATCCATGCTCGATCAGAGTCAGCTTCCGGGAGCGGTCGCCGTGGTACATCCCGCCGATTTGCGGAACAGTCGCATGCGACTCGTCGATAATGGTCAAGAAATCCTCAGGAAAATAATCAAGCAGCGTATAAGGAGGGTCGCCGGGTTTGCGCTCGCTGAGATAGAGAGAGTAGTTTTCGATGCCGGGGCAATAGCCGAATTCCCGCAGCATTTCCAGGTCAAAAAGGGTCCTCTCTTCGATCCTCTCGGCCTCGATGATCTGACCCTGTTTCTTGAAAAAATCGACCCTTTCGGCGAGCTCCTTCTCGATGCCGGCTATGGCGAAAGCCAGGACGTCATGGGGCGTGGAGAAGAAGGTCCGGGGGTGGATGATGACCTGCTCAAAAGTGTCGATGGTTCTGCCCAGGAGAGGGTCGATGGAGGTGATGGCGCCGATTCTATTTTCCTCGACCTCGATTCTGTAAGCAAAGTCTTCGTAGGAGGGGAAAATATCGATGATATCACCGCGCAGGCGGAAAGTCCCCCGCTTGAAATCGGACTCTTGCCGTTCGTACTGCATGCCGACCAGGCCTTCCAGGATTTTTTTTCGCGAAATGGTCTGGCCTCGGGCCAGGCTGAAGCTCATGGAATAATAAGTCTGCGGTGCACCGATGCCGTAGATGCAGGACACAGAAGCGACGATAATGACATCCCTCCTCTGGAAGAGAGAGTTCGTCGCGCAAAGTCTCATCCGGTCGATCTCGTCGTTGATGGTGGCTTCTTTAGCGATATAAGTATTTGAGGCGGGTATATAGGCTTCGGGCTGGTAATAATCATAATAGCTGACGAAATACTCGACCGCATTCTGGGGGAAAAAGCGGCGAAATTCCTGGTAGAGCTGGGCGGCCAGGGTTTTGTTATGAGAGATAACCAGCACGGGCTTCTGCACTTGGGCGATGACGTTCGCCATGGTGAAGGTTTTTCCCGAGCCGGTCACCCCCATGAGGACTTGGTGCATGCTTCCGTTGCCGATGCTGTCGGTGAGGGAGGCAATGGCCTCGACCTGGTCTCCCTTGGGCTCGAATTCAGAATGAAGCGCGAATTTCTTCATCGGCCTTATTATAACAGAAAATAGAGGCCATCCTGACCGGCGGCCAGCCCGTTCAACCTTGAAGCGAAACTGGGGGTGGGTTTCAGCCTATTTTTTGGGGTGTATTTTGACGCTTCCCTTGAACTGCGCTCCGTCCTCGATGGAAATGACGGACGCAGCGAGGTCGCCCCTCATCCTGCCGGTTTTTTCGATAACGATCCTGCCTGAAGCATGAATATTCCCGATGACTTCTCCTCTGATGGTGATATTCCTGATATGAATCTCCGCCTCTGTTTTTCCGTGTTCGGTGATGAGGAGGTCATTATCCGGCAGGTTAATTTTTCCCCGGAGTTGCCCCTGGACCACAAAATCTTCTTTTCCGGCGATCTCTCCTTGAAAGAGTAAACTCGGACCCAGGCGGGCGGCCTTTTCTATACTCTCCACAGGAGGATCTACTTTTTCCTGGAAGGTCATTGACTTGTCCTTCTATCCGGGCAATACCTGAGAGATTATATTGTCAGCCTCCAAGAATGTCAACGCCAATGTCGTGAGAACTTCGTGTTAGCCGCCGGTAAAAATGAGACCGCTGCGATCCCCAACCCTCAGCTCAATTGTCTAAAAAGCCTGATTCCGTTAGAATAGCAAGGTGGAGAGAGAAAATGAAGACAACTAAATATTATCTCTTGTTCTTTTTGGCTTTGTTTTGGACGTTTCCTCCTCTGGCCCAGCAGTCCCAGGAACATCAAATATTCCAGACAGACAAAAAAATCGTCATCGACGGCAACCTGGACGAGTGGGCCAATTTTGAGGAGCTTCCTGTCGATCTCGTGCCGGACGGGCAAAAGCTCGCGCCTTCGCCGGACCTTACCGTCGCGACCAGGTTCACTTTTGACGCCGAGAATTTCTATGCGGCTGTCAGGGCTATCGATGACCAGCCCGAATTTCCGGAAAGAGGCCGGCGGCCAGGATTCTCAGAAAGAAGCGCACGGCCCGAATTTGCGGAGAGAGACGGGCAGCCCGAATTCGCAGAGAGAGGCCGACGGCAGAGCGACGAGTTCTGGCTAACTTTCATTGATTCCTCCCCAGGGAATGAGAGCGATCGCTTCTTAACCCTGGGCTTTACCATGAGGGGAAGCGAGGCCGTGACAACCGTGATCAATCGCAACGGCGAATCTTTGCCTCAGAGTCCCATCGGCGATATTCAGTCAAGGATTGTGGTTGATTCAGAACAAAAGTCAGTTGTCTATGAAGCGGCTATTCCCTGGAAATACCTTCCTTTCTTCAGGCCGTTTCTGCAAAAGAAATGCGGAATCAACCTTATCTACATCGATTATGATAAAGAAAAGAGAACAGTCGTCCAGCTCTTGGCGGACCCCGGCTATGACTCGCACATATCCCGTAAACGTGAAGGCCTAGTCTTTCATTTTATTCCTCATACCCCCGAAGTGCCCGAATTCGAGTCCCTCTTGGATGTCGATCATTTCTACCAAGACCAAGAGAAGAAGATCAACTTGGCCATCAATTCACCCTCGGATTTCCAGGGCTGGGAGGTAAGATTTATTCTGAGTTCTCGGAGCGGAAACACATCGTCAAAAAAAAGCCTTTCTTTCACTAAAGGACTGAATGTCCTGGGTTTTGTGATTGACACGGAAAACCAGCCCTCCGGCCTTTATGATTTGAGCTTGGGAGTTCTTGACGACCGGGGCGCCCTCAGATTTTCGGATGACGCGCAATTCTTCCTGCTGAACAAAAAAGAGTACGAATCCTTAGAATCAAAGCTGGCCGAGGTCAAAAAGGGAGAGCTGTTTCTCAAGGATGCGGTTTTTCGTGATAGCCTTCCCACACTGGAGATCAGGCTGCAGTGGATCAAGAAGCTGATGGACGATCCTGCTCCCTTCGTCGATCTCCAGTCCCTGAGGGAGTGGAACCAAGATATGGAAGACCTGATTGAAGAGGTCGACAAGGGGAAGCCCGCTCTTTTCCCTCCCGGAAGGCCAGTCCGTTTAGCCTTTCGTTCGGAGATTGATAACACCCTCCAGCCCTACTCTGTCCTGATTCCCGACAACTATGATCAAAAAAAGCCCTGGCCTCTCCTGGTCACGCTCCACGACGCCGGAGCCGATGATAGGCGTGCGTTGGCGGGCATTTCCTTTCCATATTATGGGCCCCGAAAAAAAGGAAGCGGCGTCAATTTTATTGTTCTCGCTCCGCTGGCCAGGGGGCTTTCTGACTGGTACGTCGGAGAATCGGCCCGGGAAGTCATCGAATGTATCAGTCAGTTCAAGAAATTGTATAACGTCGATGAGAAGAGGATGGCCATCGACGGTTTCTACATGGGAGGCTATGGTGCCTGGCGGATAGCTCTTCTTCACCCGGACATGTTCAAAGCCGTGGTCGTTCGCTCGGGGAGGATTTCCCCTCCGGATTCTGTGAAAGGGGAGAACATTTTAGACCTCCTCGATAGGGGCGGGGCCTTGGACTTTTTGATCATTCATGGGGGCAAGGATGAGTTTGCTCCTGTGGAAGACATAAGAAAAGCGGCAGCCAGGATGGAGGAGCTAAAAATAAGGGTTAAATATATCGAGGTAAGAGGCGCGGGACACGGCGATTACAACAAGTGGCCCGATATCCTGGAATGGTTGAAGGATGTCATCGGAAAATAGAAAAGCGGACGATTGCAGAGTTGACCAAAATGGCTATTATTTGGAACGTTTTCGAATTATTTCTTTTTGTCCTCAGGAAGGAAGTTTTCCATCAGCCAGAACTCTTCGTCGCCGCCAAAGCCTGCCGTGAAGGCGAATTTTTTCCCATCCGGCGACCAGTCGATATGAAAATTCTGAACTTCTTCATTAGAAACTCATCGTTGAAATTTTATTTTTATTCCAACTCTGGCTGATACGCCCGACAGGTCAGCCTCTCCTTTGCGGATAGAACTATATCTCCAGGCCGGGGGCGGGGAATCATCAATGACGATCAATGGATAGGCGCCTTGTTCGCAGAACCAGAGGACTGCATCTTTGGTAGTTGAACCATTTTCTATGAGATCACCCTTGATATTCCTGAGTTTTCCATGCCTGCCCAAGACATCGACTACGAAAGAGATGCTTGGGCTGAGATGAAGTTCCATTCCCAAGCCGACGTGGAATCCGATGGCTTGAGATGTTCCGTCCCAGGATCTTTGGTCCGATATAGAGCTGCCCTTTTCCCTCCAGATATCGTCCAAGCCCACCTTCCCAAGATAAAGGCCGATCCCGGAGCTCACTTCGAGATTAAACCATCCTCCCGTCCATACGTCATAATGCAGTCCAAGTGTCAGGGGAATAGCCCGGACACTTGGACTCAAAATATCGGTATAGAAATGGGTCGGTTCCGTGGAGTCTTCGCTGTCAGCAATCTCTACTGTGCTTGCTTTACGCGCCTGAATATAGCCTATTCCCAATCCTATTCCCAATCGAGGGGTAAGATTGATTATGAGTTCACCCCCCAGATCAGGACCAAAATGAACAGGATCGTACTTGCCGGTGACAGCAATCCCGTGGGGAACATTCCATAGATCAATCAGACCTTCCAGACCTTTATTCAAATCACGCACAGCGATATCGTTAACCCCGCCATAAAGTTTCAAACTGAGGCCGTGCCCGGGTATTTTTTTCCCCTGAATATTCTGCCCGTCCTGTTTCGCTTTAGCCAACCCTGGCGAAATCAGAAAGAATACCAAATAAAGAAGACAAAAAATGCGTTTGCGAAGCGGCATGGACGTCTTTTATTTTGCCGGAAATACACTCGCCGGTCAAACAAATTGAAAGCGGGGGAAGCATCCCAAATTCTGTAATCGCCATAAACCTTGATGGGTGGCGCGGCGCCAGTCCCCGCAACGCCCGAAGCGTAGGGGACCCCTCTCTTGATGGGTGCGGAGCGAGGACGGACGGGGACGCGCTGTGACAGGACCCAACTCACAAAACGGCTTGATGATCACAGAATTTGGGATGCTATCGAAAGCGGATTGAGGACGAGCTGAAAGATAAGCATTTCCTTACAATAAAGCCCTTAGATGCGCGAAAATCTAAAAGGATTGCTGAAAACGAGCGGGCTAAACTCAGCGGTCGAAAAGGGGAGAGGGGTCAACTCGGAAAAACTCATTGGTTTGCATCATTATTGCAGACAGCTTGGCGCACCGGTGGCACACGGGAAGGAGTCTGTCTTCCTCGAATTGACCTTGTATTTTCGAAAAAGCAGATGAGGTTTAGTGGCCTTCTAATCTTAAAGCAGTTTTTTGAATTCCTTAATGCTCAATTCTGCGTCCCTAATAATCCCGGCCATGGTGAACGAGTTGATAGGATTTTCTCTCGGTATGGTGATAATCCTTTCGCCATCGGTCATTATGATATGTTTCCCTTCTCTTGCTATCCGAAAACCGGCTTTTTCAAAAGCACTGACGGCTCCAATATGGTTTATGCCGGGGAGTCTTGGCACTATTGTCTGATCTCGACATAACGCGAGATTCTTCCTTTCGACAGTTCTTCAGCGGTTCTAAGGTAGGCCTTGATGGCATCTTTGATATTGTCCAGCGCTTTTTCTTCTGTTTTTCCCTGCGACCAGCAGCCGGGAAGTCCCGGCACCCAGACGGCATATCCTTCATCGGTTTTCTTTAGATTGACCTTATACCTCATGCGAATCTCTGCTTTTTTCTTATTCATGGACGCCCTCTCAGATGGATTATTCTCATTTTAGCCGACATTGAGCCCTATTGGAAGAGGAAATGGAGGCCAGGTCTTAACTTTTAACACATTTGAGAAAAGAGTCTCCTTTTCGGCCATGGTGGCCAAGTGAGCTTTTCAAATGATTCTGATCGATAGAATCAGGAAAATAGTGAGCGGATACATGGTTGAAAAGACAAACGACAAACCGTACAATAGGGGGCGCCGGTTGAACTTCAAAAGCCTGGCACCGAGCGGGCACAACTCAGCGGCCGAAAAGGGGAGCGGGGTTAACTCGATAAAAATCAATGGCTTAGCCTGCTAAGTTCTTTGTTTTGCGAAATTTGCCTTTTCCCGTTGGTGCTTGTTATTACCCAGTATTTCTCGAAAAAACTCACTAGTTTGCGTTATTATTGCAAACAAGTTGGCACTATTTTGGCACCGTTCTGACTTATTCGGTTTTATTCATTTTCAGTTGACTAATCCTCCCGTTCCTTGATAACCTTTAGCCACACGTTATAAAAGGGACCATAAGTGACCGTCAGGTGCCCGAAATGTCATTCTAAGAATCCCGAGACCAAGCAGTTCTGCGCCGACTGCGGCACCCAGCTCCCTCCGTCCCAAGCCAATCCTCCGGTCGTGACAGAGACCCTTCAAACTCCCGTCCGAGAGCTGACGACGGGCTCGGCCTTCGCCGGCCGCTACCAGGTGATCGAGGAGCTGGGCCACGGCGGCATGGGCAAGGTCTACAAGGTCTTCGACCAGGAGGTTCAGGCCAAAATGGCCTTGAAGCTCATCAGGCCCGAAGTGTCGGCCGATAAGAACACGATCGATCGCTTCCGGAACGAGCTCAAAATTGCCCGGGATATCTCTCATAAGAACATCTGCCGGATGTATGACCTGGGCAGGGAAGCCGGCAACTATTTCATCACCATGGAGTACGTGTCCGGAGAGGACCTTAAGAGCTTTATCCGGCGGTCTCGGCAATTAGTGGTGGGGACGGCCATTTTTATTGCCAAGCAGGTCTGTGAAGGGCTGGCTGAAGCTCACCGGGTTGGGGTTGTCCATCGGGATCTGAAGCCCGGCAATATTATGATCGACAAAGAGGGCAGTGCCAAGATCATGGATTTTGGGATCGCCCGGTCCACTTCGGTCAAGGGAATCACAGGCGCCGGGGTGATGATCGGAACCCCCGAATATATGTCACCCGAGCAGGTGGAAGGGAAGGAAGTCGACCCGCGCTCGGACATCTATTCGCTCGGCATTATCCTCTATGAGATGCTGACCGGGCAAGTGCCTTTTGAAGGTGACACACCGTTTACGGTTGGCGTTAAGCAGAAGAGCGCAATGCCGAGGGACCCCAAGGAGCTGAATGCTCAGATCCCCCAAGACCTCAGCCGCTTAATTCTCAAATGCCTGGATAAGGATAAGGGGAAGAGATATCAGAGTGCTGAAGAGGTGCGATCGGAACTCGAAAAAATCGAGAAAGGCGTCCCAACCGCAGAGCGGGCAGTTCCCAGGAGAAAAACCTTCACCTCACGGGAAATTACGGTCAAATTCAGTCTGAGAAAGCTTATTCTGCCCGCTCTCGTTGTGACGGCTCTCGCCATAATCGCGGTCGTGGCCTGGCGTTTTATTCCCAGAAAGAAACCTGTTCCGGCCCCGAAAATCGAGAACTCAATTGCGGTCGTCGGTTTTGAAAACCTGACCGGAGACAAATCTCTTGACGACCTTCGAAAAGCTATTCCGAGTCTCTTGATTACCAGCCTCGAACAGACCGGACATTTTTATGTGGCGACCTGGGAGAGGATGCACGATATTCTCAAGCAACTGGGCAAAGGAGATGTGGAAATTATTAACCAAGATTTGGGCTTCGTGCTGTGCCGCCGGGAAGGGATAGAAGCCATTGTCATCGGAACTTTCACCAAAGCCGGGAACATGTTCGCCACGGATGTCAAAGTCCTGGACGTGGAAACCAAGAAGCTTCTCAAAAGCGCCAGCTCAAGGGGCGAGGGCATTGACAGCATCCTGAGGACTCAGATTGATGAGTTGAGCAGGGAAATTTCCCTGGGCCTTGGCGCGACAGTGGAAAAGGCGGCCGGAGGTCAAGTGCCCGTCGCTGAAGTGACGACCTCTTCCATCGAAGCTTACAACTATTATTTGAGAGGAACTGAAGAGTCCGGAAAGATGTATTGGGAGCAAGCCCGGAACTCTCTTGAAAAGGCCATTGAACTTGACCCGACGTTTGCCATGGCTCATTATCAGCTTGCCTATGTATACCAGGGGCTGAATGAGATCAGCGCCAGAGACGAAGCGATCAAAAAGGCGATGACCTATGCCCAGAAGGCGACAGAAAAAGAGAGGCTCTATATCGAATCCGATTATGCGGACTATATCGAGAACGATCAATTAAAATCAATCCGCATCCTGGAACAATTGGCCAACAAATATCCCAAAGAAAAAGAAGCCCATTGCTACTTGGGAATGTTTCTTGCCTCCTATGATCGCGACAAAGCTATTGAAGAATATAATAAGGCATTGGAGCTTGATCCCAATTACGCAGAAGTCGTTGGCTACCTGGCTTTGCAATGGCGCACGAAAGGAAATTTTGAGAAAGCTCTCGATTTGTATAAAAAGTATGTTTCTCTTTCCCCCGGAGATGCCAATCCCTACGACTCTATGGCCAATCTTTATTTTCGGATGGGACGGATTGATGATGCGATAGCGAACTTCAAAGAGGCTTTGAGGATAAAACCTGATTTTCTTATGTCGATGATTGGACTTCAATATATCTCAGCGATAAGGCAGGATTATACAGAAGCCCGCCGGTGGCTGGATCATATGATTGCAGTGGCCGAGTCTCCCGGTGTCACATCGGACGGGTATCTGCTCAAGGGATTTTACTGGGCTTGGCAGGGAAGCCTGGAAAAGGCGTCGAGTGAATTGGCAAAAACCGCAGAAATAGCAGACAAAATGGGAGATGAAGAGACAAAGGCTTACGTCAGTGCGATCAAAGCCTGGACTTATTATGATCGAGAACAGCTTGAACTCAGTCGTGATAATTTCCAAAATGCCGAAGCTTTTTTAGCTAAAAGATATCCCGACATAAAGAATGTGAAATCTCGCGTCAGATTATATAACGGCCTCATTGATTTAAAACAGGGCCGTGTCGATTCCGCAAAGCTCAAATTAGCGGATATGAGGACTTTTCTAACCGGACCGGAAATTGAAAAGAGTTATTACTTCAATTATCTGAGCGGCGAGATATTGCTCGCAGAAGGCAAGGCCAAAGAGGCCATCTTTCTGCTTGAAAAAGTACCGCCTAGGATTTTGCCATCGATCGCGTATAGTCAAAATCTCATAGATTACAACTGTCCTTTCCTGAAGGACGTGCTGGCCCGGGCTTACGAGAAGAACGGGGAGATAGACAAAGCCATTGCCGAATATGAGCAGTTGACCGCTTTTTACCCGAAAAACAGGGAGCCTTACCTTATCCATCCCAAATATCATTTCCTCCTGGGCAATCTCTATGAGCAAAAAGGCTTAAAGGCGAAAGCGGCGGAGCGATACCGGCGCTTCCTCGACCTCTGGAAGGACGCCGACCCCGGCCTGCCCGAAGTCGTGGATGCCAGGAAGAGGCTGGCGGGATTAGAGTAATAAATTAGCCCAAGGTCTCCGATTGGACAGTCGAAAGGAACACAGTTGGTTGAAAAGACGAACGACAAGCCGTAGAATAGAGGGCGCTGGCTGAGGATAAATCGGCTAGCAACGAGCGGGCATAACTCAGCGGTAGAGTACGAGCTTCCCAAGCTCGGAGTCGCGGGTTCGAATCCCGTTGCCCGCTCTTTATTCTAACTTGAATAGCAGGGGACGATCCTGAAAAGGAAACGTTTCCATTTTCCTTAATATCTCTAATATCATAACAGGGCAGTGTGGGTTCATAATGAGTGAAAGCGTGAGCGGCATGAAAGAATGGAAACTCCTCGTCGAGAAAATCCCTCTCCCCGGGTCTTTGAATATGGCCATCGACGAATACCTTTTCCGGTCGCTCGACAAGGCCCCTCAAACCTATGTCCGCTTTTATCAATGGGAGAGACCCACTGTGTCCCTCGGCTATTCCCAGGCCCTGGAGAAAACCGTCGACCTCGATTTCTGCAGGCGGAATGGAATTGACGCAGTCAGGCGAATCACCGGCGGGAAATTGGTCCTCCACTGGAGAGAAATCACCTATTCTATATCCTCTTCTGATACACAGATCTTTTCTTCGACTCTGGGCGAATCCTACCGGCTCATCTCCAACGCTCTTATCAGCGGGTTGGAAAAAATGGGCCTCCAAGCGAGACTCGCCGGCCCGCCGCCTTCGTCTTATAGTAAGGGAAACATGTCCTGTTTTTCGTACCCCGCCCGGGATGAAATTGAGATCGGCGGAAAGAAGATCGTCGGCAGCGCTCAGAAAAGGGTGGGAGCCCGCTTTCTTCAGCACGGCTCTATTCCTCTCGCTGCCGAGGAGGATTTACTAAAGCGGGCCACGCTTTCAAAAGAGGGAGACACTGAGATCCGCATGACCTCTCTTTCCGAGGCCCTGGGCCGGCCGGTCGGGTTTGAATGGGCAGTGGAGCGCTTGGCCGCGGGTATCGCCGAGTCTTTTGGCATCAAGTATTGCCCGAAAATCTTCGAGCCTGAGGAAAATGCCCGGATCCTCAGGATTCAGAGTAAAAAATATGAAAGCGAGGAGTGGACAGCCGGGAGACGGAAAGACTTGAGTATTGATTTTTTTGATTTCGAGTGATACTATTTTGGCGTAATCGAGGTGCTTGGAAAATGAACGAAGTCGAAGAACTCTCCAAGCTGGAGGTCCAGAATCTGCCGCCCCTCCGGCCGATGGTCTTGGATGACCTTCATTACAAGGCCTTGAAAAACCTTCACCTGGAGTTAGGGACAGGGCCCGTCCTTTATCTTCTCTCGCCCTCCTATTCTGTTCTGAATTCGGCCCCCAACGAGGCCATCACGGATCTCATTACCAAGAAAGAGGCGTTGCTGGACTATCTCAAGGAGTTCATCATCCAGAATTTGGCAGTCTATTCTGTTCTTTTAGATATCAACAGCTATTTTGTGGAGCAGAACAATTTTCTCGTCCTAGCCCGCTTGAGGGAGAAGGATTCGGGCGGCCGCCGGTATGAGGTCAAATTTTACACCAACTCTCCGATGGATTTGATGACCCACTATGAAGATAAGATTTACATCGGCAGAGATTTCATCGACCTGTTCAACTTTAAGCGAAAATACTTCGGGATCAAGGAGTTGATCATCTCGCTGAAGGACCAGAATGAAGTCCTGATCGACAAGGCCCAGGAGAAGTTGAAGAATCCGCTCGAATACAAATCGTTCTTCCAGGAGATCAAGGAATTGGTCAATGAGCTGCGGTCGGAGAGCCTGCTTCTTCTTCAGTCGCTGCCTCCCTATCTTGATTTTGCCAAGCTGAACGACAAAGACTTGATCGACATCAACGCTCAATACCGGACCATCAATCATTATGTCATCGAGCTCCATGACGAGGTCGAAGAGTTCGAGAATCTCCTCCATTTCAAAAAAGAGAACGATTTCGTCCGGTACATGACCAAATACAAGAAAGACGTGACCAACCTGATCTCCTATTTCAACGTCAAAATCACTGGCGTTCTGACGCAGAAAATTTACCATCTGAAGAACAAGGAAAAATAGGGAAAAAGGAGAAGAGGACGGTTCTCCGGGAGAAGGAGAACCGTCCTCTTTTTATTTAGAGGGTCCGGGCTCGATAAGAATGTCGCTGTAAGTTGTCCAAAGAAGAATGCGGGGTTTTTCTTTGAGGTCGGGAAAAGCTCTGGCGACAGAGAAACTGTCTTTTTCCTCGATAGCAATCTCTCCCGGAAGACGCCAGTGGATGTCTCCATTTTTGGTCTGAGCTTCCAGGGGATATTGCCCGCCTGCCGGCCAGTAAAAGGTGATCGGTGAATACTCACAGCGGACGTCGATCGGGCCCGTGAGGGGCAGGGGCTCAAGGATGACATCGCCGTGCGAGGTGAGGACCGTTGTCTTCCCCGAAAAATCCGTGAGTTTGACGTTCTCGTAAGAAGAAGAAACGTAAATTTCCTCACCGACAATATTTCTCCCGGTTACAGTCAGATTCTTACCCGAGATTTGAAGGTTCCCCCGGACGTTACTGAAATCAGCCGACTCATAATTGTCCCTTATTTCCAGGTCTCCGTTGACGTCATTCGCTTCAATGGGGGAATGGTGGCCTTCTATTCTTGTCGGACCGACGCGCCTGAGGGATATTTTTTCATAGGAGTTATGGATGTCCAGAGGGCCGGCCAGATCTTCTCCTACGACCTCGGTATGGGTGCCGTCGATGGTGATTTTCTGACCAACCTTCCGGAGGCGGATAAAACCATGGGACTGCTCGATGGTCATCTCCCCGGCGATGGCCTCGGCCCTCAAGGTCGAGTGCTTTGTCCTCAGATCGCAGGCAGAATGGATATTGTCCAGCTCGACGTCCTCATAGCTGTTCTCCATCTTCAGCTCTCCGCTCACTTCCGAGGCAATAACCTGGCCGTGAAGGTTTTGGATGAAAGCGGTTCCCACCTGCGCAGCTTTGACCAGTCCGTGCCTGTTGACGACGTCGATGTTCGTGTTCAGCGGAACGGTGAGGCGGAGGTTTGTCTCGAACCCTCTGCTAACGCCAAAAACCAGGCGCACGCGCTTGAAATCATCCCGGTTTGTCGTGAGAGTTACCGCCCGGTCATCCTTAGCGACAACGAGATGGAGATTTTCTGCGACCTTTTTGGCTTCCTCTGCGTTCCGCCGCCAAATTTTTTTCTCTAAAGTGATTGTGATTTTATCGCTCGCCGTTCCTTGGATCTCAACATTGCCGTGCGCATTGATGACCTTGAGCAGAGCGGGGAGGGGCGGCTCGATCACCTGAGACTCTTCGGAGCTGAACTCCTCGAGGTCAAAGGCGAAATGGTCTTCCCAGTCCCAGTCAAAATTTAGCTTTCCGGTTTTGGCATGATAGAAGAAGACGCCTGCAGCGATGATGAATATCAGCAGAACGATCTCTTTGGCTTTCATCGTCAATCCTGCTTTGGTTCGATGGCCTTGGACTCTTCTTTCTTTTCCTTCAACCCGAAATAGAGCTTCCAGCCTCCCCAGATGATCAAGGCCACGGGCCAGAGACGGGCCACGAAATCCCAGACATCGACATCGAGTCTGTCCAGCAAGAAAATCAACCCGATGACAATGAGGATGATCCCCCAAGCTAACGCGTCACGTTGTTTTTTGGCCATGTTGTCCTCCTTGGACTGCCTATTTATTCCTGGAGAAATAATCAGCCACGAGTTTGATGCCGATGACGATCACGACCAGCGGCCAGAAATCAAAGATTCTTCCGTAGCTGATCACTTCAAAGTTGCCCAGAAGAAGGATGGCGCCGAGGGCGATGAGAAGAGCTCCCCAGAACACCGAGCCGGATTTGACCGCCTGAGTGACCATCTCTTCCTCTTCTTCGGCTTCCTCACCCCGCAGGGCCCGGCGGTTTATCCTTTTGGCTGCGTTGATTGAGTCGATGATTTGAAAGAAATAGAACCCCGCCAGAATCAAACCGGCGAAGGGCTGACTTCCGCTATGAGACTGCATAGTGACCAAACCGGCAAAGATGATGAGGTAAACAAAACCTTTGACGATTTCCCCGTTGTAAAAGGCGCCGATGCCAAAGGGAAAGAAGAAAGAAAGAATACCGGCCAGCGCGGGGGACTTGGGTGTTTTTTGGACGATGATTTTATCTTCCATTTTTATTCCTCCTGTTGTTTAGGTTCATCCTTTTTTCCGCCAAAAATTTTCCAATTCTTTATGGAACCAAGGATGCTGTCTTTATAATCACCAAGCCGGTCCGTCAAAGACCCGGTTTGGGCATAGAGCTTTTCGACCTGGTTGTAGCCCTGATGAATTTTTTGGTCGATCGACCTGTCGATATATTTTTTGTCCGGGTTAAAGAGATAAAAGGACAGCAGGGTCAGGAAAACAGTGGCCGCGGCAAAAACAGGCTGGAGCGACGGCTTGAGCAGAAAATCGAGGCTGAACCTGAACCTTCTCTTTCTCTCGGGGATGGCAGAGAGCCTGGACTTCAGGGTTTCGCTGATTTCGAGCTCGGGGAAGCCGGACAGGGCGGCGCGGGTATCTGTGATGGCGGAGTAGAGCAAGGTACAGTCCCGGCAGGCCCGCAGATGGGTTTCGACGAGGCTTTTCTCAGCGGCGCTGAGTTCGCCTTCGATATAGGCGGAAAGGAGTTCCTCGATTCTTTCACAGTTCATCGGAGCCCTCCTTCTTGGCTTGGAGAATTTTGGCCAGCTCGAGCCTGCCCCGGCTGACCCGCGATTTGATCGTTCCGACGGGAACGCCCATAATTTCCGCGATCTCCTCGTAGGTCTTGTCCTGGATATCCCTGAAGATGACCGCCAGGCGGGTATCCGAGGAAAGACGGTCGAGACCTTCCCAGACTATCTTCCGGTCGGCTTCTCTGACGAGGTCGGCCTCAGGGCTTTCGGCCGATTCCGAGGCTAAAAAATTCTCGTTGAAATTGTCACGGTTGGTCTTTTCCCATTTGGTCCTGCGGTAGGTGTCGATGAGATGATTCTTGGCCAACGTCAGGAGCCAGGCGGTGAAATTTTTCTCGAAGTCATATTTCGAAAGAGAATGGTAGAGTTTGAGGAAAATGTCCTGGGTCAGGTCTTCCGCCTCCTGGTAGCTTCCGGCGAAATGGTAGGCCAGGTTGAAGACCCGTTTGGAATAGGTGTTAACGAGCATCTGCCAGGCTCCTTCCTTGCCTTCCAAGCATTGTTTGATCACCTCGTTTAAGTCCACTCACTTCACCTCGATAGACGGAATCTGACGGCCGAAAGTTCCCTGGGTTTCATCTTTTTTGCCTATTCTATGTGGCTCTCCTGAGGCTGTCAATGGGCTCAGGAGAACACCTCGCCTCAAATTCCTTGACTTAAAAAATAAGATATGACAGGATAATTTCCTATGCTTGAGGGGATGGTTCGCGTTCGGAACCGTCCCCTTTTTGTTTTTCTATAGGGAGGAGACCCATGGAAGGAATCGTCGGTTACGGGGCCTATATCCCGAGAAACCGGATCAAAGTCGAGGAAATCGCCAAAGTCTGGGGTGCTGACGCTCCGAGCTACAAAAAAGGACTCCTCGTCGAGGAGAAATCTGTCCCTTCCCCCGACCAGGATACGATCACGATGTCTGTGGAGGCCTCGAAAAATGCCCTGAAGAGGGCGCGCATCAACCCCAAGGAAATCGGCGCCGTTTATATCGGCTCTGAATCCCACCCTTATGCGGTCAAACCGAGCGGGACCGTGCTGGCTGAAGCCATTGGAGCCACGCCCGATGTCCATACGGCCGATTTTGAGTTTGCCTGCAAGGCGGGGACCGAAGGGATGTTTGTCGCCCTAAGCTTGGTTAAAGCCGGAGAAATCAAGTATGGGCTGGCCGTTGGTGCCGACACGTCCCAGGGGGCTCCCGGCGATGCCCTGGAATATACCGCCGCAGCAGGAGCAGCAGCTTACATTTTCGGCCGGGAAAACGTCGTCGCAGAAGCCTTGGTGACGTACTCCTACGCGACCGATACTCCCGACTTCTGGCGCCGCGAATATCAGTATTATCCCCAGCACGGCGGCCGATTCACCGGAGAGCCTGCTTACTTCAAGCACATTATCGGCGCGGCCAAAGGCATTCTGGACAAAGCGCGCCTGAAGCCTTCGGATTTTAACTACGTCATCTTCCACCAGCCCAACGGCAAATTTCCGTTCCGCGTTGGGGAGCTGCTCGGGTTTGAGAAAAAACAGATTGAGCCGGGCTGGCTGGTCTCAAAACTCGGAAACACGTACTCGGGATCTTCCCCTATAGGACTGACCGCTACCCTGGATATTTCCAAACCGGGAGACCTCATTCTCATCGTCTCCTATGGATCGGGAGCGGGGAGTGACGCCTTTGTCTTCAGGGTTACCGAAAAAATCGACGAGGTCAGGGACCTGGCTCCAAAGACCAGGGTGCTTCTGGATAATAACAAAAACTACTTGGATTACGGAACGTACGCCAAGTTCCGCGGGAAGATCCGAAAGGCCGAGTAGGAGGAGAACATGAGAGAAGTCGCTGTCATCGGCGTGGGCATGACCAAATGGGGAGAGCTCTGGGAGAAGTCGCTCCGCGACATTTTTGTGGAGACCGCCTTGCTGGCCCTGGATGATGCCGGGGTGGACAAGATCGATTCTCTCGTCGTGGGCTGCATGTCCAGCGGGATCTTTGTCGGCCAGGAGCACCTCGCCTCTCTTCTGGCTGATTATTTGGGCCAAGCGCCCGTACCTGCGGCCAGGGTGGAATCCGCCTGTTCCTCCGGAGGCCTGGCTTTGAGGACTGGTTTTATCGAGGTCGCCTCGGGGATGGCGGATATTGTCCTGGTCAGCGGGGTGGAAAAGATGACCGACGTTAGCGGCCAGGAGGCCACCTACGTTCTCGGCACGGCCGCCGACCAGGAATACGAGTGCTACCACGGGATCACTTTTCCCGGCCTTTATGCCTTGATCGCCAGGGCGCACATGGAAAAGTACGGGACCACGAGAGAACAACTGGCCCTGGTTGCGGTCAAAAATCATTATAACGGCTCAATGAACCCTCTGGCCCAGTATCCTTATAAAATCACCGTCGATGCCGTGCTGAATTCCGTCCTCGTCGCCGACCCGCTGCGGATACTGGATTGTTCCCCGATCACGGACGGCGCGGCCGCGCTCATCCTCTGCCCGCTGGAGCTGGCCAAGAAAATGAAAAAGCCGTTAGTGAAGATCAGCGGCAGCGGCCAGGCCACAGATACGATTGCCCTCAGCTCCCGTAAGGATATTACCTGGATTGAATCGACCTTTCAGGCCGCGAAAAAAGCCTATGCTATGGCCGGCAAGAAGCCCGAGGACATCGATGTCATCGAGGCCCATGACTGTTTCACCATCGCTGAAATCTGCGTGATGGAAGCCTTGGGGCTGGTGGAAAAAGGGAAGGGCGGCAAGGCTGTAGAGGAAGGATTGACGTCCCTTAAGGGAAAAATCCCTGTGAACACAAGCGGCGGTCTGAAAGCAAAAGGTCATCCAGTCGGAGCCACGGGCGTTGCTCAGGCCATAGAAATCGTCAAGCAGCTTAGGGAGGATGCTGGACCCCGGCAGGTCAAGGGAGCGAGGGTCGGCCTGACCCAGAATATGGGCGGGAGCGGCGGGAGCTCCGTCGTCCATATCTTTGAACGAGGCTAAGAGGAGGAAAAGATGCCGACACCATCGAGATACTGGCGAGAAATTCCTCAGAGATACAGGCTCGAGGCCGCCAAATGCAAAAAGTGCGGGGCCGTCTCTTTTCCACCCCGCTTGATCTGCCCCTTCTGCAAGGCCAGGGAATTTGAGACCGTGACCCTTGCGGACAAGGGAAAGATACTGACTTACACGATCATTCGTGTTCCGCCGCAGCCTTTCGCCGATCAGGCTCCCTATGCCGTCGGCATCATCGAGCTCAATGACGGCGTGCGGCTGACCGGCCAAATCGTTGACTGCAATTTTGAGGACTTGAAAATCGGGGGAAGGGTGAGGATCGAATTCAGGAAAATTTCCCAGGAGGGCGAAGCCGGCCTCATTTGTTATGGGTATAAATTTGTGCCGGAATAGCGAGGACTATCCAGAATGACTTCGCTCCCATTCAGGTTTTTAACGCCGTTCCCTCACCGCCCTTCTCGGCGGCTGCGGAACTCGCTGCGCTCAGACATCCTCGCCGTCCGGCCAAGCCGGATTCCCTCAAAGGGCAGCTCGAGAAGGCTAAACCTTCAATGGTCGCTTCAGCCATCCCGGATAGTCCTTTATGATGTATTTTCAATTGGGAAGGGGGGAGACCGTGTTTAAAATCGAGAGCAAAATCGATACCCAGAGTCAAGACTATAAAGAGAATCTTGAGCAGATGAAAAAAGTCGTCGCCGAGTATAAGGAGCGGCTGGCGAAGGTGCAGGAGGGAGGTCCTCCCAAGTACCGGGAGCTCCACAAATCCAGGAAAAAACTCCTGGTCAGGGAGCGGCTGGACCGGCTTTTTGACCGCAGCACTCCTTTCTTGGAGATGAGCTCGCTGGCTGCCTATGACATGTATGATAACGAAGCTCCCGGAGCCGGCATGGTCACCGGGGTCGGTGTGGTCCATGGGCGGGAAGTCCTGGTTGTGGCCAATGATGCTACAGTCAAAGGCGGAACTTATTTTCCCATGACCATCAAAAAGCATATCCGGGCTCAGGAGATTGCCCTGGAGAATCGACTTCCCTGCATCTACCTCGTCGATTCAGGCGGCATTTTCCTGCCCCACCAGGCCGGCACTTTTCCTGACAAAGAGCATTTCGGCCGGATTTTCTATAACCAGGCCAGGCTTTCGGCCCTGGGCATCCCTCAGATTTCGGTCGTCATGGGCTCCTGCACGGCCGGAGGGGCTTATGTCCCCGCCATGAGCGATGAGACTGTCATCGTCAGACATCAAGGCACGATTTTTATCGGCGGCCCTCCCTTAGTCAAAGCAGCCACAGGCGAAGAAGTCTCGGACGAAGACCTGGGAGGGGCGGATGTCCACTGCCGGATTTCCGGCGTCTCGGACTACTATGCCTATAATGACGAACATGCCCTTGAGATCGCTCGCAACATTGTCGAGACTCTCGATCCACCCAAGAAATTCCAGTTGGACATGGCCAAGCCTGAAGACCCGGCTTATGACCCCGAGGAAATATACGGAATCATACCTAAAGACCTGCGCAAGCCCTTTGATATCAAAGAGGTTATTGCCCGCCTCGTGGACGGGAGCCGATTCCAGGAATTCAAGGAATTGTACGGCCAGACTCTGGTCTGCGGGTTTGCCCGCATTATGGGCTATCCCGTGGGTATTCTGGCGAGCAACGGTGTTTTGTTCTCCCAGAGTTCCCTCAAGGGCGCCCATTTTGTCGCCTTGTGCGCCATGCGCAAGGTCCCTCTTGTTTTTCTCCAGAACATTACCGGGTTTATCGTCGGCAAACAATACGAGCACGGAGGGATCGCCAAAGACGGGGCGAAATTAGTCCATGCCGTGGCCAACGCCGACGTCCCCAAATTAACGGTCATTGTCGGCGGCTCTTACGGCGCCGGCAATTATGCCATGTGCGGCCGGGCCTATGACCCGCGCCTTTTGTGGATGTGGCCAAACGCCCGCATCAGCGTGATGGGCGGAGAGCAGGCGGCGAATGTCCTGGTAAGCGTTAAAATCAAAAGACTCCAGGAGCAGGGAATCGAGATGTCAGAGGAAGAAAAAGAAAACCTGACCAAGCCTATTCTAGAGAAATACGAGGAACAGGCGAGTCCCTATTTCAGCACGGCCCGGCTCTGGGATGACGGGATCATCGACCCGCTCGAGACCAGAGAGGCTTTGGCGCTGGGCATTTCGATAAGCCTGAACGCGCCGATTCCAGACTATAAAGTGGGGATCTTCAGGATGTAGGGACAATGACAGACAAGCATTATCAAACGATTCTTTTCTCTTGTCAGGGAAAAGTCGCCCGCATCAGTCTCAACCGGCCTGAAGTGCACAACGCTTTCAACGCCACGATGATCCGGGAGCTCGCCGGAGCGTTTGAGCGGGCCCAAGAGGACGAGTCGGTCCGGGTGGTTCTTCTTACAGGCGTCGGCGAATCCTTCTGCGCCGGGGCTGACCTGAACTGGATGCGGGAGATCATCCGCTATTCCTATGAGCAGAATCTCAAAGAGTCCATGGAAGTGGCCGAGCTGATGCACCAGATTTATACCCTGCCCAAGCCGACGATTGCCCGGATCAACGGGGCCACCATCGGCGGGGGCAACGGGCTTTTCTCCGCCTGTGATATCGCCATTGCCTCGGAGCGGGCGAAATTCGGGCTGAGCGAGGTGAAAATCGGGCTTGTCCCGGCTGCCATCTCTCCCTATGTCATCCGCCGCATCGGCGAGAGCGCGGCCCACGAATATTTTCTCACTGGTGAGCGTTTTGACGCCCGGCGTGCCCTTGAAATTAGACTGGTCAACAAAGTCGTCCGGGCCGAGGAGCTTGATGAAAAAGTCGATGATGTCATTCGTCTCCTTTTGAGCTCAGGCCCGGAAGCCATGGCCAGTTGCAAGGAGTTGCTCCATAAGGTCCCGAGTTTGACTTTTGATGAGGCCAAGGCTTACACGGCCGAAATGATCGCCCGCCTGAGGGTGAGCCAGGAAGGGCAGGAGGGTATGGCCGCTTTCCTGGAAAAAAGAAAACCAAAGTGGGCCAAAAAGTGACGAGATGTTCAAGAAGATCCTGATCGCCAACCGTGGAGAAATCGCCGTCCGTGTGATCAAAGCCTGCCGGGAATTGGACATTGTTTCGGTGGCTGTCTATTCGGAGGTTGACCGCGCCAGCCTTCATGTCCAGATGGCGGATGAGGCTGTCTGCATCGGACCCCCGCCCGCCACGGAGAGCTATCTGAATATGGGCAGAATCATCCAGGTGGCCCATGACACAGGCGCGGAGGCTATTCACCCCGGCTATGGCTTTCTGGCGGAAAATCCCGAGTTTGCCCGCCTCTGCGAGAAGGAAAAAATAGTGTTTATCGGCCCCAACTCTCGAGCGCTGGGCCTTGTGGGGGACAAGGTTCGCGCGCGCAAAACCATGGAGAAGGCGGGGATCCCGATTATCCCCGGCATGAAAAGAATTGCCCGGGAAATCTCTGAATTCGAGGCGGAAGCTCGGAAGATCGGCTACCCGGTGATGATCAAGGCTTCGGCCGGCGGAGGCGGCAAAGGGATGAGGATTGTCTTCTCGGAGGACGAGCTCAGACCGTCGCTTGAAGCAGGAATGCGTGAAGCCAAGTCCGCCTTCGGAGACCCATCCGTCTATCTCGAAAGGTACCTCGAGGAGCCCAGACACGTGGAATTCCAGGTTCTGGCGGATAATTACGGAAATATCGTTCATCTTTGCGAGCGGGAGTGTTCTATCCAGAGGCGGCACCAAAAAATTGTTGAAGAGACTCCTTCCCAGGCCTTGGATTCCCGGCTGCGGCAGAAGATGGGGGACACGGCCAAAAAGGTTCTCGAGGTCTCCGGGTATAACAATGCGGGAACGGTCGAGTTCCTGCTCGACAAAGACAAGAATTTCTATTTCCTGGAAGTCAATGCTCGCCTCCAGGTTGAGCATCCGGTCACAGAACTGGCCACAGGCGTCGATTTGGTCCATCAACAGATGAAGATCGCCTCAGGCGAGAAGCTCTCCCTCAAACAGGAAGAGTTGAAGCAGCGGGGCCATGCCATCGAATGCCGGATCTATGCGGAGGACCCGGCCAATAACTTTCTGCCTTCGGCCGGGAAAATTCTTTATCTCCAGGAGCCGAAGGGGCCGGGGGTCCGCCACGACTGTGGGGTTTACAGCGGCTGGGAAGTGCCTATCTATTACGATCCTATCTTGGCCAAACTCATCGTCTGGGCTGAGACCAGGGAGCTGGCTTGCCGGAGGATGAAAAGCGCCCTCGATGACTATATCATCCTCGGCATCCGCACGACGATCGGTTTCCTGAAGGACGTCATATCACATCCGCGGTTCAGCGAGGGCGCCACGACGACGGGATTCATCAAACGCTATTTTGATGGCTGGAAAGAGAGAGAAGGCGATGAAGAAAGGCTAAAATTGGCCTTGGCGGCAGCGGCCTTTGATGACTTCAGCCGGAATCAGCTCGCAGGGCCTTCCGCTGTCCAGGCCAGGGAAATTGTTACCCCATGGAGAACTCTGGGGAATTGGAAAATCGGAGGAAAAGAATAGGATGGAATTCGATTTTCTGATCAACCAGGTTCACCACAAAATCACCCTGGAGAAAAAAGGAGGCCGCTTTGTGCTTCGCCATAAGGACAGCTCCTTTGAAGCGGATATTCAGGCTATCTCGGCTAATTCTCTTTCCCTCTTGGTCGAGGGCCGCTCTTATCTGGTCTACCTCGCCGGAGATAAGGACAAAAAGTATATCTCTATTGATGGAGAATCCTACATCATCAAAAGGCGGGAAGAGGATAGCAAACGCTTCGAAAGGGTAGAGGACGGGGCGGAAAAAGGCAAATCAGTGGTCACTGCTCCTATGCCTGGCAAAGTGATAAAAATCAATGTCGCAGAGAAAGAAGCCGTCAGAAAAAATCAAACCCTGGCCATCGTCGAAGCCATGAAGATGGAAAACGAAATCAAGTCCCCCGTCGAAGGATATGTGAAAAGAATCTTTGTCTCGACCGGAGACCTCGTCGATTCAGAGAAGCCGCTCTTGGAGCTCGAGCCAAAATAGGCTCAGGGTGTGGGCTCGAAGGCACGCAAATTTGCTCCAGCGAGAGAAATTCGCTGAGCCCTCGGCTCGCTCGTCTCGGAAAGCCGAGAGGAACCGTGCCCGCTCGTCACTCATACGGGTTTCTTCAGCCACTGACCCTTGCCGACCTTTCTGGAGACGCTTGCCGCTTTGGCCTCCCCTGATTGCCCAGGGGAGGTAGGAGGGGTTAATATCTTAAGATCAGAGTCCTCGAAAGCGTCTCCATTTCTCGGGCGTTGCGGGGACTGACGCCGCGCCAGCCACTTTAGTACTTGCTCGGGCGTTTTCTTGGCAAGCCGATTAAAGAAACGCGCGCTCCGCCTTCCTGAACCCGGTTACGGGTCCCATGATTCGTAAGTGTCCCCTTTTTTGACGAATAGCGTTATACTTGTGACATATTTTGTGTGGATATTGAGGTCCAGGGCTTAAAGGAAATGCAACTTTTTGGATTAGGTGGGAGTTTTAGGAAATGAGAATGGATGAGCAGGAGCTTATTCGCCAGGTCCAGGAAGGAGATGAAGTGGCTTTCGGCCAGATTGTTATGACGTATAAGGACAGGATCGTGAATTATCTTTACCAGTTTACCGGAGATTATCAGAAAGCCGTGGAGCTGGCCCAGGAGACTTTTATTCGCGTTTATTTCAAAGCTAACCAGTACAGGCCTGTTGCCCCTCTTTCTTCCTGGATTTATGCCATCGCTTCAAACCTGGCCAAGACTGAGATGAAAAAAACGCGTAGGATTCCCACGGTTTCTTTGGATGATATCGTCGCCCATGAAGCCGACGAAAAGGCCTATACCGAGGATCCCGCTGATTGCGGTCTCGTCAAGAACTTGAGAGAGGCCCTCAATTCCCTTCATCCGCGCTACCGGATTCCCATTATCTTGAAGGATATAGAAGGCTTCTCCCAGGAAGAGATTGCCCAGATATTAAAAAAACCGGTGGGAACGATCAAAGCCAGAATCAGCCGGGGCCGAAGCTTGCTCAGGAAAAAGCTGGAGAAGGCCCTGGCCGGAGGAAGAGTGTCTTCATGACTGCGAGGAGAGAAGAAATGGAAGAGCTTGGTCTTTTGAAAAAGTTAGAAAAGGTGAAAGCTCCCCCTGACTTTGAGCAGAAAGTCATGGCTCAGGTATCTCTGAGGAAAAGGAACATGAGGCAGAAACGGACAGCCTTTCGTCTTTCCTTGACCGGGGCTTTCGCTTCTCTCCTGGCCATTTTTGTGTTGCTGAACGTGTTTGTCCTCAAAAAGAAAGCTCCGCTCGGCGTTGCCGACGGGAAGAAAGATATCGCCGCCGCCTCGGAAAAAGCGCCGGCCATGTCAGGGCAGATGATCCCGGTCATCGAGACTTTAGATTATTCCACGGAGGTCCGCAGCCGTTCCTATGAGCCGCAGACGATTTATCTCTTGGAACAAGTTTCCGATACAACATCTAAAGAAATCAAGTATTAAGGAGGTTAGAGTCAATGAGAAAAAAAGCCAGATTCGGGTTGGGTTTAACGGCCTTTTTGCTGGTTTTGGCCTTTGGCCTCAAAGCCGAGCCCAAGAGCATGGGTTTAGATGAAAATACGATCGAGAATGTGGCCAAAAAGGTTTTTGCGAGTGTGGTCAAAGTGGAAGCGCGCAACGGGATCAAAAAAGTGGCGACGGGTGTGGTCATCGACAAAGAGGGTTATATCGTCACCACGGCTCTGATTTCGCCGCGGGATGAAGAAATCATCGTGACCACCTCTGATGGGAGGCGCAGCGAAGCCAAGTTTTTAGGAATGGACCCTGAAACCTACCTGGCTCTCATCCAAACCAAAGAGAAGAATCTCACTCCTATCAACTTGGGGAAAGCCGAGGATCTTGCTCCCGGGTCGTGGGTCGGAGTGATCAGCATTTCTCCAGAGAACACTCCTTCGGTCACTCAAGGCATTGTCAGTTCCATCGCTCTGGACAGGCTCCGTCTGAACGTCTGGGTGACTCGCGGGGGGAGCGGGAGTCCCGTGGTCAATAAAGAAGGCCAGATGGTCGGCTTGCTCAGGGGAATTTATACGGAAGACCAGCCGGTCGTTTTTGAGTTCAGAGAAAGGGAAGTCGTTGGCTCAGGATATGCTTTCAGCCGGGCCGAAGCTCCTTCTTCAGGAATGGCCCTGGCGATTCCTGTGAGCATGGTCAAGTCAATCACCACTGAAATAAAGGAAAAGGGCAAGGTCAGCCGCGGCTGGATGGGAGTTTCCGTATCCGAGAATGAGAAAGGACAAGTCGAGATTAATGATGTCGAGGCCGATAGCCCGGCTGAGCTGGCCAAGCTCAAGGAAGGAGATATTATCCTGAAGCTTGAGGGGAAGGATATAGCCAGCGCGTCGATGTTCGCCTCTGAAATCAGGAATAAAAAGCCCGGCCAGGATGTCAACCTCCTAGTCGGGCGGGAAGGGAAAAGCGTCGAAGTCAAGGTGAGATTGGGCGAGTATCCGGAGGGAGAGGCCCAAAGGGAGATGGAATTACGTTTCCCCCGGCTCTTTCCCCCCCAACGTCCTATGGAAACCCCCGAGCCGTTAAGAATCAAGCCCGAAAGACCCCCCGCCCTCCCCAAGCTCGAAGAACTGCGGAAGGCTTGGCCCCAGTGGGAAAAAAGAAAGTATATCGGGGTTTATCTCGGAGAGATCAATAAAGAATTGCTGGAATATTTCGGAGTCAAAGGAGAGAATGGACTGCTCGTCAACAGACTGGCCCAAGGCGGACAGGCGGAAAAGGCGGGACTCGAGGTCGGAGATGTCATCGTTCGCGTGGACGGCAAAAACGTTGGAACGGTGGCCGGTCTGAGTGAGCTTATCCAGGACAAGAAAAAGGGTGACAAGATCAAGATTGATCTTGTCCGGGATAAAAAGCCGATTTCGATCGAGGTCGAAATCGAGGAAGAGGAAGGCCCGAGCTCATCCTATTTCTTTGACTTGATTCCTTCCCGGAAAGTATGGGGTGATTTCGCCAGGGAACTGCAGGGGCAGGCCGAAAAATCTCTGGGTGTATATGAGATATACAGTGTCGGGGCTAAAGATAAGATGAAGAAGCTGAATGACGAAATCAACAAGCAGACCCAGGAATTCGTTGAGAAGAGCAAAGAGGCCGCCAGAAAGTGGAAAGGCATCTTAGGAAAAAATCGGATTTTCTATAGGGTTTGAAGAAAAACCGGGAGTGACGAGCAAGCTCCTATATCCATTTCTCAGCGGGGGCCTTGCCGGTTGGCAGGGCCCCTTGTTTTTTATTCAGTGTCTTGAGCCTGGCCTTCCGTTGAGCTGGAGAGCCACTTCTTGAGACAGGTTTCGAATTCTTCGTTTGAGAGCCTTGCCTGTTTGAAAAATCCTTTCGTCCAGCGCTGCTTAAGCGCCTCGTAGAGGATGATGCCCACTGCCACCGAAAGGTTGAGGCTTTGGACCATGCCCAGCATCGGGATTTTTATTTTAAAGTCGGCCAAGGCGAGCGCATCCGGCGACACTCCCTCTGATTCATTACCGAAAACAAGGGCAAGGGGTTGCGTATAGTCCAATTCCGTGTAGGGGAGAGCATCTTTGCCCAGGTGCGTCACTGCTACTTTGAAGCCTTTTGTTTTGAGCGGAAGAAGGCATTCGCCGACCGCCGCGTGCACCCGGGTTTCGACCCATTTTTCCGCCCGGGTCGAAATGGCTCTGTTGATAGTCAGAAACTCCGGGCTGGGAGAGATGATGTCAACATGGAGCACGCCGGCCGCGTCACATGTTCGCATGACCGCACTGGCATTGTGGGCGATCGTGACCCCTTCGAGAACAACTCTCAGGTCGGGCTGGCGCAGTGATAGAAGCCTCTTGACTTTTTCGATTCTTTGGGATGTTGGCACAAAAAGACTATAACAAAGCGCCCCTAGCGATTCAACACAAGAATCTTTGTTGCCAGGATCAGCCAGAAGGCGATGGCCCCAATCAAGGCCCGGTATTCTTTATTCTGCTTATAGAGCGACCAGCTGAACTTGATCCGAGATGGGAAGGTTCGCTTTCTCAGCGAAGGGAAAAAAGAGGGGACTCTTTTTCTGTATTCCTCGTATTGCTCTGGAAAAAGTTGTCTCATCCGATCCTTTTCCCGGCGGATAATGAGCGGATAAAAGATGGCAAAATAGGCTGCAACGATCCCCAGCACCCACCAGGAGCGCGAGCCGGCAACAATGCCGACCCCTAAGATGAAATTGCCAAGATAGAGCGGATTTCTGGAATACCGGTAGGGCCCCGAGATGGTCAACTCTTTTTCCTTGCGTAAATGGCCGGAGGCCCAGGCTCTGAAGAGAATACCCAGAAGCGAAACCGAGACACCTTCGATTATCGAAATCCACGTGGGGCGGGAAAGAAGGATAACGGCTATAGCTGCGATCAAGCCCGCCCGGACGCGCAGCCGGTTCAAGAGCTCTTTAATGCAAGAATCACCCATGGCTCAGCCATAAATCCCGGACCGCCGCAGCGACCTCTTCACTCGTTAGTTTATGCAGGCAATCCAGCGACGAACAGCTCTTTTGGTAACAGGGGTTGCAGTCGAGTTTATAGAATACTATTTTGTCCCGGGGATGGAAAGGGCCGTTTCGGCGCGGGTTGGTCGGTCCGAAAAGGCCGACAACAGGCACGGAAAGAGCGCAAGCCGCCTGAAGAGCAAACGTATCGCCGCTGACCAGCAAGGATGCCTTTTGGATGAGCGCCATGACTTCTCGAATGGAGAAGAAAGGTGCCAGCGCAACCCCTGTCTTTTCTTTCACGGCCAGGGCGAGCTCCTTTTCCTCTTCATTCCCCCACAGAAGCAAGGGAAACGAATCATCGAATCGCGCCTGCTTAACGAGTTCCGTCCATCTCTCAGGGAACCATCTTTTCGTTTCCCAGGCGGCGCCCAGGTTAAAGAGAAGCAGTCTCTTGTCTTTTTTGTAGCCGATCTGAGCAAGCTTGACTTCGACCGACCTCAGCAGTTCATCGGGGATGGAAATCGGGAAATTGAATTTTTCTTCTTTAATCCCCAGGCAGGTCAAGAGCCTGAGGTTCTTGGCCATGACATGCATTCCCTCCTCTGGAAGCGGGGCGGGTCGTTCTGTATAGAAGAGGGAGGCCAGAGGCTCCTTGCAGTTCTTCCGGTGGAAGCCTATTCTTCGGCGCGCCCGAGAGAGATAGGCCAGTAGGCTCGATTTGACCAAGCCCTGAAAATCCAGGGCAATCTGGTCACGGCTCCTGATATATTTAACCTTTTCCCACCAGTTTTTTTTGTTTATAACCACGACTTCGTCAAGACCCGGGACAAGGTCGAGAATTTCCTTGCCTTTCTCTTCCACGGCCCAGACAATTTTTGCCTGGGGGAAATTTTGCCGCAGCGCCGCGAAGGCCGGGAGAGTATGGATGATGTCGCCGAGGGAACTCAGCCTGATGATCAGGAATTTGTCCATTAGGATGATTTTTTTTTGCCGGCGCCTTTCTTAACCCTGGCGGCGATTTCTCTGATGATCTCTGAGGTCGAGCGGATTTTCGGGCCGCCGGCGATCGCCACTCTTCCACCGTACTTTTTCACGGTGTCTTTTTCAGGCACAGTGTCTTCGGTATAGTCAGAGCCCTTGACGTGGATCGTCGGTTCGAGGGCTAAAAGAACTTTTTCGACGTTTGGCTGGTGAAAGATAGTCACGTAATCGACAAAAGAAAAGGAAGCGAGGATCTCCGCTCTCTCGTCTTCCGGCAGGATGGGCCTTCCTTTGCCTTTCAGTCGGCGGACTGAGGCGTCGCTGTTAATGGCCACGACTAAAATATCCCCCTTTTCTTTGGCGGCTCTTAGGTAACGGATGTGGCCGACGTGAAAGAGGTCGAAGCAGCCATTAGCCAGAACGACAGTCTTGCCCGCTGTCTTTTCTGCAGCGATGATTTTTCTCAGCCCGGAAAGTGTCTTCAGCTTATCCAATTTAGGAGTAAATAGCCTCTTTGAGTTCTTCAACCGTCAAGGTCGCTGTGCCCTTTTTCATGACCACGATTCCGCCGGCGTAGTTCGCCAGGTGAGCCGCTTCCCGGAAGCTGGCGCCGCAGGCCAGGGCCAGAGTAAAAACGCTGATGACTGTATCCCCGGCGCCGGTGACATCGACGATATCGGTGGTGCCGTGGACGGGAATCAGGAAAGGCGGCTTTCCTTTCTCGAAAAGGGCCATGCCTCTGGACCCCCGGGTGATCAGGAGGGCAGGCGATTGGAGTTTCTTCAGAAGCTGGTTTCCCACGCGCTTGAGCAGGGGAGTGTTTTCGCCCAGCTCTATTTTTAAGGCGTGCTCGACTTCCGGTTCATTGGGCGTGGCCGCCGTAAGGCCCTGGAAGTTGAGGAGGCGAAAGCGAGAGTCCGAGGTGACGGGGCGTTTTGTTTTTTTAAAGTCAGGGAGGATATCGTTGTAGATATCTTGCTTTACCGTGAGGTAGTTGTAATCGGAGATAATCAGGGCCGAACACTGCGCCCGAACTTCCTGGAGACAGTGTTTGAGGCTTTGCTTGATGCGGCTATTTTCAGGGACTCTGAACTCGCTGTCGATCCGCAAAATCTGCTGTTTGCGGGTGTTCTCTTCGCCGGCGAGTATCCTCGTTTTGATCGGAGTCGGATAGCCCTTGAACTTGAGGAGATATTTTGTCGGAATCTTCAGGCTGCGAAGGATGTCAAGGATTATTTGTCCTGATTCGTCCTGCCCGACGACGCCGACGGGAAGGGGACTGGCTCTCAAGGCTTTGAGATTCAGGGCGGCATTCCCTGCGCCGCCGAGGGAAAACTCTTTTTTCTGGTAGGTGAGAATAAGGACGGGAGCCTCCCGGGAGATGCGCCGGGTTTTTCCGAAAACGTATTCATCCAGGATGAAATCCCCCCAGACAGCGATTCTTTTGCCGGGGAATTTGTCGATGAAATCGATCAGTCTTTGTCTTTGCTTGTCCACGGGACTTCAAGCTGAAATTTTTATCAGAAAAGAAGGAAAAGGTCAAATGGCTGCGTCTCAGAGGTTCCAGCGGTAAGAGATTTTGAGCAGGAAAATATTGTCGCCGGGAGCCGTCAAAAGATCTCCCAGGTCGCGGCGCAGCCGAAAATCACCCGGATGGCTGTAATCGGCCCGGTTCTGGGTCCAGACAAGATAGAGCAGAGAGCCGGGCAAATATTCCCACCTTAACACGACCGTGCCGCGGAGCGATTTCACATTGAAGTCCGGGTCCCGGAAAGAAAAAGCCTCGGCCGGGCCTTCACCGTCAGGATCGACAGTATAGCTCCCGTCGGCAAAGGTGATGGTCGATGGTGTGTCTCCAAAGACATTATATTCGTATTTTTTCGGTCTGGCGATTTCTTTAAATTTATCGTATTTGCCCACGGCCGCGAATGGCTGGAGATAGAGCTGCAGAGACAGTTTAGGGGTGAAAATCCAGTTGAGCCGGATCTCACTCGACAGCACGCGCTGATAAATCCGGCCGAAGACGTAGCGGGCGCCATAGGTCTCCGTCATCAACGGGTCATTCACCCGGGTCACCCATTGAAGCTCCGCTTTCTCATAGGTATACTGGGGTCCGAAAGACAAGCTGATATTGCTCCTGGGTTTCCAGCGCAGGCTGAGTCCTCCGCCCCATTCGGTTCCTTCTGTGGGCCTCCGATAGAGATTGCTGTTCGCCTCGAGGACCACCGCTTTTCTGTTGTCGCTGTCAATCATGAGATCAATCTCGTACCCGGACGGGACAAGAGCTAAAGGACCGCCCCTGGTCAGGGTGTTGCTCATGGTTTCGGGGTTATAAGCAAGCATCGTCTCGAAGCCCCAATAGTTCAGGAATTGACCCTCCAACGCGACGAGAAACCCGTCCCACGTTTTGTTCCCGGCAAAATCATAGTTGCGGAACGGCCCTCCGAACAGTATGGCATTCCGGAAGACTTTTCCCGGCTTTGTCCACTGATAGGCCGGGAGAATATTGATGTTGATTTTGTCGGAGCCTGAGTACTGGAATCCTGAGTCGTTCGGGTCAAAGCCCGGAGAAAGCACGCCCAGGTTTGCCAGAAAGAGGAATTGTCCCTGCTGCTTGGCCAGAGAGAAGCGTGCTGCCCAGCCGGAAAGCGATGTGGCCTTCGGGTTCACTTCGACATGGCCGGCATCCGGCCTCTGGAAATAATGCATGGAAGAATATTGGAGCCTCAGGATATCCTCCCGGCTGCCCTCGATGTGGGTTCCTCCGAACCATCCGCCGAAGACCCAGGCCCTTTTTTTATCTAGAAAAGTCCACCCATCAAAGGCGAGGCTGAAAGCATTCTTGTTGAGTACGGCTTGGAGAACATCGCTCTGGAGGTCCCGAGCTACTCCCGTGGCTATAAGCCCAAACCCATGCTGACCCTGATTGATATCTTTCTGGGCCCGGAGAGTCCCGTAGTAGGTGAAAGGCTCCACTTCTTCCTCAAGCCGCGTCCCTTGGAAATCTATCTGAGCATGTTCCCGGGCTGTCAGGGCGTTGATGAATCCGATATTCCAGCCCGAGCCCAATTTTCCGGTGAGCTTTGCCGCCCCGAGAATAGTCGACCAGGGAGGAGTTTCGACGAACCCGTCGTGAGTCACGTAGCCATGAGGAGGACCTCCGATACGGCGGCTGTAGAAGAAAGTGGGGCTGGGCCAGTTGATATTGGCATTCATATAGACTCCACCGCGGCCGAACCCGTTAAAAATATCCGCACCTTCTATAAAAAATGGCCTCTTTTCCTGGTAATAGGTTTCATAAGCCGAGAGGTTAATCACAGCCGGGTCAACTTCCACTTGCCCGAAGTCCGGGTTGACCGTCGCGTCCAGAGTCAGGTTGCTTTTCAGCCCGACTTTGAGGTCAAGACCGATATTCCCCTGGTACTTATGTCCTCTTTCAAACGGATTGCCATCTTGTGCCGGCTTGAATTGAGCCTGACCCGCTGTATAGGGCAGAAATTCAACATGCCGCCCCGGGTTGATGTCATCGATTCCTTCGAGCCGGGCAAACCGAGAAACATAGGCAATCTCCTCCTTGGGAACCCAGACGAAGCTGACTTTTTCCTGTTTCCGCATGATCGTCCTGCGGAAATTGACTCCCCAGATATATCTGTCCTTTTTTGGAAACCGGAGCTGATTGAGGGGAATTCGGATTTCGACGGTCCAGCCTTCGTTATTGACCTGCGCTTTCGACTCCCAGACACCGTCCCAGGTATCATCGTCGTTGACATCATTGGATAGGGTCGCGTCGATGATGGAACCCGCGGGATTCACCGAAAATTGATAGCCTGTCCGGCGGTCATAGGCGGGGTCCACGGCGAAGGTAAACCAATCCGAATCGAGACTGTCATCCCGCCGGCCGAGCAGCTTCTTGATGGATTGAGGGGCGGAATCGTGGAGCAGAGCCGCAACGTAAAGGTTGGCGTCATCATAAGCCATCCAGACTTCTGTTTTCTCCGTCGGCTGGCCGCCGTCGATCGGGTCAGACTGGACAAAATCGCCGTAACTTTCTCCCTGCCAGACCTTTTCCGCCAAGACACCATCGATTTTGACGGGCTCATCGGCACGGACGGCACGGACGACTTTTTGTTCGGGAGGCGTTTTATCCTGTTTGACCTGCTTATCTTTGGCGAGGAGCAGGAGCGGCAAGACCAACAGCAGGAGCAAAATTGTATATTTTTTCATCGGTTTTTTCCTTTGTATATTTTGTTTCACTCAGAGTCAGAGAAAGACGAAGACGCCGAGAAAGGTGAAATCTGTCTTTTACAGTCTTTTTCATTTCTCTTTTATAAATACGGTTTCGAGAGAGAAAAGGTTGCCCGCTGCCGAAAGTTAGAAGCAAGACCGGTGGAAAATCATTCGCCTCAATTTCTTCGATTGCCAACCACATGGAAATCATTCAAAATAGCAGGGAACAGACAATGAAAGACGCGGAATTGATAAAAAGCCTGGAAGAGAGGCTCAAACGGCCAAAGCCCGGGCTGGCGGCGCAGCTGGCCATGTCTCCTCATCCCCGGCCCGGCCAAAAAACATACCAAGACGTGGAGGATGCCTGTCAGAAAGCCGGCGTTTTGCTGCTCCTTTATCCGCGCCGTGAAGGCTTGCACTTGGCCTTGATCCGTCGAACGAGCTCCGTCCTCCATCACAAGGACCAGATTGGGTTTCCCGGCGGTCAGATTGAACCCAACGAGAATTTTGAGCAGGCGGCGTTGCGCGAAACATGGGAGGAATTGGGCGTCCCACCGAGCCAGGTCAAAATCATCGGTTCGCTGACTCCTTTATATATCCCGCCGAGCCATTTCTGCATTTATCCAGTGGTTGGGGTGGCTGCTGAGCCGTTGTCCTTCAGGCCTCACCCCGAAGAGGTTGCCGAGGTCATCGAGGTACCTCTCAGCCATTTGCTGGATTCCCGGAAGATCCGCAGAGAAACCTGGACAATTGACGGCCGGTCCGTCGAGGTGCCGTTCTATTCCTTCAAACACCACAAAATCTGGGGAGCCACAGGTATGGTCCTGGCCGAATTTCTCGAATTATTGTAAAGCAGAGGGCTTATGGAAAACCGAGTCGATGAATTCATCGAGAACCCAAAAAGAGCTTTATTCGTGCTGGCAGCGCCCATCGCCATCGCCATGTTTGTCCAGGCCATGTATAACATCGTGGATACCGCTTGGGTGGGAAGACTGGGCGCAGAATCGATCGCTGCCTTGACTTTTGCCTTTCCCATCTTTTTTATCCTCATCGGGCTGAATTCAGGCATCGGTGTCGGAATAAATTCGATCATTTCTCGTCGGCCTCTTCACCCTCAAGCCTCTGTTTTCTTTGTTCGGAGCCACACCGGCGGTTCTCAAGCTTTCCCTAGGTTATATGTCAATCATCATGTCGGGCATCTTCTTCATGTTTCCTGCCTACGCCATGAACAGCATTTTTTCCGCCCAGGGGGGGACACCAAGACCCCGATGAAAATTCAGGTCTCTGCCTTAATTTTTAATGCCGTGCTTGACCCTATTTTTATCTACCCTCTGGGCCTTGGTGTCGCCGGAGCGGCTTTGGCCACCGTGTGCACCTTCGCCTTCTCCTTGCTGCTTTACGTGTATTACGTCCAAAAAAAATCGGCGTCGCCTCAAATGTGACGGCTTTTATTTGGCTTTGGGCGAAGTTTAAGCATCTCCGGTAGAAGGGCTTATTCGTCTAGAGATTGAAAAAAAGGGCAAAATAAAATATATTTTAAGCGCCCGGCCGGAGTGGCGGAACTGGCAGACGCGCTGGACTCAAAATCCAGTCCTTGGCGACAAGGGTGTGGGTTCGATTCCCTCCTCCGGCATGCCTTATTTTCCTTTGTTTTCAATGATTTTGGCAAATCACGGTCTCTCTTTTTTGTTTCAATCCTAGTGCCCTAACGTCAACGCTTTTCAACCGATTTTGTCACATATTTGGCACACGGGGAGAGATCTACCCAAGAACAAAGAATCGGTCTTACAAACCGGGGGTCACTGGTTCGAACCCAGTACCGCCCATTGTCTGTTTTCCCACTTTTCCCCTGATTTTTAAGGAAATTCTCTGATTCTTGTTTTAAGCCCGAATCGCTAGAACTGAGCCGTTTTAGGCAATTTTGTCCCCAAATTGTCCCCAAATTTTCTACCGGAGAAGCGGCAGAAGAAGCCTATTTTGGAGGGCACATGGCTCTGGATCATGGAATCTAGGTTCGAATCCTAGCTTCCCAGCCAGCCTTTTTCCTTTATTGTCAATCATTTTTCCCTTTTTTGTCTTTCAACCCTAATCCGTAATTTTCAGCGTTTTTCAGTCGATTTTGGCACACAGTTGGCACACGGGGAGAAGTCTATAAATATGGAACATCTGCTTGTCAAGCGGAAGGTCGTGGGTTCAAGTCCCATCGCCCGCTCCAGATTAGCCTCTTATTTTTCAATGGTTTTCCTCAAAATTCGTTTTCACAGAGCCTACGTCTTCTTGTGCTTTTTTAACTGGTCAATGTCAAACGGGCGTCAAATCTTTAACTGATTTAGGGCTCGTTAGTTTTGGGCGATTTTGTCCCTGTGGTGTCCCCAAATTTTGGATATGGATTATTTAAGGACGGAGAAAATCTCCGCGCTTTTCGGTCATTTTTGTCACATATTTGGCCCACAGGATCATCGCTAAAGCTTCATTTTGAAAACAGAATTTTCTTAAAAGATTATGTTGACTTTTATCTGCTATTTTCATAAAAAATATAAATAAAGGTGAGAATTTTCCTAGAAAGAGGTAAAATATAATTTAGAAAAAGGGAGGAAGTAGTTCTTTGGGCCGCCGAAAAAGCGCAGCGATAGCTCAAGAAGCTCCTTATAATTACCCGCTATATTACTATGCCGAAGTTGCTAGGCTTGCCGATATAAGTATATATAGAGTGCATCGCTGGTTGAAAGGTTATGAATATTCGTATGAATCTAGGAGGATAAAACAGCCTCCGATCTTTAAAAAGAGGGAAAGACTATCTGAGGGCAGTAGCTATGCCTCCTTTTATGATCTTATTGATTTGCTTTTTGTAAAACGCTTCCTTGATCGTGGTATTAGCTTACAAAAAATACGAAAGGCGCTTAAGGAAGCCGAAGAGGTTTTAGGCGCTTCTCATTTTGCTCATCAAGTCTTCTTTACGGATGATAGGAATATTTTTTTAAAAATCAAAGAAAGAGGCGGTGCTATTATTGAACTTCTCTCTTGTGGGCAATGGGCTATAAGGCCCTTTATAGAGGAATTAGGGCATCTGATAGAATTTGATGATATTACGAAATCCGTTTGTCGCTGGTATCCGCCTGAAGGAGATCGTTTAGTTGTTTTAGATCCCTGGGTATCGTTCGGTAGACCGATAATAGTGCAAAAGGGTATAACGACGGAAAGTATTTATGATTTATATCTCGCCGAAGGACGGAATGAATTTACGGTAGCTAATTGGATGGACCTCGAATCTCAAGAGCTTAAAGCGGCCGTAAAATTTGAAGAATACCTTGCTGAATGAACTTCTTCTTTGATAATCCCCTTTCTCCAAATCTGGCGAAGGCAATGAATTTGCTCGAAGAGAGGGAGGGAACAGTTACGCATTTAAAAGATATATTCCCGGGTGATGAAAAGGACGAGATTTGGCTCCCATATGTGGGCAATAATGACTTGGTTCTTATCACGAGAGATCGAAAAATAAGGAAACGCCCCGCGCAACTAATGGCATTTAAAAGACATGACGTCGGGGCTTTTATACTTACTGGGAAAATTATGACAAAATGGCAGGGAATAAGACAATTGATTAATGCTTGGGAGGAAATAAAGAGATTAAACACAATTACCAAAAAGCCATATGCTTTTCAAATTCCTCTCAGAGGAAGAAAGATTCAGCGCCTTGGCTTATGATTCCTTAAGTTTCCCTTGCCATTCCCTTATTTTTTGTGATTTTCCGAGGTTTTTCCGTTCAGAGACGTCAATAATCACGTCAATTTTGGCATAAAAGAATTGCCCCAATAGCATTTGAATATTTAACCGTTGAATGAAGATTTTTCAGGCTATATCTTTCCGCTAATATTTGCCCTGAAATTCCTTCATTTTCTTTTCATAGTCAGATCCGGTCATAGGACACTTAATCAATAATTCAAAATCTTCCTTGCTTAGCTTGGATGTATTTTCAATTTCCTTTTGAAATCCAATAGAAATAGTCCCTCTTCCTTTGGGGACTTTAAACCTTATAAGTTTTTTCCCTTCTAAATAATACCACCCTTTAAGTTCATATGTTTCCACAAAATTTATGTTCAGTTTGTTCTTTAGGCATTCATAAATTTTCTTTTTTTCAAACAAAGTTCGGCTCATATTTTCATAATTAGTTTTTTTAATATTCTAAGCCACATTCTCGGTATTTTCCCGAGTTCTTTTTCTCCCGTATTTGATAAATCCTCATATATATCGGCTATCTCTCTCTTCAAGTCTAAAATTGCCTCTGATAAAGAAGCCCCCTGTCCGAAAACTTCCAATTCGGGCCACTTTGCTATCGTTTCGTTTGGATATTCTTCAATAATAATCTCAATTTTTTCTTTTAGCGTATATTTATTTGAATTTAGGTCTCTCAAGAACGTATTATTAGAAATTGGCTTTTCTCTGAGTGAATTTAAAAGCTCATTCATGGTCTCTAAAAGCAAATCAATTTTCTCTTCAAATTCTATTTCCAAAGACGGTCTGCTAATAGTGGCATGGCTTTCTATAAATGGAGTCCAACCGGCATATTCTTCCTCGATCCCGTAAATACCTTTTTTATGTACGAAAAAGGGTTTTTGTTCTCCAAGATTTGAATATGGGCTTTCCATTAATATAGAAAAATCAACTCTTTTACATTTTGCTTCTGCCATTGTGGTTATCCCCTATTTTCTTTTAACGAATTTTTTTGATATTTCGTTGCCCTTATCAAAAATACTTTTCGGGAGTTCAATATTAAATTTTCCGGCATGGTCAAAGCTTATATTATGATAAATCTTCCTGTTAGATGGTCTATCAATTATTGCATCATAGCTTATTTGCTTCTTTTTATGCTTGACTAAACGAAAACCTCTTATTTCATCGAAAAGATCGCCGCCCAATTTCATAGGCAGTGGCAGAATAGAGCTAAACTTTGAAGAAGGATATTCAAATCTAAGCGTGCAAGAAAAAGTCAGATCACTCGGCAGCTCTTTCAAGCAATCCAACAAGATAGAGATAGGCTTGGTTTCTTTTTTCTCTTTCTTTAGCAACCTCCTCTTTTTATAATGAATTGCAATTATGTATAAGTTAGGTTTATCACCTTCGAATAGAAATCCAATTACTGCATGTTTTACATTATCTGCCTTATATTCGTGAGAGAATTGAATGCCTTCCTTTGCTCCTTCGGGGGGAAGAGCGGCACATTCCTTTATTTTGGTCGATATACTTTGATTTAGCTCACATTCGGAGACAATTCGAACAAGGGTACAATTTGATGCGATTAAATTTAATTCCATCTCACTGAACTAAATTATCAATATAAAAATACTCATTAGAAGTCAAGTTTTCGTTTTTATAAAGAGTACCGGATCCACCTGCCTCGCCTACGGATGTCGAGCCAGTAGAAGCGGCCTACCTTGCGGAGGGACATTGATTTGGGATATTTATCTCAGCATAGGTCATATGTGCATTCAGGTATTCGATAATTTAATGAATATGAGGAATTGTCAGCAATATGGCTATAATTGCTACAACGATAGGAATCATCCACTTTATCCATCTGACTTCATGAGAAAGAGCGGCGACATTCTGGGTTAGGGTTCTTAGAGTAGTAAGCACCTCTGATAACGCCATTCCTTCAGCCTCGACAACCATTTCAATATCCTCAGGGCCAAGTTCATATTTTTTTTGATATGGACCTGAATAGGGTTTAGAAGACAGTTCCTCGAGCTTATGAAATTCAACAGAAATTAAGTCATCTTTATATGGAATCGCTATTGATTTAGGTGTCAAATTTGTCAAACCAAGAATGAGACGTCCTTCATAACCTGGATCAATTTGAGGACCTGTAGTTGCCATCAGGCCCTTTCTTGTATACTTTGATCTAAGGCCGAAACGGCCAGCATATTGAGTATTGATACGCAACTTTTCATAAACCGTTATAACAGCGAAATCGCCCGGCACCAGAAGCAAATAGCCAGTCTCACGGATATTTACTATTTTTTTTGAACTGGTTGTTGCCCCCTGTTCACCCACACGAAAATCATAGGTAGCAGGCTGCAGTTGCTTTTCCTCAAATGGATCAATTATGACATCCCCTTTTACGTAAGCCTCCCTTATTTGTCGATCAGTTAGAATCATACTTTTATCCTCCCTTTTTACTAATTATAACACAGATTTTCATAATTCTTTTTCTTCAGCCTTTACCTGATATAACAAAGCTCAATCGTCTCCTTCTATGAGGCGATTATCCGCTAACGAGCGTCTTTTTCATTTCGGAGGCCAGGACTTAGATGCAGCCTCGCTCGCCTCAACAAATCAACCTTGAGTGAGCGCCGGATCCACTTGCCTCAGACACAGATATCGAGCCATTAATAGCGCCATGTTTTTTGATCATCGATTTTCTATAGCAGATCGAGAGTGCCGGATTTTTCTCATCGCCTCTCAGCTCTATTGCTTTGCCTTTTTCCAGTCTTCATAGCTTTCCTCAGGCCCAATTTCCAGACCAATTTTTGATATTTTTTTAATATTTTTTGACTTCTCTGACCACCCGCTCACCGAGAAGTCCCCCTTCCCGGTAGCCTCTATATATATAAGCTGCAATTCACCAGGATAAAGTTCCTCAAGGACAAATACAGCGCCAATTTCCCCTCTTCCTACTAGTTTAACTCGGCCAGTATTGAGGATTCTTATAGACCTAATCGAGGAAGGGGGTTTGACAATAAACTTGATATTGATTTTCTCATCCCTTTCCTTCCCCAAATTCTGAACAATCATCCCATAGAAAGTTTGATCTCTGTTAACATCTTTGGACTGAATCACATAAATATGAGTATCAGGAAGATTCCCCCTGGCTTTCAGATAGGGAATAAGATAATTAGCAATAAATAGCAATGAGGCTAAACTCCACCCCAGAATAGCGATCGCCCGAGGTGTTGACATTTTCTGATTCCGTTCTTTTTTCATTCTAAATTCTTATCAATGAGATTTTTTGATAGCACATCATCTACATCTATTGAGGCGGTCATCCGCTTAACGGCGTCCTTTTTAACTTCGGAGGGCTTCCGGGCCAACTCGCCTCAATCTGTTTTCCTTTTTTTAAAGAGCGGCAGATCCGCTTGCCGTCGATCCAGATATCGAGTCGGTAATAGCAGATACGCTTGTGAAGAGGCATTCCAGGACTGCTTAATCAAACACAATTCCCTCTTGTTTCATTTTCATTCCAGTACCGTTCAACCACGTAATCGTATATTCTATTTTAGCGATCTTGTTCCAATCATTTGTGTTGAAAAAAATAGCTTCAAAACTGGCACCAACTCCCACGGGAATGATCCCCAAATCAGCGGGGAAACCATTGGCTGTATCAATTATCACGTTGTTAGAATTATAAGCCTGAAACGTGATCATAACGTTATAGCCGGGAGCCGTTCCAGTATTTTTCACTATACCGGTAAGCATGCAATCACCCCATGAAGCCTTTTTTTTCTGATAAGAAATGAGCTCAAAATAGGCAGCAACCTGAACAGTGACGGTTAGGTTTTTGGTGGTAGTACCATCATTATTTCTCGCCGTTAAAGTAAAAACCGTGGTGTCCGTAAGGGTGATTTCTTTTTCGCCATTTGCTTCAACTGAACCGATCCCCTGGTCAATTTCAACTGACGTAGATCGGCTTACGCTCCAGCTCAACTTAGTTGACATCCTATAATCAACAGGATTGGGATCGGCCACGAAAAGATTAATAATTGGCGGGTTCTTTACAGGTATATTGGGGCCCGTAGGGGATGATCCCTTGCAAGCAATCAGAAAAAGACACGGGATAATAAGAAAAAATGACTTTTTCATTTTTAACCCCCCTTATGAATATTCCTCCTTTGGCCTAATTCTATATACACTTCTCCTCTATATGCTAAGACGCTTGAGACCTTTAATATTTCTCATAGCGGATGCCGAGCCAATATAGACGGTCGACCGAGCGACGACTTTTAGGCTAAGATTGAGTAGAAAAGGATTTTCTGTTACGGAGCTAGTGGAGGATCTTGAAGAGCTTAATGTCGAAAGACAAGAAACAGTCATCTGCGTTTGGCTGTTTGATTGAAGAGACACTGCCGGGATCCTGGGCGTTGCTTTTGCCAGGAAGCGCGAGGACTTCCTTTTGAGTTCCTTCAAACCGGGGGTCACTGGTTCGAACCCAGTACCGCCCACCATCTCATTTCCCTGGAAAACAAGGCTTTTCGGGTTCGTTTTCCTTTCAATCTAAATACCGTAATTTCAGCGCAAATCAACGAATTTTGTTACACGGTTGTGACACGGGGAGAAGTCTGCCCTATCTAATGCATTGACAGGCGTTATTCACCTGAGTTAGATTAAAATAAAGATGTTGGCAGATGCCATCTAAAAAGAAGAAGCAATCACGATAATGAGAAAAATAAAATCGCCCTTTTTTATCATTGAAGCAGGGAAAGGGCTCTTGATAGATAGGTTCTCTTGAATATAAGGCATCTTTATCGGGGTAATAAGTATAGTTGTCTAAAATTCCACCCGTCAGACAATAAATAGAGGCAGCTTATGCAAAACTTACTTAAAGACCTAACTGATTTGCTTTCCAAAGACGACCGTCTTATTTCCGAAGGAAGACTACTAAAAAACAAAGTCATTGAGCTTGCCCTTAGGATGGATAAGGACTTGATAGAATTGATTATTAAGAAGCCATCCATTAGAAAGCATTTCTTCTCTGAAATTGAAGGCGCACTTGTTTTTGACAAAATCAAATTTCAGAAATTTGTCTCAAATAAAGAATTTCTGCCGGACAGCTATACTGCCTTTAAAAACAAAATTGGCCTTGTCAATGAAAATTTCGATTACCTCTCCGAAAGCAAGGAAGTTGTCTTGGCTTGGCCTTACAAGGATTGTGTGCTTGAAGGCGGGCAAACAAAGGAAGAACAGAAAAGGAAAGAAATTTTTTGGAATGAAACACTTGCACCTGATGAGATAGATAGGCTTCTGGTTCCAAAGGTATTTACAAATTTCATGAAATACGACAAACATGAAGAACATAAGTTGCAGGGAAGCGAAGCGCTTGATTTTTCCAAGGAAAATCTCGTTATCAAAGGGAATAATTTGCTTGCCCTTCATTCAATTTTCCGACGTTTTGCGGGAAAAATAAAACTGATTTATATTGACCCGCCTTATAATACTGGAAACGATGAATTTGGTTACAATGACACTTTTAATCACTCAACATGGTTAACGTTTATGCGAAATAGATTATCATTGGCAAAACTAATGTTAGAAAAAGGCGGGTCATTGTGGGTAAACATAGGAGACGAAGAAGCACATTATCTTAAGGTATTACTCGATGAAATATTTCCTAAAGGGTTCGTGGCGAGTGTAGTTTGGCAGAAAAGGACTTCACCAGATGCCAGGAAACCTCTGGGTGACGCCCACGATTATATCCTGGTATATTCAAATGACGAGAGGACCTTTCGAGCTAAGTGCAAACCAATTCCATTAACTAAAGAGCAAAAAGCAGCCTTTAAAAACCCTGATAATGATCCCAGGGGCCCCTGGGTTTCAACAGATTTCACGGCTCAAGGATACAGGCCAAATCAGATGTATAAAATTACGACACCAGGTGGAAAAATATATGAACCTCCAGCCCGCAAATGCTGGTCTAAAATTGAAAGCGAATACTTTAAATTGTTAAAGGAAGGCAGAATGTGGTTTGGTGCTGATGGCGATGCGATGCCCAGGAAGAAAACCTATCTATCTGAGACTGAGGGGATTACTTCATGGACCTGGTGGGAAAATAAAGAAGTAGGTCATAATCAAGAATCAAAACAAGAGTCAATTGCTCTATTTGGTGAAGATCAACCATTTTCCACTCCTAAACCTGAACGACTTATAAAAAGAATAATTGACATTTGTAGTAATGAAGGCGATTTAATTTTAGATTTTTTTTCTGGTAGTGGGACTACCGCTGCAGTGGCAGCAAAAATGAATAGGAAATACATAGCCATAGAGCAAATGATATATCCGATTGATTATATCGTAAATCGGTTGAAGCAAGTCATTGCTGGGGAACAAGGTGGGATTAGCAATATTGTAGATTGGCAAGGTGGAGGTTCATTTATATGCTGCGAACTTCTACAATATAATGACGCTTATCTCAAGAGGATCCATAAGGCAAAAACCACTAAAGACCTTTTGGCTATCTGGAATGAAATGCAGGAAAAGGCGTTTATCAGTTATAAAATCGAACCAAAAGCAATTAATGAAAATATATCAGATTTTGAGAAATTAAGTCTCGATGAGCAAAAACGTTTCCTTATCGAAATACTCGATAAAAATCAGCTTTATGTGAATTACAGCGAGATAGCCGATTCGGAATATAAAGTATCGCAAATAGACAAAGAACTGAACCGCAAGTTTTACGAAGAAACGAAAAAATGAGCGGCCAGCAAACACTTGAGCAGAAAATCAGCGCTTATACTGAACTCGGGAATCCCCTTCCTGAAATTCCGCCAGAACTCAAAGAAAATCTGAATCCCAGCTTTGAGCTTCGCCCCTATCAGATTGAGGCGTTTGCGCGGATGATTTACTACCTTAATAACAAACACTTAAGGCAGAAACCTTCTCAATTGCTTTTCCATATGGCGACTGGCAGCGGTAAAACCTTAATTATGGCGGGGGCAATCCTCTACTTTTATAAACAGGGATACCGGAATTTTCTCTTTTTTGTGAATAGCACCAATATTATCAACAAGACCCGTGACAATTTTTTAAATCCATTATCTTCAAAATATTTATTTTCCGAAACTGTAACGTTTGCAGATAAGAAGGTAAGAATTAGAGAGGTCGACAACTTCCAGGCAGCAAACGGGGACGATATTAATATTGTATTCTCTACCATCCAAGGGCTTCACTCGCGGTTAAATACCCCCCGCGAGAACTCCGTAACCTATGAGGATTTTGACAATAATAAAATTGTCCTTATTTCTGATGAAGCCCATCATATTAATGTGGAAACTAAACAAAGTAAGCTTAATAAGGAACAAAAAGAGGAGATTATATCTTGGGAGGGCACGGTCAACCGTATATTCCGCGCAAGCCCCGATAACGTTCTTCTTGAGTTTACGGCGACCGTTGATTTTTCAGTCCCGGAAATATTGAGCAAATACTTTGACAAGATCCTCTTCGACTATCCTTTGAAACAGTTCCGCAACGACGGATATTCAAAAGAAGTGAAGGTGCTTCAAGCTGACGTGGAGTCTATGCATAGGGCCTTGCAAGCGCTTATCTTAAGTCAATACCGCAGAAAGGTATTTGAGAAATACAAAAAGCACATTAAGCCCGTGCTACTTTTTAAATCGAGAACCATCGCGGAAAGCAAATCCTTTTATGCTGCATTTATTGAAAAGCTAAAATCTCTGAAAATTTCCGATATCTCCTCTATAAAAAAAAGCGCAGACTCAACACTAAAAAGATGTTTTGATTATTTTGATGCAAATGGCATCACAATTGACCATCTCATCGAAGAATTGAAAAATGATTTTTCTGAAAACAATTGTATCGAGGTCAATAGCAAGGAAGAAAGCGAAGAAAAACAGATTGCTGTAAATACCCTTGAGGACGAAAACAATGAATATCGCTCGGTTTTCGCTGTGGACAAACTCAACGAAGGTTGGGATGTATTGAATCTCTATGATATTGTCCGACTTTATAATACGCGCGATGCAAAGCAAGGGAAACCCGGGAAAACGACCATTTCAGAAGCACAGCTTATCGGACGCGGCGCACGATATTGCCCCTTTCAGATTGAATTAACTCAGCCGAAATACCAGAGAAAATACGATGAGGATATTTCTAATGAGCTTAGAATATGCGAAGAGCTATATTACCATAGCGCCTATAATCCAAAATACATTCAGGAACTAAATACTGCGCTGCAAGAGATAGGCATAAAAGCTAAGGAAATTAAGGAAGTGCAGCTTCAATTAAAACTGGATTTCATGGAGTCTGATTTATATAAGGAAGGTTCAATATTCCTAAATCAACAGGTCGGATTCGATAGGTCAGGTATTTTCAGCCTTCCGAACACCATCACAGAACATATCTTTCACTACAGCCTTCATACGGGCTCGGTTCAAGTTACCACCATTTTCGAACAGGCCGCAAGTAAACAGATTACGACCAAACACCAAGATTTCTACCTTAAGGATTTTGGTATTTCGATTATCCGGAAGGCCTTATCACGTTTAGAATTCTACCAGTTTAATAACCTAAACGTATTCTTTCCCAATGTTTCATCTTCCCTTGAGTTCATTACTTCCGAAAAATATCTTGGTGGAATCAGGCTTGAAATCGAAGGGCCAGTAGAGAAACTACCGGGGCTTCTGCCTGATGAAAAGCTTCGGATTGCAGTGAACGTTCTAATAAAGATAGGCGAAATCCTGCAATCAGAAAAAATCGAGTATCAAGGAACAGAAGAATTCAAACCTTTCCCCTTTTCAAAAAAGTTCAAAGACAAGACGCTGAATATTTATATTAAAGATATCGGGGATCAGGAAAAAGGCATAGCTCAAAGCCAGACTACTAATACTGATTTGCATATGGACTTGAGCAAAAAAGATTGGTATGTCTTTAACGATAATTACGGCACATCCCAAGAAAAGTATTTTGTTAAGTTTATTGATAAAACCTATGACTCTTTAAAGAACCGATATGACCAAATTTTCCTCGTTAGGAATGAAAAGCATATCCAGCTATTCAATTTTGATGACGGCAAGCCTATCGAGCCTGATTTTGTTTTGTTTTTGAAGAAGAAAGACCCGGATATCAAATTACATTATCAAATATTTATTGAACCAAAGGGGGAGCACCTATTGATTGAAGATGCCTGGAAGGAAACATTTTTACAATCATTAAAATTACGGCATAAAATCAAGGTCCTATGGAAAACGAAGAAATACACCGTTTGGGGCATGCCGTTCTTCAATGAATCGCTAAGAAAAAAAGAGTTTGAAGACGCTTTTAAATATCTCCTAAAGTAGCAAAGCCATCTGAACACGAGGGAAGACAGATACCTATTAGTTGTCAAACGAGTAAGATCAGGAAATTTAGAATATGAATGAGGCGAGTGGAGGCCGGACCAAAGTCCTGGCCTCCCGAATGTTAAAAAGACGTGTCGCCACAGTTATACGCCCCCGAGAAGAAAACGATAAAAGAAGTCATTTTAAGATCCCCATGAGAAAATTTTGATATTTCAAACGTCTATAAAAAAAGGTGAAGACTAATTGGGAATACTGGCTTTCCAATCCCTAAAATGCCGTTAGGTATCTAATTAAGGGGGAGATTATAATTATGAAAAAGTTAGCAAGTTTTTTCATCCTAGTTCTACTTTTTTCGGTTTTCCTCCAGGGTTCTTATGTGGGCAAAGTTTATGTCAAGCCGCGTCCGGGCGAAACAAGTCAACTAATTTTTAGAGTACCAAAAAGTTTTCTAGATTCACGATCCTTCTATAATCATGCTTTTGGCAAGGCGAATACAAATCCAAGGGTCGAAAAGGCAACCGATAAAGCATGCAATGATCAATTAAGAGAGCTGCATGCCTATTTTGAATCTGAAGTGAAGAAAGGAAATTTGAGAATAAGACTAGTGCAAGATGATCCTGAAGCCATGATGGAGCATCGTCGATACACCCAGTATTACAAAGACTTAGAGGTTTTTGGTGGTGAAATCATCGAGCATTTTAAGGAAGGGAAATTGGTCGGGATAAATGGCGAATATTATGAGATTAGGGATTTTGATACCGTTCCATTAATAACTAAAGACACAGCCGTGGAATTATTTAAAGCAGACCTTGAAAAATCCAATCTTCTCGCAAATGAGGAAAAATCAAAATTAATTATCTATCCCTTAGAGGACAAAGATTATTATCTTGCTTACCTTATCGTCTTGGGAGAAGAGGTTGGCTATAGCATGACTGGAATCATTGACGCAAGGACCGGAAAGGTACTGTTTAAATATCCAAATATTAAAACCGAAGACCTGACCATTGGTTTTGGTTATGGATATCATGGTGAACAGTACAAATTTCCCACTTCACTTCAAAACGGAAAATATTATCTCGCAGATGAAAGTAAAGCACGCCCAGTTAATCAATATACTTCTTATAAATATGCTAACTCGACTTTTTATATCGCTTCAGATGATGATAACTTGTGGGACTATGACGGGGCATTAGTTAGCGCTCACACTTTTCTTGGCCTCGCCTATGATTATTATTATCTTGTTTTTGGAAGGAAGGGCATTAATGATAATAACCTAAGGATTATTTGCAGTGTTCACTTTGCTGAGCCTGATTATGCAGATAATGCTTTCTGGGACCCAGAGGTAGCAGCCATTTTTTTTGGCGAGCCCGGTCAGAACAATGAGCAGAATGCGGGGGCCATAGATGTTGTCGCCCATGAATATTCTCATGGCGTGACCGATTATACGTCTAGCCTCATTTATCTGTTCGAATCCGGTGCACTAAACGAATCATTTTCAGACATTATGGCAACAGCCGTTGAATTTTATTGGCAAGAGCCGGGAAGCGGGTTTTTGAAAGCTGATTGGTATAATGGAGAGGACGCAAGGCCATATTTTAGCACAACTGGATGTCGCAATCTTGCAAACCCCAACTCAAATTCTCAAATGAAAAATGCTGGATATCCTCGTTCCCTTTGGTATCCCGACCCCTGCCATTTAAGCCAGGAAATGCCTATCATTTATTATTATGGACATTTAGTCGATAACGGCGGCGTACATATAAATTCAACAATTTATTCACATGCATATTATCTCCTTGCCAACGGTGGAACAAATAAAATATCTAAAAAATCTGTTATCGGAATAGGAATAGATAAAGCCACAAAAATATTCTATAGGGCGTGGACATATTATATGGGGCCTTCGTCCAATTTCTTATATGCGGCCAACGCACTGCTTCAATCAGCCTACGTTTATGGATCAAGCAGCAACGAATATGCACAAACCATTAAGGCAATGGAAGCAATCGGATGGATCGTCGAATAAGGAGGCCGTCCAATGAAAAAATGTTCAATATTGTTTCTAACAATCCTTCTGATAACATCTTTGTCATTCTCCAGAGACAGGAATAGTTGGAATAATATCTCAATCAGGTCGTCTTCCCCTGAAAACAAGCCCGGATGGAAGAAATTTTCGATTCGGCTGGGCTATAATGTGGGATTCGCAACCCAAAGCGCGTCTATTTCTTGGACAAAAGAGCTCTACTATGAACAGGCCCTTTTCGGCATTGATTATAGGGCAAAAAAGGGAAACTCATTTAATGCAGCCCTGGGATATAGATTCTCACGTTCCTTTGGAGTTATGGTCGGTGTTGATATCGCTGCCCGGAACTTAAATGCTAATTATGACGCTTCAATCCCCCATCCTCTATATTTTAACTCCCCCCGAGAGGCTCAGAATTCAGCAAGCTATAAAATAACCGAGAATGCAGCTTATCTTGACCTAGTGCTAACGGTTCCTATCGGCAAATTCGGTTTGGATTTCTTCGCTGGACCTGCTTATATTCTCTCAAGTGCAGAGCTAATTAGTGCAGTTCAGTACTCTCAATCCTATCCCTATACCTCAGTTACCATAAGCGCCCAAAATCAGAAGTTCAGCAAGAACGTTTTTGGAGCCAATGCAGGGGTAAGTCTGATATTCAATTTTACTCCTAGCGTGGGAGTTTTTATTGCTGGGCAATATTTCTCAGGTAATGTGCGCTTCAAACCTTCTGAGGTGCCGGGATTGAAATTGACCCTAGGCGGACTAAAAGCGGGAGGTGGAATCAAGATTGTATTTTAATCTGATAAAGCCAAATTATGAGAATCTCATTGGGTCTTTGAGATATTTCTGACAAAGGTAGATCTAAATATATTACACTAATATTTTTATTAAGGCACAATAACAAGAGGAGGTGCCGGATGCGAAAGGTTATTTGGGTTTATAGCTTTATCGCCTTGGTTTTTGCCGCATGTGTAACCACCAAAGCGGTAAGACTTGGAACCACGGTTAGCAGACAACCCGTTAAATGGCAGGATGTCGTAGTTTACAGAACAGCGGATCAGGTCCCGGGAAAATATGAGGAGATGGCGCTTCTTTCATCTACTGGAGATTCTGCCTTCACAAGTGAAGAAACAATGTGGAATTCGATGCGAAAAAAGGCGGGTAAGCTCGGAGCCAACGCCATTATTCTTGATGCTATGAGTGAACCAAGCGCAGGAGCGAAGGTGGCTGCAGCTTTCCTTCTTGGAACTGGGGCTGAGAGGAAGGGAAAAGCAATCGCCATTTATGTCCTCCCGAAGGAAAAGTGATTTGAGGCGCTAAGGGGCGAGTGGAGGACGGACTTTTGTAAATGTCAAGTACTTTTCCTACCCCTACGGTAAGGACATTTGCCATGGGCATGGTAAGGATATATGCCACCCTCACGGTAAATAGATTTACCATACCCCATCGGAATGATTTAAACCTCCTTTCTTGATTTTTTGATGCGATAAGATTCTCCGTCCAGGGTATAAACCCTGGCGTGGTGAAGCAGCCGATCCAGGAGAGCCGTGGTCATCACCGCATCGCCCATCATCTCCGCCCAGGATTCGAAGCTTTTGTTCGAGGTGACGATCACCGGGACCTTCTCGTACAGCTCGCTGATCAGGTTGAAAAACAGATTGGCCTCCCGCTTCTCGATGGGCGTGTAGCCGATCTCATCGATGATGACCAGGTCAGACTTCATGATCCTTCGGATCCGATATTCGGAACTCTTCTGGATCTCCGCGGTTTTCAGGAGCTTGATCAGGTTGGTGACCCGCTCGAAACAGACCTTATATCCTTTTTCCACGGCCGCCCGCCCGAAGGCAATCGATAAGTGCGATTTCCCGATTCCGGGCGGACCGAAAAAAAGTAAGTTCTCCTTGGCGTCGATCCAGCGGCAGTCCAGAAGGTTGACCGCCTCGGATTTCCCGATCCCTTTGACCCGGCTAAAATCGAAATTCTCCAGGCTCTTGAGGACCGGGAAGTGGGCCCCGGCCATGTTCCTCTCGACGCGCCGCTTGATCCGGAAGGCGATCTCCGCCGAGAGGACGTCGTTGAGAAACATCAAGTACGAGACTTTTCTCGATTCCGCCTCGTCGATCATCTCGTCCAGGCCCTGGAGGATGCCTTGAAGGCTGAGCGTTTTGAGGAAGCCGAGCGTCTGCTGATGGGCCTTCATGAGACCGCTCTCTCCCGGGCCGCCTCCTCGTAGTCGGAAACGGACCGTTGGCTGACTTTCAGAGGCTGATATTGGCTGAGACCTTCGATCTCGACGATGGGCACCGGCTCAGGCTGCCGGCTTTCCCGTTCGAAATGGACATAGGTGTCTCTGAGGTTGGTGAAGCTCGGCGTGTCGTTTTCCAGACAGTAGGCCAGGGCCCGCTCCAGGATCCCCAGATCGACCTCCTTTTCAGCAAAGAACCGCTTGGCTTCCAGACACTGGTCCCGCACGTATCTGGGGAAAGTCTTGAAGTTTCTTTCGACAAACCGGCGCCACGTCTCGAGCTCGAAGAGTCCGGCCACGGCCGCCTTGAGTTCCTCGACCGACGTCTCGCCTTCTTTCCGGCAGCTCCGGGTGGAGACGACTTGTCCGGGGATGAGAGAGAGCCGGTAGGCGACGATCTCCTTCCCGCTGAAGACATCGAAGACGAAAAGCTCCTCCGCGGTCGTGTAGATTTCGACCGTCTTGTTCTTGTATCGGGGAGGGAGTTGATAATTGCAGGCCTGGACCGAGATCAAGGCTTTGTCGTTGGCCGTTCGCTCCTCCCGGCCCAACAGCGAGTCTTTCCGGAAAATGGAGTTTCGCAGAGGCCGCAGATGCGCCCGCTCCTCTTCGATGAGAACGGCCGGGATTTGCTTGGTGGCCTGGCAGATTTTCCCGTTGGCCCTCCTCGGCAGCCACTTCAGGACTCCGGCTTTGGCTTCCTCCACCCTCTCGAAGTCCCGGCTCGCCAGGAAATTCGTTTTGACGAATTTTACGAGGTTCTCGATCTTACCCTTCGTTTCGGGATCCGCCCCCCGGCAGACGTAGAGCCGGAACTCCTGTTCATCGATAAAGTCTTTAAAATCTTTGGTATAGATGATGTCCCCAGCGTTCTCGCTGACGACCATCAGCCGGTCCTGGTCGATCACCAGCTCCTCCGGCCGGCCCCCGAAATAGTCGAAACAGTCCAAAAGATGCCGGATGACATCCAGGGTCCGGAACGGCTGCCCCTGAAAAACAACGTACTTGTAGCGGCTGGCCGAAAGCACCGCGGCGAAGATGTAAAGCACCAGGCCGCTGCGGCATCGGTACTGGCCAAAATCCAGCTGCATCTGCTTGCCGAAAGGAAGTTCCGGGACCTTGCTGTAGAGCCGGACAGAGTCGTCCAAACGCAGACTTTCCGTCTGGATGAGAGAACTGATGTAGTTGCGGAGCGTCTGTTCGTTGCCCGGAAGCGCCCCGAATCTCTCCTCCAGATAGTCGTAAACCGAAGAGACCGGAAGCGGACGGAAGTCGTTCGCCCCGTAAACCTCGAGGATCTCGCTCCTCAGGTCATCGAAAGCCCTGTCCCGGAAAAGGTGCTCCCGGCGGTAGGTCCGGAAGTCCTCTTCCCCCATGGCGTAGTATTTGGCCACGGTGCGGGGCGCCAGTCCCAACGCTCGCCCGATCTCACCCTGGGAATATCCCTGGCGCCGATAAGCTTGGACTTGTTTAAACATCGCTTTGTTGATCATTCCGACTCCTGTAAAGTTTCTTTCTACTTTACAGGAATCCAGGCTGGCATTTCTATTTACCGCGCCTATGGCATTTCTGTTTACCATGATCATAGCATTTCTATTTACCATTACCCTGGGAATTCAGCTTACCATTTCCAACTTTCAGCCTCCCGAATTGATATGACGCCAATACTGGCCTCCCCGAGGTCGAGGATGCCAGGAGGAGGCTGGCTGGGCTGGAGAATTATTGAGGCAGGTGGAGGCCGGATCTAAAGAATCCACGCATCCTGGAACTTAAAGAGGAAGTGTTGCCAACAAATTGCGCCTAGATATAAATAACGCTCAAAGTTTATTGGTTTCTCACATTAAACGCAAATCAGATATTTTTGGCACTAATTGAGCACTCAGGGAGAAGTTTGTTTATCATGGTTTATAATTTGACACTGAATTCTTTTTTATTTATGCTTTTAGGGCTTTCTAAAAAGAGATCAAAGCAAAAAAAATCCGTTAGCAAAAATGAATAGAAACGAATTTCAGGATTTAGCTTTGACAAGACTAGAAGAAGCACAGATATTATTAAAAAACCGAAAATATGATGGAGCTTATTATCTATGCGGCTATTCTATCGAGTGCGGATTGAAGGCTTGTATTGCAAAGCAGACAAAGCGTTATGATTTCCCAGATAAAAATGTTGTTAATGAAAGCTACACACATAATCTAACAAAATTATTAAAGGCGGCGGGATTAGAAAATAGACTAAATGATTTTACAAAGGAAAATAAAAAGCTAAATTCTAATTGGGCTGTTGTAAAAGATTGGACTGAATTAAGCCGCTACAAGAAAGTGAGCGAGAAAAAAGCAAAAGACTTATATGATGCAGTCGCGAATAAAAGAAATGGGGTGTTACAATGGATAAAACAGAATTGGTAGAAGAAGTAATAAAAGATGGTGAACGGTTAATTAAGGCGTTGGATGAAGATAAATTCGATGTAAGAGCGGCAATGTGGTTTTATCTAACAGATTCTAATGAATGGCGACTTATAATTGCATCACCCTTTGTCGATAAAAACGGGCCTAAGAAATCCTACGAATTTATTCTAAGAGAATTAATAAAATTGTCAAAACGACCTTTAGCCATTTTCCTAAAAAACGTCTCAGTTATAAGTCCCCAAGATGATTTAATTAGTCTCTTGAGGTCAGTAATACATACTGGACCAGGCATATCAGGCATTAGATTTACAAGAAATGCAATCAATAATGTACTTATCGAGGATGCCTATATTTATCGTATGTCATGAAATAAGAAAGAAAGTAGGACAATTATATTAAAAGTTGCGAAGATAAGCAGAGAAAGAGGTTAAAAGTAATTAAAGTCTGATTAGGTTCTTATCATTTAAAAAGAAACACCATATTGAAAATATTGCGGCAGGTGGAGGTTCAGACAATCCCGGCACTGCCTTTTTATAATCCAAATTTGACACATCAATTTTCTGCCATATAATTAAAATTAGGGGAATATGTCACCGGAGATCGTTAGCAGTTCATTCTTGGTGAAAGCCAAATCAATATCATTTATAGACCTCGAGATCAGAAAACTTAACCTGAATGACCTGATTTTCGTTGAGGAGAAAATAGCCAGGATTAAAGGCGATAGGGAGTTTACGTGTAAGCTGTTGCACCATCAAATTAACACCCCGCCAATCCCTTTTGACAAATTCGAGAAAACACCTGATGAGGAACTGAGGGAAATAGCAAGAAGTTTCATCAACCAGGAAAAAGACACGTTCAAATATTTTGTCGAGACCTCAGGTCAAGAATTCTATGGAAATTTTAGAAAAGCGATTCAGAAACATCTTGAGGAGCAGCATAAAAGAATACAAGAATCATTCGCGCCTGTTAAGGGAATATTGGAAAACTTTGCAAAAAGCTATTCGGGTATTATTGGACAATTACAATCGTCTATTTCTCCTCTTTCAAGGTTAGTGAGGGAAACCTCGCAATTAAATCGACTCTTTAGGGATGCTCAATTCTCGTTCTCGTTATTCGAGTCAATGAAGCCTGTAATTCAACAGTATCAATCTGCTGCAAGCATTATCGAAAAGGCATTAAAGCCTCAGATTAATTTCTGGCAAGAGTGGACTCATAAAAACCGAAAATTATTTGAGGGATTCGATAGTTACTGGAAGTCTTTCCATGATAAATACAAGATTTCCGAGCAACAGGCGATAAAAATTCTGAAAAAATACAAGTGGTTCGTAAGCCCATCCTTGCCAATAGCTTTCGTTTTCGAAGCGGTAAAAATAGGAAGAAAAAAGGGTAACCACAGAGGTGAAATCAATAGATTATTCGTTGAATACTTCCGTTCAAATAATTACGAGGAGCTTGATGCCCTTGTCAATAACTGGGAATCGAATGATGTTTTCAAGCCAAGAATGAAAATATTAAAAGACTGTATATGTGGATTGAAATACGTAAAGAAGGAGTATAATCCCTGCAATTTTGTTTTGCCTGCTTATTCCGGTCAATCCGGCCACTGATTCCGGTTCAAAATTGCCACCTCTCGGAGCGAAGCGACGCTGGATGTTCATTATATCTCCTTGTGGCCGGATTGAGTCAAGGGAGAGCGGCGTTTCCG